>Ga0209629_10004883_pt1 | contig 10037 bp, 9 predicted proteins | sample TergutCu122P5_FD_187286 | JGI IMG/M metagenome (GOLD analysis project Ga0209629, IMG submission 187286) | Cubitermes ugandensis P5 segment gut microbial communities from Kakamega Forest, Kenya - Cu122 P5 (SPAdes) (version 2) | ecosystem: Host-associated > Arthropoda: Insects > Digestive system >... | reverse complement strand
ATGTGTATTATTAGTATTGGTTTGGTTCATGAAAACTGTCCCTTCTGTTTTTTACTATATTATACATGATTTTGACAGTTTTTGTGGGCTTTTTTTGTCTTTTTTTCTTAAGTTCGTGCCTATGGGCATTGCTCTCTGATCCTTCTATCGATAATTATTATGCGTTTTTTAAAGAGCTTAAGGAGAAGAACAACACAAAGGAGGCATTTACAGCAGCTGGCTCCCTTTCAGAACTGGATACTATTTTTGATGAGGCTTTTGGCAACACTTCTACTTGGATTAAAAATTCTGATGGAACTTATTCCTATTTTAGGGTGACTGAAGGTGAAAAGAATAAGCTTGAATTTTATGCTAAACTTTTTAAGGAAGGTCTTTTAGACAACGAGTTTTTGACAAAGCAATGGGATACAAAGGAAAGGGCATTTTACGATGGAGAGGCTGCTGTCATATCTGGTACACAAGGTAAGGTAATAGATCTATATAATACTCATATGACGGATCAAAATGGTGCAGATGCTAAACTCATGGTTCTTCCTCCAGCAAAAGGCGTAGGGCAAGGCTATAATCCTATTGATGTCAGCAAAGAAGGTCGAGGTTTTGCCATTTCCATCCTTTCAAAGCATAAAAAAGAAGCATTTGCGCTTATGGAATTCTTAGCAACACAGGAAGGACAGATTTTGGATAAACTAGGGGAAGAAGGCGTTCAATATGAGATTTCAAACAATAAGATTAAACTTTTACCTGCCTTTAAGGATTGGTACGAAAGGTTTTGGGGTGCAACAATCAATTTCAAGCCTGAATATCCATTCGACGAGTCTACACCATTTTTATCAAAAGTAGCTGAGGATTCTTTAAATAAAGTAAAACAATATGGGACTTCTGATAATGCATTTATCATTCCTCAGGATCTTTCGGCTAAAATGGATGCTTGTAAAGCTATTTATACAGAATTTGCAGCAGATGTTGTCACAGGTAAAAAATCTATAGATGAGTTTGATTCCTTTGTTAAGAATTTTATGGATAATGGTGGGAAGGATATAACTGACTATGCAAATAAGCAGCTTATGGTGAATTGAACCAGGAGAATTTGAACCTAAAAAAGAATGTTATTTTTGTTATGGTCACCAGAATTACCATCATGAAATAAAGAAATAAAAATTAAAGCGGATGTTAATGCATTCGCTTTTATTATGAATATGAGAAACTTTAGAACGTTTATGGATCGAGCCAATTTTCTATATTTAATTCTAATATTCGAGAAAATTCTCTTACATTATTTGTTACAAGTATACCATTGTAAGATAATACTGTAGCTGCAATAAATAAATCATTTGGACCTATTGGCGTTCCACTCTTTTCAAGTTCAGCTCTTATTTTCCCATAATAAATAGAGCAATCATCATCAAAGGAAATTATATCAAAAGGGTGAAGAAATTCTATTAATTTTGTCATATTTTCATCCCTCTTTAAACTCTTCTCTGCACCATAAATCAATTCTGCTTTAACTATTGCTGGTATTTTTATGTTTGAAGGTTTAGTAGTTAAAACTCTGTGATGAATATTTCCATAAGCTCTTTTTAAAAAATATATACATATATTAGTATCTAAAAAATAACTCATAACTCTTCTCTTTCAGCATCAAGATTTGAATCTATATCATCTGGTATTGTAAAAGTTTCGTCAGTAATGGAGCCTATTAAATTTGTAAATCCTACAGGCCATGAGTTTGAGAAGTAATCTTTTATTAAACTTGCTACAAATTTTGAAATAGATGTTTCTTTAATTTTAGCACCCATTTCAAGTTTTTGCAATGCGTCATCGTCTATATATAGCGATAATTGAGGCATAATAATATCATCTCCCTTATAATAAACTATTAATTATATTATACTTTAAGAAGATTAAATATTATATAATGAAATAATTTTTTTACATTGTAACTTGAAAAATAATCCCTTAAGCTTCTTTTGAGTGCTGTAATTCTTTAATTCTCTTTTCATTTCGATAGGTTCTTTCTTCTAGAATATCAATATCCTCTTTAAATTCTGTAATATTTTCTTGTATTTCTTTAACATTCTTAATTATAGTATTTAATTCATCTTTCATTGAATCGATTTTTGTATTAAAATTTGTTTCCAGTCTTTTTTATTATCTACTTTAAATCTCTATTTAGAAATATATGTATAAACCTATAATATGTTATTATTTACTATATTAAATGATAATTTTAACCACTTATTCAATTTTAACCTTTTTTTAAAACCGCAGCACAAATAAGCCTAATTTTTATTTTTTTAAAAAAAGGCTAACCCTTTATTATCAATGCTTCTATTCAATTCTCCTTCATTAGGTAGCCAAAAGTAACAGCGACTTAAACAGAATTTTTTTTTTTATCTACCCCCTCTTTACCCTCAAAATTTAAGCGTGTTTGATTACTTCTTTGTAATCGGAGCTTCTTACCAAATCGATAGTTCCTTTAGTAACCCACCCTTTCTTTAAATACTGTTCCATGTGGCTGTCGTTTAAAATTACCTTGAAATATTTATTGATCTCGCCTTCTTTAAAAGTCTGATACTTCGAAACTGCCTTAGCTCTCAAAGGAATTAAAGCCTTTAATACCCCTTCAACTTCTTTTGAATCCACATGTAAAACAATTGTTGTAGTCCTTGGAGCCCTGTCTAAAGCCCTCTCTATCTTCCTCTCTATGGTATCAGGTACCATTGCCTTTGTATCTCGGTCATATACCTTTCTATTAGTTGGAGTAGCCATTTCTTGGAGTTTAGGAATATCGTTTATTTGATTCCCTAGCTTATCGATTATCATATCCTGAGTATTTTTGTCCTTAATCATAGATAAAATTCTAGCCGCTCCTCTGGTTATATGGTCTTTATATAATAAGTCAAGTGCTTTTTCCGATAGATTCTTAAATCCTCTAATGGTGTTTACTGTAGTCCTTGATATCCCTGCTCTATCTGCAATGGTGTCCGTGATATTTATCTGAGCTCTGTGGGTTCTGCTTTTAGATAAAATTTCATCTAAAAGTAATACAGCTTTTATTTGTGCATCTTTTGATATCTTTTTATAGTTTAAATTAGTAGCAATTACAATCCCTTGTATTAGTGATGAATCTGTGCTAGGATCTAATACTATACATGGTGCATGTGAATAAATCTCGTCTAAATTGGCACTATATAAGTGATTTAAAGCAGCGAGTCTCGATCTTCCATTGATAACAGTATATTGATCGGTCTCTCCGATTCTGATGACCAAAAAAGGATTAATTACGCCGTAGGTTTCCAGGCTCTCCATCAAATCCAGAAACTCTTCATTGTCAGGCAAAGGAAAGAAGTTAATAGATTCATCAAGATCTACTAATTTCGATATGTGGATGCTTTGTATTTTATCGTCATATTTAACTTTGCTATCTATGATTGAATCATTTGTCTTAGCCAGTTTACCAAGTTCTATATTATTGGAAACCGTAGGTGTAAAGAATATATTTTTAGGAGCAGGGGCAGCACTACCATTCATCCCAAACATTTCACCAAGATCGAGTTCTACACAAGGCTCTTCCTCTCTTGGAATAAATGCTTTATCCATATCGATAACCCTATCAAAACCAATCTCTCTCATTGCTTTCTTAATGCGCTCCTGGATCTCTTCACTGAAATCCCAAAGCTCGTATTCAGCACCAATCAATTCCCCATTATCATCGTAGAACATTTCCCTCATGTCTCTACCTCAAAATATTATTATATTTTATTATATGTTTTTGTGCAAAAACTAGAACACTTTTTTTGCTTTTAATTAGTACTATAATTGGAGTACTATACTAATAAATCAAAGCTGTTGTAGATTTAAAAAATCGGATCTTAATGATTATGGAGGTCATAATTTGATTGATAAAGCTATTATAAAGGAAAAACTAACAGAATCAGATATCTTGGATGCTAAGGCTTTTGCATATGGCATGAGCTTGAAAAACAGCATGGAATATAAGCTTGATGTATTTGCATTTACATTGGAACCATATGATTTCTCAGCACATATTTTATACTATGAAAATGGATTGCTTTCTAGTTATGCTAGTGTGAACAATTTTAAAAATGAAGACACCGAAGTCACATTTATCTGTGAAAATGAAACTGAGTTTAATTCTATGCTCGATACTCTTATTGATCATTCACATGAGAAAACTAAAAGGCTTTTCGCTATAGTCAATAGAAAAGATGAAAAACTTGCAGAGTGGCTCTTAGCGAGAGATTTTATATTTTCCAATACTGAATATAGAATGGTTTTTGATAAAGAAAAATTTGTACCATGTAATAAACGTAACCTGCAAATACTTACTGCTACACCAAAAGATTCAAGTTATGTATTTGAAATTGACAATGAAGCATTTGACATGGTAAACGAAAGTGAAACTTCTTTGCGAGACCTGCTAAATACGAAGATAGCTTATTTAAATGGAGAACCTATAGGTAAGATTCGTGTTGATACTGCATATGGTGTTTTTGCGATTTATGGTTTTGTTATAAAACCAAACTATCGAGGAAAAGGTTTAGGTAGGGAATTTATTAGCAAAATCATTGAAGATATCATTGAAACTGGCTACGATAAGATATTTATTGAGGTCATGTCAAATAATTCCAATGCACTTCACCTGTATAAGAGCATTGGATTCGATGTAAAAGCTGAATTTGATTATTATAGTCTTTTAAATATATTTTCTTAAATTTTTACTTACTTTGCAACAATTAACTTATTTACCATATCTCTATTATCAGAAGATACAGAAAAAGAGATATCTTCAATAGATAAATAAAATATATATTAAAAGGGAGAAGTAAAAATGAAAAAGAAAAGCTTAGCACTGTTTACTGCTGTAATCATGTCACTATTACTGACGATGACTGTCGGTGCTGCAAACATTACGTATACCATGAAGAATGGCGAAGCCGTAACATTAAGCACAAGCAAGGGCAACATAAATGCAATAAAGGTAACCTTAACAGGAAAAGATGAAAACAACAATACCGTAACAGCTTACGCTTATTGCGCCAACATGGATCTTCCATGCAAGGATGGCGATAAGTATCAAATGGTTTCAGCAAGCACATATCTTGCAGCCGACAAATACGATCAGATAAAAGCGGCACTTACTTATGTTTTAAATAACTACAAGAACTTAACTGCCATTGAAATGGATACTATTGTGCAAGGCATTGTCTGGAAAATAACCAATGGTTATACACTAAACAGTGTAAGTAGCAAGAGCAGTAATAATGCTGCCATTAATGCTGCTTTAGTTAAACAAGCAATAGACGACGGTATTGCTCATATTGGTGACATCACTAATGATTATAAGACTGGTGTTACAATGATGGGCAATGGTACAGCTGTTACTGGAACTTTATGTACAAACTATGGTCCTTACAATGTTTCCGATAACACAATACTTGCCAATGTATACTTTAATTTAACCGTTAATAATAGCAATGTCACATTTGTAAACGAAAGTGGCGAAACAATCACCAAGGTATTACCTGGACAAAAATTCTATGTTTGCGTACCAGATGGCGTTTCAGGTGACTTTTCCTTTACGGCTACAGCATCACTAGATCAAACATGCAAATATGTAAAAGATTTAAACTATTTTCTGAACATTAGTGATGTATCAACTGGCAAAGTAATTTATCAACCTTTGTTTCAGCCTCTGGTAGAGCTTTTGATCGATCAGAAAGATAAAACATATCTCTATGAATGCTCTGGTAGTTTCAGTGTGAAGAAAGTAGAACAGCCAAAACCACCAGAAAAACATGATTCGACAGATCAGCCAAAACCACCTGAAAAACATGATTCAAAAGATCAGCCAAAACAAACTGCAAAACTTGGTCCAAAATGTGAGAGCGTAACTGTAACCAATAAGGGCAACGTACCTACTATTAAAAAAGGGTTAAACTCTAAAAATGGTAATCCTTATTATGGAGATAAAAAAATTCCTGACACCCCATACGTTGTGCCAAACAGCAACCATTTCGTCTATGCAAAATTTAATAGATCAGATCTAGCTAAAGGTTGCAGCCTTGATTTTGTTGAAGGCAACAAGTATGATATCTGTGGTTCAGGATCTGTAAAATTGGTTGGCAACAATCTTGTGATCACCATCGATAAATTTGGCTCTGGTAGCTTTGGTGCAGTAGCTTTCAATAAATTGCCTGTATTTAAAAACGGTAATATTCACTCGCAGAAACAAGCAGATTTGACAAAATTAGGTGCTATGTCCGGGTTTAATCATGACAATAAATTAACTATCCCTTGTCCAGCAGGCGATACAATTTACCTCTATATGCACTGTGATACCATTCAGTTCTATCAATAAATATTTATAAATCAGCATCGGATTAAATCCGGTGCTGATTTGTTTTTTATAAAAGAATAAGAAGTAAAATAATGGTGAAAATATTATTGAAAAACTAAAAAGTATGTGATAATATTAAATTATCAAACAGATATAAATTATTATAATTTATATTGAATATAAACAAAATCAGTATCACGTTATTTCATAAAAAAAACAGGTGCTTGCGACACCTGTTTTTTTGCTTACTTTAAAAAGGTTTTGTAAATTGTTATCATAAGATTTATGTTTTTCTCCCTATCCAAAGTCCATGAATACTTGCATTAATAATGCTCTCATCTTCACATGTCATATAATGAGCTTCCATGTATTTTGAGAAATCCTCATCGTTTGCCTCTTTCAATTTGTTTCCGAGAATATTAATTATACCATCTGTACCGATGCTGTATATTTTTTTAAGTCCACATGTTACCGCAATCCTCTCTATTTGGCTGGGAGTAGTGCAAAAGAAAAAGTCCACATATTTATCTTCTATAATATTTGTATGTTCGATTATATACGCCAGAACAACTATACCTCCTACTTTGCAAACACGCACACATTCGGAGATTGCTTTTTCTCTCAATTCCTCAGTACTTAAATGATATAAAGCTCCCATACAGAGCACAATGTCAAAGCTATTTTCCTCAAATAGCGATAGATCAAGCACATTACAAACAGATATACTAACAAGCTTATCTGCGTTTGGTTTCATTTTGATGATATTCACATTGTGCTCTACAAGATCACAGGAAGTGACGATATGCCCTTTCTCTACAAGATAAAATGAATACCTGCCTGTTCCGGCGCAAGCATCGAGAATTTTGCTTTCTGGCACAAACAAGTGATCAAAATAATGAATAGTAGTCAGGTATTCCGGCAAATGCGCTTTGTCTCGGAACAACCGACCCTCTTCATCATAGCTTTCATAAAAATCTTTAATCTGTTCTTGCATAAATTATACCTCCTACTCCTACATACACTATTCATATTAATATTAATATGAATAAGTAAAAAATAGAAGAATAAGAAGTAAAATAATGGTGAAAATATTATTGAAAAACTAAAAAGTATGTGATAATATTAAATCATCAAACAGATATAAATTTTATGTAATTTATATTGAATATAAACAAATCCAGTATCACGTTATTTCATAAAAAAAGCAGGTGCTCCTACACCTGTTTTTTTGCTTACTTTAAAAAGGTTCTGTAAATTGTTATCATAAGATTTATGATAGCAATCACGTCGCTTAAAGTAAGCGTATGTTTATTATCAAATCCAGTATTGTCCACGTTATTCACCTCCTTTTTAGGAGACCAGTTTGTGACCTGTATCTTTGCAGTAAGAAGCTTGTGCAATTAAAATTATATTCCATTTATATACTAAAACACAAGTCTTAATTTAAATTATATTAAGTATTTATCTGAAATATATAAAATACTATTGATATACTGAAAAGTATATGATATCATTTTATCATAAGATTTATGATAGTAATCAATTCACTCAAACTAAGCTTATGTTTATTACAAAACTCAGTATTGCTCACGCTATTTCACCTCCTTTTAGGAGAAGAGTGTAACTTGAAACATTGCAGAAAGTTATTGATTACATCATCAGAAAAAAACAGCACAGGCAAAGCTTTATTGCGTGCCTGTGCAACTGATGTTTAGAACACAAATCCTATCTTTCTATTTTAACAATCTTTTCCTTAATTTCTCTCTTAACCTTATTAATAAAATCTAAAGCACGCATAGTCACAGTTTCAGTAGATCCAAAGAGTCTATAGCTAACTTTATTGTCATCTCTTTCCCTATCGCCAATGATCACAGTATAAGGATTTTTCATCATATTGCTCTGCCTAATCTTATAATTCATCTGCTTACTAGAGTCATCTATTTCTGCTCTTATTTCCTCACCCATCATGATTTCCCTTAATTTTACACAATAATCCAAATGATTCTTAATATTCACTGGGACGATATTTACCTGCACTGGAGATAGCCAAAGTGGAAAAGCTCCTGCATAATTTTCAATCAATAGCATCATAAATCTCTCATAAGAGCCGAGAATAGCACGATGTACCATAACTGGACTTACTTTATTTCCATTTGAATCAGTATAAAAAAGTTCAAATCTTTTAGGTGTAGCAAAATCTAATTGAACTGTTGGGATTTGAACCTCTCTCCCTAAAGCATCTTTAAACATAAAATCTAATTTTGGTCCATATAGAGCAGCTTCCCCTTCGCATCTTTTAGCATCCAGACTAAGCTCATCAGAAATCTCTTTTAGCATATCCTCGCAAATGTCCCAGTCCTTAGGATCACCGATATATTTTTCAGGAGCACTATAATCCCTGACAGACAAAGAAACCCATTTGCTATCCCATAAACCTAAGCTTGAATAAAAATCTCTTATAATGTTTACTATCCTTATTACTTCTTCCTTAACCTGGTCCACTCTGCAGAATGAGTGTCCATCCTCAATTGAAATAGCATAAACCCTGCTTAATCCGCTTACTGACCCCGGTAATTCAGCGCGATACTGCTTTTCTGATTCCATATATCTAATGGGTAAATCGCGATAGGATCTCATTTTAGAGGCAAACAGCTGTGTATGATGAGGGCACAAAACAGGCTTTAGCACAAAATCGTGTCCCTTTTCTGATGTAACATGAAATATCTCATCTGAAAACTTTTGAGCATGACCAGAGATTTCATATAGCTTAATATTTGCTAGATGTGGATTAAAAACCTTTTGGAATCCATAGCTTTTGCATATCTTTTCCACAGCTTTCTGCAATTCCTCTTTAATTATTGTTCCCCTTGGAGTAAACAGAGGAAGTCCAGGTCCAACTAAATCGGAGAAGCAAAATAAATCTAACTCCTTTCCAATCTTCCTATGATCTCTTATACTTATCATATTATTCATTCCTTCCTTTAAATAAAACTGAATTCTAATATGATATTGCTCGTTCGTTTAAACAATTAAATCAACTCCTTATAAAAATAAAAAGAGGATGGTACATAAGGAGTGCAAAAAAACACGGTACCATCCTCTTATTTTACTTAATTTGATAACGGCTTAAGACCGATGATCCCTTTCGGGCATAGCTCATAGGTAGTGGTTATTAATTTGATTATTATCTTTCACCAAATGATAACTCTCTGTAAATCTTCACTAATAATCGTGTCCTATTCTTTGCTTATAGATATATTATATACTTATAGCTCATAATTTCAATAGGTATATTTTTTACTTTTTATGGAGATAACTAAGTGACTCAAATTAATTTGAAAGTAGTCTATTTGGATCAAAAGCATAATGATCCATTGCACCATCATAAGCGCATTGTCCCATCCTTGGAGAATTGGTAATAGGCAATGACATCTCCGGGTGCTCATGCTCTTCAAAACACTCATTGCAATAGAAAGGATTATCTATCTCGTAACCACATTCAGTACAAATTACATCTGCATCCTTTCCACAGACCTCACATTTAAACTTAAGTGGAATATTTCTCGCAAGAAGCCGAATTGGTTCTATCTGCGATTTTCTCACTGTTTCGCTTACAATAGTTACTATAGATTCAGTGGTTGTTCCAAAATCATACTCATGTAAGAATTTATCCCCA
>Ga0209629_10004881_pt1 | contig 10038 bp, 6 predicted proteins | sample TergutCu122P5_FD_187286 | JGI IMG/M metagenome (GOLD analysis project Ga0209629, IMG submission 187286) | Cubitermes ugandensis P5 segment gut microbial communities from Kakamega Forest, Kenya - Cu122 P5 (SPAdes) (version 2) | ecosystem: Host-associated > Arthropoda: Insects > Digestive system >... | reverse complement strand
TAATTATGTGATAATTAAGCTTTTTGATTTACATATGTGTAATTTTTAATGGTCACAGAGAAGAATGTTCACGGAAATAATGTAAGCATATTTCATTAATATGTGGAAATAAAATGCCAACTAGATGCAACAGGGGTTTTTATTGCAGATCTTATTGCTTGCTCAACATGTTTCGGGCACCACTATGCACATCATCAGGAGCCCAAGAGTATTATACAGTGGTTGCTTCCTGTGGTATTTCTTGCTGTGGTTTTCAAGTTGGTGGTCTGGTGTGGAGCTGAGGGTTATGTATCCGGTTTGCAGGATGCTACAGCATCCTGCAAACCGGACACATAACCCTCAGCTCCACAGCAGACCACCAACTTGAAAACCACAGCAGGAAATACCACAGGCAGCAACCACTGTATAATACTCTTGAGCTCCTGATGATGTGCATGGTGGTGCCCGAAACATGTTGAGCAAGGAATAAGATCTGCAATAAAAACCTCTGTTGCATCTAGTTGGCATTTTATTTCCACGTGTTAACGACGATGCACGGTCAAAATCACATCAAATTCATATTTCATTACTTGAGGAGCGCAAATTTGCTGTATTACTTTATTGCAAAAGGCGAACTTCATAAAATGTTTCGGTGTGAAATACATTTTATTGTTAAATGATGAGGCAACGTTAATTACTTAAAGACCATTATTTAATGTAACAATGTAAGAGCAAGAATCTGAGGAAATAGCTAACTTGGATAATGTAGGAGTGGATGGAGGACTATATTAAAATTTATCTTAAAGCAAAGTGATGTGAGGTTTCAGAAGGGGCCTTTTTATTTTTTATACTTTTCCATATTTTTCTACTATTAAACGCTACGCAAATACCGAAATCTAAATTGTCCTAAATGGATATGTCTGGCTAAAGATGTCTAGTGGCAGTCCCTTGTGGAGAAGGCAATGAGCTTCTGTGGTCTGAAAACGGCGTAGGATATTTAGACCAGCTTAATAACGCGTTAGCTTCCAAAGGAGGTCCCCCCAGTGTTGAGTTATAATACAACAGTGCAGCTTAATTTCACTGCCATGTCACGTATACTTTGATTTCAGTAACGATGCTGGCAGTGACCTTACTGTGTAGCATTCTGCGTCAAGGCGAATGATGAACACCGAACTACAATGGACGTAGAACGAAGGGATTGTACTCTAAGATGAGTTTTTATTTGAACATTCTACTGAAAAGACCGAGAAAAATCACGAAGATTCACAGTCAGTATAGCCGAGATTTGATCCCGCGAACTCCAAAGTACGAATCGACTGCGAAATTTGATCGCGCTGCATCGAAAACTGTTTGTATTTGAATAGTAAGATGCCGTCGACATTACAGGAGTGAGCCAATTAATGTAAAATAATTCGTACTCTATCTGCAGTTACAGGATCTTCATTGATGTTGAAAAGTTTAATATATTCTTTACCACCACAGCACCATTACTTCCTTACAGCCAAAAATCTACTATGAATTTGGGGCTGTTACGTTCTATCCTCAGGGTGTAACCATATCAGACAAGCCAGTTACTTTACAGAATTTGCAATCACAAGTTTGTGTGTCATAACACAAATACCTGGCTCTTTCATTTAGAACTTTAGAGATTGTGTTATAAAGTGTCTGATTTTATTTGATATGATATGATATGACATGACATGATATGATATGATATGATATATGATATGATATGACACGATACGATATATGATATGATAAGATATAGAATACGATATATGATATGATATATATTATACGTTATGATATGGTATGGTATATGATATATATAAGTGATATGATATGATATATGATATATATATGATATGATATATGATATGATATATGATATGATATATGATATGGTATATGATATGATATGATATGATACGATATGTGATGTGATACACATTTTTAACTGCAATTGGGTTGACACCCGGTGGCAGTAGTACAGTACACATTTACACACAAACAATACATAGAACAACACAACGATAGAACAACCCATTTAAAATGCCATATACTCGTATTATCCAAGATAAATCATAGAAATCAGTAGGAATGTAATATTGAATAATGATCCTACTAATGGTACTTTTAAAGGAAGTCAGCTGCAAAATGGCAGAATATTTTAGGAACGGGGATTTTGATGACAGATATTGGTTTATGAGTAAACTGCTACATACACATACTTACAGTCGCTCAGTTACTCATGTTTCATAAAAACATTCGCTTAGCTTCTCATATCGTTATGTAGTTAACGGTCGCTTAGCTACTCAAACCGTCATATAATAACAGGCGCCTAATAACTCACGCCGATATATAATAATAGTCGCTCGTATATTAGATTGATGTTATTTAATTATTTATTTATCTATTTATTGTTTATTTAATAATACCCCTGCAGTGGCTGAGATTTCATGAATTCCCTGGCCTTAGGTCAGCAACCTGGGCTGACGTAATGATAGTCTAGAGCACGAAGTCATTTGTTACTGCTTCAGCTTATACAACAACTACAATCATGTGACGGATTAATAGCAGCATAAGGACGGTTTACACTACTGTTTCGCTGAAGGAATATTGCCGCTCGCACAGTCCCTAAAATGAGAATTAACCTATAATTGGTCATTCTGTCACGTGTACTGTGTATTTGTGTGGGTTGCTGGTGACATTCGCGCTGAAGGTTGTAATGCAAAATGACGGGGACTTTATGGAATTAATACTACCCCACTTAGAAATTTAAAATTGTGTATTATCATCTAGCAACCAGGCGAGAAAAGGAGGATGGGATGAGAAGAAATATGTTGTAACGTAGATATTTCTGTTGCAGGTTTTGACAAGTACAAGGGCGGGCTAGACACCGTGCATGATCTGACAGGGCTGTACTCTGTCTACACCAACTGGCGCAGCATAGAGATCATGTTCCACGTCTCCACGCTTCTACCCTATGAAAAGCGCGACCCGCAGCAGGTGACTCGCCCATGTGGGAATTACCATTTCTTTCCAAATTTGTTCCCAATTCTCAGTATTTTCGTCACCGCCTTAGTGTAATAGAAACGTCGCAGTTCGATGTTTTGTAATTTATTTGACGACGCTGTCAGTAACCAAGGCTACATAGCGAGGATCCATTGGAATATAATGATGATAAGTTTGGAAGTAAGTTGTCATAGCTTGATTTAAGGTACCGTCTCACAGTTCGCAATTTGGGGACTAAGATATCTATGAAAAGCTGAATCAAACTTGTCGATATCTCGTCCGAAGTTCGAAAGGGCTCTTCCCTGCAGCTGAGAAGTGTTAATGCTTGAGGCATCCTGCTCGCTACCCCCTTCATAGCTTGTGCATTATAAGATTTGAAGTTCTACCGGTGGTCAGAATGAAGATTGCTGGGTTCTAGGACGTGTCGTCATGCAGTTTGGTAGACAGGTACTAGTGTTACTGATGAATTTACTGTCTTCATTCTCAGCCTTTACTTGGAAGCTTGAGACAGCAGATTCCTACGAAACGTTTGTTCCTTCCCTCCATTATAATTGGCATTGAGCCTTCGATACCGTAAGAATCACAGTTCATGTGTTTGACTCATAAACTTCTGTTGAACACGAAATGACACGGATGGAACATTGCCTGCATTTTATGCACTTTCTGCGACAAAACCAAAAGTAAAGAAAAACAAAAGGATAAAGCGAAGACAAGATAGATACGTGGTAAGACAGTAAAGTTCACGGACTCGCCACCGTGTGCTTGCCGCGGCAGCACTGGACAAAAGCCTTAATATGGTTTGATGACGTTGACATATCAGCGTTTCACAGCTGTGTTGTTGTTGTTGATCTATGGCAGTCTCTTTCTGAGTGGCATCTATTACTGTCTGCGTGTGTTTTGGCGTGCTGCCGCGAGAATGTCGGAGATTGAATTAGAGCAACGAACGAACATTAAATTTCTTATTGTTAGTTGATGTTGATGTTGGTGCAAGTTTACGGGGATAATGCTATGAAGAAAACAGCAGTTTACAAGTGGGTGAAACGTTTTTGTGAGGGAAGAGAAAGTGTCACTGACGAAGAGAGGTCAGGACGGCCAGCAACAAACAGATCTGAAGAAAACAATGAAAAGTTGGTCAAAATTTGTGTAAAAATCGTCGGCTGACTGTCAGAAGCATAGCAGAGCAAGTGAACTTCGTCAGAGAAACAGTTAGGAAAATCTTAACTGAAGATCTTGAAATGAGGAAGGTGTGTGCAAAAATGGTCCCAAAGGAGCCCGCCGAAGAACAAAAGCAAAGAAGAGTTTTTAGCTACTAAACAAATAACTGTGTTGGAACACCCTGCCTATTCACCGGATCTAGCCCCCAGTGACTTTTTTCTGTTTCCGAAGATAAAGGAAATATTGAAAGAAAGGCATTTTGTTGACACTGATGATATCAGGAGTAATGCGACTGCAGCTCTGAAGGCCATTCCACAAAACCAGTTCCAAAATTGTTTTGAAGGGTGAAATAGGCGCTGGCATCGGTGCATAGCTTCCCAAGAGGAGTACTTTGAAGGTGACCACGGTGGTATTCAGCAATGAGGTATGTAGCAATTTTACCGCGATGATTTCGCGAACTTTATATTGTTAGACGTCGTAGAATGGTAATAACAGTTGCTGAGAGTGGAGATACACGCTAAGATGGGAGGTAGTTGCTAGGCAGGTTGGTGCGGGGATAACGTGTTCATTGTCTTCATGGCACTATTTTAGTCAAATATCTTTGTGCACATTTTCACTGAATTCCACAAATATCCAATTCCCTTGCCTCCTTGGCACGCTGCTAAATAAATCGTTGACTTAGTTGTTGATAAAAGTGGTTTACGACACTTCGTTTGCTGAACGTTATAGTGACGTAGATAAAACTGTTTTGTATTCCGGAAGCATCGGTTTCAAATATCGGCCCAGACACCGGCTATCCTATCTTGGGTTTTCTCCAGTAAAATTATGGAATAGATCTCAAAGTAAGTTACTAGCTACCGCCCACTTTCCTTTCATTTTGTTATGCATTACGAGAAATATAATTTTTTCCTTCGGCAGTATGTAGTCCGAGCTACTGTCAGTGTTGCTAAATAAATCACAAACAAATAAATAAATAACAAAGCAGACAACACTCAAACCAGAACAAGCTAGTATTATTGTGATTCGTAGTGAATTTTCTCCTCTCACATTTCATGTTGCGGCATGCCGCTCTGTTCTTGCAGCTCCAACGTAAGCGACACATCGGTAATGACATTGTGTGCGTCGTGTTCCTTGAGGCGGATAACACCTCCTTCTCGCCGGCTTGCATCAAGTCCCACTTCCTGCACACATTTATCCTGGTGCGGACCAGTCCGCGCATCAAGAGGAAGCCAACGAGATACGAGGTGAGAACTCGAGTCGATCAGACCCTGTAGAAAATTTCCTACCTCTAGAGGCTAATAGTCGATAATGGTTGGGAAATCTTCCTCTTCTTTTGTGAAACCCTTAGGCTATGTTGCCCATTAACAAGAGCCCGCCACTGATGCCTGTCATGTACCAATGATGTCAGCCAGTAACCTCGTGTGGTAGTTCCTTAAGATAAACTTTAATATAATTCTCTGTGTGCCTGCATTTCTTTCCTTCATATGTTTCATATTTACGCATACCTCATCCCTCCAATTCGTGCTGCATTCCTGGCACATCTTATTCTTGATTCGATGTTCCTAATGGTACTGCCTAACAACCACTAATTACGGTGCTCCTTGACAATCAGTTTTCTCAGTTCCCCTCTTACTTCTTTCTCGTATGTCCATGTATTCTCTTTGACACCCTCTTTTTGAATATACTGTGTCCATGTACCTTCGTTAACCCGTGTGGCCATATTTACAAAACAGCATGTAAAATTATTTTTTCGTAAGTTATCGTCAGTCTCTAGCTTGGGGATGAAAAGACAATTTTTTCAAACGGAGCAGACAAAGCATTTCCATAATTAAATATGTTCTTGGTTTTTCCATGAAGTTATTCTTTATTTTGACGCCCTGAAATTTAACAACGAAACATCACACATTGTAAGTTCCAGTTCTTTGGTGCCCACTACCCCACATGATGACTTTAAAAGGGAACTTAATGTCCGCTGAAAATAATCACCGAAAAAGTATCGTACTTCCTGTGTGTAAAATTTAAGAATCTTTAATGAAGCTAGCTGTGATGTAAATACCAAAACACCTCAGTTTCAAGGACTATGCGAGATGATAAATAGGACATTAAAGGCAGATGTAAGGAAAGCAGTTTGAATTTCGTAAAGCTGTAACAGTCACGACACGTTTACAAACATATAGCAGAAGAACCGGACGCAGACGAATGAAGACACTGACAAACTGTAATCACTGGAAGCGAAGATGTGCGGAAAGAATGAATTATGGTGCGAGATTTGAGGTTCTCACAGCGTCACTAATGAAGATGCACATCTTGTGGGGTATGACGCGGTGTCGACATCCGCCTTCTTGTTGCAGGTGTCTGTAGTGACCCGGGACGAGGTGGGTGCATACAAGCCTTACCTGTGGGAGCAGTCGGTGTTTGAAAAGGGTCCCATGTTCCGCGAGTGGGTGCTCACCAAGATAGTGAATGGTGAGCGCGCCAGCTACTCTGCGCCCAAATTCGCGCGAATGCAGGAGCGTACGCGCTCTCAAATGCTTGAGGATATTGTTGCCAACCTTGCGAACCACGCCGAGACTGGCCAAATTCCCAAGCCATACCGGTGAGTGCATTATTTGCTGTACGAGTATGTGTTTAACAAAAGTCTAATGATATTGACGTTACCCTCCTTGCTTGCTGTATGTGTTTACAAAGGAGGCCAGTGATTTTCTATTTACGCCCGTTTTTATCGTATTGTGTTTTAATAGATTAAAGTCAAATATATAACACTGGAAGCTATGGTAACAATGAATATGAAGATTGCAATTCTCTGGAACGTAAGGCCACATTATTTGTGAGATAGGTACAAATGTTTATGCGGAAACTTCTGCCTCTATCTCTAAATAGAACTGAACCAACTGGAGAAAGGGGCATGTTGTGTAGAAGAGGGCGAAACTGATAATTGTTTGCGGGAATGGACATAGAACCCTGGATGGGTGGAAGGAAAACATAACCGTTCTTCCTTCCTTCATCCGTGGTTCTGACTGTCTTTTCCCATACTCCTCGATGAGGTTCCTTTCCCCGTCTCGTATATTAAATTGGCTCACACCTAACCCGAACATAGCGTTTTAGAAAGTTTATATATGTAAGTACAATGAGTAAGGTGCATCAAGTAGTGGAAAGAAGAAACTACGCCTTTTAGAATAGGAAGTGAGTCAGTTCAATGTTTGGCAAGGAGAGTGCAAATTTACAAATCCTTTGGAAAGAAAAGCGAAACAGTTCACCTGTTGGGCAAGGAAAGCGAGAAGACTCTTCACGTGTTTTGTAAGGATAGTGAGAATGTGTGTCTGGTTTGTCAAGGTAAGTGGGAAGGCAAAAAATGTGTGATGGTTTACCTGTTTGGAGAAGGAAGGTCGGAAAGGGTGTTTGTTCTGTCAAGGTAAGTGAAGAGTTGTTTCTTCCTTAGCAAAGAAAGTGAGAAGTTGTGCCTCTTCCGTCAAGGAAAATGAGATGTGGCAGCGGTGGCAAGGGCATGTAAATGGTGCTCGTACTCTGACCAGGAATGTAATTAGTTCACCTGTTTAAGCAAGAAATTGAGAAGATATATCAGGCTGGAGAAGAAAGAGAATATGCAGTTGTTTCAACACTTGAAGTGAGAAGGCTTACGTGCTTCAGCAAGGTCAGTGAAGAGGTCACCTGTTCAGAAAACTAAATTACGTTCTACTTGCTTATCTAAAATAAGTCGGCAGATGCACTTGTTTTAGTAAGGAAAGCAACAGCTTGCGTCTGATTTTTTAAGTATAGTTAAAAGATGACAACTGCTTCAGCACGGAGAGTAAAAATGTGCAAATGCTTCGGCACGGATATGAAAAGTACGTCGTATCAGGGATGAACGTGAGAAAGTATGATTGGTTGCGAACACTCGAATTTCTGTTAAATGATAACACTGATTTGTCATTAAGGCACACTCCTTAATATCCAAATAAAATATCTTAACAATTATAGTCTATTCGTTATTACCGAACTGTATAACAGTGTAACCCTTTTAAAACTAGTGTTAATGTTACACACTTATGCACTCTTCTTCAAGGCTGACCACTTGGGGTCTTAAGACACCCACCAACAACCTTCCCCCTCCAGTCTGTTCTCACTCTAGTTGCGTATCGACAGGCCACCAGGACTCTTATAGAGAGTGACGGTACCATATGCTGCTTGTATACAACTGTCTCCTCCTGAAGATGAGCACTTGATGCTCGAAACATGTAGAGGAGAATAGTATTTTATGAATAAAATAATAATCAGTACATCAAGTTGGTAATTAATGTATAGTCAATATATCGAGTGATTATGGATGAAAATTTGTTCCAAAATATAAAACATAAAGTATTTTTTTTTCAATTATAACGACGTTTTAGGGCCCTAATATATTTTCTTGAAGGGTTCACAGTACCCGTGAAGTCCGACTATTAACGTTTGGGCTGTTTTACGCGCGTTCAGAAAATTGCGAAAAGCGAACGTTAGCTTCGTCATGTCTGTCTGTCCGTCCGTCCACAAGGAATATCTCGGCCCCCACTGGAAGGATTTTCATTAGATTTTATTGAAGATTTTTCGAACATCTGTCGAGATAATTCATGTTTGATTACATCTCAATAACGACGGGTACTTTATATCAAGACTTATGTACACGTACATCTGTAATAATATCAATAATATCTCGTCCAGTTCTTCTTAGAATGAGAAATGTTTCGCAAAAGTTGTGGAGAAAATCAAAATATTTTATTGTCAGTAACTGGAAAAATTTAACAGGGAGCATGCACTTTACCACATAATGTGGCGCCTCTTGTTTCCTTTCTTTTCGCGAATTATTACGGTGACATACTCTGGATAGTCTGGATATGTAGCATGGATGCGTAGTTCAGAAATTCAGACGAAAGCTTAGTCAGCAAACCTGGTGAAATGTTACACGTAGATTGGGGGATAATATTAAAATGTGTGAGTGTCTTAAAGAATGTAGATAGCTGGTTCTAGTTTCAAGCCTGGCGCCTGCGCAAATAAGGTGGAAACTTTACTTACGTCGCGCACCTTCACCCTCCTCAACCCCTTGTCAGTGCTATGAACAAACGGAGAACGCAGAGAAGGGTGAATATGTAGCCAACACATGTAACAGTTCGTGGTATTGTGGTAGGGAAATGGAGGAATCTAGCTCATAGACGAGTCGAGGTGAGAGTCTGTTTTCATTTTTGTCTTTCCCGTATTTTATTTAGTCGATGAGTCCTTAATTCATAGACAGTCCTGTCATTTTCTAGAGTCAGACGACAGCAAGAATATTGATAAGAAAATATTTAGGGAAACAAAGGTGAAATTTTGCATTGTAACTGACGCAGAGGTAGCCTTTTTTCGATCGGCATGTAGTCGCTTTTCTTGTATCGGAATGTACGTAGTAGCTGCAAAAACGTACCGGAGTTAGCCGGTATAATTTACAGGAATTGCACGAGGTAAATTTCTATCTCATAAGTTGGCACCACACTTTACGTCGTCACAGCAATAGTTTCGCCATTTCATAACCTTTAAAGGCTTAGCAGCAACAGTTTGTTTCTTTAGTTTTCGTCAGTTCGCGTCGCTGTTGAAAATGATTTAACTCAACAGTATACAAATATCAAAGTATGTGTTTTGCTGCAGAAATAACCAGCAGAGACATTAACCATGTTGCAGAAAGCGTATTGTGACAGGGCAATGAAAAATTCTGTGTTGACTCTTTCTAAGAGTATGTAGCTTGAATGATTTTATTGCCTTCATGGTTACACCGTGCATCAAACAATGTTGAAACCTTTTTATTACCAACTGATGCACATAATGTTAAAAAACACAGAGTTATTAAAACATTCTAAAATTACGCTCCAACATGTTTCGGTTTAC
>Ga0209629_10004880_pt1 | contig 10038 bp, 3 predicted proteins | sample TergutCu122P5_FD_187286 | JGI IMG/M metagenome (GOLD analysis project Ga0209629, IMG submission 187286) | Cubitermes ugandensis P5 segment gut microbial communities from Kakamega Forest, Kenya - Cu122 P5 (SPAdes) (version 2) | ecosystem: Host-associated > Arthropoda: Insects > Digestive system >... | reverse complement strand
CGGTCATGATGACACCTCCCTGTGGGAACGGCTTGAACATCAGCAAAAGATGTTCTTCCTGTATGTATATTATACCGCGGGGCGGCGGAACATTCAAGGAAAATCGTTATTTGCTGCGGAGTGGAGCGCACGCCGGGGGAAAACAGCGCGGGTGGCTGGAACGTGTCTGTAAAATAATACCAGCGTCAAAGAATACCAGCGCAAATTATAAACCCGACAAACGCTTGATTTGCCGGGTTTTATATGCGCATATCGAGGCTAAACTTAATGATACTTAGTCTTATACTGAGTGCCGTGCGGGGTTTTCTCCTACTTCCGGCCAGCCTCTAGCTGTGGTACGGCGCGTGCGGCGCGCCCATTCCGAACATGCCGCCAAGCAGAATAAGCGTCATGATATCGGCGTTTGCGGGTTTGCCGGCTTTTTCCCGCCGCTTGTTTGGGGCGCTCTTTTTTCCGGCGGACGGGATGTCCGTCGAGGCTCCCGCGACCAGCCCGCGGGCTGCCGCGCATTGTTGCATGATCCTGTTCCACGTCTGCTCGCCGACGACGCCGTCCTGCGGCAGGCCAAAGGCGCGCTGGAAGGCGATTACGGAGACGCGTGTGTTCGCGCCGAAGCTGCCGTCCTCCGTCACATGCGGGATTGACGAGTTAGCGGCGGCGGCGCGGTTCAGGCATTCCTGAATCTGTCGCACATAGCCGCCGACCGAGCCGAGGCTGATCAGGAACCCCGGGTACGGCGGGATCGACGTGCCGCCGCCACCGCCTCCACCGCCGCCGATGGCCGCGCATTCCGTGAAAATCCTGTTCCAGGTTATCGGACCGACGATGCCGTCCTGCGCCAGCCCGAAGATGCGCTGGAAGGCTATGACGGCGTTGCGGGTGTTGTTGCCGAACTGCCCGTCGACCGTGAGCCGGGGTATGGTGGGGTAACGGGCGGCGAGGCTGTTCAGGCAAATCTGAATCTGGCTCACCGCGTTGCCTCTGGAGCCGACGCTTAAGGGGGCGCCGGGATAAGGCGGCGCGGCGCTGGGGCCGCCGATTTTATTACATTCCGTGAAGATTCTTTCCCAGGTGGCCGGGCCGACCACGCCGTCCTGCGTCAGCCCGAAGATGCGCTGGAAGGCGGCTACGGCGTTGTGGGTATTGGTGCCGAACTGACCGTCCGCGGATATTTTGGGGATGGTTGGGTAACGCGTGGCGATATTGTTCAGGCAGGTCTGCACCTGCGTCACGGCCGTGCCGGTGGAGCCTATGCGCAGCGGGGCGCCGGGGTAGGGCGGTATCGGCGGTATCGGTATCTCGACATTGTCGTTTATGCCCCAGTATACGTCATACAGCTTCCGCCATGTCGTCGGCCCGACGAAGCCGTCCGCGGTGATGTTGAACGCCCTCTGGAATTCACGGACCGCGTTGACGGTTTGCGGCCCGAAATTGTAATCGCGTATAACGGTCGGCACTTCCGGATAAAAGTCCGCGATGAAGTTCAGCAGGAATTGCAGTATGCCCACTTCCCTGCCCCTGGCGCCCTGCCCGATGGAATTGGCGGGCGGCGTCCTGCCGACGCCGACGATCTGGCCCTCGCTGGTCAGTTCCGCCAATTTCTTGACGCCCGTGTAGGCATAGACGATCTTATACCAGGTGGCCCTGTCCACGACGCCGTTAACCGTCGGCAGCCCGAAGGCGGTGATGCCCTGGAAGGCTCTGACGGCGGCGACCGTCTGCGCCCCGAAAACGCCGTCCGGCGGGTTGATCTGCGGAATGGCGGGGTAATTGACGCGGATGCGGTTAAGGTAGTCCTGGATCACGCGGACCTTATCCCCGGTGGAGCCCAGCGAAAGCGGATAGCCCGGGTAAGATTCGGTGACCGCCTGCATGTTATTGGTCTGGATAATGCTGATGTCTTTGGGGTAATAATACCGCAATATCTCTATCGGGGTCTTGCCCTGCCGCGCCAGCGCCTCCGACCCCCACTGCGAAAGCCCCGGGCAGGTGGCCGTCGTGCCGTTGCAGTATTCCGCGTAGAACGGTTCCCTATGGCCCTCGCGCTGGATGAAACGGTTGAATATCTGATCCACAAGGGCGCTGATGTTGGCGAAAATGACGCCGCCGTAAACAAAATACTGGTCATAACCCGTATGGTTGGTTATGTCATAATAATACCCTCTGCTCCTGTACCATTCAGTGTAGACGCGGTTCAGCACCAACGAGATCTGACAGTAGATGTTCGCCTCCAGGGCGGACGGGGCCCATGTCGGGTATATCTCGTGGCTCGCGACGTTTTTGATGTAGTCGCGGAAAGGAACGGTGACATTGCTCGCGTTTGACGTCGGTGAAGCGAAGTTATAGTTTTACATATATAATTGCCGCCATAATCAACGCAAGAAAATAACCGCCCTGGTTAGCTAGCGTAGCGGTTATTTCTGCGGTTATTTCCGTAAGATAATCTGCGAGGCCAGCCGCCGGCTGTGCCCGCTATGGGGATGTTTGCGCATCCCTCATAGTTTTATAACCCCATTGTAGCATAAATATTCCCGGATTTCAATCCTTTTTTTGAATCCTTTTTCATTTTTCCCCTTGAACACGGCCGTCACAATGTGCTATAATGGTTACGAAGCACAGTTACGGGCGGTTGGCCTCGCGCCCCGGAAGGGGGTGAGGCGTATGATGACAATCTTTCAGGTACTAAGTCTGAAAAATCCCCTAAAGCATAGTGTGGCTGTCTTCGATTTTAACATCTGAATTTGCGCCATAAAATTCTCTAAACCTTAACAATTTGGGTTTTCTAAATCCCAAATTTATAACAAGCTCCACTTTTTCCAGCAATTCGGTTGGCGGATTTGTGACAAACGCGAAAAGATTAAGATAGTTTTGCATATCTTCACGCTTAAACCCGCTATGCGAATTTAGGAAGTTTTTAAGAATGGCGTGAACACGATTAACCGGATTCAAAGGGTTTTCGTTATCGGGTAACGCTTTCAAAGATTTCGAAGGGTAAACCGTGCTTTCCAACGATAATTCCTTGACCAGACGGCGATGTGAGTTATCGTCATCGTGAAACAAATGTGAACCACGTTCGATGTGGCTCCCAAATGTTTCAACTGTCTTCTTCTGTGACTGCTTCCCTTTTCCCTCTACGAACATGACGCTGTTTTTCCTGTCGGTAGCAACACCGATACAAATTTTATTCACTGACAACCCCTTGGGCAAACTGCCGTCTTCCTTACGTACTACGTCTTCTGAACGAACGGAATAAAATGTTTCATCAAGCCAAACCTTACCCGACAAAACGATGTTGTCCTGAATGTTTTCGAGTGTCAAAAAGATTTTTTGCAGCCAGTATCTCGACGTTTTGAAAGCGTTTTTATTATTCCATGAATCGGCAGTGATACTAACATGGTGGAATAAATTCAAGCAATAATCCGTCCACTCACTTATTGAAATCCGGTGTTCGTCAAAAATCGTACCAGTCGTAGGCAGAAATGTCTTGCCGCAAACGCACATGTAACGTTGTACACCGCTTCGCGTATGCCCGCTTTTTTTGAAGTCGAGGGACCCGCAAAAAGGACATTTTGATGGCAGATAAGAGTTAATCATATCCGCCTCACCACAATCGACGATTTTACGATGTCGTTCTTCGTAGTCCGCAACATAGTTATCTTTCAAAAATATTTGTGTTGCATTCAAATTTGTTACTCCCTCCCACGGGGTCTTTCTTCGTGATTTCGCCAGCTCCATTTCACCACCTCGAATGGTATAAGTATATCACACGAGAAGTAAAATAGCAACACTATGCTTTTAGGGATTTTAAGTCTGATGATAGCGTTTGCTATGTTAGTTGTCGCCATAATCAACGCAAGAAAATAGCCGCCCCGGATTAGCTGTCTGAGCGGCTATTTTACGGCAATACCGTAATCTATTTCGCGAGGCCAGCCGCCGGCTGTGCCCGCTATGGGGAGATGTTCACGCATCCCCCATAGTTTTTATATCCACATTGTAGCATAAATATTCCCGGATTGCAATATTTTTTTGCTTTTTCTTCACGGTAATTTCATCGTTTATGACAATCTTGTTACAGAGCTTTCTATTATTTTTTTCAGCCTCTGTAGGGGCGTTGCGGGTCAAGCCTGTAATGACGACCCGCCCGCGCTGCGAAGGCGGAACGGTCAAGACCGTTCCCTACAGTCCGTAGGGGCGATTGCGGGTCAAGCCCGCAATGACGTCCCCGCCGGACGCCTTACGGTTGCCGTCATTGCGGCCCCTGCAGGTCCGGGGCCGCAATGACGGCGGCTGGGGGCAATGACGGTGGGGCAATGACAGTAGGCAATGACGGCAGGGGCTGGAGGCGGCGGGAGCAGAGCCCCCGCCCTACGGTGGTGTGATAGGCGGCGCGCAAAGGAGTGGAAGGACCAGCCGCCGGCTGTGCCCGCTATGGGGGATGTTTACGCATCCCCCATAGTTTTATAACCCTATTATAGCATTTTTAGTTCTCTAGCTCTCCAGCCTACGCGTTGATCATCACCAGGAACATATAGCTGGCGGCGGGGTTGAGGTTTGATTTGACGGTAATGCGCACGGAGCCGGTCTTGAGGGCGGTGACTTGCCCGGTGACGGGGTCAACGGTGGCGACGGCGGGGTTGCTGGAGGACCAGGTGACGCTGGGGTCGGCATTGGCTGGGCTGACGGTGATTTTCAGCGACAGCTTGGTGCCCACCTTCATGTTAAGGGAGGTTTGCGCGGCGGACATGGTGATGCTCGTCGGCGGTACGGGGCCGTAGACAGGCGTCCACTGAGCCGTCAGGGTGATGCTGCCAGTGACGGGGGCGCTGAAGTTATAAAGCGCGCCGCCGAGATACCAGCCGGCGAAGGTGTAGCCGGTCAGCGCGGGGGGCGCGGGCTCGGCGGCGAGTCCGCCCGCCTGCACTGTCTGGGCGGTTGGCGCGGGCGCGCCGCCTGCGGCGTCGAAGGTGACGGTGTAATAAACCGGCGCGGCCGTCCAGTGCGCCGTCAGGGTCAGGCCGGCGGTGATGGGCGTGTTTGCGAAATCGAACGGGGCGGCCGCTTCCGGGGCGAACCAGCCGGCGAAGGTATAACCGGCCTTAGTCGGCGCGGCAGTGGGCGCGGCGGCTAATCCGCCCGCCTGCACCGCCTGGGCGGTTAGCGCGGGCGCGCCGCCGGCGGCGTCGAAGACGACGGTGTAGTAAACCGGCGCGGCCGTCCAGTGCGCCGTCAGGGTCAGGTCGGCTGTGATGGGCGTGTTCGCGAAATCGAACGGGGCAGCCGCTTCCGGGGCGAACCAGCCGGCGAAGGTATAACCGGCCTTAGTCGGCGCGGGAGTGGGCGCGGCGGCGAATCCGCCCGGCATGACCGCCTGGGAATCGGGCGCGGGCGCGCCGCCCGCGGCGTCGAAGGTGACGGTATAGGGCAGCTGCACCGCTTTAACATAGTATTTTACCTGATTGCCGTTCATATCCGTGACCTGCACGTAGTCGCCGGGGATGATATTCGGGCCCGCGCCGACGTAAGCGAACGATGTGTAATTGCCGTTGACCGCGATGTTATTCATGAAATCCTGGACTGCCGGCAGCTGGCTCTTGTATGGCACGGTGATGACGTTGGCGGCGCTGTCCACGGTGTAGGCGGTTGAAGTGACATTGAAGCCGTAGAGGTCCAGCTCGTAGATAGAGCCAGTCGTCGCGCCGCCCGCGCCGCCGGTGAAGTTGACGGCGATATACCGGGCTTTGGTTCCCGGCGCGAACACGTCGTGCGTATCGCCCGTCGCGGTGTTGTTGGATTTATCGGCGATGGCGGTAAAGCCTTCGGAGACGAAATTGCGGGACTGCACGGGGGTGGCGTTCCAGTTGGGGTCGTCGCCCGTTTTGCCGTAGACGGTGTATTTGTATGATCTGCTCGCGCTGTTGTACAGGGACATATTCAGCTGGCTCAAATCATACACCGCGCCCAAATCCACCTCTATCCATTCCGGCCATATTGCCGAGCCCCTGTACGCGGACCATCTGGTGGTCGTGTTGTCGTCCAGGGCGTAGGAGGTCGGGAAATAGCCGGAGCCGTCGTTCTGCTCGTGGGAGGCTATGGCAGGTTTGAACAGCGAGATAGGCGCGGCGCTTATGGTGTAATTCACGGTGGCGGAGCCGTCCTCCGAGACTACATGGAGTATCATGCCGGGCTGGACCGTGCCGCCGTCGACCGGCGTTCCGCCCGCGGTTTGCAGGGTGAGCGCAGCGTTGTTGGCGTTGACTATATAACTCTGGAGTTCGGCCCAGGTCATGGCCTGATACATATTGATAGCATGGGCGGTGTTATTGACGGTTACAGCCGCGCTGTTCGAGGCGATATTGGTGGAAGAGCTCAGGGCCCTGCTCCAGACGACCGTATCCGTATAAGGCGTTCCGTTCTTCGTACCCACGGCCTCTATGGTATTGCTGCCGAAAGCCAGCGGGATATTATCGAACGTGAACACGTCCTGCTGCTGGTTGGCCGCGCCCAGCGAGGCGACCTGGACGCCGTTGACGATTATGGCGACGCTGTCGCAGTTGGAATACACCTTGACCGGAATAAGGGCCTGCGTGCGCTTTGTGTACGTCGGGCTGGTGATGTGGATGACGGGATCGGTCGTCCAGTCCGATTTATAGAGATAGAAGATATCCTTCTTGGTCTGGCGGTCCCAGGTGATGATGCCCTTGTCGTTCATGCCGGGCTGGCTGCCCTCGTTGCGGCTGGCCACGCTGAAATCGAACATATTCCAAACGAATGAGCCCCAGATATCCGGCCTTTGATTAAACACGTCCAGATAGTGTTCATGGTAGATGTTCTGGTATTCGACCGGGTGGAACTGGCCGCCGGGCGTGATAACGCCGGAGGAGAAGTCCGCAAGGGGGTTATCGCTGTGCTGGTTGTTGTTCGCGCCCGCGCCGTATTCGGAGACGCCGGTCGGCTTATTGAACGTGCCCATGCTGGACGGGAAGCTCGAAATCGAGTTGGAATACCAGCCGTCGTAGCGGTTCCAGGCGCAGACGTCCGTCGGCCAGTTAATGCCCTGGCTGATGTTGGTCGCCAATGTGACGATGCGCTGCGGGTCCAGCTGGTGCGTGGCGGTGGTGAGCTCCGCGATGAAGGACTTCATGAACGTGTCGTACGTTGAGCCGACTTCGTTTTCCAGGCCCCAGAATATGATGGCCGGGTGGTTGTAGTTCTGTTTGACCATATCGTTCAGCTGGCTGCGGATATTGTCCATGAACGCGGAGCAGTTGGCGTCCGGCGCGGTGTAGGAGTAGTTGCCGGCTACGGAATTGACGAACGGTATCTCCGCCCAGACCACCATGCCGTATTGGTCGCAGAGGTTATAGAAATAGTCGGCCTGCGGGAAATGGGCCAGGCGCGTCGCGTTGCAGCCCATATCGTACATAAGGCTGAAATCCTGGTCGTGTTCCTTTGTGGTGATGGCGTTGCCGATGCCCGGGCGGTCGAAATGCCTGTCGACGCCGCGCAGCGGGTCGCTGACGCCGTTCAGGAAGAATCCGGTTTTGGTATCTATCGAGAAATAGCGGAAACCTATATACTGCGTCTTTTCATCGACCAAAACGCCATTGTCGTACACATCCACATAGACCATGTATCTGAACGGGTCTTTCAAACCGTTCCAGAGCCTGGGGTTATTGACGGTCATGGTGCTGTCGAACTGGGCGCTGCCGCCCGGCGCGACGGTGAAATCCTGCGACATGGAGCCGATAACCGCGCCGTCGGTGTACTGCGAATCGACGGTGAAGCGCGGCGTCACGCCGGGTACCGCGTCGAAGGAGGACGGGTGCTTAAGCGTCGCGGTGACGGTGATGTTCTTTGCGGCGCCAGAATCGTTGACGATCTTGGATTTGACGTCCATCGAGGCGCTGGCCGCGGAGACCTGCGGCGTCGTGACGTAAACGCCCTGGGAGGCGTTGTCGCTCATATCGATATGCACGGGGTTTGTGGCCACGATAGAGACGCTCCGCGTAAGGCCGCCGTAAAAGTTGAAGTCCCCGCCCAGCGGCGCTACGTTATCGGCGACGTTTTGGTTGTTGCATTTGACGGCGATCTCGTTCGCGCCGGCGAATGTCACCAAATTCGTGATGTCATAGCGGAAAACCTCATAAGCGCCCCTATGCGGCGTTCCCGCCTGTACGCCGTTTACAAACACCGTAGCCACGGTGCCGGCAGCCAGAAATTCCAGGTATATCCTATCGCCCTGGAGCGACGGGTTAAGGGTGACGGATTTTCTGTACCAGCCGTCGCCCGTCCAGATGGAACCGGACGTCATATCCACCGCGTTCCAGGTGTGCGGCAGGTTCACGACGCTCCAGGCGGCGTCGCTGTAGGTCGTCGCGGAGGCGGCGTCGCCGGTGATGCTGCCCTTGTAAAATTTCCAGCTGTCGTTCAGGATAATCCTGTCGCGCACGCCGCCGTCATACACATATTCGCTCTTTGGCGCCTGGTTTATGACGACGCTGTACTGCCGCGGGCTGCCGGACGAATCCGTCAGCGTGACGACGTCGCCCGTGGCTACCGCCGCGCCGCTGTTTATGGACAGCGACTGATAAGCGCCCTGAACGGCCAGGTTTTTCATAAAATCGGCTTTGGCTATGCTGCTGCCGTATGTGGTGGTCGTGATGGTATTGGCGGTGTTATCCACAGCGTAGACGGAGGATGTGAGGTAGCAGCCGTCCAGCGTCCCGAACACGTCGAAGGTGAAAAGGGAAGCGGCGGTGATGTTCGTGCCGACGTTGGCGCCGCTGACCAGGAGGGCGACATAGCGCGCCTTTGTCCCGGCGGGGAAGCTGCCGTCCACCTCGCCGGTGAGCTGGTTATCCGATTCGTCGATAACCTGGGTGAAGCCGTCGGCGGCGAAATCCCTGGCCCTGACGTTGCCGGCCCAGCCGGTATCGATGCCGTCCTTCGCCCAGACCGTGAAGGCATAGGCGCGGTTACTGCCGGAAGAATACCACAGGGTGTTCAGCTTGGTCAGGTCATACGCCGCGCCCAGGTCAACCTCTATCCATTCGGGGAAGTGCAGCGTATCGGCCGTGCCCCTGTAGGAGGACCAGCGGGTGTTGGCGTCGCAGTCCACGGTGTTGGCCGATGGGTAATACCCGGCCGAATCGGTCTGTATGTACGATGCCGTGGTGTTCTTGGCGAACGAGGCCGGAACCGGCCCCACGCTGTACGTGCCCTGCGTCGCGCCGTCCTCCGCGGTTACGGTTATGGACGCGACGTTCATGGCCGAACTTGCGGAATCGTTCGGGATGGCCGCGCCGGCGGAGTTAAAAAGCTGAACCGACGCGCCCGCCGCCGGCAGAACCAGGCCGCCCGCGAACTGCGCGCAGGTCATGTCGTTCATCAGGACGATCCTCTTGGTGGCCGTGTTGTCGATGACCAGGACGGAACTGGTGTTCGACGTCACCGACGTGCTGGTGCTGGGCGCGGCGAAGATGTTCACCGGCGCGAAGGCCGAGACAAAGAGCGCCGCCGCCGCTATCAGAGCGACAACGGGCCTTGGAGCGAATTTGTTTTTCATATGTTTCCTCCAATTTCAAAATTATGGTACTAAATAATTATAATCTATCTGTCAAATTTTTCAATACAAAAATATAAATTTTTTCAGTTTTGCACGAACATTTTACGCGGGCGATGAAATGTGTTGATAAATAACGCGCGCGCGGTTATAATCTAGAGGCTGGAGGCTGGATAGTTACTTGCGGAAAAGCAGGAGTGTGAACCACAACGGAGAACGTCATTGCGGGCTTGACCCGCAATCTCCGCTCTGGCCACCGTTCCGCCTTCTTAGCTCGGCGCGATGTCTTGCACTTCGCTTCGCGAAGCGCCCTGCTGCACCGACTGCGCCGCCTTTTTGTCATTCTGAGCTTTGCGAAGAATCTTGTTTTTGTCCCTACACATTAGGGGTAAAGAAAGAATTAGCCAAAGGCGTAAGATCCTTCGCAAGCTCAGGATGACAGACGGGGGTTGTGGGATGACAGACGGGGGTTGTGG
>Ga0209629_10004878_pt1 | contig 10039 bp, 7 predicted proteins | sample TergutCu122P5_FD_187286 | JGI IMG/M metagenome (GOLD analysis project Ga0209629, IMG submission 187286) | Cubitermes ugandensis P5 segment gut microbial communities from Kakamega Forest, Kenya - Cu122 P5 (SPAdes) (version 2) | ecosystem: Host-associated > Arthropoda: Insects > Digestive system >... | reverse complement strand
CTCACAAGTTACTTTGATGTTAAGTACAGATATTAACATTACAGAAACCACATATTCCTGCCAGTTTTAATATGAATTTGGTAATCAGTAAGTGTGTAACAGCTGTCAAAGTTTCAAACTTCACTTTCCATTATCTCAGAAACTGTTCAACTTTGGACATAGGTGTTTTGGGTTATATCGGTATAGTTTAACATAAGGAACACGCTCCCGAAGTTTGGTCCGTTCCTCATGTGACACCTTGTATAGTCATGAGGGCACTTGGCTGCGTAAAAACATTGGTACTTGCAATTTTCAGCTGAGGCATCCCCTTTGTGTTTTCAGTGATTAATAGCAATATATAATTTTATAGTTTAACACAACTTTATTACATAAAATATAATTAATTAAAAGAACATAACAGCTACAATGTTTTGGCTTCCATGAAGCCATCTTCAGGCTGTAACTTAAAAAGATCCTTAATATACAATTGGCAATGCCTTAAAATTACGAGATCTCATTCATATTTCAATGTAAAATTGTGAGATCTTGTTTACATTTCAATGTAAACGAGATCTTGTAATTTTAAGGCATAGCCAGTTGTATATTAAAGCCCTTTTAAGTTACAGCCTGAAGATGGCTTCATGAAAGCTGAAACATTGTAGCTGTTATGTTCTTTTTATTAATTATGTTTTGTGTAATAACGTTGTGTTCGATTATAAAATTATATATTTCTATTTATCGTTGGTACTTGCATTGAAACACCGGCTTGACGTTTCTTCTGAGCAGTGGCATAGCTAGGTTTTATGGTGCTTGGGGCCATTAGTCACAGTGGTCACCCCTAACAGAAATTATTAACTTTAAAAAAAATCACACTTATTTGTTTAATTTTCTCATATTTCACTCAGTAATTTAAAATTTGTGGAGTACAGAAAATCAGATTTTTCATTTAAAATTCTCATGTGGCCACCAAATTTACTGCCCCTTAAAACTCTGCTGCTGGGAGTGGTCACACTACCTGGCCCTCCCGCTATGCTTCTGCTTTAGAGAGCAATGGATTGGAACACTGGATTGAGAAAATCTGAAGTAGGATATATTTAGCATGGAGATTGTTAACTTCAGTTGATTGAGACTAAACTTTAAATGAGGGAAGACCTTAAATCATGTCAGCATTAAATTGGGGCTGTACTGCATTTACCATACTTCACTATAATATTATTATTCAGAAGGTTCCTTTGACAAGATACAGGCTGGTGAAGGGGAGAGAGAATTATAGTGTTTAACCTTTAAATATCCGAGCTGGCATTTAAATTTTAGCACATGGTTTATGTAAAACACGAGTATCAGGTGGGGGGAGACCAGATTGTTCAATAAACAACATTTTATGGAACATAAAACAGAGATTACACAGCATGTCTCAAAATGCAGTAAAGTTAATTGTCGCCTACATATTTAAAATGAATTTCCAGGGGTGTTTATTTACGTGTGTATGTGTTTGCAAATTGAGTTGTTTAAAGGTTAAAGAAAACAGGGGAATTTAGGAAAAATGAAAGGTTTATGTCTGTGTTATTCTCTGTCATAACAGGTCTTGTTATTTTTGTGTTATGGAAAAGGGTGTCTGTTTGGCATAGTCATGTGTTGCCATATAAGAAGGACTATTTGATAGTGCAGTGTTTGCTGTGTAACTCCACACAAATGTGTCATCTTGTATGAGAGGCAAAGACACCAAGTAGGTTGCCATGTAGTTTTAGATGTGAATGGCAATGTAAGAAGAGACACAACAGAGAAGTCGCATGCATATTGATCTGTTGTTACGTATATTAGCAGCCCTAGTTGTTACTTGTTATGAATAGGAGTAGAAGGTGACAGCAATAAACTGCATTGGAAATTATGCGTGATTTAGTAGTACTTCGTTATTTACAACTGTCAGGAATAGTTCAATCTGTCCTTGTAGATAGCAATGCTGACTGGTGCATATTGCTGTTCTATCAAATTTGGTACCATCAGGTTAATGTGGCTGCCTTTTCAATACATTTGAAGTTACTGACATTAGGTATTAGTTACAGTGTTTATTTTTATATGCTAAAAATGTTGCACATGCATAGAAATTATTTTGTCATTGGATTTTACGGTCCAAATTCATTTCTAACTTTGATAACGACAAAACATTTCCTCATGAAATTTCTGCGTGCTGTATGCTAGTTTCTTCGTAAAACTGACGTAATGTAATTTTTTATGTGTGAAGTTTGTTTAATAAAAAGTAAATGTTTGTTTAATGTTTGCAGCATCGATTCAATTCCAAATGCACTGTTCATGCATTTGACAGATTTGCTGTTCCTTGATCTCAGCTCAAATAACTTAGAAACTTTGCCACCTCAGACCAGAAGGCTGGCAAACTTGCAGACACTGATACTCAACCACAATCCACTGGGACACTTTCAGCTGAGGTTTGTAAATTAAGGATATTAGTGCTTAAAATTAGGATATATGATATAGGTAGTAATAATGTATGTCAGTGACTGCAGGCCTGATGTACTGTCTTCTGATGACTGAGTGTGACATACTGGTGGAATGATAATAGCAGCATAAACTGAAATGTTGCTTTATGTAGACATTTCACATGGATGACCCTGAAGATTTAAACCCAGGACTGTGCCTGTGATTTACTTGTATTTGTATTAATTCAGAGGTAGTAGTATAATATTTTTAATTATTTGAGTATACTTTGTATTTTGCCTGTTGTTTTTTATGGGTGTGACACTTGGTCACTCACATTGAGAAAGGAATGTAGGCTGAGGGTGTTTGAGAATAGGATGCTGCAGAGAATATCTGGGCCTTAGAGGAACAAGGTAAAAGGGGAGTGGAGAAAACTACATAATGAAGAACTTAAAGATCTGTACTCCTTGCCCAGTACTGTTCTGGTTACCAAATCAAGACATATGAAATTGGGGGGGGGCATGTAGCATGTACGGGGAAGAGACGAGTTGTATACAGGGTTTTGGTGGGAAACCTGACGGAAAGAGACCACTTGGAAGACCCAGGTGTAGATGGGAGGATAATATTAAGAATGGTCTTCAGGAAGTTGGGTTCTGGGGACATGGACTGGATTGAGCTGGCTCAGGATAGGGACAGGTGGCAGGCATGTGTGAATGCAGTAATGAACCTTCATGTTCCATAATATGTGGGGAATTTCTTGGTTAGCTGAGAACTGGTTAACTTCTCAAGAAGGAGTCTGCTGCATGGAGTAAGTAAGTAAGTCAGTAAGTAAGTAAGTAAGTATACTCTGTAGTATACACAACAAGCAATGAATTTATTCCCTCTGCATCTGCTGGTAGAAGAGGTTTGACCAAGTGAAGTGAATTAAGGCAGAATGAATTTATAATGGGTGTTCCGTAAGAAGGACACCCAAGGTCATAAAAATTAAATGAAAAAGTCATTGCCATTTTAAATGTGGCACATTTATCCACCTAAGTACCATTATTTTTCAGCATAATCCCTGAACACGGTGATGAATTTTACTCTTTTTGGCATGAGTTTAAAAATCATGTCATGGTAAAAATCTGCCTCCTGCATTCATGACCATTTATTAACAGCCATTTCTATTTCCTTATTTTTGTGGAATTGGTAACCTTGATTCGTGACTCATAGGGTTTCCAAAATTGTTTCCTGCGCTTGTGCCATATTCACATCCATCATTGATGTTACTGGCCAGTGAGTGAAATCATCATAATTCATGTCCATTTGACAATTTTGAAGCTCTCTGCACCATTTTCTGCTGTGCTACACACTCATTATGCCATAGCATTATGCCTGTATAAATTAGCAGTGAATTAAAATGGGAGAAATATGTTCTGCCCATAAAAAGCAAATTACAGCACAGTTGGCCAACTCAAAACACGTAGCATGCATGCAGCATGTTGCTCCGCCACATGTTCTTACATTGCCTGTGGAGAAAACTGAATGAAAAAATGTCCTTTGTTAACCCTTCCTCTGGAAAAGCTGAGATAGAATGCCGAAGCAATTTTGAAAACTTACTAGCTGTTTATTTATGGAGACATACATTGTGTTACTAATTCTTTTTTTTGTAAAAAAAAATTGTGAATTGTGAATTGCATCTTATATTTATAAGTTTTTCCTGTTATTATCTGTATATTTTCACAAAACATGATGTATAGAGAAATACACTTGAAGTATACATATAATCCTTCAGGACAACATCAACCTGTATCTGACACCATTTTCTCTAATTGAGTTCTCTGAAATGTCAGGAACATAGCTTAGTTCTGCATGGTGCTAAGTTCCAAATCAAGATCAACAGTAACAGTATAATTGTTCATGTATTTAACTGCTAGTCTGTTATGCATTATTATTACCATGCATTGCATATGGTTGTCACAAGTGCAGCAGTTTTTTCTTAATGCCATGTAACGTATGATTTTGCTTCAGAGTACAATTTCATTAGAATCAGTTTTCTGGCTTACTTTGTTGTTGTAGACAACTGCCTTCATTGATGAGTTTGGGAACGCTCCACATGCGTGATACACAGCGCACTTTAAACAACATTCCAGGAAGCATGGACAGTCTTACAAACCTGACAGAACTGGACTTGGCGCAGAATGCATTACCTAAAGTTCCTGATGCTCTTTATTCTCTACGGAATTTACGTAGACTGAACTTAAGTGACAATGAAATAACAGAATTATCGCAGGCAATAGGTAAGTACCGTTCATACGGAGATTTATTAAACATGTTTATATGCATGCGTATTATAGAAATAATAAAAAATCTTGTGCATTTGCAACAAAATGTTGCAGAAATTATGCCTCTTATTTTTTATGTGTGTGTCTGTCCTCATGTAACCAGTGGGGACTTTTACTATAACTACTCAACGCATATATGCAGTAAAATCAAACAGTGACTGACTCTTGTCTTGAGATCCACATGTTTTTTATGCACTTCAGGAGTAACTCGAATTTTTAATTAAGGTAGAAAAGGTAAAGTGATTTTTGTGCATAATTAAGCACCACACAATTAGGATACATGGTGGAGGGGAGATGTATCTCATTGAACTCTTAACTTGGGTATTTGATGAATTGAGTAGTCAGTGTCAAGCTTTGGTTGCTGTACCCTGGGGAAGGAACCTTAGTACCAATTTGACAGGTGGCTGGGTCAGCTACAGAGCTTGTCTGCACACTTAGGAGGAAAGAAAAAACATTTCTCCGTACTGGGAATCAAATTCTCTCTGAACTGTCTTGGCTGCCAGTAGATAGTTACCTGAGGGCAAAATGTGTAGACCAAAATAAATCACACATTTTATACTTAATCCACTTTCACCATAAGTCTTGCAGTTTTTGAGGTGATTAAACAGAAGTAAGCAAGTGTGCCACAGTTGTTATGCACTTGTTCACCTAGTCCAGTGGACAGTGAACACTTGTTTTACAGTGATGTGATAAACATATCAGTGGTAGTACTGCAGGTTGGAAGTGATGGAATGCACGTGCGAATATGACAGTGAAATTTTCAGTGGGGGGGGGGGGGACTTTTTTTCCTGGAGTAAGTGGGACATGAGGATTTCCATTTGATTAGGTGTATAACAAACAGTGCCAGTGCCACAGATAAAACACAGTGCTGCCAGTATTCAGAAGTGAATCACTGGTACTAGCTTAGCAATGAAGTGCCTGATGAAGGTAACATTCTCAACTTGTATTCAGTAGATGCATATTATGAATTTTGATTGAGTCATTGGATATCATGACTGAGGTTTTGATGGTTTTCCTTTATTCCTGCAGGCAGATATTTGGGTAGTACTTTTGTTAGACCATGGGTGGTTCCTGTCAGATTCTTTCCCTTTTATTAGTCATTTGATGCTATATAGTAGTCTGAGTTATGCAGAGTGTGTTAAAATATACCAGAGAGTAATGCAGCCGGAGTGCTCACGACTAGCTAGTATCCTGCATTAACCCTCACCATCAGGAAATGAGGAGATTTTTAAGTGTTAATGGTGCTGTGGGTTTGATTGATGATTTTTAACTTGGCAATAAAGGTTTACAAGTCTGTGCTAGAATTTTGGAACACAGGAATGCCAACATAGGAGCATAACGATGAGGATGTTTGTGATTTGTCAACACCAATGAGAATTTTTAGTGTTGTACTGTGCATCTTGATGCTATTCAAGTCTTTTATTTACCAGCTAATGCACAATAGAGTTGCTTTAAAAGAATATTAAAATTTACATAAAAACAGCTCCTTTTACATGTTTCAGTTTAATCACCACCATCAGGGAGAGTATTATTTGAGCTTTGCTATAGTTATAGTTATTAAAATAATCAGTTAAAATACATCGTTGTGGTTGGTTCGGTGGTGTGGCTGCATATTTTATTTGGTCCGTATTGGTGTGTGGTGCACTGTTCAGAATGAACAGTGCACCACACACACACCAATACGGACCTAATAAAATATGCAGCCACACCACCGAACCAACCACAACGATGTATTTTAACTGGTTATTTTAATAACTATAACTATAGCAAAGCTCAAATAATACTCTCCCTGATGGTGGTGATTGAACCAAAACATGTAAAAGGAGCTGTTTTAATGTAAATTTTAATATTCTATTAAAACAACTCTATTGTGCATCAGTTGGTAAATAAAAGACTTGGATAGCATCAAGATGCACGGTACAACACTAAAAATCCCCATTGGTGTTAACAAATCACAAACATATGTTTTTGAGACATACTATGGATGATTGGTACTCCCATTCCCCCTTGTTGGCACACCTGTGATCCCAAATTCAAACATAGAGCCCGGTATATTGCACAGCACTGTGGCAACATTAAATGTCATGTTACTGATGGTTAATATCTGAATTAGGATAGAACTTGTAACTGCATATGACACTAATTAAGTCTTGGTATGGAAAACAGTGTCATTTGATCATTGTAGTGTCAGATGATGCATTCCATCCTTCACTGAAGAAGTTTTAAAAGAGTCTCCATTTCTCTTGTTTGCAGAACTGTGGCAGCATCTTAAAACTCTCAATCTTTGCCGAAATAAACTGACATCATTGCCAGCATCCTTGTGCAAGATCACAACATTGTGTCGGCTGTATGTCAATGACAATAAGTTGGACTTTGAGGGTATTCCTTCAGGCATTGGCAAGTTAAATAACCTGGAAGTGTTCTCTGCAGCAAACAACCAGTTGGAAATGATCCCAGAGGGATTGTGCAGGTATTTAGCTGGTTTTGAGACTTAGTATAGGCCACATGTTATTATAGTGTATTTTGATCTTAATATATGTGGTTGGAACTGGGGTTCGGTCGTCTGCTGACCTGACTGGAGGTTTCATAGTTTTCCATAGTCCAGGAAAATGCAAGAAAAGTCCCTCAGGTAGGCCATGAATAATTCCAAGTGTTTTCCAGTTTGTTGTTCTAGTATCTAATGCTATATGGCCAGATCTACTGACAGTAATAAAATAAAACACGGGAAAAATTATTTCAGCTGTTTTCGAGATGTGAGTTTGCATGTTGTTTTAGTAGACCTGGCACTTTTAATGCAGCAGAAGTTTTGTGTGTGTGTGTGTGTGTGTGTGTGTGTGTGCACGTGCGCGCGCGCGTGCATGCACGCATGACTGCATGTGAAGAGGTAGGGGAGGGCATTTCAAGGTGTCTCAGCATCTGTGCCTAAGTAAGGATTAATGTAGCTGTCATTCAGTTACTTGGTCACAGTGATCTTGCCTTTGCAGCATAAAATTTTGTTCTGCTTTATAACAGATGCACATTTCTGTCCATTATTTGCGTTTTGCCTCTGTGCCTTCGCCTTCAGCACTGCTGCTGCTAGCCATTTTAGTCTGGGCCTTCCAATATTTCTTTTACTTTCTGGCCTGCGTAACAAAAATTGTCTTGGTCTCTATTGTTTGATACATTCTAGTCAAATGGTCCATTAGAAATTTTATGTAATTCTGTACATTCTTAGTTGTGACTCTACAAACCACTTTGTGCAGTTACTAGTTCACACATTTTCATCATAGTTCTCCAACCCCCTTCTCAGCATTTTTAACATAAGATTATCCTTTTCAGCCATTAGCCATGTTTATGTCACATCTGATTTTTAACATTGTTTTGCTTATATTTAAATTTTTGCTAGGTGTGGGTCATTGAAGAAGTTAATCTTGACAGCAAATCGTTTGATAACTCTACCGGATGCCATCCATCTCCTCACTGATCTAGATGTGCTAGATCTCCGAGATAATCCTGAACTTGTGATGCCACCAAAGCCAACAGAAGTTCAGCGGGGATCAGGAATTGAATTCTACAATATTGACTTCTCACTACAGCATCAGCTGCGCCTGGCTGGAGCTAATGTTTCTGTGCCGGCACCATCCAATAGTTAGTATATAGTGGTGCTAATTAACGTTCAGACCTTTAGATTCGTTTAAACCAGGGGTCAGCAACCTTTTAGTAGTGTTGTGTCGAAGTAATGTTGCAAAGTCACTTAGCATGCCAACCCATCCAAGCCCACCATATTTTTATATACAACAACCACTGAAACACGTTAACTTGATCTTATCGAAACTTTCATTTTGAGGGGATGTAAAGACAGGAATAGCTTTAAAAGAACTATGTGCTTCTATTTAATTAAAGATTCAATTTTTTATGAGATCATAATTACTGTATTTCAGTTCACTCAGCGTGCTGTTGAAAATCGTTCCATGTGCCACGCTTGGCACGCGTGCCGTAGGTTGCTGACACCTGGTCTAGACAATATACAGACACACCCATATTTATGCAATAGTTAGGTTCCCAAAGGTGTGGTGGAAGTCGAATGTTGCGGAAATCAAAATTGAGTATATTGTGGTCCTCTGTCTGTCTGTCTGTCTCCCCCCCCCACACACACACACATATCCTGTACATAGTATACACATAGCTACGTGCATTATTTCACATTCACACTTGTACGAGGGTTGGAACTTTAATAGTGACAACTATTTATTTACAACTGATACAAAATAGATACATGTTTCGAAGTTTTACTGTCCTTCACTGTAGTCACCAGCATTGTGTACATCCTGTTGCCAGCTATGTGGAAGTCGTAGGATACCTTTAGCAGCGCCTGTTATGTTGATAGTTCGAATGGAGCGGTCTACCGCCTGAAGAATCTCTGGAACATTTCTGAAGCGAATGCCACGAAGTGGTTCCTTCATCTTAGGAATCAAGTCGAAGTCACAAGGGCTTAAGTATAATAATTAAGCACAGTTTTTGCATAAAACTGTCCTCAAATAGAGTGACATCACAATATTGTCTTGTAAATGACACCAACTTGGTGCACCATTTATTCTTAGTGTATTTCGTCAATTTTATTTGTAACCCCTACATGTTTCGGACCTCTCCAGGTCCATCATCAGGAGAAACAACTGTATTTATGCCACACATAGTATTTGTTATTCTGTATATAGAATAACAAATACCATGTGTGGCATAAATACAGTTGTTCCTCCTGATGATGGACCTGGAGAGGTCCGAAACATGTAGGGGTTATAAATAAAATTGATGAAATACACTAAGAATAAATAGTGCACCAAGTTGGTTTCATTTACAAGATTATATAGAGATGCACGGTCAACAGGACATAAAAAAATCACAACATTGCTTGGGAAAAAATCTAGAAATGTAGCTGCCATCTAATATGTTACACACTGCTCACAAAAAATGAAGTTTCTTTTTAACTGACCGCACTCACATTTCTTGCACATGTGCCCTATGTCCTCAGTTGTTCCGTGCATCTGTTCTGATGAATGCTGACATATATTTTGTACATGCTATTATGATACATTTTTTGGATTCGTAGATTATGAGGGTTGGAACTTTAATAGTGGCAACTATTTATTTACAACTGATACAAAATAGATACATATTTCGAAGTTTTACTGTCCTTCAGTGTAGTCACCAGCATTGTGTACAACCCGTTGCCAGCGATGTGGAAGTCGTAGGATACCTTTAGCAGCGCCTGTTGTGTCGATAGTTCGAATGGAGCGGTCTACCGCCTGAAGAATCTCTGGAACAGT
>Ga0209629_10004877_pt1 | contig 10039 bp, 10 predicted proteins | sample TergutCu122P5_FD_187286 | JGI IMG/M metagenome (GOLD analysis project Ga0209629, IMG submission 187286) | Cubitermes ugandensis P5 segment gut microbial communities from Kakamega Forest, Kenya - Cu122 P5 (SPAdes) (version 2) | ecosystem: Host-associated > Arthropoda: Insects > Digestive system... | reverse complement strand
GTTCTTTTGTCTTCATGTACATCAAATCATAACGGCATTTTCTGTGAAATTCCATAATCTCTGTACATGCGTTCTCAAGATATTCCTTTTTGGCCTTTTCTGTGGCTGTTTTCAATTCGTTCCTCAGTCTCCTGTAGTTCCTCCTGCCTTCTTCAGTGTTAAGGTATAACAAATACAAATGAGATAAACAAATACACATAAGATTAAAACAATACACGCAAGACAAATGCGGTTAACAAAAATATACGTAATGAAAACAAAGAAAGTACTGTACACAGTTTATAATATTTTTTCCCACCATATTGCACACACGTTTTTACACGTTTTCAAGATCTTTAATTTACAGAGGAGAGTTCCTAACACTTCTGCTATATGAAAGGAACTTTAAAAAGAAATGGTTACATCGTAATGAAATAATCATCTACTTCACTCTTTTCTAAATTGTGGACTGTGAAATCGTGAACTAAAACAAAGCTGTAGCAGGAAAATGTTTTTATTAAGTTTAATGGTAAGCAGTTTGTGTAAGGATACGCTTTGTGGTAGCATGCATGCTTCTTCTGTGTCGATTTCTCTAATGAATCTCCTGCTTATCCAAGCGTAAGTAACATCCAAAGTGCTGCAAACAGCATTTATAAAGGCAAAATTTCTTACAGGGAAACGAAGCTTTATGATATTAGGGTGGCAGGGAATGAATTAGCAACAAGATGTATGCATCTCGTGAAATCTGAAGGTTTACTACATATTCATAACCTTGCATTAAACCCAAATTTCAATAATTTACGTGAAGAGTTCAGTCTAACAAAATACTTTGGAATGGAAGCGCAGTGTGTTCTCTGAGTGGCACAGACTGAAATTTCATATATTATTCAGATGGGATTCATACATCAAAGGTCGTGCTATGGCACAAGTCGCCCCTGTCTCACCGTGAAGTTTGGGATTCCATTCTGGACCAGTCCCTGTGAGGTTTGTGGTGGCAAAAACGGCACTAGAACCAGTTTTGATACTGCTATTTCAAATTTTACCTGTCTGGGTTATTCCACCAATGGTCTATACTGATCTTCGTCATAATACTGCCCTTTTCAATAAGAAAAGTGGACGAAGTTTGAGAAACTCTGAACTTTCGAGTCTCGGTGAGCATTTCAAAGATAAGTAACTTCACGTGTTCCTTTCATGTTTCGAAGTGTTAAAACCAAAATATTCTTAAAATCCTAAACATTATTCTTTCAGGTGACAGTCGTAAAGGAGTGCAGAATAAGGTTTTCCTGTCATCCTACAGTTATTTATAGGCCTTGTCGACTCGTGATAAGTGGGTTCCTGTCACCACGGAATGGCGCGCCCTCAGGTTACGGATGGAACAACGGCCTTCAATATGGTGGGTAGCTGCGAATATATTTAATAAGCAGTCGCGGACAGCCGACAAGTGGTGGTACTCCATCTTGGGTGTTGGGCGAGGTGCTAAAAATCCCTCAACGAAAAACTGGCCTTGTTACGCAACGGTTGCAAGTGCTTCGGGCCTGGACTCAACCTTTCGTACAACGTAAGCAATGGAAAAGGAACATGAGAATTTGTACATGGAATGTAAGAAGTCTGTATATGTCAGTTTCATTTACAAGAGTAGATAGGGAAGTAGCAAAGTATGAATTAAATTTAGTGGGTTTACAGGGGGTTAGGTGGGAAAAGGAAGGCACTGTAAGGGTAGGGGATTATATATTTCTATGGAAGATAAACGGAAATTATCAAGGGGAACAGGATTGTTTGTACATCACAGAATAGTATCAGCAGTTAAGACAGTAGATTTTGTTAGTGACAGAATGTCATATATACTTCTGAGAGGTCGCTGGTGCAATATCATTGTTTTAAATGTGAGGAAAAAAGTGATTATTACAAACACAATTTTTATGAGGAATTGGGGAGAGAGAATATTTTCAAACCCACAATTGGGAACGGCAGTCTATATCAGGATAGTGATGATAACGGTGTTAGAACAGTAAATTTTGCCACATCAAAAAAAAAAAACTAGTTTTTAAGAGCACAGTGTTCCCGCACCGAAACATTCATTAATATACCCGGAGCTCTACTTATGGTAAGACCCACAACCACATTGATCACGCATTGATGGGTAGGAGATGGCTTTCGAGTATACTCGAATTACGATCTTTCAGGGGAGCTGACTGTGATGCTTATCACTATGTGGTGGTGAAAAAAGTTTGGGAAGGATTGGCAGTAAGTAAACAAGCAACACATAAGTTTGATGTGGAAAGATATAATCTCAGGAAGCGAAGTGAGCTGGTGGTTAGGAAAATTTATCGTATTAAGTTCTCAAAAAGTTTTGCAGCTTTGGAGAATTGAAATGATAGCGATGACGTAAATAGGGCTTGGGAAACATTAAAGAGAATAGCAAAACCTCAGCCAAAGACAGTCTAGGACTCTGTGAATTGAAACAGCATACAACATGTTTTGGTGAAGAACGTCCACGATTTTTAGATCAAAGGAAGCAGGCTGCAATGCAGTTGTTACAGGATCCATACTAAAGCAATGTAGATAATCTAAACAATGTAAGACGTGAAGCTAGCAGACATTTCAAGAAAAGAAAGAAGGAATATCTATAAGCTAAAATTGATGAACTTGAAATTAACAGTACGATCAAAAATATCAGACACTTTTACAAGGACATCAGTGACTTTAAGAAGGGTTACCAACGTAGAATTAATAGAGTAAAGGATGAGAAGGGTGATATGGTTAGAGACTCCCACAGTATTTTGACTAGGTGGAGAAACCATTTCTCTCAAATTTTGAATGTATATGGGGTTAATGATATTAAGCAGACAGGAATACGTACATACATCGGAGCAATTAGTGACTCAGCCCAGTGCATCTGAGGTAGAGATGTCTATTGAAAAATTAAAAGGACACAGATCACCAGGTATTGATCAAATTCCAGCAGAACTGATTAAAGGAGGGAGTAGAAAAATTTGCTCTGAGATCCATAAAGTTATTCATGCTCTTTGGAATAAGGAGGATTTGCCTGAGGAGTGGAAAGAGTCATCATTGTACCTATCTATAAAAAGGGTGATAAAACAGACTGTACTAATTATAGAGACATACCACTTCTGTCAATTACGTACACAATTTTATCCAACGTTGTGCTGTCAAGGTTAACTCCATATGCAGAGGAAATAACTGGGGTTTATCAATGTGGAATTCGACGCAACAGGTAAACTACTGATCATATATATTCTACATTCGTCAAGTACTTGAGAAAGAACGGGAATATAATGAAGCAGATCAACGATTATGTAAGTGTTCAAGAAAGCTTATGGATCAGTTAGAAGGGATGACGTGTCATATTCTCATTGAGTTTGGTATCCCCATGAACCTGGTAAGGCTAATAAAAATATGTCTGAAAGAAACCTATTACACAGTCCGGGTAGCCAAACATTTGTCTGACATATTCCCTATTAAGCGTGGTTTTGAAGCAAGGAGATGTTTTGTCGCCAGTGCTTTTCAACTTTGCTTTGGATTATGCCATTAGGAGGATTCAGGTAAATCAGGATGGCTTGGAATTAATGGCACACATCAGTTTCAAGTTTATGCTGATGTTAATATAACGGGCGGAAGGGTACATACTAAAAAGTAAAAGACGCTTTAGTATTTGCTAGTAAGGAGACCAGACAAGAAGTAAAAATTGATAAATCAAAGTACATGATCATGTCTCGAGATCAGAATGAAGGACGAAGTCACAATATGAAGAGTGATAATGTTTGGTATCATTCGGTGCAGAATCTTTTGTCTTCCAGTTTCTTATCCAAAAATATGAAGATTTAGATATACAGAACTATAATTTCACCTGTTGATATATACGGGTGTGAAACATGGGCACTGACAGTGGGGGAGGAATATAAGCTGAGCGTTTTTGAGAATAGGGTGCTGAAGAGAATATTTTGGCCTAACAGTGACAGGGTAACAGGGGAGTGGAGAAAGCTACATATTGAGGAGTTTAATGATTGATACTCCTCACCCACTATTATTCGGGTGAACAAATCGAGAGGAATGAGATGAGGGATGCATGTAGCATGCATAGGGAGAGAAGAGGTACATACTGGGTTTTGGTGAATAATCCTGAGGGAAACAGACCACTTGGAAGACCCGGGCGTGGGTGGGAGTATAATATTACGATGGATTTCAGGAAGTGGGATGGGAGGCATGGACTTGGTTGATCCGGCTCAGGATAGGGACAGGCGGCGGGTGCTTTTAAACGTGAGAATGGGCCTTCAGATTCTATAAAATCGGAGAATTTTTTGACTAGTTGAGAACCAGTTAGCTTCTCTAGAAAGACTTCGCTCCAAGGCGTAACTAAGCTCTTGTCGATGCTAATTTTGATGAAAATGATTTAGATAAATTAGATTTTTTATGTTCCATAACAAAGATCAAACTCCTATTTATGCGTTAGCGACAGTAACTGAGTTCAGTAGGCAACTCTTATCTCTGACCTGTTTCGACTGTGAAGGTACTCGCATGATGGAGTATCAGTACATTAAAAGGCTTCAGTTACATTGGAACTCTTGAGAGGTACAGTGCGTCCATTGCCTCTGTAAGATCAGATATAGTAATCTTGGAGTATGGCGCCCTGAAGTTCGATACGTCATCACTGAATCAGTAAAGCGAACTTACCAGACTATGGGTCGGACATAACATGAGAGTGACACACGGTTGGTCTTTGTCGCATGGACACACGTCTTCCCAAATCAAGTCACGAAGGGCGATGCTGCTGCATAAATACCAGAACCATGCACCCTTCTTACATGTCTGACGGTACCATGAATAATGATCTCCAGGAGGCACCACATTTGTGGGGTCAGGGTACCGTTTCTTAGTACCTTCCACGTTTTGCGTGCCTTATGTTGGATGTACGAATTATATGCACTCCGTATATCGTCCCGTATTTAAGACAACACATATTTCCGGCAATGGATCAGTTTCCCTCTCAGGCAAAAAGATGGGGATACACCAACTAAAGAGTCGCTAGACATTTACGGAGAACAGATCCCGAGCTTTGCTGGCCCTTTAACCGGAGGATATCAGGAGGTTCCGTTCAGATAACGTTGCGTTATTTTTTGAGTAGGGGATCAGAAATAAAATCCAGAAAAAATCGGTAGGACGCTTTAGAACTGAGTAACTTCTACCTTTTAAGAGTATGGATGTATTGAGAAAATTTGAGATTACATCTGGATATTTTATATCAGTGGATGTAGAATTTACATGCACACGGGATAAATAAATTTCCTAACTAACTCAGAATCATTGCTACACTCTGTCCTACTCGATAAAATACACAATCCATCTTGTAAAAATGAAATGGTAGACGATATTCTACCACAACCACCTCAAACAACCACAAGTCACTATCATGTATTTGAAGTGAACCTTGGGTTGTGACGGAAATTTCGTCATAAATCTCATATGTTCATGTTCTATCCATCTGGACAGGTCAGATTTCTCAAGTCAGGATTAGGATTGACTTTGTGAAACAAAACGACCCATTGAGAGGTAAAGGTAAAGCAGTCCCGTTACAGGCCTGCAGTGACCCAGAGGGTTCCAGAAAGTTAAGGTTCCCAGATTTCATGATAACGGCACAGGATGGAGGTAAGGTTTCAGCCTTAAGCACCGGCCGCCTTTACCCCAGGAAATGTCCCTGGTACTCATTTCTGTTAGAGGCTGAGTCGACCCCAAGAACATAGTGTGACCGGAAGGATTATGTCAATGAAAAATTCCCATTACACCATCGGGAATCGAACCCGCGATCTGCCGGTTTGTAGCGCAGTGCCTTAACCACTACGCCACGGCGCACCGCACACATTAAGAGGTAGGAGAACTATTGCAAATTAAGAATATTGTTAGAATAACATGAATGTCCCTTTACAAGGAAGCAAAATGTAAATACGATGCAAGAAGGCCGACTGCTAAGATTAACATATTTATGTAATCCTAAACAATAGAGAGACACGGCAATGCCCAGAAGTTAACTGAACAACCAGTTTTTAATTTAAAAACAATCGAACGCCCTTCTATAATCACTTCCTAAAATTCCAATCTTGCAATACTGGTGGAGTGGAAGCGTTTTATCCGACGAATTGTCATGTATTTTCAACTGAACGATTTCTCTGTTATGCCTGTCTTTGCATTAACGAGGAACGGAATTCAGAGCAACGTTTATACTTTGAGAATACAGGAAAGAAATTGCTCTTGAACAATGGATACATTTTATTTCATCACATTAAACTTTCTGGATTGTAACAGTGAATCCCTTTTCTGTTGCGCGTATGGCGTTGATATTTACTATGTTGAATTATCTCAAGCTTGAAATTCATCTCATCTTGAATAATGCATAAGTAATTCAATTCGTAATTCAAAGGACGCAGGTGAAGCTATGCTACAAAGCACCCGTTTAATGCTGTTTAGGGAAATAATGTCATTCATTTTTGAATTATTAAGAAGATGTAGTTGCAATGTGTGGAAAATGCGGAGATTAGAATATTACAATCTTTTACCCTACTTCTTTAACATGTGCTTTAATGTTATTCTCCCATATGTGTAAAGTTCTTCCATCAGGTCCTTATTTCAGAATTTCCAGTAAATTTATGCTCTGTCAGTAGCAACGACCTTGATTCATAACCATAATAATATGTGGTGAAAGATGAAGGTCCCTACTACATGATTGTTTCCATCCTCCTGATGCTCCCTCTTAGGTCCAGATATTCTCTTTGGCAGCATTATTATTTCAGGCACTAACAACGCACTCTCTTTCTTTGACATGGAACATCAAGATAAAAAGACAATTTAGGTACGACACAACATTGTGGGGCGTTCGCGGAACCATTGTTGCATTGGCAAAACAATAATACATTCTGTATGTTGTTGAGTTACACGTCGCTGTCAACTACACGTAAATATTGAGCTTTGAACAGCAATGTTTTAATGGTAAATTCATGTAGCCGGTAACAACAAAACATAGGGAAATCTTCATGCAAGCTGCCCGATGCTGCATTGAAACAAAAGAATGTTCGTTTGATCATGGACTTGTTTAGATATACAGTATGGCTAAACAGATCATAATGACAGATAAGTCATTGAAAAATTTCTCACTTTTTGTAAGTGTTGCCCTTAACCCTTTAAAGACGAAGCGCAGACCGCTTTATTTAAAGACCCAGTCCGTACCGCGCTGTAAACACTTTTCATCTCGGCTATAAAAACCAATCAGTTTATGCTGTAAGTGGCACAAGTCGCAGTTTGTTCTGAAATAAATACAAAACACATAAATACAGTGTGGGCAGAACGTACAGTTGTTGAATGTTAAACTGTTGCTGCATCACGTAACCATTAGGCTTTAAAAGGTTAAACATTTCATGAGATCAGACGTAATTAATCAATTACGAACAATAAGCATTAAATATTATGAGTGTGTGCGTGTGTGTGTATTCTAAACTTACTTATCCGGCATGGAATCGCATCTTTCCTATTACGCCTTATATAGTCACCAGTGGTCTGTCTGGCTGCACCACATTTTTCCACATTGTGTCACAATCGACAAGGTTTTCGGAAGAAAAGTTATTGGACATGAAATGCGTGTATTGATATTCACTATAAGTTTGTCTGAAAAATTTCTCATAGTAAGAAGAATTCAGCGAGATATTATCATAACTGTACATAGGTCGTCATGTAAACTACCCCTTATTCTTCTTATGTTTTAATTGAACTTTAATTTTCCTCGACAGAATTTAGAAAAAGTCTGAAATGCCAAAGTTCATAAAAATCTGTCCAGCGGAAGGCGAGTTGTTTCATGTAGACAGACGGATGGACAGACAGGCGTTCTTCGCAATTTAACAAACGCGTCTAAAAACGGGACAAAGTAAGCCTTTATTTTAATTTTACTCGTATATATTTGATTTTTGTGTTCGGTGTTAATAGGGCATAGCGTCTTCCGGGATCAGATGAAGGAGACGGTCTCCAGGTACGGAGGTCACCTGCGAATATGTTGCATAAACAGTAGTGGACGACAGATAAGAGGTGGCCCTTCAGGTTGGACGAGGATAGGAGTATCTATCAGCTCCTCATTAATAATGTCAGCATGTTACTAAATATTACACGGGGCTTCTCTGGAACTACATACACAATGAAAAATGGACATAAGATTTGGAATTGAGGAAGTCATGAATACCTATAATCAGGAAGGTTTCAAATAAATGGAACGCAGTGAACAAAGTGCAGGTTATATTTAGCGGCAGTACAGTTCAGACGCGATAAGGGTGGAACTAAACTTCTTTTTTATATGGAAAAGATACTGATAATCATCATTAGGGACAGAAATTTTGTACGAAGGGGAATCATGTAAGCAGTGAAGGGAGTAGAATCTGCTGTGTGTCACTTATTGAAGGGCCATGTTTAACGCTACTGTCCCCACAACAATTTTGGGTGAATAGCTGGAGCTTTCTAATTTTCACTACATGTTTCGATGCGATTGTTCAATTTTCGGGCGACATTGTCTTTAGTCCTTTTGACTAAACACTACCGTTCGTGATACATAGGATTTTATTTATAGTGTTCTGACACGCATGGTCCAATTTATAATAAAAGTGATGTCCCGTAAAGGCAATTTGTATAACAAATCAAAACAGGTAAACGATGCATTCCCTAATTACGCTAGGAAAATTCTCTTGGGAGTCTTAAATAAAAAATTAGAGAGAGGAAATATATTCAATCCTGCATGTGGAAACGAGAGTCTGTATTAACAACTTAATTACATTGGTCTGAGAGTAGTAAATTTTGCAGCATCCAAAAATTTAATTGCCAAGGGCACAATGTTCCCACATGAATTCTTTCATAAATACACATGTTCTTCTTCTGCTATGAAGACCCACAGTAATAATAATCACATCTGGGTAGGTAGCACATGGCAGTCAAGTATACTGTAGGTAGTACATGGCAGTCAAGTATACTGTAGGTAGTACATGGCAGTCAAGTATACTGTAGGTAGTACATGGCAGTCAAGTATACTGTAGGTAGCACATGGCAGTCAAGTATACTGTAGGTAGTACATGGCAGTCAAGTATACTGTAGGTAGTACATGGCAATCAAGTATACTGTACTTGATATACGATGTTTTAGAAAGGAAGAGAGAGAAGTTAGGGACAGAGGTTTGTTCGTAGACGGTGGCAAGTTAAAATCTCGAACAAATTTGCAGCTTTGGAAGACTTCTACGATAACACGAACATCAATAATTTGGGGTAATATCGGAGACGATATCGAAACCCTAGTTGAACTGAGTCTAGATCAGTGGCTCTCAACGTGGGCCACACGGGGGGCTACGCCAAGTTTCTGAGGGCCACAGATAATGACGAAAAATTTGGGTGCCACAGTAACTTCTGAGTGGGACACCAAAACTTCACGGCACGAATAATTAATGAAAGTGAATCAAAGGTTCCCTTCTGCACTGTATTCCCAGCAGCACAGAAGTCTTCTTTGCTCTGTAAGCCTAAGCAAGTTTTAAGAATGAGACAAGGTATAATGTAAAAAAGTTCACCCTAGAAGTGGCCACGAATGACCAGAGGGGGAGTAGAGGTTTATTCTACTTTTTCTTTAACTTCGGGACTAGATAGGGGTGGGTGGTAAACGCCACGCCCCTGTCGCTTTACCACCTCGAATAACCCGGTATAGGAGCCTGGGTGGGTTCCAGGGCCGGTCTGGAGTGTGCAGAATATCTCGCCCCCCACAGGGATTCGATCCCCAGACCGTCCAGCCCGTAGCGAGTAGCTATACTGACTGAACTATCCCGACTCCCAAGAATGAGACAACTGTATAGAAGAGCAACAAACATAATGTTGGAGGTTATCGCTGCCGCTGAGTGACCGTTAGGGTCCAAGGAATTCGAGAGACGCTGTCTACGCGTACATTCCTGTGTATAAAACATCCGGCTTTCTTCCTCCTTGGAGAGAAGTACCGTATTTCCCGGCCCATAAGACGCACCCTTTTCCCGAAAAATGTG
>Ga0209629_10004876_pt1 | contig 10039 bp, 7 predicted proteins | sample TergutCu122P5_FD_187286 | JGI IMG/M metagenome (GOLD analysis project Ga0209629, IMG submission 187286) | Cubitermes ugandensis P5 segment gut microbial communities from Kakamega Forest, Kenya - Cu122 P5 (SPAdes) (version 2) | ecosystem: Host-associated > Arthropoda: Insects > Digestive system >... | reverse complement strand
TCCATATATATACGACGTTAGCATTTCTGGCTTTACTAGGAGCTCCATATATATACGGAATTAGTAGCCTAAGGGTTAATATTATTAAATGGCAAGTGAAATTTAATCCGGTAGCCTAAGGGTTAATTACTCTCAAGGTAATCGTCTCTGTGCACGTCATGATGAAGGCATGGCTCCAGTCATTCTTAAGCTGGACAATAGATGTGAATGACCAGCTTAATACGAAAGCGACTCCCAGTAAATACTGTATAGGAGGCTGAATGAAATCCACAGCCTGATTGGTTACTTGGGAGAAGAGATACCCCTTGCCTCTGCACTAAATCGAAGCAAGTTTCGTAGGTTGTCCACCATGTACAACAGCCTATACTGACCTCGCTATACTGGCACCTCGTTAATTACTGTTTTGCAAATAAACATATTTAAGTGTGAACTCCGAGTTTCCTTGGATACAACTCCGTGTCCGTTACTAAATATACGCCGACATTTCGGCTGATCTTACGTCATATATTTTCAAGTTATACGTGGTCTATTCCTCTCTTCGTGTACTAATCAGCTCTTGAGGAAAGAGGTAAGAAATACCTTCATTAGATTGATGACCTTTTACCAATCGACACGGTCAACATGCGGGAAGTCTTGAATCCTCATTGCAAAGGTTGTAAAATTTCTAATATCTCGTGTTTTAAAGAGATTGTAATACTCACACGGGCTTGGGTATGTTAGTTTTCCATACAACGTGAGCCAGATAACAACGCGGTATCAGATAATGTGTTTATTCCTTTTGTAAATCAGGGAAGTTCAGAAAGCACTCTTATATTGGCAATAAGCGGTACGTCACATCACCTGCGCTCTGTGGAAGGTGGAGCTGAAATGTTTCGAACAGTCGCAAGAGGAAGAAAAAACAGGAGACAGTCCCCAGTATGCAAAGCTGCACAAAGATGCGAGTGATGGCGTTAAAGATTGCTGCATTCAGCTTATCGGGAAACACCCGCTGTAATAAACAAAACGTCGAGACTGCAATAAATTTTTCGTATTCTCTCAGAGATATCTCGCGCAGTATATTTATTACAATCTGAAAATAAATATTTGTAAACATCTTCTACCATCGACCAGCCTCGTGGCTTGGTGGTCAGAGCTCCTGACTACTAACCATGAGGTCCCGGGTTCGATTCCCGGCTCTACCATGTGCGTTTTTCCTTGAAAAAGGAAGACGCCTATGGTGACCATGGTCTGGGTAGTTGGTAGAAATTAGGTTTAAGGCCCCCCTGGCACCTCAGATTCACCATTCATCTCACTATCATTCTCATCGGGAAAACGTAACCGCGCCTACTGGGCGTCCCAACCTCAGAACACGGTTACACTTCAACCACAGCCGGGGGGATGGACCACGAAGTCTGAGAGGACATGTGGTGGCAGTGGGGGAAAAAAAATCTTCTACCATAACTTGACAGTTATATTTAAATAGAAATAATTAACTAACTAAATGACAGAACAACTCGATCTCCCAGTGACTTTCTTCTCTTACTAAAACACCGAATTATTAAGGAAGAGAATTTTGTGTAATTCTTTCATTTCTTTTTTAGCCGAAAATTTTTGGTATATTTGTTTATTAGGTACATCGATTGCTGGCCTCTGTTACGGACGGTTCATAGTTATCAGTCATAAATTTAAACTACTGACGTATATGCAAGAATCGTTGGTGTTAGATGGGAGGGGTGGGGGTTACTTACACACAGATGTAAACGAGAAAACAGCAGCAGGTAACGGAATTGGGTGACTAACGCTAGCAGTCGAGTAGGCGAGCAAGTCGATTGAGGTGGTGTAGAATGTGGTCAACAAAAACAAATGTGTCATTTCTAGAGGGAAGCGACGGTTGTTTTCTTTTCTGTTGTGAAAATATGGTTTTTGTGTGCATAACTGAATAAGAGTAGAATTTACACCTAAAATACAAATAAACACATAAAAAATAGTGAAGACTATTTGTGGAACCGATGAACTCCACCCTATCCCGTAAGAGGTTTCACCTACCGCACAGAGCATGCTAAGGCAGACGAGGTACAAAGTGTGATCGTGTGTACTTTTTAGGTCTTCCAAGTTACCGCTTTCACACACTGTGCTCCGAAGTAGGGTAAAGTCGCCAAATATGGGAAGGTGCATTATTTCATACCAGGAGGTGTTGCGCTCTGTGCTTAAGAACGTAAATCATTAAACAGATGAAGTTATTAATTGTAATCACATTAAAAATGGCCAGTTTCCCAAGATTTCGTTACTGAGTGGGTGTCTTTGTTTTGGTGCGATGTGAAATTTTTGATTATCGCTAAACTGTGACACATGAGCAGTTAAAGGTAAGCTATTGTTCTGAATTAGTTTAGTGCTCAGTTCTCCGTTGAGTGTAGTCTTAAATCCTTGCTTTATTTCATATGTACACATACAGGTCCTTCGGTTTTATTCACCCATTTTCTCGAGCACCTATTTTCGCCTATTATGGGCGGGTCTGAAGAGCCTAATATGGGGATCCCCATATTAAGAAGTCAGTACCTTGTGAATTATTCCTTCCGGGTTATATAATATTACAGATGGCTCGAAAGAAAATTGGGACCCCGAATGAGGAAGACAGCTATTGAGACTATGAGAAATAAGGGAATTGGCAGCTACAAAGCGTCCAGGTTTGTCAACGTACCACAAACAACACTACAGCGTTATATTCAAGACTGGCAGAAAAGCTCAAGTGAAGCACTCTTGAAGCACTCTTGAATCAGTAGCTCACTATTATTAAAACTATGAACCAGCTATGTGAACCTTAGGGTTTCAAAAAGGCGGGGAATTTCTTGACTAGCTGCAGAACCATTTAGCTTCTCAAGAAGGATTCTGTTCCATGGAGTAAGTAAGTAAGTATGAACCAGCTATGTACCCCATTCAACATAATTCTGCGAGACTTCACAATTGCGACGAAACCGGCATCACTATTGCACAGCGTAAACACATGAAAATATTAGGATTGAAAGGCAAGCGTCAGATATCTTCTGTTCAATCCGCAGAACGAGGATCTCTTGTGAGAGTCGTCAAATGTATGAGTCCAACTGGACACTCCATTCCTCCGTTACTTGTATTTCCAAGAAAATATATGAAACCAGAACTGATGAATGGCATACCGCCTGGATCAATCCACGCGTGCCATCCCTCGGGGTGGATACAGAGCGAGTTTTTCACCCAGTGGTTTCTTCATTTCATCAAACATCCAAAGCCGACAAAAAAAAAGATCCTGTTATCTAGGTACCGGACGGGCATTATTCACACACAAAGAAACTGGAGGTCATTTCTTTAGCTCGAAAGAACCATGTTGACATCATTTGCCTCTCACATCACAACAGTCACAATATGTACCCTTGGATAAAGCTTTCATGTGGCCCCTGAAAATATTCTACTTCCAAGAAATTGAAATATAGCTCCGTCCGAACCTAGGGCGGGCGAGTCGTCACCGTCTACCAATTTGGCGAACAATTCGGCACTGCATGCAAGCAAGCTGCAACAGGCGAGATAACGACTAAAGCCTGCCGGGCGACAGGCCTCTTTCCTTGTGACAAGAACATCTTCAAACCACACGATTTCCTTCTAACCTCAGAGGACACAACAGCCGCTCATGTGAACCATCCTGCTTTGGCGAAGACCAACGATCAGCCATCATTCAGTTCTGCTAATTTTTTGCCGTAAACTTTTGCTGAGGCTCTCCGTACATCAGGCACCAGCGCTGTGCCAAGCTTGAACCTACAGCCAAATCCTCGAGGTGGAACAGTAAAAAGAATAAAGAGTTAGTCCTACAGAAATTTTGTTGGAACAGGTCACGAAAAGAAAATCAAACAGGCCACTAAATCCAAAACCAGATGGCCTGCGTCGAATTCTCTTCTTGGTCCTCCAAAAAGAAGGAAGAGAGTGATCTGCCGGGATCAAACTCCGTCTGACACTCCTTCAGATTCGGACACTGACCTAACTGTTTCTTTCGCTGACGATTCGACACAAGAAGAGGAACAAGATGCTGATTGTGTGTTCTGTAATGGTCGTTTCTCTGAAGACCACAATGTAGAAGAATGGATACGATGTGCGAAATATGTCAGAGGGGCGCACACAATTTGTGTTGGTATGGAGGAAGATTTTGTTTGTGAGCCTTATCCGGGATAAACATTGTTTTGTTCTTCCTTTGGATTTGTAATTTTTTAAATTCTGTAACTATTCTTTGTGCTTTCTGGGTAAATTATTCAGCTCCCCAAATTAGGAACACGTGTGCGCCTAATCAGGGGATATGAAGCTTTAAGGGAAACGAATTTTGCACACGTTTTTCTTTTCATAATTTATGATGTTTATGTAACAACCGTCTCTACAGTAATCAAATAAAGTTATGTTTGTGTTTTGAAAAGTTTTACGATTTTTACCTAAGTTTAATAACAGTTTTAAAAAACCTCCTCATAATAGGCAACTTTCCCCTATTCCTTACAAATTTACGGCTCTCGTTATAATAAATATTGAACTGTATCGCTCATTCACTAATGCGGTTTTAATACTGGAAAAGGGAAAAATGTATATGGTGCTGTTAGCAATCAGATAAAAGTCAACACTTACAAAAAAGTAAGCAGAGAACTATTTAATGAAATTATGCGTTTTATCACTCGAAGGACCCTTTTCTTCAGAAAAGCGAATAGGATTGCTTTGCAATTTGACATCATGCGTAAATTTACTCTGTAATTACAACTACAGGTTTGTAGCGGTCATTGCGATCTATATGTCGTCAGCCGTGAAGAAACTTAACAGCACACTGCACGAGACATTGTATAGTAAACCTTCTCCTTTGAACGTATGTTTGGTGAAGAACACTGGTTTCCGAATGGCTGCATCACACGTTGATATCACACCACAGCTTGGATTGCATGTGGCAAGCTTATTTGTTGTATCACGAAACTCAGGTTGACAAATCATGTTGTACAAAAACATTTACTGAAAGCGATGTCTACTAGAAATTGCAACGTTTTGTGAAACTACCATTTTGACTGTAAAGAGCAGCTTGTCTTTCCTGAAAACCTATCGCGTGTATTTCAGTGAATGAACCACGAAGGAGGAGTATTAATTCAGCTACATTATTCTTTACAACTTCCTGAATTCAGGACAAAAAAACCTGAAAAATTGGTGGGGTTAAAGGCCATAAATATCTGTAAGGTCGAACGTTACGAAATGTCCTACGCCTCTTTATACGCTTGGTTCCTGATCCCATTATTCCGTAAATGATTGTGTTAGGCAGTCCGGATTATCTGGTGATCATATAGGGAATTTACATGATATCCGTAGCCCAGAATGAGGTTGTGTGTGGTCAGAGTCCCTCTGGGTAAGCAACGGAGTTCGAGCTGTTCCTATTCGTAAATTTTATATTCTTTAGTTAATACGGTAGTGTGTTTTGTGGCACAATATTATTTAAAGTGGAACTGTTAAGTGTTTTGCATTATGGTAGAGGAGAATCACTTGGCTTTCTGTTCCTCACTTAATTTATTACACACCAACCAATGCACTGTTATACTGTAATAGTCTAAAATCTGTACACTAAAACGTTTAAAAGGCTCCTACATGTTTCGAACCTTAGATCATCCTCAGAGAGCACATATTGTTCCTTGCTAAAGTTATATGTTAAAACGACAAATACTTTATTGTATATTCCTGTGATGCAGCAGCATATCGTGTGTGTGTGTGAGTATATGTTGCATCCCACGCAGGGAGGTCGGTCGACCGACTGACCTCCGTGCGTGGGATGCAACATATAAACATACACACGATATGCTGCTGCACAACCGGAATATACAATAAAGTATTTATCGTTTTAACATATAATTTTAGCAAGGAACAATATGTGCTTCCTGAAGATGATCTAAGGATCGAAACATGTAGGAGCCTTTTAAACGTTTTAGTATACAGATTTTAGACTATTACAATATAACAGTGCATTGGATGGTGTGTAATAAATTGTTTCCAAAATGCACGGTGCAACAATAAAGATTTCTCTTCCTAATTTCCTGTCAGCCGAAGATCACACCGATGGTCGGAGACAATCGGTAGAAACTTACTAAGGAGTGCCGCGAGGAAACCAATTTAACTACCAGCAGTGGCAGCGATACTGCATCATAATCAGTGACGGCGCAACATCATTTTCATTACCCTAATCCGGCACTAGTCAGCAGCACAAGGGTGGAACCAGCCAACTTCGGGTTAACAGTTAGCTTATGTTGAAGATCGTTGTTTAAGGCTAGCATGAGTCAATTCTATATCCTTCAAATACTTACAATACACGAAGTTCGACGTGGAGTTCTTAATCAGTGGCCTAAACTTGACATTTCTTACATCCTGATATGAGAGTTCCATTCAATAATTCTTCTCCCTCCTAATTTTTAAAGATTTTCCTAACGGCATGCAATAAATCTTATCGCATTTAGAAATATAACTTGTAAAATTTCTGCCTTATTAACGTGTAAGCTTAACATGAAACAATTTTTTGAAGTCTCTTGCGGCGAATATTCAGAAAATTTCACGTAATTTATTTGGTTCCACAACCTACTTTTTAAGAAATAATTGCTTAGTTATAATAATTCTATTGCTGAATACTCTCTCCGTATAGCTCTAGAGAACATTGTCTTACTATTTTAATGTTCAAATAGTGTCTAGATTCTCGTTTCAGCAAGCCCCGTCCTTTGCAATTTTGGATTTTCAATAGGTTTTTTAGATCCCCTCATTACGTTGCGATAAGGAAGGCCAGTACTGGCATTATACCTAGGATAATCAGGATGTGTCAAGCCACACTTAAGATCCAATTTGCTGTAGGCACAACAGTTTCGATATGAACTGTGAGAAAGCTCGCATCACAATGTCTAAAATGTTAGATGAGTTTGTACGACCTTCTTTTGAAAATAACTTAAAAGACGAAGAAATTTCTAACGACTTCATCCAAAGGAACACCCTAAAAATTTATCCGACTTTGACAATTCAGGTTTCCGCACGATCTAAGGTAATAAAATGCTGCTAATCTGAACGTTTCAATTGGTAGTTACAAACCAGGAAATTTAAAACGTAAAAGGTTGTTTTTAACATTCTCTGTTTTTATTTCGAACTTCCCGGCAATTGTATATGAGACTTAAAATAATACAAAACTTCCCCATGTCAGATTACTAGTCTTGCGACAGATATGTCTGGTGGTAGGACAGAGTCACTCTACCACATTTAATTTTGAAATATCAACCACGTGGGAAACGAAGCCAAGGACGAACCCCTCAAAAACTTCTAGACTGCTAGTGGGATTGAAAAAGTTAGCTAGATGATGATGATGATGATGATGATGATGATGATTATGATGATGATGATGATGATGATGATGATTGTTTTATTTATTTGTGTACTGTCCAACACCGTGCTTACTAAACAGGTTAGCTGGTACAACCTAAATAAGGAATGCTTGTAGGGAAACCTGCGGAAGACGGCGTAATGTTCTATTTGTATTTCGAGGTTTTACCTACAGGAAAGTCAAGAGATCCTATTTTCCATTGCTGCTGTATATTTGAAGCGTGTTTTCAGTCTCTAGACAAACATATTCCTGCCGAACCAAAATCCTAGATAATTTTTGGTTTGCTTACTTCAGTACTGCTTTAAGAACTTACACTCCCACCTATCTAGTTCATTACTGCTTGTTGAAGGACGGTGTCAAGACTCATTTTATACAGCTTCGAATTATCGCGCTATTAGAGCATAATAAACTGTAAATGAAGTATAAAAGTGTAGCTGTGGCTTAATTTGACTTATTTTGCTTGCATGTGCATCGAGAGACTAACAGGAGTCACAAAATATTTTAATCGACCAAACTGAGCTCAACCCTGTAACGTCAAAATACAAGTCTGATGAACAGGAGATACTAAAAAATTTCGATTTTACTTCATCTTATTAATCTTCTTTATTATTCCTATTATACTGTCTTGAATTATTTGTTTTAGTTGAAATAATCTGCAACTCGGAATAAATTATTTTACAATAACGTAAAAACGTGAATAATGGTCTCCTGCGGGATTTGCAGCTGGAACAGCGGTGCTGACGAAGATTCGAGTCCTTTGGGATATTATTCAATATCACGTGGTAAATACTGATTGACGTTTCTAGGAATCTCGGTGCCTTCATCGTCATGACCAAGCAGTCTCGGTGTGATATCCCAGAAGACTTGAATCTTACAGCTAGCACAATAACTCATCCCACACTCAGTACCAAAGCATATCGATCGTAAGTTACAAAGGTTTCGTAATTCAATCTGAATTAAAATTACTTCAATTCACGTCGTTACAGCGTTTCTGAACCTTAGGTGGATGCTTATTATTCATGTCTCGAACATGTGTTCTCACACATTCACCACGATTTACACAGGTAGAATAGAAAAAAAAATGAATGCTGCCTCCTGGTTGTCATGTACTACGGAGTGGTAGGTAGGTAGGTACGTTTCTACCAAACCACAGGGCGTTAGGTCCCGTAAGACATATATTCGCTGTCACAAGAACTTTATGTGTCACATAGGAATTAAGAAAGCCAGTTATATTCTAATTCTGAAGGGTCTATAGATTTTAAACATCTGTCCAGTGAACTCTCGAAGAAAACCAGAATGGATAACAAAAATTAATACAGAAAACAAACGTGGATTTCTCCAATTTATCATTTTGTGCAGAATAAGTAAGTCTTTTGACAAGATAAAGACCCTGAAGCCATAAAACTAGCGGTAGCAACCACAAATTGCTCCGATGCACGCCACGATTCTCTGTCTGGTTTCTTTGTTTGAAGATACGAACGGCTTAGGAATGATACTGCAATAGGCTGTGCACCTTATGCTCACATCATATTGGTGAAGGAATGTGAACCTTTGAGAGAGGTTTTCAGTATGCTTTTCTATACTGGAAAACACAAAACGAAGATCTCTCCAAAAACCATATACAAAATATAATTCAAATGAACATGAAGTTTCTTGAAAACACTGAGAAACACACTTATTTCCTGATGAAGTACACATTTTAAATTTATCTTGCACACTTAATTAGCCATAGTTATTAATGTGTTGCCTTCGAAATTCTGAATTAGGTAGCATTAATCACACTGCACTTAGAAAATTAGTCGGTTCCTACATACCTATACAAAATAACGCATGCGAAAAACACTATTCTGTATTTATAGCATGATTTTAATCCACATCCAAGTTACTGCATTTCAGTTTCAATTTTTAAAGAAAAAATTGTAAAATCGTAAATAAAATATTTAGAACTTCGACAAAACTAGAGGCGGGTACATTGTAAATTACATCTGTGCAAATTGGCAAATTATGAATATCAACACATCATGAACGAATCATTAAAATTACATTGATTCCGTTAAATAAAATAGCTAGGGTTTAGTGGATGCATTGCGTATTCCACAGTGTTATGTCTACCGCGAACACCTGAAACGATACACTATATACAAGAAATTATAAATGTTTGGGTACAGATTTAGTTTAATAAATGTCGCATATATTACACGCATCCAGATATTATGTTGTATATTTGGTTTTATACCAAGATATATAATGTATATTAATTATCAGAACTATAGAGACACAACAGAAATAAGTACCACGAATATTTTCTGGGGTTAAAGGTGGCCGGTGCGTAGAGCTGACAACGTTACTACCTTCATGTGCTCATTGTCTTAAATTCTGGGAACTTCACACTTCTTGAAACCTCAGGGCCTGTCCAGGCCTGTAGAAGGATTGCTTTACTTTCTTACCTTTATACTGCCCCACAAAACTTCTAATGTTATGTAACCTACACGGTGTTTCACGACTTTAGGGCATAACTGTAGGAGGTGATTCCCTAGGCCTTTGTGATGAAAAAAGTTCATTTAAACATGTGTCCGATTTTGGACGGTTACGGAGTTATGACCGTTTTTTAATTCCCGTACACGCCCTCGTGTGAACCGCGTATTACAGCTGGCGGTGTCATGGACTCCGCTA
>Ga0209629_10004875_pt1 | contig 10041 bp, 8 predicted proteins | sample TergutCu122P5_FD_187286 | JGI IMG/M metagenome (GOLD analysis project Ga0209629, IMG submission 187286) | Cubitermes ugandensis P5 segment gut microbial communities from Kakamega Forest, Kenya - Cu122 P5 (SPAdes) (version 2) | ecosystem: Host-associated > Arthropoda: Insects > Digestive system >... | reverse complement strand
CTTGTAGTTTTTAATAAACACAATACTGCCAGAGTTGCATCTTGTTGGTTTATTATATATTATAGACTTGTGATGCACGGAAACTCAAATATAAAATACTGTTCTTTTGATTTCATTGTCCTCAGACATGTATACATGCTTTCTTTTTGCATGACTTACAGTCCTTTATTCTGTGCCTTGTACACACATGTACATTTCCTTGTACAAGCTATTAGGAACAGCAGAGTAATTTATGCAGAAATTGTAGTCTTATTCTGTATTATAGAGTCTGTCTTTTTCTTTGTTATTTGTTTGTTGTTGAATATATATTGATTTCTTTACTGACAAAAGAGAACTTTGCTGAATTTTGTGGTGTACATGTACTAGTTTTATGTAGACATTACATGGTACAGGAGTAAATTGTCGTTTTGTTCATAGTGGATAGAAGGTTATGTAAGATATTGCAGCTGGCCTATTTGTGTTTCATGAATTTCAGGAGTTTACTATAAGGATGTCAGTGATATACTGTAGTTTATCAAACCTTGTTTCTTTTTAATTTTAAAATTTGTGTTCTGTTCTCGTACACATTTGACAGTATTGGGTGCCATATTGTGGCAGAAAATATTGAAGAATTTTCTTTTTATTGTGGCTCCATTACATTCCTTAGTCCACACTGAAGGAAACTATGATAATTAAGAGTCATTAAATACTTTGCATGTGAAGCAAAGGAGATCTGGAAACATATGCCACTGCACGTGACTATTCATATCAGTGTTTCACAAACCCTCATACATTCTCTTGTAAAATAACTTTGTGATCAGTAAGATATGTAAGTACTTCCTGTGAACACCAGTTCTAACGGTTTGATATCCAAGAGTCGGTACTTTGTGCTTGTTTGTTTCATGTATCACTTTTCTTGAGGTTATACTGTGATTGCAGGGTTCAGTGGAGCCTAGTCCACCTTATAATTTTATACTGGCTTACAACTCTGCCAAACACTTTAGACTTCTTTTCCCATCCTCACTATACATCTGTTAAGTTTCAGCATTAAACGACCGTTTCTTTTCCCATCCTCACTATACATCTGTTAAGTTTCAGCATTAAACGACCGTGAAATAAGGCGCACTGCAAGAATTTTCCATACCTGCCAGCAGTCCAGTTTCCTAATCCATCATAGACCAATGTTTCTCAAACTAAAACTCCTGATATGGGGCTTATACTGAAAATTTCATGGTTATTCATTTGTATGAGAAATATCTGGTTGTTTCATTGCAGTGAATACAGAAGTCTATATCTGCAGAAAATTCTCATCTTCATAAGTGACATCCGTAAGATTTTTCCTTCCACGGTAGAATCATTAATGAAACATGCCAGGTATATACTCTACTCCATGCTGTTATGTACCCTTAAGAAACCAGCCCTTTTACTTTCATCTTAAAAGTTGCTCTCAATAATACAACTTCTTTTTCTTGACACTTTCAACGTTGCATGTAGCTTGTTATCTTCTTTACAATTGAAGGTGTAATATGGATGCATGTGCTTTTTCATGTTGAATCCATTATGTCGATAAGGGTAAGAAGAAATTTGGTTTGTTTAATTTCAAATTTTTTAAACCAGAAATAGAGAGAGGAGTGTTAGATTATATTTTATTACATGTTGACAGAGGACATTTGATGGTAATAAATGAATTGTGTATTTTGGCTTATGTTAATGATTTTATTCTCTTTATTTCCATTTCCACACACACAAAAATGAGTTTGAATTATGCAGATACCTATGGTGGTATGATATTTCTTGTTTGGAACATTCACACAGGCTTTTTTTCCTATTCTGTTGATTATGATGAAGTGAGTTTGGACTTTGGTCCTCTAATTCATAACCTTGCTGATGAAGAATATAATTGCTGATTGATTAACATGATAACATTTGACATAAGATACAATTATCAGCACAAATAGGTTGAGAGTTTATCGTTTATGTATGGTTCCACTTCTTGTTTAGTTAAGAATACCATTTGAGAAACTAAAACAACTTGTTGTTTCAAACTTATTAGATACTGATTTGAGTTTGGTTTATAAAACCATTGCAGTATGTCTAATGTAGTGTCCATGTCTGTGATAGATCAGTGAAAGTCCTTTTTTAGTTAGCATAGAGATGTGTACATATGCAAGATTGCTTAGATGTGTTGCAAGTGGCCTTGATGTAGTCAGTTACAGTGAGAACGTGACACACATTCAGTGCAAGAAATGCGCTTTATACCACAAGGCATGTTAATGTCTTCTTGTTTAAGAATTTTCAGTCAGTTTTCAAGTAATCATCGTTTGATGAATTTAAGAAGAAGCCATAACAAAGTTGGTGTGCTTGGAGTTCCATTTGATAAGGGACAGGTAATACAAAACTTTCTTATGCTCAGTGTTACAAGTGATTTTAGGTGCAACACAGATTTTGTTGGTTGTGATGCTGTCTCATTTAATTTCTAGTTGAAGGGTGGAGTAGGATCAGGACCAGAAGCATTCAGGAAACTGGGACTAATAGAAGAGCTGCAGGGCCTTGGTAAGCTACCACAGATATGTATTAAAAATACTATCAAGGTGGAATGTAAGTTGCACTGCCTGAATACAGGTCTGTGTCTTGGCTCATGGATAATGCCGTCTTTATTACACTCTTCCTTGTTGATGTGTTCAACTACTGTTTCACTTAACTTACATGTATTATAATTTATGAAGGAAATACGGTGTTAAATGTTAAAGTGTGTGTGATTTTTAGGTTACACCTGTTAATATTCTTCTGAGTGCCCAAATTGAAACTTTATTTTTGTTTTATTTTGGCTTAATAAAGAAATCGCAGAGAGAGATTTTTGAATGTCCACAAGTCAATTGGAATTTTCCAGAAGAATGTGAGATGATTTATGAATTTCAAAATTATTGTCAATATGAACTTTGGTGTAAATACCAAAGGAACAGGTATTTTATGGCATGTAGCAGGGAACATTTCTTCTGTTTTAAAACAAAGACAAAAAAATTTACTGCAGATGGAAGGTTTCTGTTGACTGGATCAATTGTGAAGTACTTCAAAATGTTCTTAACCAGTTACGAATGGAATTAAATTCAGAATCAGATCAGTTAATTTGTTTTTGGTAATACTTCTTATAGGGTATGGCTTATACAATTTCTTATTACTTGCATATGAAATTAATTGTGCCATTTGCCCATGAACACGTGTAAATGTAGTGCACAGTTCACTTCTCCCAGTTAACAATAATACATGAGATTGTTTTGGCTCCACTGTGTTAGGTGAGTGATGTCATTCTTTTGTGCATATACTATGTGCCAGCCAAGTGTTTCTTCTGATTCAGGAATAGTAAATGAGCATTAGTGCTGGGATCTTAACAGATGACTACTCAGGACAAGTGAACAAAAAATTGAAACTCCTATAGAAGCTGCAACATGTAGTCTGATTTGCCAGAAGATTATACAGTGTACCTATCATACATAACATAAAAGAGCCATTATCAAAGAACTGAGGTGAGATGTATGGCATTCACAGTAGTGTTTCTAAAGATTCATGTCTTGTGGGATGTGGCACTGCAACACCATAACTGGGCAAGCATTTTCCGACATCTGACAGATGATGGTTACAGAGTCAAGGGGGGCGTGGATTCTGTTACCAGTGCATCAAAGTCTGTTAGGTACTTGAATTGTACCATTTGTACCTTCATGACATGGATGCAGGTAGTAGACTTGGGAGTGGGTGTGAATAATTTGTCATAGGACAAATGACCTGCTAGTGAAGGAGAACATCATTTCTGATGGACAAGCCACTTGCATCAAGTAGAGGCCCTAACATGCCCCATCTGTCTACTGCCTTCTGTCTGACCTTTTTATGTGATTCAACCAGATCAGTTGTGTATTGAGATGCTAGAAAAATCCTAGTATGTCTATTTTGCACAATGTGTATGGGGTGTTAATAATGACATAATAATCCTGAAGAATGTTACTTTAAACTTGGTGCACAGATTTGCTAAAAATACAGGAGCCACACCAAAATGCTAGGTGCCAGCAGGGTAACATGGAGCAAGTTCCGATACTGAGGACCCAGAAATACTAGATTCTGCTGTGCAAAATTTAGTCTCCCGAGGTACCTGACATCCGGGATTTATGTACCCCTGATTTAAGTTAATTAAATTTTTAACTCATAAGAGCTATTGAATAAGAACATTTATAATTGCTGTTTTTACAGCAATGTGATTGTAAGGTATAGATCAGTTACAAAATAGGTGTTCAGCAACAGAATCACAGAAAATCTGTAACATGTATGATTTTAGATATACATTAGTGTAAAACCTTTTGCAATTTCCTCTGGTGGCTGAAAATGATATTCCTGACAATGGCAGTCTTGGAGTAACGATAAAAGGAGGTGTTATTTACAACCAGTTGTGTAATATGGCAGTTCTGTATTGACTTGTATCTGGATATGTTCTAATACTTTCTTAATGCGGTGCTTCCAGAACTCAAAAGTTGCAAGAGTTGAGGTTCTTGCAGTAGTGTTGCCAAACAGATAAGTTTTGTGGGAAGTGAGAGTTTCATTTTCTTGGCTCTGCCGATCCATGTATCTTGGTTTTTTGGCTCTTGACCAGATGATGGCATGCAGCATGGCACACACTTTTATTTATTTCAAGGCCTCATCTCTGTGGACAAAAGGTGTTGGGCTACTGGTGATGTGAAAACTGCTGCTTGTACATATGAGGATGGCAGTTCCTTATTTCTTCATGATGAATGCATAGACTGCATGCATGATAATGTTGAAGCATTCATCTTCTATTTCTGCAGTTTTTAGATTCTGTCTTGGTCTGCTATACTATGATCAGTACAGTAACAGTGTCGCTTTCAATTCTGCCATTGTTAAACACTGACCTTGTTAAGTTGGCCACCTTCTGCATGTTATGGCAAGTGTCTTGATATCATGTTTTGTGCTTGCTGCAGCAGGCAGTTGCATGCATTGTCACAGACTTTGCCATTTTTGAGACGAGTCTCCATCTTGAAGTTGATGGAGGGATGATGCTGTGTTGCTTTCTGCATTGAAGCTCTTTTGCGTAGCTCAACCTCTGTGCTTGGGTGGTTTGCCATGCAGTTTTCTTCAGTAATCTGGTACAGTCATCCTTTTCCGCATACTCTTGGTGGTGCTGACCACCTTCATAACACACATCATGAGGACTGCTTGCACTGGACTCCTGCATGTGAGGGGTATGTGATCATCATTTGTCTGACATTAATGGCATTAAAGCCCAACTCCTGGAGGGCAATAGTGATTTCTCAAGCAGAAATACTGTTAGGAGGGTGTAAGCTTTGTGTAGAAAGTGAAGCAATGTAAGTTATGGCCAGATCGAAATTCGTTTATGTGATCAAATTCCACTCAACCACAATTGAATATATATCTCTGTATGACCTAATTTATACAATTTTTTTTTCTCTCCCCATTTATTCCACAACTCTTCTGTTCTACATGCTGCTGCACTCCTTAGTGAAGCCGATTTCCTCTTTTGTGATATTTTCTAAATGTTGTTGCAGCAATGGCTGATGCACCCAAGAAGTTGGTAAAAGATACAACTCTGAAGTATGTATCTTCTGCATTCAGTTTACAAATTTTTGGGCAATGTTCCAGAATCTTGTCCATAGTATCTTCCATCTCTTCATCATTCTTTTGAGGTCCATGATATCCCATAATCTCCATGGTCTCTACACCAGAGGTGAACAAATCCTGGATGCCATATCACCATGGTAACAAAATTTTGTATGGTAGAATCTGATATTTGTGGGTCTTAAGTGTGAACTTTCTTTTGTCACTTTTCTGATACATATAATTCTGAGGTGGCTGCTAGATATTTGGAAAATTTGTGCACCCCTGTCCTCTGCTATTTTAATTTAGCTGTTACCTACTTGGGTTATGATGTACTGCAAATGTTAAGTCAGCAGGAAGACAATTTTAATAATGAAAAGTACATTTTTAATAGCATCACAAAGTTACATTTCCTCCCATTTGTTATTCTGTGGTTTCAAAATTAATCATGAATAACGTGGAATTAAAAAAGTCTACTGATACCTTCTAGCCTGCGTTTTGTCTGTGGATTGATGCTGTGCCAAATAAGACTTTTGAACCTTCTGATTTAAATGGTCACTCTGGCACCATATATTTCAGTTTCATGTCTTCAACAACTGCAGAACGATTTTTAGTCCAAGGTGTATTGTAATGTAAGGGTTAGGTTATTGCAGTGGTGAAGGCTCATGTTGTACTATTTTTGGTTATGACTCCATATAAGGTGCTAGAAGGGCACATCTTCCAGTGTTTAGGATCAACACACTGACTTTAGAGTAGATGGACTTAATAGATTTGAGTGTTTGCAGTATTGCTGTTGAAGGTTAAGACAGAAAGACAGTGGGGTACTTAACTTTTCAGTCAGTGAGACTGATATTTCTAGCTTAATGAATGTTGCAGCAGAACTGCTTGTGCCAAAACAGCACTTAAAATAGACAGTCTGAGAAGAGGGGGGCCAGAGGACACCTGGACAATGCACCACGATTATCTAAAACACTGGAAACCACTCATCCAAAATGCAACACAGGACTTGAGACTTTGGTTAATAAATGTGACTAAAGTAAAGCTTTTCTTAATGTCTTATATTTATGTTATGTGTCACATAAAACTTAGTTCTGTTCTGGGGTCTGTTGATATGTAATTTTACAGTGTACATGAATAATGATTTCAGGGTTATTTTCCTGAGTAATGTATGTGGTAGCTTCCAAATGTTCCTGGAATCACTTTATTTCTGAGAAATACAAAACAGTACATCATATAAGCCACATTTCCATGAAAGTAGTCTGCTTGTGCAACTATAAACTTTTTGCAGCGACTGTAAAGGTGTTGGAAGCATTCTTGGAAGCCATTATGTGAAAGCCTTTCAGTACTTCCATCACATTCTTTATTATGTCAGTAGCATCACAAAAGTGCCATCGAGGGAACAGGTAAAAATCAGCTAGAGCCAGTTCAGGAAAATATGAGAGATGCTGCAGTACTGTCACATTGTTCTTTGCTAAGAAATCCTTGACCAAATCCGACCACTGTACTGGAGCATTGTCGTGAAGTAGAGACCAACTGTTGGTTCTTCGTTCCTCCAGGCATTTCCTTCTGACCACATCCTTACGTCGAAAGACCAACTTATGAGACAGAAATTTCCCTCATGCAGCAATTCCTGGAAATTATACCAGGAAATTCTGGGAACATTTTGAAGCTACTAGTATTTTTAATGTAGAAGTATCCTATAGTGGACCTGGGTATTAATGTGCAAACTGGGCACTTAAGGGTTAAAATTGAACTACTGTTCCATCTACAGAGACAGAAATAAGTTGTGTATATGAAACCCAGTTTGTATCTGGAATTATACTAATGACAATGGGAACCAATGACAGTTGCTCAGTTTAAAGAATAGTAACTGTAAAACCTTAAACCCAGATTATAACTGCATCTCTGTTTGTCCTAGGATAAGTGACCTGCTTAAACATGCATTATTAGTAGACAGGTATTAAACATTCCCGTAAGGTATTCCAGAAATAACACTGAGGCAACCAATTAGTAGTCACCTGTGACTGCCTGCTCAGGTTGAGTAGCTAATAAGATCACAAGGTTACTTGTTTGTGATGTATTGTGAGAATCGTGAGATATTGGTAAGGATTATCTGTGGGTTTCCACACACACACACACACACAGAGTAATGTACTTACCTATTATGCCACTAAATGGATGAAAATATATTCAAAGTAGCAATAGTGAACTTGAAGATTTAAGTCTTCTGGGGTGTGACACTGTCTTGATAGGGGAGTGGTTCCCAACATCATGGTCATGGTGTGTTCGTCTTCCAAGGTCAAGCAGTCCAGATTGCTTGACTGTAGTATATGAGGCATCAGACAGCAAAAATGTCATAATTGTTATCATCATCGGCTCTACAGCCCTTGGTGGGTTTTGGCCTCCTCAAGCAAATGTCTCTAGTGACCTTTGTCCTGGGTAGCTGCCAGCCAATTTCTACAATCCATATTCCTTGCATCTTCCTCTACCCTGTCAATCCATCTTGATTTCATTCAGCCACATGCTCGTTGACCTCCAGGGTTTGTCCATAATATCTTTTTAGGTAATTCATTTTCATCCATTTGCACAACATGGCCCACCCACCTCAGTATACTGGATTTTATTACATGAACTATATATGGTTCATTGTGAAGCTCTTATAATTCTCTGTTATGTCTCTTCCACCACTGCCCTCTGTCGCATATTGGACCATATATTCTGTGAAGGATTTTCCTTTCGAAGATTCTCAGTCTTCTTTCATCATTTTTTGTCATAGTCAAGGCTGCTGCGGCTTATGTTAGTAATGGTTTCACAAGTGTTTTATATGTAAGAATTTTGTCTTCCTGGAAATTAGCTGTGACTTAAGCTGACTTTCTAGTGCAAAATATGATCTGTTAGCGGCTATAAGGCTGTTTGTGATTTCTTCTGAGACATTGTTATCGCTAGTCACCAACGAACCAAGATAGGCAAAGCTATCAACTCCTTCAAAGTTGTATCTTCCTATTTCAATGGACAGGGTTTGCTGCAATTCTGGGTGTTAGCTGCTACTATATATTTAGTTTTGCCTTCGTTGAAGACTAATCCCACTTCCTTACTTACCTTTTCCAGCAACTGAAAAGCTTCTTTCATTGATGCTAAAGACCTGTCAATGATAATTTTGTCATTAGCATAGGCCATAATTTGGACCGACTCGTAGGTTGTGGTGCCTCTTGTTTGTATGCCTGATATTCGAATTGCATGTGCTAATGTTATATTAAAATGAAGACATGCCAGTGCGTTTCCATGTTGAACACCCTTGTGTATTATGATAGGTGCTGAAAGCTTCGACTGAATAATGATCTGGCTGTGCTGTACATTACCATTTTAACCAGCCTGATTAATTTCTTTGGAATATTTAGTTCATTCATGGCTCCCAGTCAGTGCTGTCATACACACTTTTGAAATTAATAAAAAGTAGGTGGATGGAGATTCTAAATTCTTTAATCTTTTCCAAAATTTGTTGCAACACAAAAATCTGATTTATTGTCAATTTTCTTGGGTGAAACCCCACCCAGTAATGTTCAAGTTTCCTTTTTGCATGAGGAAGGAGACTTGTGTACAAGATATTAGAAAATATATGTTACATTGAACAGAGTGATGCCTCTATAGTTAAGCACATTCCAACTGGTAGCCATTTTTATGCAGTGGACATGTAATTCCTTTATGCCACTCTTCTGGGATTTCTTCATTAATCCATATTGATGAAAAGATATGCTTCAGCCATTGCTTTAGTCCATCACCACCACACTTTATTAATTCATCTGGAATATTGTCTGTCCCAGGAGCTTTATTATTTTTTTTAATTTTTGTAGTGCTGTTTTAATTTCCTAAGTAGTGCGGGAATCTGTTGTGTCCTGTGTCTTTCCCTGAGATATTTGATTACTACTTATGGTAGTAAAAGTAACACATTCATTATCTTTACTTCCATTCAGATACCCATCTGCTGAGTAGCTCTTGTTAATTACTTATTAATGATCCATCCTCATTCCTACATATATTAACTCTTGGCATGAATTGCTTTCTAGACATGTTAATTTCCTTGTAAAATTTTTTGCATTCATGTTGTTTCCTTTGCAATTCCGTATTTGTTAATTCCGCATTCATCCATTCTTTTTTTTTCTTTCTTTCTTTCTTTCTTTCTTTCTTTCTTTCTTTCTTTCTTTTCCTTGTACTCTTTTATTAAGCTTGTGGTACCATTAAAGTTTTCAATAAGCTACCACCCTACATTAAAGACAAATTTGAAAACATAAGAAGGTTCAAACGGAGGCTTAAAAACTTTTTGCATGAAAGGTCCTTCTACTCATTACAGGAGTACTTTGATTTGAGAAATTAAGAAAAGTAAAAGCATGGTCTTGTGTATCCAGACCTAAATAAGTCCCACATATGGGACTACTCACCATCCTATAT
>Ga0209629_10004873_pt1 | contig 10042 bp, 4 predicted proteins | sample TergutCu122P5_FD_187286 | JGI IMG/M metagenome (GOLD analysis project Ga0209629, IMG submission 187286) | Cubitermes ugandensis P5 segment gut microbial communities from Kakamega Forest, Kenya - Cu122 P5 (SPAdes) (version 2) | ecosystem: Host-associated > Arthropoda: Insects > Digestive system >... | reverse complement strand
AAGGTAATAATAATAATAATAATAATAATAATAATAGAATAGAACATGTAGCTGTGATCACCCACAACCTTTATCTACAAGAGAGAGAAGGCAAATATAAAATTACCTGGCATATGTCGGTCACTGGAAATGAAGTTCCACTCTTCCTTTGACTGATGTACATTTTTCAATAACCATATCGTTGAAGTTGGTAATTTTAAGTAACACTTTTACGTATTCACGGATATTGATGTCAAAACATTATGAAAACTCCTATCGATTCATTCTTTCAAAGAACATCAATCATGCATCAACAAAACACAATAAATGAGGGAGGTAAAGTAATCAGAAATTAATATACATGCTCCGAACAATACGAAAACAGTGATCTGAGGTTACAAGTAAGTGACCGTTGAAGAACCTGGTCTTCTGGGTTGTGCCGTGTGGTTGTGTAATTTATTACCGAAACTTCGAAGAAACTACCGCCTTCACCGTAAGGGTTATGATTCAATTCGCGGATTTGTAACTCTGAAGACGATGGCAGTACGTTCCTTCTAAACGTCGAGGAGTTACCCAATCACACTGTGCAAAGTCCAGAAGACCTGATTCCTCAATACGAAAACAGGTATGCAACTCTTTCAGCGCTGTGTCTTTTCCAGTTGGTAAGGCGGCACACTTCCCGCTAGCCTAGCCGTATTTTCCGCTGCAGTATTCTCTCTGTCCCTTGTTACACAAGCAACGAGAAGTATCGCTAAATTATCTTCCCTTAAATGGACATTGTGCAGAATACTCCACATTGCCTTCTATATGTCTCTCTCTCACAAACAAACACGCTTCAAGCAGCTAAAAAATCCGCAACCCCGGCCCTGTGGTAAAACAGCTAAACAAACTGTTTATAAGAGCTGTAACAATTTTCGAAAAAAAAGTTTACAAGTTTTATACATCTAATACGAGTATACTTAATACTTTCCTCCGCTGCAGTGTTACAGCGGCGCTGTACTAGCTATACCAGAGAATTTTCCCCTTGGTTTGCTCCGAGAAGTTCGTCATTTAGTGCTTGGATAAGTATACCGGAATAACATACAGTTCAAAACTGCTATTAACGGTCCAGGTGGAAGAACAGTATTCAGTGAGAGTGTGGCAGTTTCTGCTTTTGTCGCCGAAAAAAAAGGCGGTCCGAATTTGCTTTCAGAAATCACACCACAGAAAACTTATTTAGGAAATATGTGCGCTGTGTAACAATTACCGTGCGTGTTTAATTTTGTTTAAGTGCCTCAAAAGTCATAAACCTTCAGGAAAACGCGTGCTGGACCTAACTTGTGTTCTGTCTGGAAACTCTAACCGAAATTATTTTCGCTCCGAAAAATATTCAGCGAGTTTCGTTGAAGAGACACGCAGAAACGTATGCAGATCTTCACGCGGTGCCCAAAATGCTCGTTATTGTTGCTCGGCTTTAATCAAAACTGGGAATAATTTACAAATTTTAGTTAAATTACACTGGTCAACAAAGATTTTGGCCAATGAGGTAAAATATCTGTTTCTGATGTACTTTTGGACGCTGAATTCGAATATGTTTCCAGAATTTCCCTATCACCCACACCTTTTGAGTTGCATCAGACTATGTGACCGCACCCGCCTACATATGTGAGTCACTAAGGGCCTGTAGGAGGTAGTCTGGACATGTAACAAGCCAACTGTCACGTGTCATACTCGTGTGACTAACAGTCCTCTGCAGGCTGCTGGCCAGAGCTCAGTGTGTTATCGTCCCAAAGTACGTAGTGTTTGTTCCACCATTAATATGCCAAGAAAGTGCATAAATTCATCGGATGCATTCTGTTACATCTGCGGTGATGTGACATTCAAATCCCGAAGACGGTCTTTCACACCCCTGATTAAGAAATGCTATGAGCATTATTTCGGCTGCAAAGTGGGTGATCAGGACAAGAGTTGAGCTCCCCATTTTTGTTGTGTGACATGTGCCAGGCTTCTCGCGGTATGGGCAAAAGGTTCACGCTGTATGCCTTTCGCCATTCCTATTGTTTGGAGAGAGCCCATGGACCATGTTTCAGATTGCTACTTCTGCCTGACCAGTATCAGTGGTGTAACAGCAAAGTCCAAACACACTGTTCAATATCCAAATTTACCATCTGCGATGAGGCCAGTACCTCACAGTGCGGAGTTATCTGTGCCAAAGCCTCCAACAAACATGACGCTGAGTGACAGTTAGTGTCAAATGATGAAGATGTAGGCCAAGCAAACAATATGGATTGTGATCAACTTTTGCAGGAGCCAGTTCTCTAAATGAACCACACCTGCTGACGTAAGGGGACCTGAATGATATCGTCCGCGATTTGAACCTGTCAAAGATGCAAGCTGAACTTTTTTAGGCTCCAGGTTAAAGGGCTGAAATCTTCTGCGCCAGGACACTATGGTGTGTTTTTACAGTGGGCGCCATGAAGAATTCAAGGATTTCTTCTCCCAGGGAGGTGGTGTAATGTTTTGCAATGATGTTTGTTTGGTTATGGAAGTTCTTGGCCATGAATTTAACCCATATCAGTGGCGCTTGTTCATTGATTCGTCAAAAGTGAGCTTGAAGGTGGTTCTACTCCACAACGGAAATAAATTCCCCTCCGTTACTTTGGCTCATGCAGCCAACATGAAGGAAAGTTATGAAAGCATGAAGCTACTGTTGGGAAAAATTAAGTACGACGAATTTAAGTGGAAGTTATGTGGTGATGTCAAGGTTGTGGTACTGTTACTCGGAATGCAACCCAGGTACCCAAAATACTGCTGTTTCCTGTGTGAATGGGACAGCCGGGACAAAAAGAATCACTATGTAAATAAACTGTGGCCTAAACGAACATCACTGAAGCCAGAGGAGAAAAATGTCGTCAGTCCTTCTCTTGTTCTTCCGGAGAAAATTTTTCTACCCCCTTTGCACATAAAGCTGGGCCTCATGAAAAACTTTGTGAAAGATATGGATAAAACCGGCCGTAGATTCGAATATGTGAGGAATAAGTTGCCAAATGTAAGTGACGCAAAAATCAAGGAAGGCATATTTATAGGACCTCAGGTCAGGGAACTGACGCAAGACAAACAGTTCGATGATGACCTGAATGAGACTGAAAGAAATGCACGGTTGTCTGTTAAAGAGGATTTGCAAGGATTTCTTAGGAAATCACAAAGTAGGGAACTATCAGGATGTTGTGCAGGACCTGCTGACTTCGTACAAAGCTATGGGATGCAGTGTGAGTCTGAAAATCCACTTTTTGGAGTCCAAATTGGATTTTTTCCCCAAAATTTCGGCGAAGTCAGTGACGAACAATGTGAAAGATTTCACCAAGATATTTTGGCTATGAAAAAACGGTACCAAGGCAAGTGGACCTCAAGACTATTGCAGGACACTGAAGAGGGATGTACCTGAAGCCAATTACCGGCGAAAGTCATACGCCTCTACATTTTAGAGGCAAGTTTCTGCCTGTTTCATTAGTACGTAAAGTACTATTTTGTACATTTAAATTCCTCTATATCTTTGAAACTCTGCCTGATGAAAACATTCTATATACATATCTGAATTCAGCATAAAAAGCGCTGCTAAGTTCACCTATTGAAGTTCGTAGGCCGAAAAAAATTAAATTTTGTTGTCCAGTGTTATCGAACAAAAAATTTAACAAAAAAGTCCCTTAACTGGATTCGAGTTATTATATGTAGACAAATGAACACGTACAGCGAATTTTATCGGTGAATTTTATGCATTTTCATTGAGAACAAGCCAAACAGAGTACAATATAATGCAGATATCTTGCCCTATAAAATCGAATGTAAACTACATTCTGCTTGAGGTGAGTGAGGACAATTAACATATGGAGATTCGGGGAGTCGCGCCATTTATTGTAGTGCTACAGCAGACAGAACTTCGTGCTCAAGCGAAAGGAAACCATAAAATAAAAGAGATACAAAAAAGTGCAAAGAAGATAGTTGTAAAGACATAAAGGAAAAACCTCTGACACGATGGTCACAAAACGCATTAAGGATGGAGAAGAGTCAACAGCGTTTCTATGCATGAGACAAACAAAAAAAAGTTTTGTATTTCACTGCAAAAGCCTCTCGAAGAAAAGAGCAGTTAGCATAACTTTCTCCAGCAACGCGAGTTACTTAGGCTGCATCTAAACTCCAAGTTCCCACAGACATAACGTTTCCCTTAGAAAAGAAAGTTCTGTTATGAGTTTACGCAAAAAATATAAATAAAATGCACCTATCAGCATCGCCATACCTGTGGCTCCCAATGTAAGAATTCGACAACTAGGGAAAGTCGTTGCAAGAAATTTTACACTAGAAAATTTTACATATTATGTAGTGGGATTGAACTGTACATGGCGATCACAGAGTTACTCTCACATTTTCATGACTGTTGGCGCTGTCGCTTTTTGAGAAGCTGTCAGTCACTCAGCAGAAACAAAAAGCCACGAACTCTATGGAAACCGATCACAACTTCCGACGATTCGACCCCATTCTAAAGGAGATAAATCCAGTCCAAAGCCGCACAACAGACCAAAATGTGACCCCAGAGTAACCGAGATCAATTCAATCCACAACCTCAGTACAGCTAACAACTAGACCCAGTCCTATCGGAGAGGAATCCAGTTAACAGCCTCACAAAAGTCGAACAAAATATCCTGTATTAATGAATCGATTTCACAACCTCACAAGAGCCCAACACTACATCCTGTACCACTGAATCGAGTTCACTAACTCACAACAGTCCAACACTACAACCTGTCCAAATGAATCCAGTTCAAAACCTCAAAATAATCAAACAATACACCCTGTCCTAGTGAATCCAGTTCAAAATCTCACAACAGTCCATCACAAAACACTGTCCAAATGAATCCAGTTCAAAGCCTCACAACAGTCCAACAAAACAACCTTCCCTAATGAATCCAGTTCACAACCCCACAACAGTCGAACACTACACCCTGTCCTAATGCATCAAGTTCAAAACCTCACAACAATCCAACACTACACCTTGTCCTAATGAATCCAGTTCACATGCTCATAACAGTCCACCGCCAGACCCCATCCTAATCGAGATTAACCAACTTCAGAGTCTCACACCGTTTTTCTTTATTATACACATAATCACCAATCTTCCCCTTTTTAAGGCTAGATCTGCTAGCTACTCTTCACGCCTGTTCCTTTCTTTTGTACATAATAAAATATTTGTGTGTTGTTTAAATAGCCGTCAACATTTATATCAGCTTCCTTTACAACTCATAATATGGGCTGACGACTAATTTGTATCTTGTTCGTTAATGTAAAATGTCTGGCATTTACTGAATTTAAACTATACACACGTGAGCTCTGAAATTATAATGGCGTCGACCAAAATTACTGTTATTTTCTGGATTATGACGCCGTGTCGCCAGGTAAAACTGCACCGACGTTTCGGAAAACCCTACTTCATTATTAAGTCTACATCGTCGCTGCACTTCTACCAGACTGCATGGTATCACAACCAAGAAGAGAGCACTCTTGAAAATTAACAAAAGTTCCTACTCAATTCGGATGTAAACGTTTTTCGACTCCATGCCTTTTGCATTATGGTGCAGAATATACTGTGATACACCACAGTTGTAACACAAGGCTTCAAAATATTTTTGGTATGCTGTCCCTAACCCACATTTCACACAATTACTGGTAGTTAAGTCTTCGATGCAAAGGCGTTGATCGTTTCCCGGCACTACCACCTACTCTGAATAAGTTTCTTGTTTAATACTGCAAGGTAAAGTACGGTAAACTTACACAATTTACTCTGACAGACGAAAGTATAAATTCGTCACTACACCACCAGGTATGTTGTCCACATCTAGTGTTAAAAATTCCTCACAGACGGAGAATTCGGAGTGTCAAGAAATCAGACAGCTTAATCCCAACTCTTTCCTTGTCTGAAGATTCAGTGAATCCAGTTTGTACCTACTTTTTCAGGCTAGGAGTATAGAAGAGACTGTGTTTTTTTCCCAATCGAATTTTGTGCAGAAACAACAACAGAAGGTATACGGAACAGTCGAAATACTATGTTTGATAGTGAAATAACAGAAAATCTATATAAAAAGGAGCTGGCCTACGAAGACAGACATCTTCTGGAAAGAAAGCCAGTGTGGTCTTGCCGATGTACAGCAATCTTCCTTAGGAAACTACTTCCTACACGTTTAGGGTCGAAATGCCTGAAGACTGAGGGTCCCAGTTACCCCAGAATGTTTGTAAGTATCTAGCAGACTACACGGCGTCACATTCCAGACAAATGGGGTCTCAATATTCACCATCCCGAGAGTAAAAATTTTAAACTATCATTCTTTACGATAATAACATGAAAATTATATTCTTTTCTCCAATCCTTATCCCAATGAATATCAGGGAAATCACCAACCCCAGCATTAATCTCACTGCAAGACCAACACATCGGTCCATTTTTACGTTTCACAACACACACACTGAAAATGGTAACAAACATATAAGCCGAAAATTGTGACGTGGACAAAAAATAAAAACTCTTATAAACAGAAATCGTGTTTGGCCGACACATTCCTTTTATTTTTCACAGCAGCACGAGGACGTTCTTGTGTTCACTGCATTCAAAACTGCGGGATAATAAATCGAACACTGCTATTACAGATAGAGTATTCTGTAGTATTGCATTTTAAAACACGAGACGCAGGCCTTTGTACTTTATTAACTCATGAAGTTACGACTGAGTTTAGAAAGAGATGTCAAGTGGCAAAGTGACTGTTCTGGAAGATTTTTATTGCTCGCTTTGATGGAGTTTTAATTAATTAAGTTTCACTGTGCAGAGTAACCGTGCCTTTATAGCTAACCATCCTACACAGATCCAGTTTAAAACCTTAAAGCACAGCGGTAACTACATTGCACAGACCACCTGCTTAACCACTGAGAGCTCTCCACTTTGCATATACAGTTCATTTACGTGTTTTATGCGATTCTGCGTGTTGTTTTATATGGTTGGAAATTTTGGGCTCTCACATTAAGGGAAGAACATAGGCCGTATGTGTTCGAGAACAGTGTATTGAAGAAGATACTTGGGTCAAAGAGGGATGAAGTAGGCCTATAGGGGGACTGGAGAATATTGCACAACGAGGAGCTTCGTGATTTCCATTTCTCACCAAATATTATTCGGAGGATCAATCACGAAAGATCAGATGCATGTGGCTTGTGGCACATATAGGGGGAGAAGAAAAATGCATATATGGTTTTTTTTTTGTGGGAAGAAAATCAAAAAGGCCACCTGGAAGACCAAGAAGTAGACATGACAACGCTGAATTGAACATCACAGGAATATGACGGAAAAAAGTGGATACGACAGGGGTAAATGTCGGACTGGGTGAACACGGTAATGAACCTTCGGGTTGCATAAAGCATGAAAAATCTCTTGACCAGTTGAGCTAATAGTAAGTCTCATGAAGGACTCTGCTCCACGCAGTTAGTATGATTAGCACAGTAAAAAGCGACCCTTTCTCTAAAAAAAAACTTAGACCTTTGGCCTTTGTAATGAAGAGATCGTTCTGTGTAAGGTAATAACTCATTTTTTCAATATTATTCTGATAAAATGTGTATTCGAAAGTAATCAGGACGAAATACGCCCGAATGCTTTTAACACTGTTTACGGCAGCCAGGCTGTTAAAAGCTATGTGCAAGTACTGGAGCAGAGGATTTGAATGCGGTTAGAATTCTCATTCGCTATCTTCTTTTCACGCGCGTTCACGAAGCAATTGCGAAAGCGACTGTTAGCTTAGTCATGTCTGTCCATCCGTTTGTGAGTATCCCGTATGGAACAGCACGTCTCACATGGGACTGATTTGCGTTAAATTTTACAGTTGGAACTTACACTAAAATATGTCCACGCATTCCATTCACGACTAAAGTAGGAAAAAATAATAGACTTTCACAGGAAGACGTACGTACATTTATGAGACCGGTCTTCATGCAGGAAGCACTATTCTCTGTGAGGTACGCGCTGAAGCCGAAGAAACAGGTTACGATCTAAAAAGACAACTGAGACACTGTGATTTAAGGCACGAGCTGAAAACTAAAAACGAGAAAAAGTTTGAAATATAACAGTTGAGACGGATTGTGTCCTCTGTGAAATACATTATGGGGCCAAAGAAATATTTACCACTCGAAAACCAATAATCGGGCATAATTACATCTAAATCCGTTGCCAAGATGTGAACAGCACTGACGGGGCAGAGAAGAAAGTTAAAATACGGAATCATACGACAAACACAGCTGTTATTCAACTTTATCGAGTATGGAAGGCTACAAAGATAATTATCCACAAAAAAACAGAATTTTTAGAAGTAATATCGTCGTTTCTTCTATATGGGCGTGAAACACAGAAGGTTATATACAGAATCACAAGGCACCTGCAAACATTTGTAAATAGGGGCCTTAGGAAAAAGTTTAAGATCTGTTGACCTAACGTTATGTGAAACGAAGAACTGTCGATGCGTGCACAAGAGACACCAGTAACAGTTCAAACGAAACTGCGGAACTGGAAGAGCACTGAGCATAACTGAGGAACGATTTCTCCAGTTTTGAGTTGGAATTCCCAAGGACAACGCAGGAGAGAAAGACCGTTAAAGAGCTGGAGGTAAATGACAAAGGAGGAAACAGAAACACTGGGAAAGACATGTAGAGTCTCAAGACAAACTAGCGAGTATATGTTACTTCACTACATCATAGATCGTTCGTCTCACAACTTACATGGAAGATCTTCTCAACGTGCTCCTTAGCCGAGTGTTCCTCAACAACAGGCTCTGTGGATCGACCCAACATCTCGTAGATTGATGTTACAACGTCCAGCATCTCATTTTTAGTTATGAGACCGTCTCCATTCAAGTCGTACAGTCCGAATATCCACTGCAGCTTTTCCTGAACGCTCCCTCGAGACACCTTTGACAGGATGCCAAGGAAGTCCTGAAACAAACGAAATCGTGTTGAACAACCAAACGTCACTCATCGGAATTTCTGATATTTTGGACATTACTAATTATTTGTATTTTAAAAGTAATGTTTCGGAATTTGGATCCATTTCCTCCGCCAAGTATGAGAATAACATTCAGGAATACTACTCAAGTCAGTCCTTCGCCGGAACGAGGCTAACAAACATTCCAAGTCGAATCCCAACCCAATTCCATTTGCAACTGACAGTCGGTCAGTCCGGCCGCCTTTGCGCCGAGCACCCCCCTTCCCCAGACCCACTGTCAGTCACATCTTATTCAGAAGACTGACCGCTACAGTCATAGTCGCTTTGGTGCGTCCTCTATGACAACAGGATGGTTTTATCTTATGTCCACTGCCTTGGTATTTGTCGGGTATACGTATTTAAATATCTACATGTTGATACAGCCCCCGTCAGTCCAGGATTTGTAAAGCAGATTATGCCGTAGCTTATATAGTTTATAACGCACTTACCGGCAGTTTATTCACTTGAGAGGTAATACGCATGGACGACGCCAAGTTTAAGCATCTTACATTTCCCACTTTGTCCAGTGTTGCAAAAATTTCCATTCACACCATTTTGTATGAGTCTACATGTTGCCTGCAAAATTTCTGATGAAATCATAATCGTACTAAATTGTGAATACCATACGCAAAACGCAAGGACGATATGCGCCTTGGAAATGACCAAACGTCATAAACCTTCTTTTGCGTGCGCTTCAATTTCAAAACATAGGTAACTGCCGCAAATTCCAGGGCGAGACAGGCATGCCTTAACGGAAGACTTATAGAAGGTTAAATTAACAACCATAACATTCACTGTTTCGGTTGAAGGCAAACTGTCGACGTTCAGAGCCATACACGCAGCGGTACAAGCACAACAATTTTCCGTCCTGTCCAGACAGAACGTTGTACTCTCTGCACATAAATGGCACCCTATACGCACAAGGTGTTTATACAGGGTGTCCCAGGAGGAATGTGAAATACTTCGGGAGAGTGTTCCTTATGTTAAACTATACCGATATAACCCAAAACACCTATATCCAAA
>Ga0209629_10004871_pt1 | contig 10045 bp, 7 predicted proteins | sample TergutCu122P5_FD_187286 | JGI IMG/M metagenome (GOLD analysis project Ga0209629, IMG submission 187286) | Cubitermes ugandensis P5 segment gut microbial communities from Kakamega Forest, Kenya - Cu122 P5 (SPAdes) (version 2) | ecosystem: Host-associated > Arthropoda: Insects > Digestive system >... | reverse complement strand
GTCTCTTGCTTCCATCCCTGTTGTGTTTGTATATGGCTACCTGCAGGATTCACACCATTGGCAGTCCCATTGGCCAGTGCACTGTCTCCCTGGCTGGCAGCAATCTGCAACAGAATCTCCCTATTTTAGTCTGGAGAAAAAACACGTATGTTCCTGTCGAAGGCTCAGTATGGTCTTAATGCCTTCCATCCTGTTGTGTTAGATAAAATATATCTGTGTAAAACCATCAAACACAACTAATTTATTAAAACCTGGGTACAGGAAGTCTTTATATAAATTCATTAGAGCAACATGTTTCGGTCGTTACTCGACCATCAGCAGGTCTTTGTGGACCTGATGATGGTCGAGTAACGATCGAAACATGTTGTCCTAATGAATTTATATAAAGACTTCCTGTAACCAGGTTTTAATAAATTAGTTGTGTTTGACGGTTTTACATAAATATATTCAATATGGTCTGCCTGCACAAATTAGCTGATTCATCATAGGAATATTCATCAAACAAGTTTTGCCTTAAACTGTGGTTCAGTTCCCACCAGGAGCAAGAGATGTTCTCTTCTTCAGCAATATTCAGACAGGCTCTGGAGCCCATTCACCCTTCTTTTGAATAGGCACGTAGGGTGCTTGCCGCAGAAGTACAGCATCTGGGGTGTGAAGCTGACCACTCATATCTGTCTAGTGCAGATGTCAGGAATGAATGAGCTAAACCTCCATTCCCAAAACATGCCTTCATGGCAAGCACAGGGACAACTTTACCTTTTACATTTAACTTATAACTGGGTCAAACATTATTTTATTTTTTTATTCATGAAATGTTTACCAGAGCAGAAAATATTTTAAAAAGAAATTCTGGGACATTGTGAACTATAGTTCATGAAGAAATATTCTGTACATTGTGTTATTTGTGAGTGGTTCATGTAGTGAGTCTATCAGTGTGTGGACATATAGCATGGATGTATTTGATACAATTAACAGGTCAAAACAGAAATACTGAGAGGAAAGCCTGTCCCAGTGATGTTTTGTCCATGTGGACTATCCTGGGATCAAATGTGGGTCTCTATTACAAGCAGTTGTTGACTGACTGTATGAGCTAGAAATTTTGCAGAGTTCAATTTTGAGGGGTTGTAGGTATCTAATGTGTATCCAAATTAAGATCACCAAACAACAATTTGAAATGTGAATGTTAAATATCATAATTCATTCAAGTCTATTTCAGAGAACAGACACACATAACCTCTCTATTATGTGTTCCTTTCGGAAGGGAACACATAAAGCATGGCCACAGCACATTGCTGGGCCTAAATATACAATATATGACTTTACTACACAACTTACATGTATATGATCCATGTTGACCTCACGCAAATAGCTAGGATTCTCAAATGCAACTCCTCCAGATGACTTGTGACCCAGCATGCGTCTTTTGCGCATAAACCAAACAGCACCAATAATGATAGCAGCAACAATAAGAAGTGCAAGAACAACTCCTACGGCCACACCTACAGAAGAGCTGTCATTACCTGGTGGGAAAAGTAGACGAAGCATTACCTCAGTGTTGCTGTATCAACATAAAGGGGCAAATGTGGTAGGTAGCATTTCAACGGGGCAAATAAAATACCTGAAATCATAACATATATATTTATACATTCATTCTACTATCACATATCTGAATATCTAGTTATTTATTGGCTGAATCATGGTTCAATTCATGGCAGGGGCAAAGGATTTTTGTCATCTCCAAAGCATCCAGGATGGCTCTAGGCCCACCCAGCCTCCCACTCAGTGGTTATTAGTTACCAGATAAATTGACTGGGGCATGAAGTTGACAACTCACCCCAATCTAATGCCAAGGTTAAGAATGTGTAGTGTCATACCTCCATTCCCCCATATGCCTTCATGGTTTTGTATTTAAGTAGGTGCAGGGACAATTTTACCTTTACTTTTGTATTCTCTAAATATATGTAATAGCGTATAAACATCTTGGATTAATCTTGCAGTTGGATGAAAAACATTTTTATGATGAATAGGCCTACTATCAGAAAATCCTTATAGAGTGGCATAAGAAGACATATAATATTTCTAAGGATGTTTGTTTGTTTTCTTGGCATGACAACCCTTTTGGTTGTATTTTTTACAGCCCCATAGCGGGCTTTAGCCTCCTCATTCTTGAGGTTTCTTGATCACACAACGACATGCCACAGTCGGTAGGACTCCTCTGGACGAGTGATCAATCCATCGCAGAGACCTCTACCTGGCAACACACAACACTCACAACAGACAAACATCCATGTCCCCAGTGGGATTCAAACCCACAATCTCAGAGGGCGAGTGGCTGTAGACCTACGCCTTAGACCGCACGCCCACTGGGACCAGCAATATTTCTAAGGATGACATTCCTAAATATACCAACATGTGGTATTGGAATTACTCTAATAACATGCCTATCAAATTTATGTTTGAACAGACTTGGAATCCCTGAAAGTGATAATGATTTGTTCAATTGGGGCATTATTGTATTATCAGTGTATTAGTTCCAACATGTAAATTTACATTTTCTGCAGAAGAGAGTCAACAAAAACCCCCACCCCCTTCCCCAAGAGGACTTAAAAGGTTAAAACAAAAATACACTTCACAGTGCTAAAATATGTACATTTGGCAGTATTGATCATTTATATTAACTTGATTTTTGTATAGTAGTTTGTTAGAGTGTCCACAGTACTGTCCATTCTCTGAAAAACACCATCTAACTAAAAGCACTAAAACTTTAGTCCAGTAAGATAAAACTTATTTTTGTTCAGCTAATTATGAACATTACTTTATGCTACTGGATACAAGAGAACCACAGACCAAGAGAATTTTAGTGTTCTTTGTCTTACCTAAGCTAGCAGCAGATGTGATATATTTGTCACTAGTTGTGAAGCGAACAGCTTCTGTTAATGTGCTGGTGCCGAGATGATTCCCTGCTTTAATAACGCATTCATATGTTGACCCATCCTTCAAGCCTGTGATGCGCAGACTTGTTGCTTTCGTGTCATTCTTAAATGGAGTGCGAGAACCTACTTGCCTCCAGAAAACTCTGCAAAGGATTGATTTGGCATCAGAGTCTTCCATGTGTGGCTGATCCCACTACAACATATATCTTTCAAGTGTCCAACAGCAGTAACATATACAGACAATAGTCATCAGTGCGAGTTTTGAGGTTTTTGCATCAGTGTTTAGTCAGAGATTCAGTTCTTCTGGGATATGATGCTGTATGAATGGGATCCCAGCATTTCAAGGCAATGTAGTGGCCTCATCTAGAACAGACAAAGTGCCCAAGACTTTTCTTGGATATTTAGACCCTATGTTGCCTTAAAACACTGAGATTCGATTTCCCATTAATGCATTGTTGTATCCCAAAGGAACAGAATACTCAATAATCAACTATTTTTAGGCACTGCATCCAATGGGCAGTTCCATTTGGTGCCAAAAGATTATGATCTACAGATGAATATGGTACTCCCTTACTGACTTCATAATAACCCCATACTTGTGTGTTCTTTACACAAAAGTGCAAAAAGTGAATAAATAATAGGCAGAACATTCCTGTCTATCTGCATGTGTCAGCAACGTAACTGCTCAAAGAATTATGATGACATCTGTCACTAAGCGAATGGTCTATTATGAAACTGCATATGAATTTCAATTTAGCTTGTACTGATAGTGTATAAGACAAACTTCACATTAAGCCCATATTCAAGTAAGGCCAGTAAGTAAAAAGTTGGTACACAGCACAGAATATACAAGGAAGTTCCAAAAAATGAGGTAATGAACACACTGATGCAAATAACTTCATTCTGTCTTTGATGTAGATTGGCACATGGGTAGTACATGGTACACATCAGACCCATACATAGTCACCATTGACATTTAAGGCTTTGTCTTGCCATGGTACAAAGGCTCGTATTCTGGCATAGTCACACGTTGTAGCTAGGAGGTGACCACATCCTTCAAGTTGACATCTATTGCAAATCGCCTTTCAGCCACATATTTCTTAAGGAGTCCAAAGAGATGGAAATTACTGACAACTGGAATTGTAACTGCCTACAGTCCTATGTCTGGGGGGTTATGTACCACGCTCCCTGGAGTGCTGATCTTGCACCCAGGATTATAGGAAAGTACATGTAGGTACCATTTCTGCTTCTCAGGCTTTCTCACAAATTCCCATGAATAAAGGCTACTCTCATATGATAAACTGCCCTCATCTAAGGACTTCTAAAGATTTTTGAAGTGGATGAACATTTTTTGAATTAACTGTTGTAAAATGAACTGAAAGCACTCAATGTTGTACACAGCAGAACACTTATTTAGTGTCTGATGGAGAGTTATTGGTATACATGTTTTTTTAAGGACAGAATTACTTCAGAGATTCAAACCTTTTGGGATAGGCAGCAAGCTCATCAGAATATATGAGTACTATTTGATAAACGTGGGATTTGATCACAAAAGATATTAATTTTTAGCATCACCATTGTGAGAACCTCATATCTTGCCAGAATCACTTACCGGTACATTTCAACAGTGTTAGGATTCTTGACTGGTGGATCCCACCTCACACGAACAGAATGAGGATCAATCACCTCCACGTGGACATTCTGTGGTGGTCCAGGCAAGCGATCTAAAACAACATGATCGTAACTTAGAAAAGGTAAATATCCAGTGTCAAATTCCAAGCAAATCGTCATGACTTTAACAACGTTCAGACAAGGAATGTAGTGACTTCACATTTGAAAAATATTATGTGTCTCAAAGTTCTGGAGATTTCTACAGTAACTACCACCAGGACACAAACATCTGTTTGTATTAATCCAAGTATACCAAAATATCAACTACAGTTTATAGCTAATTTGGAACTCATTACAGGAAAGAACTGACAGATGTGTAACTGTCATTGTTAGTTACTTTGGTTTCATTAGTTGCCACATTATGTTATAATTACCTCTACCCTCATGGAAGCATGACATGATCTGTTTGGTATATGATAACACACAGAACTTGTTGTTGAGGAGAGGTTCACCCCTACACCAATCAAGACAACGCCGTGGCACTCCCCACTGGGCACAACAGCTGCGATGGTCAGAACCATCTGCACAAAGAAGCACCAATTATCAATTTGTTTTGCATTTTAGAGATTTTATTTTCAGGTTTCATATAAGCCACCTTTCAAAGTGACCTCTTATATTTAATTTAATTATTCAATGAATGTAATAGGTAGTAGTAATGCATTCTGAAGATTGAATTCAAACTTCTTTAAGAATACGGATTGAACTGGAATATTCAATACTCTTTGTAGAGAGGACGCCTAATAACTTACTTCTCATCCTGCCCACATTTAATTCCACCTTAATTCCTTGATTTTACACCATTTATCTCTTGCTTAGGATATGTATAACAAATAATTTTTGCATTTAACTTGCAGCAGCAAAGTGTTTAAGGCAAGAATGTACCACTGTAAGCACTAACTGAGCTATGGCCTCTAAGTGAATGGCATGAAAATGAAGAACACTTTGATATGTGCAAAGTAACAAATGGGTAAATACTGGGTTAGTGCCATATAAAAATAATTACTATGTGTTCCTCTGACATAATAAACATGTCTGTTGACTGATCTTGCTCTTTTTTTTTTTCCTGAAAACATGAAACTGTCAGGATTAATGTGGAAGTATGTCTAAAAGATGCACTGTGTTAAAGAGACAAATAAGAAAGACATGGCAGCTAATGCTTTAGTCCTTTTTTTTTTTTTGGTAGCAATCAAGTCATGGTGTAATTTTTAAAAACTCATAACCCCTGAGAACAATACATTGCCTCAAAACACTGGAATCCAAATACCCATTGATGTTGTGTCATATCAGAGGAGAACAGAATACTCAACTATACTGCTGCAAAACCCTCTAAACTCACATACTGTAGTATTTGAGTAGTCTAAGATCACACATATGGTAGACTTTGTGGCCACTGTATTTACTTGCCTATGAATAAAAAATCTCATTACCTGCTGCACATTTCATAAGCTTATCAAAGTCGTTGATACATTCTGGTTTATCTATGACTGCATCAATATCCAGATAGAAGGAGCAGGCATCCATACATCCAACTGTCACGTTCTGCTCTATGCAACACTGGGTTACATTGTTTGTGGCAGCCTGGAACATCAAACATGTTCTGTTAACATCAGATATAAATGGTTTAACTCAGAGCCTCTATGTAACATGTCACTGTACAAAGTGATAATTAGACACACCACTGACGATTCTGCCTCAGGTACTTATTCAAGGACCAGAGCATGTAGCATGTAGCATTTTGCTAGACTGGCAGACTACACATACACCACCTTCCTTCAATAAAGATGTAGGGTGATATAAGTGTTCAGGTTTTCAGGGAGGTTGTTTATCAGAAGATGGTATTTATTTTGGGTTTATCAACTGTGTAGGGGATAAATGTTTGGACACTGCAGAGGAACATTACATACTGCACACATTGCAGCAACCCATACGTAAGACGATCATCTGGTATGGAATCACCTATCTAATGTTCTTACTGACAAAATATCTGTAGCTAACTGCTTGAAACCTATTGTTTATGCCTAACAACATTATAGTAGCAAAATGGTATTGGCAAAATGCATTTCAAAATTGTCCACAGAACTTCCCAGAGCAGACATATTCAAGATAAGAAGTGCATGAATAAATTGATAATAAAGCAAATTTTTGCTGTTCCTTCAAAACTTTGGTACCTCTTAATAAGACTGCATACTGTCACAGCCCATAAGACCAGCAGTTCAAATCTTACTTAAAATTTATTGGCATTTCTTAGTGTAAGAGACACCATATCACCACCACAAAAAACAATGGATATATTATTTTCTATTGAAGCAAATGGTCATGTACTGCTTACCACATTACGAATCCTCACAGATACTGGTTGTGTGCTGCTTCCAAATGCATTTTCTGCATGACAGAAGTAGTCACCTTCATCTGATTCACTTATCCTGTTGATGGTGAGATGCATTATGTACTTTGCTTCCTCCTGAAAATAAAAAGAGTGAGAACCATATGTTATATGCTGGTTGTCACAGTCAACAAGAAGATTGTGCAAAAGTGGTGATTTAGTTCAAACATCCAGGATGGAGTGAATGACATATCACTAAACAAAGAAATGTTAAAGGAAACCATCAGTTGTGAAGCAACATTACCACAGCACATTTCTTCAATTTATGTTAGGCTTTGTACAGCAGTACTGGCAGTGAGATTTTGACATAACAGGAATTTATTTTTCCATATTAGGTAATTTATTAAATAAAAAATAAAATTCTACAAAAACATCATCTTAGCTACACAACATCTATGTTCCTAAATTCTCCAGCACTAATCTTTAAAAAATGTGGTCACTACACATATATGTAGGTAATGTGCACCACCTTGCAAAAATTCCTGCCATTATTTATTGTTTTTACATAAGAAATTATGTGCCACATAAACTTATTTTCTGAATGACTTTAATACACTATAGTAGCAGAACAAGTTTAATTAAGGACAAAGCACCTTGAACACAGAAAACTCAAGATTTATAAAATTTCCTGCCCGTATGGAAGGTGTACATTGGATAAAGCAACAGATGTAGGAGTACAGGAGTCTCCAAACATGTAACAAACACTAAATAGGAAAAATAACACTCTGACATCACCAGAAGTACCACAAAAAATAACCATCATGTTTATTTTCACAAATCATAAATCAGTACCAACATCCATAATTAGCAGCTCTCAATCAACATGGATGCCACTCAGATAATCAAATATAAGAGAAAATGCCAATATGTAAAATGAGTACTGACACAGCAAATTATGGGGACAATTTCTTAAGAGTAGTCCATCAAATCCCACTGCTACAAAATGAGTTTTTGGTTGGCTCTTCTCTGGGTAGGAACTTAACTTATCACAGAGTCCCTCTTCCTGTCAGATACTTCTATATAAGAAGAATATTCTAGACACTTACCCTGAAGATGGTAAATGTAATATGAATTGAATCACACAAACATGCAAAGTGGCTGAAGCCTGAAAACCTATATTATGTATCAGTCCTTACATCTTTTGATGGCTGAATGTTGATATCATATTTGCCTCCCTGAATTACAGGTACTCGGCCACTGTGGTCTCGCCAGAACATCATCTTTGGTTCTGGATAGGCATCCACTGTGCATTCCAGCACAACAGAATCCCCCTGGGCTGCCATCGTAATCCCAGATGCTGTTATGTGTGGGTGGTCTACAACATAAAAACTTAGTTACATCCCTCCCTTAATTACCCTACTGATTACCAACTGCAAGTTTTAGCCCCTGAGGTTACAGAACTCTACCCATACACAACACTCCAAAGTATACAGGTGGTCAAAACTCTTCAGTAAATTCACAGGCATTTATGTTTTGAAGGGACTTATACCTCCATCTTCAGTACAGAAAATTATTCTATCTACCTGTACACTAAACTACATGGCTTCATGTCTCAGAAATTTGAAACTCACATTTTTATTGGTCTACCAGTATTTCTGTTTCAAACAGTGTATATGCAGGAAATATTTCTTTTGGCATTGTATAACAGTGCATTAGTGGGCCGGGTAGTGTAGTCGGTATAGCGACTATCTACGGGCTGGATGATCTGGGGATCGAATCCCGGTGTGGGCGAGATTTTCTTCACCTGTCCAGATCGGTCCTGAGGCCCACCCAGCCTCCTCTACAGTGGGTACCGGGTCTTTCCTGGGGTAAGGTGTGGCTGGGGCGTGAGGCTGACCCCTCACCCCCTTCTAGTGCTGAGGTCAAAAATAGAGTAGAGCTATACCTCTACTCTCCCTAAGGGCCTTCGTGGCCTATGAAAGGGTGAAACCTACCTAACAGTGCATTACACTGCAAAGTTTGCTGGTACACAAAGAAAAACAAAAATAACATACCGAGCAATTACTAAAAGGAGGGAATTTTTATGGATTTCAGACATAATATTCAACAATGCATTCTTATAATGCAAGCCAACGAGATGCACTGTTTCTCAAATTTATTTGATAAAGTACTCTACATGTTTCGGACATGTCCACTGTCCACCATCAGGAGTATCTCAATACTGTATACACACAATAGTATTTGTCATGCTAGTTCTGTTGGTGTCTGCTAGCATGGTCAGGATGTTCCCTGACCACGCTAGCAGACAGAGTAGACATATAGCGTACTTTATCAAATAAATGTGAGAAACAGTGCATCTTGTTGGCTTTCACTATAAGAATACATCACGATGCACGGTCCTCTGAATGTCAAATTCAACAATGCCTTCCTAACAAACTGAACACTATGCTCTTGTCAAAAGAACTTGAAATGTACTGATCCCTTTCCCCTTGTGTCATATCTCAGTATCAGCAGACAAAACTGATTACATATTTACATAACTTCCTTCAACTTTAAACAACTTGCCCTACTATTATTTATTCTCACTGTCAGACAGAACAGTTAAACATCACAGCTCACATTGTCCTGCAGGAACAAATTAACTTTAGTTAACTACTGAACTTGGCATGTGATTAAAACATTCCTCTACCATCACCATGTATCAACAACCAGAAATACGGACATTTAACTCCACTTTAAGAAAACTACTCACGGCTGATGGTGATTTTTCTTGAAGCTTGCATAGGAGTACCATAACCATTGTCAGCATAGCAGGAAATTTGGTCCATGTCTCTGGTAACATTGTGGATAACAGTGACCATGTGTCGAGTTGTCTCTTGGCGCACCAGTCGTCCTGATATGTACAGTGAGATTGTCGGCATTGGCGTTCCCATGGCAATGCACAGGATGGTCATGCTGCTGCCTTCCATTACCAAATTGATGGGGTGGACTGTGGGAGGCTGAAACATTCATATTTTAGTTTAACCCATTGGAACACTAATTTAATACGCAAAAAGTGATTTAAAGGTCGATTTATAACCTACAATTCGATACAAACTATGTATGATATACCATTCGA
>Ga0209629_10004870_pt1 | contig 10046 bp, 6 predicted proteins | sample TergutCu122P5_FD_187286 | JGI IMG/M metagenome (GOLD analysis project Ga0209629, IMG submission 187286) | Cubitermes ugandensis P5 segment gut microbial communities from Kakamega Forest, Kenya - Cu122 P5 (SPAdes) (version 2) | ecosystem: Host-associated > Arthropoda: Insects > Digestive system >... | reverse complement strand
TACTTACTTCTGAGTAATACTTTAACCATATTGCATTTAAATGTGGGAATTCTTAGTGGCAGTGCTGTCAGTTCTCTCACTCATTATTTGCTCAATCTCTCTCTCTCTCTTTCTCTCTCTCTCTCTCTCTCTCTCTCTCTCTCTCACACACACACACACACACACACACACACACACACACACACACATACACGAACACACAGCTATATTTATACTGTTGTACTTAAACTTTCTCATGTCCTCACTTTACTATAAAATCCTCTGATGACTGGTTGGTGGTATTATACATTGTGCTTATATATTCCATTTTCTGGTGGAATTCATGTCATGAATAATATACTTCATATTATGTTTCTCTGTGAGTGTTTTGTTATAAGTATACAATAATGAGTTCACTTGGGAATCAATGTTGACAGTTACTTAGATGCTGAAATTGTTGATACATACAGTCCTCATGTAATGTATTATTAACATACAGTTTTCACATAACTGAAAAACAATGTGCAGGAGCTTGCAGTGAGATAGTGATCATACAGAATGAATATAATATGATATTTAAGTTTTCTGACTTAAATTAATTACCTCATCAAGGAAGCAAGTCATTCAAAATTTTAAAGGAAGCAAGTCAGTCAGAATTGTGATCATGCTTTACAAATATACATGGTCCATAGTTACTTTGTCCAGATCTTTGGTCACTTTCTGTCAGCTGCCTTTTCACATAGAATTGGTTGACTCGGCATGCCACCTACACCTAATCTGCCTCAGAGGTTGTTATGCTGTTAGTTCTGCAATCTTCAGTTGGAATGGGAATACCTTTGCAAAATCACATGTCTCTGTACAATGTATATGTTAAATACTTATCCTATAAGAAGTACTGGTATCATCATAAATTCAGGCCAAAGTTGCACATGTTCCAAAAATGAGACAATTTTCATATTTGTGGAAAGGTTTCAAGCAACATGTTCAATTCTAGACAGGAAGAGGACAAATTTTCATTAAGATATTCTAAATAGCAAAATTAATACCTTGTCTGAGATTGTATTACTTACTGGTAGCCTATATTACTTGTTACATGCCTAAAGAGGTATTTAATTATCATGTACGAGTCTTAGATCTCCAGAATTTTACATTTGTGCCAGTTTCTGATTTTTTTCAGCTATTCCAAGCAAGTAGATGGATAATATTTGTAACATACTCTCTGGTAGGTGCACCCATAAAATATACTGAAAAAAAAGGATGGTGAAGGGTGTCAGCCTTTCTTTTGTATTCATTCACCCTTGTCATTGGATCCCTGTGTAAATGGCCAGTGTTAAAATTAAATGTCAATTCGACAGACCCGTGTGGTAGCTATTGGACCTTTCATTGTGCCAGTGAGTGAAAGCTTGTTTGTAGTACACAAGTGGATCGTACTCTTCCACGTTCAAGTGTCACATAAATGATTAATCTCCAAAACATTTTATGTTGAAATAATATGTTATAATCTGAACAGAGGGAAGATGAATTGTGTGCATGAAAGAAGGTTTATATTGACAGAGTGCATGTCATGTGTGTGCACATGAATGTACAGATACATTTTAATTTATTTTTCCATCTTCTGCAAGCAGTGCTCAATTTGAACTAAAATAATTGTACAAAAATATGTGCTCTTCACTTGTAAGCAGAACTATAATTAAAAAACAAAAGTCATCATAAAAGAAAACTAACATTATTTTGGTGATAGAATCAAGAATAATTTAGATTTTGCATGTAGTTTGTGTGGGAGAGATGAGGAATGCATACAGAATTTTGGGTGGTAAAATCTGAAGGACAGAGACCACTTGGTAGGTGTAGACACAAGTCGGAGAGTAGGTAATATTCCAATGTTTCTTAAAGAAGTAGTGTGCATGAATGTGAACTGGATTAATCTTGTTTAGGACAGCATCCAAATGGCAGGTTGTTGTGACCACATTTATGAACCTTCAGGTTTCATGAAAAACAGGAAATTTATTGACCAACAGAATAACTTTCACTTCTCAAGGAAGACTGTGCCCATGGAGTTAGTTAAAGACTAGTATAGATTACCTACCTAACTGAACTTAAAATAACGCACTTAAGAGTGTTGAGTATTGTTTCGTAGTTACTACTGCAGATGCACGTATTACTCTGGCAAACATTATATTCCTGAATAGACCTTTCCCCATGGTTAAATACGAAATTACACTGTGATTACCAAATCCCTGTGGAGTACAGCTGGTAAGGGCTCAGAGTTCCCCTTTGTTTACTTAATAAAACAAAGTCCTTGTGTGTAAGTGCTTCACTGAGGCTACAGTTCATTGAACATCAGGGTAGAATGAAAGATGTTTGCTGTTGCATGATACTTTCAGGGCTGAATGAAAGAATGCTGAAATTTTACCAGTCATAAGAGTTGTATTCTGGATGAGGACCTGGTTGCTGGGTGTGTAGTTGTGTCAGTGCCAGGGATGGCTTTGCACCTTCATACTGGGCCAGAACTTCGGAATACATCTGTTACAAACACAAATCAAGGTATTCTGATGATTTATCTAATGACTGAGTGATCCCTGATGATAAAAAATACCTACCTATATCCTTACTGAACATGATCCTCTAATTGTAATGTAACTGTTGAAAACTAATCAGTATTACATTATAAATGTCCAATTTGCACTGTACAGCAAACACACTGTGTCTTGGTTATAAAAACCAGTTTTTTAATGTTACACAGGGAAATAGTTGCTGTTTGTTATAAGATCCTGACAACACACAGAAATACACTTTGTGGGAAACGTATAAGACTTTTGAATGTTGAAACTGTGGGAACTGAATTTAACCACAGGGCTCTTAAATTTTAATGATATTTTCAGTAGCTCAGAATGTTGAGTATCAGTATGACTGGCAGTTGTCAGAACCTGTGATACGTGTTATGTTCAGTTACGTCGTCTGTTATCTGGAAGAACCAGTCCCCGAACAATACTGTGAGTTTACCATGTAGTGTTGAATGCTTACCTGGAAGTTTCGTCGGATATATTCTTCTTTTGTTTCCCCATGCCTGTAGCTGTAATTGTACCCACCTCCTCCGCCATTCTGAAGAAATGGATTCATGCTACCTCCTGTTCAACAGATAAGGTATACTCTCTTTAATGATGTTGATGATAAGTATGAAACTTAATTGTTGCATAGTGTGCTAAAGGAGCAGGTAAGATTGTAGTACTTCAGGTGTTTAGGTTGCCAGGTGAAGTATTTATGAGATAAGGTACACTGTTTATTTTTCTGTAGCAAATAGCAAGACAGGCAGTGTATGTATGACAGAACACTGAGGTGTGTTTGTGTAATCATTGTTGCTGTGGAAAAGCAATTAGTATTAAATATTATGAGTGAGTGTATTCTTTCCATATTTCAATGTTTCACAATGCATTTTTCAATTCAATAATTGATAAACACCAACAAATGCACTTTTTCACATTCAAAACTGTATTGGTCTAAAATGTTAATTTCAATGTTAAAATACATAAAAATATTTAAAGATACTCTGACATGTTTTGATCTTAACAGTTCATTATCAGGGAGTAGTCCTGTACCTCATTAAAGTCACTGAATAATTTTAAATTATTTAAAAGTTTAAAACCAGAATTTTAAAATTCTGTTGATCAGTCCCGGTGTTGTGGCAGCAATACATTTAGCGGGTGTAAGTGGTGAAACTTGTGGCGCAGTGCATCCAACGCACTATGCCACAAGGTTCACCACTTACACCTGCTAAATGAATTGCTGCCACAACACCGGGACTGATCGTCAGAATTTTAAAATTCTGGTTTTAAACTTTTAAATAATTTAAAATTATTCAGTGACTTTAACGAGGTACAGGACTACTCCCTGATGATGATCTGTTAAGATCGAAACATGTCGGAGTACCTTTAAATATTTTTTATATATTTTAACATTGAAATTAACATTTTAGACCAATACAGTTTTGAATGTGAAAAAGTGTATCTGTTGGTGTTTATCAGTCTTTCCATATTGTTTATGAAATCTGAATCTTTTCTGCACTATATTGTCATTTGTGACCTGTCTGGCTGCACCATATGTTTACACAGTATCTCATAAATGGCACAATTTTCAGAAAAAATATGTTGAACATAAAATGTGTGTTTTAATTTTTACAACTTTTGTCTGAAACATTTCTCATTCTAAGAAGAATAGAGCAAGATATTATGAATGTATGTAGGGCTTTGTGTGAAATAACCATTATTCTTGTCAGAATTTAATGAAACTTGAATTTCCTTGACAGATTTTCAAAAAATCATCTGATATAAAATATCATATGCCCAGTGCGAGCCAAGTTGTTGCATGTGGACAGATGGACGGACATGACAAAGCTGATAGTTGCTTGTCGCAATTATGCAAACGCACCTAAAAATAGTTGGTACTTATGAAGTGGATTTGTAGTAAATAAGACTCGGATGATCAGTTATGACAACAGCATTTTGCCATTTATTTTTTGCAATTGCAAAATGCTGTCTTGACTTTGGAAGACAACATGAATTTTAAACAGATGGCAACAAACTTATTCAGAGAATATTCTGACCTAAGTGGGGAATACAGGATCTAATGTAGTACGGGAAACTGTGGGTGATAGACGTGACCTATTTTTATAACAGTTATAAATGAAGTTTCGCACAAGATTGGATGAGGAAGACAAAATTGTATGTAGAATTTTGATGACAAAATCTTTGGAATGGTCACTTGAATATTGAGAAAAAGCTAAGGAGAATAATATTAAGATGGATGTAAGGAATAGGTTGTAAAGATGAGAAGTAAATGAATCTGAGTTGAAATCTTCTCACACTGCAAGATTCTGCCAAAAAACCAGTTACACTTACAAGCAGAAGTTTGAAATTTAAATTTAAATTCATCAGCTTGAAAAATGAAACTTGTAGTACTTCTTAAGTTTTATGTTCGTGTGACTGTGCATCGTTGAAGTAGGTAAATAATAATATTATTTACCTACTTGTAGTACTTCATTAATTTTACTAAGTTGTGCTTCCTAAGTGTGTAATGGAATGTAACCAAATGAATACACAATTCACAGACTGAAAAAGTGATTCTTTTCCAGCCTGTGAAATGTTCCTACAACTCTGGTATGATCTACTAATCATGCTGCTCAGTATATCTATGAAAGTATTTTGACATTGAGCATAATGTGTTAAAAGAAAAGAGTGTAAGAAATGTGACAGTTGTTGGCATAAGGTCATGTAGGAAGTAGAACATGGTGTTTGTAACTGAAAATATTTTGTTGCACACTCATAGTGAAAATTCATGTGTCTGAATCCTGTTTGTATACAGGGTGTCCCAGGAGGAATGTACAAAACTTCGGAAGAGTGTTCCTTATGTTGAACTATACCAATATAACCCAAAACACCTATATCCAAAGTTGAACGGTTACGGAGATAATGGCCAGAGAAGTTTGAAACTTTGACAGCTGTTACACACTTACTGATTACCAAATACATATTAAAACTGGCAGGAATATGTGGTTTCTGTAATGTTAATAACTATACTTGACATCAAAGTAACTTGTGAGTGACATAAAGCCATTAAATTGAACTACAAAAACACTCGCACTCACGTCATAGTTGTCCTTGGGGTTACCAAGCACTTTACGCGGGCCGCAGCTGATCGCTTATCTCGCCAAGGTCATTGCATTCCGAAGTTAGCTAGTGGTTTCTCGTTGCCGGGCATGCGCAGTGGATGAGTATGGCGTCACGGACGGCTTACAGTACGTGGACACCCCAGAAGCCCACACTTTTCGATGGCCATTATCTCCGTAACCGTTCAACTTTGGATATAGGTGTTTTGGGTTATATCGGTATAGTTTAACATAAGGAACACTCTTCCAAAGTTTTGTCCATTCCTCCTGGGACACTCTGTATAATCACCCCCCTGACTAACCTGTACCCTGTTGGCCAGGAATATCAAGGTTTCCACCAGTTGTCTGGTATGTGGCCCCATAGCTTGATTGGTCAGGTCCAGCCAGCTCATGCAGACGACTGCTGGACAGTGCTCGTGGTATTGGATTGCTTGGAACTCCATGTGGTGCTAAGTGTGCTGTTTCTTCTGCTACCTGTGTGACAGAGGTATCATTTCATGCTTTTCAAATCCAATATAAGAAATGTCCATGCTACCACCTATCCTTTTTATGTCTTCCTGTTGTGTGTGTAGTATAAAATATACAACAATTTCCATAAAACTGGACAGTTGTATTGATTGTCATGTAGTCATTAATACCTCGGTTTTTTGTGGTAACAGTTGTAGAGGATCAGTGGTTAAAAACAATACTGTACCTTTATTTTCTCCCTCTCTCTGTCTCACACACTCCTTTGGGCATGACAATGAAGTTTGGGTTGTGTTTATAAGACAGGAAATTTCTTGAGAAGCTTAGTAAATACCAGCTTCTTCAGAAGGACTCTGCTCGTTGGAGTTAGGTAATGCTGTCTGGTGTATACTTTAGTTAATGCTACACTGTTATCCATATTTAACCCCTATCAGTCCAATGTAGAGTTAATCTCGGCAGTGTTTTATACTGTACCAGGTCCAACTCAATCAAAACACTATTTTGAAGAGTTTTATATTGGTTTTCTCTAAGCTCCTATCATTTAGGAGCTGCTTTGGAACTTTGAAGATGAGGGATTGAGTGAAAATTTGGACCAGAGTGTAGGAATTCACAAAATTATTTGGACCACAAAATGTTCATCTTGTTTTTCAAATTTATCAAAATGCCGTACCTGTTCTGTGTTCAATTATTTTGTAGATCTGAATGAAATATTTTATACTAAAGGGATTATTGCACTTCATAGATTATACAAGGCACTTGTAAGAGTTTGTTTAATATTACATGATCCAAATGCATGCGTATGTAATTTTTCTTTAAGTATGACTTGCAGTCACACGTCTTGGACGCCAATGATTATTATGATAAAAAATAAATTAATAGACCCTAATGAAGTGAGAGTTTTTGAAATGTCATCAGTACTAATTTCAGTAACAAGAAGAATGTCTTGAAACAAGGATTTGTGGCATTATTACAGTAGCTTCTCATGCTCACCTGGTGGGGGTCCTCTGCAGCTGGCAACTCTGACACAAAACCGGTTTCCTTGCGATAAAAATTTATGAACACAAATGCCACTAGTACCAGTATACATATGACGCCATACCCACAGAATGTTGCTGTAGTTCCTGTGAAGAATGAGTAGTGTTAAGTCAGAGCTTGAGAAATGTGTAACAGTTGACAATTTGAACTGGAATAAGTAAATAATTTTCCTACAGATAGTGGAAAAAATCTGATACAGACCTCCTGTCCATCTCCACAGAATGAAGAGTTTGTAAAAGTTCACAATAGCAAAATCCAAAGTCTGTCTTTCTGAACGTATTTAAGAAGTTACAAATAAGTCTTAGTTTTGTGTTACTGCTACTTCTGTATTCCAATTTAAAATTTCAACAGAAACTTACACTGCAAAAAATGTCATGTTATTATTGTTTCTGTCTTGGTAGGTGGAAATGTGTTTTTAAATGTTTCACAATTTGTCTCTTTGTGGAACTCTTATGGTTGTGAAAATACTAGCAGTGTATAATTCATTTTGAAACTTTGAAATATCTTTATACTCCCCAGCTGTAATTTTGTAATTTATTCATCACCCCTTTCTGTTTAGGTGTAACAAGATCATGACCCTTAAAGCATTTGTTAAATTTTATTTTTTGATTAAATGGTCATGTAATGACCACACGGAGAGAATGTGCATAGTTAACTTTTTACATAGTATTACATATTCATGTTATGACCTAAGCAAGCATTTACTGTGCTGAGGCATTTTAAGATTTCAGACTGGGAGAGCCTCTGTGTGTGTGTGTGTGTGTGTGTGTGTTAATTTGCTTACACTCACAGGAGATGTGAACTGTTACTGTTATGATTACCGAAGTAGTTAACAAATATTCCTCCAATAACAGCACCACAGCCTCGACCCAAACCATGATGGATTCCTTGTAGCACACCTTGTGCTGAACTGCGCAACTGTTGGGGTGTGTTGTGTGCAATGTAAGAACAGCATGCAGCCCACACTGTGGCATGAGTGATGCCTGTAAGAAAACAAGATAAGAATTATGTGCGAACTTGAACACTCATCATCTGCATTGCTGATGAACCTCTGAGTCTGCTTCTGTAACACTCACCTTGCATGAATTCAAAGGGCAGAACCCACCATGGGTTTTTTAACCAGGAGATGTAGAGGAAACGTACAACATTCCCTGTTAGTCCTAAACACAACACCTGGAATCACATATTGAAATGTGTTAAGTCATGCATGTCGTTGTTTTTCATTCTGTAAGACAGTTTTCTTCACATACATATTATCTAATGTTACCTGCTATAGTAATTCAGCCCTGAATATTTATTGCATAACATATTGTTAAATAATGAAGTAATATAGACACAGTAATGCATGGACTGGATTCATCTTCTGTGGACTTTTGTGAACACAGTACTGGACATTCAAGTTCCACAGAATGCAGGGAATTTCACGACTAGTTGAACTGTTAGCTTCTCAAGTAGGACTCTGCTACATTGAGTGAGTGAGTGAGTGTGAGTGTGAGTGAGTGATCAGTCAGACAGACATTGAATAGCCTTACCTTCACATGACCAATCTGTTTAATGAGTCTAAAACTGAAGAAGTAAGCAAATATTTCAGATATATGGTTGATGACTGATGCTACGCCAAACAATGTCGGAGAACCTCCATAATCCTGCAAGAAAGTGTATTTTATTATTTACAATATCTCTTCAGTGCACCACTCTCTAACACCTTAATATACGGAATGTTAATTAGTCTTCTTTTGTACTTTCGTTGGGAGCATTTGCACATCCCATGTAAATGTCTTTCACGGTAGAAAAGAAATTAGGACTTATAATGTAAACAACTCGAATTTTGTGTGTTAATAGAGCTTCAATTAATGTGGAGATATCTAGTTACCATATTTTTGTGTACAGTGGAACACAAAGCAGTTTAACATCCTGTACACAGTAATTCATTTGACGAAAGGTATGCATTCCATGAATTCATATTGAAAGAGAATGAATTTTCTGTTAATTTAAAGAAATTAATTAGGGAACTTATGATAATACGTGCAGAAACAAAGGTAACTTCTTGTGTGTTGTATTAACAAGTTATGTAATTAAACTGAAGCACAGAGTAGACATTTTCTGTAATCTCAACTTGGTTTGAGAGCACAGTGCTGTAGAGGTTGCCTGCTCTTTAAATTCCAATAGACGGAGGTAATTTCTGAAGTAATTTAAATGCTTGTCATAACAGGATTGTTGTGATTGCTTAGATTTATGACTCATTTTCTCTCCTGCACAGGCAGTAGACAGGAGACAACTGATCATTTTGTACCCAGGAAAATATTTGGAGGCTTACTTCAGTAAATTATGCTCTTAACGTAAGTTGGAACTTGAAGCAATGGTTACCCTCTCTCACAGGTATTTCAAAGCAAGATCACTGAGCACCATTCATATATTTGAAAATGTACAAACTAAACACAGTTTAAGAATTTAACTGTTTTACAGTGGACTGACCTGGAGATGCCAGAAGAGGAAAGTGAAGATAAGACCAATGCCAAATCCCATGAACCAGGCAACAAAGAGAAATGAACCACACTTAAGGTTAGCAAATTGCTTGAGAACTGTGACCCACTCAGGGATTTCTCGTGTTGTCTGTGCAAACATCTTTGTCTGTAGAAAGAGAGTTAAATATTATTACCTGAAGTCATCTTGAGTATACATAGAACTTGTATACTGCAGGGGATTAAAAGCCACAATCCATCAAGAAAGAGAACCAGAGAAGAAATATGATATATGTAGATGTATATTGTACTATTGGTAATTACTATGTATTATAGCTGCTATGTACTATAATTGTTTTGAAACATTTAAAAACTGTACTTTAGCCTAATTTTTATAACTACAACTATGACAATTTCCACATCCTTGGTTTTCACCTGTATAT
>Ga0209629_10004869_pt1 | contig 10046 bp, 8 predicted proteins | sample TergutCu122P5_FD_187286 | JGI IMG/M metagenome (GOLD analysis project Ga0209629, IMG submission 187286) | Cubitermes ugandensis P5 segment gut microbial communities from Kakamega Forest, Kenya - Cu122 P5 (SPAdes) (version 2) | ecosystem: Host-associated > Arthropoda: Insects > Digestive system >... | reverse complement strand
GGGAAAGTCCCCTTTAGGGGATTTAGGGGTGGATTGCTTCAGCTGCTTCGTTCCTCGCAGCTTCGCAAAGACGTGACACTTGCAATGACGGCAATTTGACACAAATTCTTACGAATGACTGTCTTTATTATTTTGAGCCACATAATCCGAAGGCGTCATGCCGGTAATGCTTTTAAAAGCGGCGTTGAAAGTCGAGCGGTATTTGTAACCGGCTTCGGCATAAATAAAATCGATGGTATATTTTTTTAGCGCTCCGCCATCCAGCATCGATTTCACATAATTGATTCTAAAGTTACTGATTAGCATGTTGAAATTGCCGTTGCCGCCTGCGCTTAAGGCTTTCGAAATATAGGTAACATTGGTGTTTAGCGCCTGTGCGAGCGCATGAGCGTTGAAATCGGGGTTCTTGAAAGGCTTATTTTTCTCTAAATATTCAATTATATTGTGATATAATTCTTTGTCTCTTTCAAAATTTTCCGCATTTTCTGTTGCTGTGCGCAAGGTTTCTTCATGCGCAGATTCCTCATATCTATTCTGTTTCATTAATACGATTGCGAAGTACGAAGCCAGAACAATGGTTGCTACAATGGTCAGTATATTCGTTTGAAAGGTCAATTGGGGCGAAAAGTTTTCATGCGGGAACAGAGGATAGGTAAAAAATATGGAAAACACAATAATCAGCGTACAGGGTATCCACACGCCCAAATTACGCCTTTCGAAAACGATAGCGCCAATGATGATAATAAAATACCAAAAAAACACCACAGGATTTCCGGATTCCCAATATATGTTTGCAATCGGATAGAAAATGGCAAGAATAAAAGACAGGTACATTTTAATTACCGAATCAAGGGATAAAATATCCTTAAAGTAAAAAACGCCAAACAGCCACATGATATGTTGCAAAATACATACATACAATATGGTTGTAATTGATTTTACGCCATGCACCGTATATAAAACAGTGAATCCAATAAAAAATGTCAAAGCGAGGATAAGGAAAATAATTACCGCTTTGCGCAAAAATTGTGCTGATGCGTTCTTATCGTTATTTGTCATAATATTTTTCATTCGTTCTGATAGTTCTTTTAAACTTATATTCTAATATATATTATCTTTTACAGAGTGATTATACAAATATTGTCAATGTATCTATTTATTCCGCAAAGTTACGTTTAATTTTGCAAATAAAAAAATTATTTTACACATATTTTATGGTGAAAAAAATAAATTGGGAAAAGTCGTGCGTCAGCTATCCCCCCAGAACCCCCCACCCCCTGAAGGGGGCTTTAGCGCATCCGTCATTGCAAGCAGAGCGAAGCAATCCAGAGGCTTTGCTTTGCTCGGCGAAGCGTCTCGCTTCCGAAGGATTTAATACGAATAACCCCCAATGAAGCGAAGCGATTGGGGGTAAATTCGTCGAGATAGGGCGACTCGAACGCCCGGCCTCCACGTCCCGAACGTGGCGCGCTACCAACTGCGCTATATCTCGTTTTTGCGCTGCAAAGGTATAATATAATATTGAAAAAAGCAAGATTATTTTTCAGATTCCTCACTTCGTTACCAATGACGGATGATTACAGTAACCGAGCTTTCCCCTCAATATATACAAATGCCTGTCATTTCGAATGAAGCGAAGCGAAATGAGGAATCTGTTTCAATTCGATTCGGAAGATGGTTCCTTTACCCGGCTCGGATTTATAGACGTAAATTCTGCCTTTTTGGTAGGATTCGATGATGCGTTTCACTAACGACAATCCCAAACCCCAGCCTCTGCTTTTTGTGGTGTAACCCGGTTGAAACACTGTATTGAATCGTGATTTGGGAATGCCTTTTCCGGTATCCGAAATATCTATTATGACATTATTCCCTTTCCGAAAAGCATGGATTTTGATTTCCCCCTGTCCGTCCATAGCATCCACTCCGTTTTTTATCAGGTTTTCGAGCGTCCAGCCGAACAGCGATTCGTTCATGCGAACAGTGAGCGGTTCATCGGGCAAAACGGTAGAAATAGCTACTTTGGTAGAAATGCGCTTACTCATGTACGCTGCCGCATTCGTTATTTCTTTGGCTAAATCCATGGATTCGGGTTCGGCATTGGAACCTATTTTGGAAAAACGCTCGGCAATGATTTTCAGGCGCTGTACATCTTTGTCCATCTCGTTGAGCAGCTCCGGGTCCATTTCTTTGGTTTTGAAATATTCCAGCCAAGCCATCAGGGAAGAAATGGGAGTTCCCAACTGGTGAGCCGTTTCTTTGGACAGCCCTACCCAAACCCTGTTTTGTTCCGCACGCTGCGCGCTTGTCAGCGCTAAAAATGAAATAACAATAAAAATAAGAACCACTGTAATCTGAATCAGTGGAAAGAGCTGCAATCGTTTCAATACCGTTGAATCGTCATAATACACATATAGATAAATATTTTCCCCTTCTACCAGCGGTAAGCTGATTCTGTCGTGTTTGCTTGCAAATTTTTTAAGCAGGCTTTTCAGATAGGATTCTTTATTCTGTTCGGGGAGCAGAATATTTTTATTGTCAACTATTTCGCCCGAATCGTCTGTGACAATCACGGGAATGGTTGTATTTTCTTCTATTATTTTTGAAAGATATTCGCGATATTTATAAAAGGCTTTGGCTTCTTCTATTTTCAATCCTTCAAATTCGGTTTGTTCGGCTTGCAGTACAACCGATTCCGCCCATATTTTTATTTTCTTGTGTTCTTCTTCTTTCAGTTCGTTTACGAGGATGTTGGCAGCCCACAGGGAAACTATGGCTATAATTACGGCAGTGATGACAAAAAAGTAGCGGAATGTGCGCCCCGATAGATATTCTTTAGGCATATCCGTTTCTTTTATAATTCCACAACGACCGGCGCATGGTCGGAAAAAGCGGCTTCGGGTCGGATAGCCGCCTGTTTCAACCGTTTTCTCAATGGTTCAGTAACAATATGATAATCAATTCTCCATCCGACGTTTCGTTCGCGCGAACCTGCACGGAAACTCCACCAACTGTATTGATTAGATTCCTGATTAAATTCTCGGAAAGAATCCACAAAACCCAAGTCGATGAAGCGGTCGAACCATTCGCGTTCTTCAGGTAAAAAGCCGGAAACATTGACGTGGCGTTCGGGGCTGTTGATGTCGATGGGCTTGTGGCAAATGTTGTAATCGCCGCAGACGACTAAATTCGGACGTTCTTTGCGCAATTCGAGCAGATAGGCGGTGAACGCTTCCAGAAAATCCATTTTTACCGCCTGCCTCACATCGCCCGTAGTTCCCGACGGGATATAAACGCAGACCACAGTTATGTCGCCGAAATCGGCTCGAATCACTCTTCCTTCCCTGTCATATTCCGGACGACCGATTCCAATGGAATAAAAATCCGGCTTTTGCTTGCAGAAAATAGCTACGCCGCTATATCCTTTTTTCACAGCCGAGTGAATAAGTTGATATGGATAACCCAAGCTCTGTAAAGCGACTGTATCGATTTGGTCGGGCTGCGCTTTTGTTTCCTGTACGCAAAACAGGTCGGGACTTTCTTTTTCCAACCACTCGAACAATCCCTTATTTATTGCCGACCGGATTCCGTTTAAGTTAAGTGAAACGATTTTCATAATTATATTTTTTTACTAACCACTAACCACTAACCACTAACCACTAACCATTAACCATTAATCATTCCAAATAAGTGTATCCGTAAAGCCCGGAGCGGTAATTGGAAAGAAATTCTCTTCCTTCTTCTACCGTGATTTTTTCTTCTTTAATAGCAGAAGTAACCCATGATTCTACGGTTTTAACCAATTTCTTGGGGTTGTATTGCACGTATTCCAGCACATCGGCAACGGTTTCTCCGTCGATAATCTGTTCTATATGGTGTCCTTCCTTATCCACAGAGATATGAACGGCATTGGTGTCGCCGAACAGATTGTGCAAGTCGCCCAGAATTTCCTGATAGGCGCCGACGAGGAATACGCCGATGTAATACGGTTCTTTTTTGTTCAGCGAATGCACGGGCAAATGATAGGTATAATTCTTCATATTGATGAAGTTATCGATTTTCCCGTCGGAATCGCAGGTAATATCCTGCAAGGTGGCTGTCCGGTTGGGTTTTTCATCCAATCGCGAGATAGGAACGATGGGAAATACCTGGTCAATAGCCCAGGAGTCGGGCAAGGATTGAAAGAGTGAAAAATTGCAGAAATATTTATCCGGCAACATTTTTGATATTTTCCGCAGTTCTTCGGGCGCATGTTTCATGTTCATCGCCATCTGATAAACCTCGCGTGCAATCGACCAGTAGAGTTTTTCGACTTGAGCGCGGGTAACGAGATCCAACAGTCCGAGGCTGAACAGGTCGAGCGATTCTTCACGGATTTGCTGGGCGTCGTGCCAGGTTTCTATCAGGCGGGGTTGATTCATTTCGTCCCAGAGTTCATAGAGTTCTTTCACCATTTCGTGGGCGCCTTCAGGGAGCTGTTCGTCTTCTTCCCATTCGGGAACGGTGGTTGTTTCCAGCACTTGAAATACCAGAACGGAATGATGCGCCGCCAGCGAACGTCCCGATTCGGTGATGATGTTGGGTTGCGGAATGTTGTTTTTCACGCAGACATCAACCAGAGTGGAAATGGAGTCGTTGACATATTCCTGAATGGAATAGTTCATACTGCTTTCGCTGGTGGAAGAGCGGGTGCCGTCGTAATCGACGCCCAGCCCTCCGCCAATATCGACAAATTCAATGTTATATCCCAAATTTCGCAGTTGAACGTAGAATTGGGAAGCTTCGCGTAAAGCGTTTTTAATACGGCGTATTTTGGTCACCTGGCTGCCGATGTGAAAGTGAATCAGTTTCAGGCAATCGCCTAATTTGTTTTTATTCAGAAAATCGATGGCTTCGAGAAGCTCGCTGGACGACAGTCCGAATTTACTGACGTCACCTCCCGATTCTTCCCATTTGCCGCTGCCGGCGCTTGCCAATTTGATTCGAATGCCAATGTTGGGACGAATGCGCAATTTTTTCGCCAGTTCGGCAATCAGTTTCAATTCGTTGAGTTTTTCCACGACTATAAAAATCCTTTTGCCCATTTTCTGCGCTAACAGAGCCAGTTGCACATAGTCTTCGTCTTTATAGCCATTGCAGATAATGAGGGAATCGTCGCTGGCGTTGATTGCTAAAACGGCATGGAGTTCGGGTTTGGAACCGGCTTCCAGTCCGATGTTGAACTTTTTCCCGTGACTGACGATTTCTTCTACCACCTGCCTCATCTGATTGACTTTGATGGGATAGATGATAAAGTTCTGCGCTTTGTAGTCATACTCTTCAGCAGCGATTCTGAAGCAGTTTGAAATCTTTTCGATTCGATTGTCCAGGATGTCGGAAAAGCGGAGCAGCACCGGCGCTTCCACATCCCGCAGAATCAATTCGTCCATTAATTCTTTCAAATCTACCGCCGCTTCGTTCTTCTTGGGAGTGACCGTAATATGTCCTTTTTCGTTAATGGAAAAATAATTCAATCCCCAGCCGTCGATGTTGTACAGTTCGGCTGAATCTTCAATACGCCATTTTCTCATTTTTATTCCAGCATTTTCCCGTTATATTCGCCTGTCAGCGTTTTCAGGAAAGTAACTATCTGACCGGCTTCTTTATCGGAAAGTTTTTTACCGCCCTGATATTCGCCCATAATTTTAACGGCTTCCTCAATGGTTTTTACCGTCCCGTCGTGCATATACGGATACGTTAATAAAACATTACGCAAAGTAGGCGTTTTGAATTTGTGACGGTCTGATTCATTCTTGGTAACCGAATAGCGGCCATTATCACCGTCGGTAAGTCCGGTTCCTCTGAAATCGAAATAGTTGGCAGAAACGCCAAAATATTCATACGATTTGCCTCCAAAGTTTTCACCAACGTGGCATGTAGCGCATTTATTCTTTTTGAAAACGTCGTAGCCTGCTATTTCTTCAGCAGTAAGCGCACTTTTATCACCCCGCAGGTATTTATCAAAACGGCTGGGCGTAAGCAGCGTTTTTTCAAATTCAGCAATGGCATCCGTAATAGTTGCTTGCGATAAGCCTTCGGGATATACCTTTTTGAATGCTGCTGTAAAGGCTTTATCTTTCGACAAAACGAAAGCGATGGAATCGAACGAAGCGCTTCCCATTTCTACCGGATTCAGAGGAGGTCCTGCGGCTTGTTCCTGTAAATCGGCAGCCCGTCCATCCCAAAATTGGGCGAAATTAAGCGCTGCATTGTAAACGGTTGGCGGGTTAACGCCTCCCAATTGACCGCGAATCCCTTTGGAAAACTGCAATCTATCTACGCCGCCGGTATTCAACCCGTGGCAGGTAGAGCAGGAAATGGTGTTGTCGCCCGATAAGCGCGTGTCGTGATACAGCGCAAAGCCTAAAGCTACTTTCGCAGGATCAGTGGGAATGGAATTACGCAACGGCTGAACCGGCTCATTGGCAAATTCTTCGGCAACAGTAGGCGAAGCGAAATGCGCTTTCCGCATATTTTTCGCCCAGTCGATTAAGACTTTTTTCTCATCGCTGTTCAAATTCGTACCCCAATGCATGGGCATCAAATAATACTTAGCCGGAGGCATACTCCCCGATAGCGCCGCCTCTTCCACTTTGGCAACATCTACTTCGCTGACGGGCTTACCATTGTTAAGTGCGTCAATCAATGAAGTGAAGTCGATGTAGTTGGTTCCATCTTTCATATCCGCTTTAACGGTAGGTCCAATAAGCGGGAATTTCCCGTAAAACGGCAATTTAGCTGTTGCAGAATGGCAATCCAGACAGCTATTCTTCTGCAAAATAGAAACTACCTGCTTTGCATCGTTTCCGGCATATTTCTTGTATTCCGACGAAGAACAACCGGTTAAAACTGATAATAGCAATAAAAAATTAATTGCGAATAAAATCTTCATAAAGCATATTCTCTTCATAGCGTCTCTTTTATTAATTAGTGAAACATTTATTGTGCAAATGTAGTGATTTTTTCAATACAAGTAAAATAATGTTTATATAAATACTGTAATATAAAGAAAAAAAACTAATTTTGTGCGCTATTACAATCTCTGTATAATATGAGCAACAATTTGGTAATTATTCCGACCTACAATGAAAAGGAAAATATAGAAAAAATAATCCGCGCAGTATTTTCTCTTCCCATGAAATTTGATTTGCTGATTGTCGATGATGGTTCGCCCGATGGTACGGCTTCCATAGTTAAGCGGCTGCAGACTGAATTTCCCGCCGAGCTTCATTTGCTTGAGCGTTCAGGTAAATTGGGATTGGGAACCGCTTATATCGCCGGCTTCAAATGGGCATTAGCGCGCGATTACGTTTATATTTTCGAGATGGATGCCGATTTTTCCCACAATCCGGAAGATTTGCTCCGTTTACGCAAAGCCTGCGTAGAAGAAGGCGCAGATGTTGCTATCGGTTCGCGCTATGTTTCAGGCGTGAATGTAGTAAACTGGCCCATATCGCGGGTGTTGCTTTCCTATTTTGCTTCGATATATGTCCGCATAATTACAGGGATGAATATCAAAGACACTACGGCGGGATTCAAATGCTACCGTCGGGAAGTATTGGAAGTCATCGATTTGGATAAAGTCCGCTTTAAAGGCTACGCTTTTCAGATTGAAATGAAATTTAAGGCGCATCAATTGGGCTTTCGCCTGAAAGAAGTTCCTATCATTTTTGTTAATCGTGTAGAAGGCGTTTCCAAAATGAGCGGCGGCATATTCGAAGAAGCCCTGTTCGGCGTTGTCCGTCTGAAATGGGACAGTATATTTAACAAACGTCCTAAAATAGATGAATAGAATCCTGATTAAAAACGCCCTGCTGATTAACGAAGGCAAACGGTTCAAAGCCGATGTGCTGATTGAGGGAGAGAGAATCAAAGAAATCACCTCCCCCCAGCCCCCTCCAAAGGAGGGGGAGTTAAACGGTTTTTCAAAGGCACAGAGTATATTCAGACCGGAATACTCCCCCTCCTTTGGAGGGGGTTGGGGGGAGGTGCAAGGGGGCTGTGGGGAGGTCGACGCTTCCGGTCTCCTGCTCCTTCCCGGCATCATCGACGATCAGGTTCACTTCCGCGAGCCGGGGTTGACGCACAAAGGCAATATTCGCAGCGAATCGCGGGCGGCGGTCGCTGGCGGAATCACTTCGTTTATGGATATGCCGAACACGGTTCCGCAAACCGTAACAGTGCAGGCTTTGAATGATAAGTTCGACCTTGCATCCCGACAATCGCTTGCCAATTATACTTTTTTTATCGGTGCAACCAACGATAATATTGAAGAACTGAAAAAAGAAGGCGCTCGGCGGGCGGCTGCCATCAAGGTTTTTATGGGCGCTTCCACCGGAAATATGCTGGTCGATAACGAGCAGGCTTTGGAGCGAATCTTTTCGGAGTTAGACCAAATCATTGTAACCCATTGCGAATGCGAGAAAACCATTGCCGCCAATAAAGCCCGCTTGATAGCGCAATACGGCGAAGATTTGGATGTTGCTTTTCATCCGCAAATCCGCGATGCTGAGGCTTGTTTCAATTCGTCTTCCCACGCCGTAGCATTAGCGAAAAAATACAATTCCCGTCTGCATCTGTTTCACTTATCTACGGCAAAAGAAATGTCGCTGCTGGAAGCGAAGCCGCTGAACGAAAAGCGGATTACTGCCGAAGTATGCGTGCATCACCTCTGGTTTTCCGCCGAAGACTATGCCGAAAAAGGCAACCGCATCAAATGGAATCCGGCAATCAAATCGAGAGCCGACCGCGATGCTTTGCGGCAAGCGCTGATTGACGGAAAAATCGACATCGTTGCTACCGATCATGCTCCACACGCTTGGGAAGAAAAACAGGGTTCCTGTCTTCGGGCGGCTTCGGGCGGTCCGATGGTTCAACATTCGCTGCCGGCAATGCTCGAATTGTGCCGGCAAGGAATCTTTACCGAAGAATTGGTTGTAGAAAAAATGGCTCATGCGCCGGCAAAATTGTTCGGAATCAAAGACCGAGGATTTATCCGCGAAGGCTATTATGCCGATTTGGTGTTGGTGAACCCCAACGCCCCGTGGACTGTAACGAAAGATAATCTGCTGTACAAATGCGGCTGGTCGCCCATGGAAGGCGTGCGCTTCTCTCACAGAATAGAAAAAACATTCGTCAACGGTCATTTAGTATATGATAATGGTGCGTTTGATGAAGGGTTCAGGGGGGAAGAGTTGAGAATTGGGAATTGAGAATTGAGAGTGAAGCGAAAGCCTGTCATTGCGGGCTTGACCCGCAATCTCCTCCGCTACGATCGCAATGACATAGCGCTATTGAGACAATCAAAAAAACAAAAAGAAAGGGAAATAACCTGTATTGATTTCATTATGATAATAAAATGGGTAATTTTCCTTTCTTCCTGTTTTCACTCTTCAACCTATTTTTAACCTATCCTCAAATATTCTTCAACCTATCTTCCCATATTGACATTATGATATTTCCTTTTTTCATCCTGTACCAAACTTTTTCACTGCCAAACTGAATAGTTTTTTTGTAAATTGAAAAGAATAAATTACCTTTGCAATAGTTAATGATTTTTTTATGCGGGAAGAACTTGGAAAAGTACTTATTGACATTGCAAAACTTGTTATCGGTGCGTAATATTAGCAGGATTGATGAGACAGGATATTAATCCTATCCTTTTGTTTACTGCCGGCAGTTTGGTTGCAATAATAATGGTTTGCACGGGTCTTGTTTTAATAACATGGGAGAAAAGGAATAAAATCAAAAAATAATTGTAATATGGAACTTATTTATTTTTTTGCATTTTTGGGAGTTATATCACTGGGAATATTGATTTATTCGCTTATTGCAATGCACAAGGAAAAATCAACAAAGCGACAGGGATAGTAAGTTGCTTTTATGCTCCAAATTCACGATACAATTGTCAGTTTAGATCTTTTGGACGAAACCTTTGCCTGCGACTTATCCGCCTGTAAAGGGATTTGCTGCGTCGAAGGCGACGCTGGAGCGCCCATAGAGGAAAGCGA
>Ga0209629_10004868_pt1 | contig 10046 bp, 15 predicted proteins | sample TergutCu122P5_FD_187286 | JGI IMG/M metagenome (GOLD analysis project Ga0209629, IMG submission 187286) | Cubitermes ugandensis P5 segment gut microbial communities from Kakamega Forest, Kenya - Cu122 P5 (SPAdes) (version 2) | ecosystem: Host-associated > Arthropoda: Insects > Digestive system... | reverse complement strand
CCCTGTAAACAGCTGTACAGTATGCAGGTGGAGAGCGGACTGCAGTCCACTCTCGACCTGCATACTGTACAGCTGTTTACAGAGGGTGACAATACCAGAGGCTGTGGTGATACAATTTGTCCTCCTGAGGATGAGCAGCATGCTGCTCAAAACATGTTGAGGATTGTAGTGTAACATACATATTGTTGAAGAATAAAGGAATTGTGCATTAAGTTGGTAATTTGTAAAAGTCTATACTATGATGCACGGTCAGAAAAACATAAAATTATACAAGATTCATGTTTATGTACACCAGTAATTAATTAAATCACCTTTTCCTGTAGCCAAAATACTTTTGTAATCACTACCCCAAAATGTAATGTCATACATTAATCTTGAACGAAAATATGCATAGTAAATACTCCATAACATATGCGTGTATATGATGTCCCTTAAATATTTAATTACATAATAAACTTTACTCAAACCTGCACAGAAAGAGTGAATTGGAACACACCAAGGTAAATTCTCTGTAATAAATAGTCCTAAAAATTTTAATTCTGAACTGTATGCAATTGCATTTCTATTAGACATGACATGAGATCTAAAAGGATGTCTGTTTTGGTGGGAATGAAATGGCATTACACACTTTTTTCAATATTTACAATAAGATCATTATTGTGGAACCATATTTGTAATTGTTGCATAAGAAATGCTATTTTATGTTGAAACGCCTCTGCTTTATCATCAACGAATGTATTAGTGTCATCTGCACACAAGACAAAATTTACTCCCTGAAAAATCAGAGACAGGTCATCAATATATAAAAGGAATAAACAGGGCCCCAGGATCGAGTCCTGAGGCATTGCACGTAAAATTACTCTGGACGAGAATGAATATCTATTCAACGTGACATTAGTACAGTCAGCTTATGTTAATGAGACAAATTATGTACGCTGCAACATGTAGGATATAAACCATTAATTTAAAATAATCCTAACACCACAAGATTCTAATTTGCAAAGTAAAATATCATGGTTTATATCATCATGAGCTTTGGTAAGATTAAGAAATATTCCTACCACATGCAAATATTTATCCAAAGCTTGTTGAATATTTTCAATGAAAGAGTGACAAGCTTCTCCAGTAGATGTATTATCCCTAAAACCATTTTGTCCATTTGTTAAAATATTGAAATTTTTTTAGAAAGGATAACAAAATGTGATACATAATCTTTTCCAATATTTTAGAAAAAAACTGACAAAACAGACAGAGGTCTGTAATTCTGAATATCAAATATATCACCCTCTTTAAACAGAGGTCTAATTTTTGCTATATTCATCATATTTGGAAAAAATTCCAACTTTAACAGATATATTACATAAAAGTGAACAGTTTTTTTTAATATTATGTAAACAGGTAAAAATTCAAGAATTTCATCAAACCTGGCTGAGGAATTCCCTTTTAAACTATTTATTATCCTCTAAACTTCATTTTCCATAACCAGAGAGGCAAACATGGTCTTTGGACAGGACTTTGAAAAGTTTTGCGAAGTTTGCTTTATTGTATGGGAGATATTCTTAGTTAAAAGGTCATCAAGTGAGTCTACAAAAAGGGAGTTAAACCTTTCAGAAACTGTTTGGGGATCTGTAACTGATTCTATATCGTTACGGAGCTGGGTGCTGTGATTATTATGTGGGGAATTTCCAGTCTCTTTATTTATTACATGTCACATCACCTTGGTTTTATTGTTAGAGGATATAATGAATCTTATCATTTTCTTTCTATTTTGTTTCTTATGAAAGTCTGTTTAATAAATTATTTGGTATTTATTAATGTAATGCAAAGATTCCAATGAAAACTTGCAGATCTCTTTACCCTATTTGAAAATCGCATTCTATTTCTTGATACTATTAACCCTGTAATGATCCTTTTTCACATAAGATGTTTTAATAAGAAATTCTGCATTGAAATAATTCATAAATATATTCATGAAAGCCTTAAAGGAAATGTTAACACCATCAGATAACAAAACCTTGTCCCATGACTCTTCCTGTAGGGGATACATAAATTCTTCTAAAGTGTTATCTGTAAACAGTCTTTTCTTTAAAGCCATAGGACCTAGTTTTGGTTTGTATACCCTTTATGTATACTATTTGAGACAAATGATCTGAATACCCCAAATCATAAATTACAGTTTGCTTTTCAAAATTTACATAGTTTGTTACCATGACATCAATCAACAAACTGGTATTGTGATTCTTGTAGGAGACTTTACCGTATTTACTAAATTGTACATAAATAATAAATGTTATAGTTCTAATAACTTTACACTATGCTGTAGGAAATTAATATTCCAATCTCCACACAAACATGGTGCATTTTCCTTTAGATTGCACTGTACAAATTACTAGTTCTGGTTTATATAAAAAATTCATGAAAATCCCTATTTGGGGATCTATAAATAAAAGCTAAAATAAAATTAAAATCTAAGCGTTCTACTCCTGACAGTTCAAAAGCATTTTCACTTTCTAAACCTTTAAGATAATCAACATCTTTAGTATGTAAAATACCTGACCCTGTGCAATATCTGGAGGATCTACTAAAGCTGCTCACCAACCTGAGCTGGTCAATACATACACTACTCAGTGGATCTTCCATTACCCAGTGTTCAGTAAAACAAACAACAACATTTAAATTATCAAAACTTAACAAAAGGATATTTACAATACCTTGTTATTCAAACTTTGAACATTATGATGTAATATTTTTAAATCACACGAATTAAGATCTCATTTACTGGCTTCAATATTTTTCACATTAGTGATTCATGTTTATGTCCAGCCATAAAAAATCATCATGTCTCATAGTAGGTAGTCTCCTGGATCATTTAGGTGGTAATTTGTCTGTATTTGGTTCTTGGTCTCTATTTACTTGCTCATCATAAATTATCTGACCATCCTTTTCCACATTATTATTTAAAACATTAGCTTCTGCCAACTTCAGTTCTTCTTTCCAGTTCATATTCATGGCGGTCCTTCTTTTCTTGCTTAAATATCTCCTTTATCGAACTTGTAATTGTTTTAGCAGCCTGTTCTTTCCCTTTCTGTTCAGGTCTAGACCATGTTGAGTAAAATGGTCTCCCTCAGAGTCCACGTCTACTGTAGATACATTATAAAAACCATTCATGTTAATGTAATTTTCTGTTGAAGATTTTTACTTCATAATTTACACAAGATTGCGCATCTAAATTATATATATTAGTTATATTCATTACCAAAATATTAGTTTGACTGTGCTTCTCCACAAAGCTTCTTATCTCACTAAGGCCTTTTAGAGTTTCAGTTTTACTTACATTTTTGTGTCACCCCATAAAACAACATCATGTTTTGTTAAAGCACCAGTATCTCTAGTTACTGTATTTGTAATTGATGCCAAATCTGATCCAGGTTTCATGATGCCTTGATTTTGAAAATCTTCTTCTAGGTTATATTGAATTTCAGAGGCAATTCCTCATGCATAGTTATCTCCTATGATTAAAATTTTATGTTTTGCTTTTGTGGACTTATTTGTCTTAACTTTATAGTTTCCAACCAATGGGTGAACCTCACTGAATTTGAGTTTTCAGTTTCACCATTGTTACTACTGTTGAGCAATTCACATCGATCATTTATAAATGGTCCCCCCCGCAGGTATCTCCACCTTGATGAAGGCATAAGCCGGGTGGGGGGGCTTGAGAGTCTCAGTGATACAAGAGGCTATGGTTGCGGAAGCTTAAGCTTCTGGTAGGGTCACCCAAGCTAGACAGGCTCTAGTAGAGAGACCAGACTAAAAGAGATACCGTGGTCCTCCAGGTTGGGGGTTGGGCACAGGGCTGACAACTCTGCCCCATTAAAACTAAAATCACGAAAATGATTTAGATCACGAAACAAGGATATGGATACGGTAATACAATTTGGAACCTGGAATGTGCGCACTCTATTGCAGGCTGGTAATATGAATATGATAGCAGAGAAAGTTGAAAGATATAAGATGGATGTAGTAGCTCTGCAAGAAATATGATGGAAAGGGAAAGGCTCAATTAGGAAAGTGAAATTCACTCTACATTACTTTGGAAATGACAGACAAGGTAAATGGGGAGTAGGCTTCATCGTTTCAAAGAAAGCTACTAGATCAGTACTGGGATTTTCACCCATTTCTGAAAGAATATGTACCTTACGAATTAAAGGCAAATTCCATAACATCATATTCGTTAATGTATATGCACCTACAGAAGATACTGAGGATGAAATAATAGATGAGTTTTATGAAACATTACAATCTGTATGTGATGAAATACCAAAACATGATGCTATCATAACATTAGGTGACTTCAACGCCAAACTTGTCAAGGAACAATTATATAAAGATGTCATCGGAAGACATAGTTTACATGAAGTCACAAACAACAATGGTCTTAGATTAGTGCAATATGCCACCATTAATAACTTCAAAGTTCTGAGCCCATGGTATCCAAGAAAAGGTATTCACATAGGAACTTGGAAATACCTGGCACCAACAATATTAACCAAATTGATCATATAATAGTTTCCAAGATGTGGGCCACAGATATTGAAAATGTCTGAACATACAGAGGAGCAACCTCAGACTCTGACCACTTCCTAGTTGGAGGAAGACTTAAACAGGAGATAACCCTTACAATACGAAACAGAACTGAATACTGTAAAAGAAGGCATGTAGAAAAATTTGATGAAACAGATGTCGAATGCCAATACCAACAAGAAGTACAGCGGAAGCTCCAAGAAAATCACCATCAAATAACATAGAGGAAGAATGGACGTATATAAAGGAAACGTTAACTGCATCAGCACAACATATAACAGGAGAAAAACAAAATGAAAGAAATGAAGAATGGTATGATCAAGAGTGTTGAGAAATAATAGAAATAAAAAGGGAAGCTAGGATGACATGTCTTCAATGTAATACAAGAGACAACCAAGAAGACTACAATAGAAAAAGAATAGCAGCTGCCAGAGTATGTCACAGAAAGAAGAGAGAGTTAATACAAAGAAAAGTTGATGAAATTGTGGAACATCACACTCAGATGAAAGTAAGAAATATTACAAATAATCCAAGACGTAACACAAGAATTTAAACAGAGAGTAAATGCATTTAGAGATGCCAATGGCAAAATATAAGACAGAAAAAGAGGACATTCAGAGTAGATGGAAAGAATGTTTTGAAAGTGTATTAACAGCCAATCCAGATGATACAGACAGTATGATATTTTTTACAGCGGAAAATGAAGACACAGCCGAGCTACAAGGAAGTGTAGTAAACTTTCTTTAGGGTAATTCCCCGGCGTCTGGTTTATAATTGCTGACGTTTCGGAACCTTCTATCAGGTCCATCTTCATAGGCTGAAGTATCATACCTCACACTTCAGCCTATGAAGATGGGCCTGATAGAAGATTCCGAAACGTCGGCAATTATAAACCAGACGCCGGGGAATTACCCTAAAGAAAGTTTACTATATTCAGTACATGGCAAAAGTCTAAAATCAAGAATACAAGGAAGTGACACACGTAATTAAATGCCTAAAAAACGAGGCGCCAGGAACGGACCAAATATCAGCAGAACTTTTAAAAGAAGGGGAAGAAACCTTAGGGAGAAGAATCCACCATCTTATTAAATTGATTTAGGTACAGCATAAAATGCCGGAAGAAAGGTCCATGGGAATTATACAACCCATATATAAGAAAGGGGACAAATTAGAGTGCTCCAATTATAGAGCCATAACACTACTCAACGTTACCTACAAAGCGTTATCGGGTATCCTAACTACAAGTAATAGATTAACAGTAAATGCAGAAGAAATACTAGGGGAATATCAGTGTGGATTTCGTACAAACCGTTCAACCATTGACCACATCTTTACTATAACACAAACACAAGAAAAAGCATATGAGTGCAATATACATCTACATAACTTGTTTCTAGACTTTAAACAAGCTTTTAATAGTGTCAATAGAGACAGAATGTTAAATGACCTTATGATACTGGTTATACCAAAGAAGTTGGTCCAACTCAAAGTGTGACCATGGCTGGATCCAAGGCAACCGTAAGAGTTGATAACCAGTACACATCCACCTTTTCCATTACCAATGGTGTGAGACAAGGAGATGGACTGTCTTATATATTATTTGACCTAGTCTTAGAAGCAATACTTCAGAAGATTAACATCACTGGTCATATAGGAACAAAAAGCATACATCTTCTAGAAAATGCTGATGATGTGGCAATAGTGGGCAGAAATAAAATTGCACTGAAAGATACCCTAGTTAACATAGAAAGCAAAGCAAGAAAAAGAGGTCTCCGAATTAACGAAAACAAGACCAAGTACATGGAAGTAATGAGAGCAGCAAGTAATAGTGATCACCTGTGTTGTGGAAAATATGAATATGAGCATGTGAAAAAATTCAGCTACCTAGAATCACAATTGAATCAAACCAACTCCACCAGTAGTGAAATCCACACCAGGATCCTTAGCGGAAACTGTTGCTACTATGCATGTGAGAAATTAATGAAATCAAGGGCGTTAAATAGAAGCTCAAAGCTAAAAATATATAAAAGTTTAATAAGACCTATAGTGACTTACGGATGCGAAGCCTGGACTTTAACAAACCGATATGAACGATATCTTAGAATATCTGAGCGCAGAATATTGAGAAAAAATCTTTGGTCCAGTGCAAAATGAAGATGGATTCGGGAGAATCAGAATGAATTACGAGCTGAATGACCTAATAAATAATGTAGATATAGTGAGATTTGTAAAAAGCAAAAGAATGGTTTGGCTGGGTCATGTGATGCAGATGGAAGGAAGAAGAATACCTAAAAGGGTACTAGAGTGGAAACCAACAGGTAGGAGAAACAGAGTAAGACCAAGGAAAAGATGGATTGAGGACATTGAAGAAGATATACAGATAATTGGAATAAGGGGGTGCAGAAAGTTGTGTAAGGAAAGGGTGGAATGGAAGAAAATCTCTGAGAAGGCTAAAACCCACAGTGGGTTGTAACGCCAGTAAAAGAAGAAGAAGATTTATAAACGGTACCAGATTTGATTCAATATGCCGTGTACAGGAACCAGTTGTACTTCTACCAGCAATGACCTCTGACCATTACATCTTGAATATTTTCCCCATTGGAGACAGCATCTTTCAAATTTCAATTTGAGCTGCAAGTAAGTTAATGACTGATGATATAACCTCTTTCACATATTGCCTCTTTGCGTATCTCTTTATTTAATTTAATTTAATTTAAGTTTTTCCAGAACTTCACTTACCCCATTTGAATTACACTGCTTCTGCTTAAACTCACATGTTAATTGTGCACTCACATTTCCTGATAGACTGAATTCTTCAACCTACTCACTGTTGGTGTAGAGGGTTATTGATGCACCTTATCGCACTCGACACATACACACACACACACACTCAGTAGGACTCCCCTGAACGAGGGATAAGCCAGTCACAGAGATCTCTACATTACAACACACAACACTCACAAGAGACAGCCAGCCACTCGCCCAGTAGAATTTGAACCCACAAGCGAGCGGTCGCAAACCTACAACTTAGAACACGCAGCCACCAATTATAAATTCAGATGTTTATTTTTAAATTTATTAGGTTTGATGACAGGTTTTAAGTGGTGACAGTGAGCAGAACCTGCAGGTTCCAAAACAAGCAGTTCTTCAATAATTTAGTACCTGACTACAGCTGGAAGAATTGAATCAAAATTTTTTACCTCTTTAAGCTGCTAGGCCAAAACCTATTATAGGTCATTTGATACACCAAAGAGGAGAAGCAGTGGGTAGGAAGTCTCAATTCAATGTCTTGTGCTGTGTGCCCTGCAAGGGAAATTATGGGATAAATGGAAATATAAAAAAGAAAATAACATAAAAGAACATACGTTCTTAAATTAATTATTTGACTTTGTATCATCTAATTTATTATTTTGTAGATGGCAACAGTGTGCAACAAAACTTTTTTTTACAACATTTGCTTGTTTGCATTATGTGAACACTTGCTTCTCATGTTTACAACTTTGAAATTTAAAACTCACCAATGTGTTTATTATGACTGTGAACATTCTTCAATTTTTTAAATGCAATTAATCTTAAACCTGCTATTTGGTCATACTAATGAACAATAAAATCAAGGAGGATGCATGGTGCTCTTCACTGTGGTTTTATATCATTCTGTGATGACTTCTTATATTTACTGTCACATATTAAGAATGACTCCTGCTTTATGGAGCTTAAATTAAGGTTGCTGTGGCAGTATGAAATACCAATTCAGCATAAAATACCATACTGATCACTTATATTGATTCCAACTGTTTTTTACACAATAAGGCAATAAATTAATTACAAACAAAAGAAAAAGTATGTTCCTAGTGTTAACTCTTTGAGACATTAATACCTGAAATTCTGCAACACACACTTGGACATTTTAAATTCCACAACAATCAGGCAAATAAACCCGAAACTTTGTAACAGGGAGTTACAAATGCTGGAGGATGAGACTTCAGACAAACTCTATAGCAGTAAGCCAAGATACCCGATAGAATTAATGCTTAAACTTCCGACAAACATAATCCGGACTCTTTAACAGTGCGGTCCCAATAAATGACATTCTAAAACCTATGTAAATTATGTAACAGCAATCCTAGATATCCAAAATATGGCATAGTGGGACCAAAAGAGTTAGCATTCTGCAAAACATGCTCAGACCACTGAAATTCTCTGATGCTGGAACCCAGGAAATGGGAACTTTGGCAACAACGTGAATTACACAACTGAAATTCTATAACAAAATACCCGAATTTCAGTAATTAGAAAATACATACACTTTGTACTCTGCAAACTCTAGGATAAAGTCGCTTTTTATGGAAAACAGAAGTTTACAAAAACATTTACAAGTTATTCACTGGCATGTCTGAATGATTTAACAGTGATGATTGGAAGGTATATGAAAATTTGGGTTTATAGGCTGTATGTGGTATCCAGGGAGTGTGCATGCCAATTGTAGCATTTAGGAATAACTGACCTCATGTGGGTATGGTCTTGATAAGTAAATGTCACAGAAACAACAGTAATGTCATTACCAGTTTTGCTGACACACATACACGCACACACGCACGCACACGCACACACACACACACACACACACACACACACACACACACACACACACATATATACGCTTTGTAATAAAGAACTGTGTGTGTGTTGTAAGGGTCATAGGATTTCTAGATTTATAAACTTCTGTTTTATTGATAATGTTGTACCAAGTTTCATGTATGCTGGAGATAACAGAAATATACTTGACACATTAAAGTTGCAGAAACAGGGCAAATATGGATTGCAGTCCTCATATTAAACCCCAAGTACAAGCTTTTCATAACTGTAGTATTGTATGAAAAGTCTATTTTTTAACTTTTTAAAGACTTTACTTTATGTATCACCAGATTTAACATAAAAAAATTCCAGATCGTGCTCACACTGCACTTGTGTGTTGTGTTTGTATCTCAGAACAAACAGTAACTTTTGGTTTCTACAGCATTAACGGACTGGTGTTGTATAACCAAGGTGGAGAGTGTTTACTGTGTGGTACGCACTGAGTCCTTACTTAAAACAGACACATTTCATCTTTAAAGGATTAAATAAAAAAAAAGAGGAAGTGTTAATTATCATCAAGCTTGAAACATGGACTAATAATTCATATCATAGTAGGTATGTGGTCTTGCATGCAGCTCTTAGTAGCTTTCACACTTCAAAGTTCGTTTGTCAGGATCAAGAATTCACACAATCCCCATTTTATAATATATAATAAACCAACAAGATGCAACTCTGGCAGTATTGTGTTTATTAACAACTACAAGTATGCTCTACATGTTTCAGTCGCCCTTTGCGTCCATCATCAGGAGCACTATAAACTGTAACAGCAGCCACTGGTGTTTGTCCCAACTCATGACAAACACCAGTGGCTGCTGTTACAGTTTATAGTG
>Ga0209629_10004867_pt1 | contig 10047 bp, 9 predicted proteins | sample TergutCu122P5_FD_187286 | JGI IMG/M metagenome (GOLD analysis project Ga0209629, IMG submission 187286) | Cubitermes ugandensis P5 segment gut microbial communities from Kakamega Forest, Kenya - Cu122 P5 (SPAdes) (version 2) | ecosystem: Host-associated > Arthropoda: Insects > Digestive system >... | reverse complement strand
ATAGATATTTATATATTATTAATATGTACTGTTAATAATGTTTATATGTTAAGAATGTAATGTAACTTGTAAATGTAATGTCCAATGTCACATTTGTGGCTGAATGGATGAATACAGTAAATACAGATAGTGTAGTGATAGTGAACAATTCATGAAACATAGTCATAATGAACCACCTATCAAATATGAGCCCAAGTAATTTGTTGTTAGCAGAAGTGCACTTTCATTATTTACTACACTTGTGTCCTGCACCTTAGGGCTGTCATCACACAGTCTTTAGTACTCATTAAGTGATAGCACAATTTTATTTAGTGCAAGTTAAAGTCTTACTGCACAGCCTGTATGGCACACTTTTGTTAGTAAAAGATGAATACCAAACTGGTGGAACCAGAAACACACAACTGATAGTTCATGTGTAGGTGAATGAAATGGTCAGAATCAGAGAGTTTGGCACTCAAGAAGTAAATAATGGTTTTAAAGCAATTTTAAACAAATTAAGTGGGAAATTTTTGGGTAAAATTCTAAAGAAAAGGACTTCATAAGTTGGAAAATTTGACATTATTCTTTTTGGAGTTGTGGCTGGGCTTCAGAATCTTTTTACGTGGGTAACTGTATATGGGGAACATTGTACTGTTATCTCAGCTGCCATGAAACAAAGGCATATTGTGGAACAAGTGTGAAATTCCTTACCTTGTTCTAAAGATTGGTGTATTACATAATAAGATTGTATGACTATGGTCACATAGGTACTTGTACTTTTATGAAGTAACTGGTCCAAATGACAGAGACATAAGTAGTTAGTTTATTTTAGTGAATGTGGGTGGTTTGTGAAAGATGGTAGAAGTAACGCGTGGTTTCTTTCAGTCAGATGAAGGCTCCGGAAGAGGCGGAGATCCCTTAGATATCAGCCGTCTGTCGGAGTCACTAGCGAGAGCCACATGTCTGGCATTGGTCAAGTTGCTGGATCTTCTAGCTCAGGCTGGTCTCACAAAACTTGCTGTACGAGCAACAGTTCATCCAGAAAATGTGAGTTGTTTACGCTTATGATTGTATACATAAGATGGCAGAGTTACTGTTATTTTCATGGTGTGAAGGTGGTTTTCAATTTCTGTGCCTCTTGCACAGTCTGTAGGAAGAACATTGGCTTGATTTTGAGCTGTCAGTTGAAAAGGTACTTTTTCATATATTTCTTCATAAATGTTAGTACTGGATGGCAATGTAGAAGGCTGACATGTTAGACACCATGATTAACTAACTAACTACATAGAGCAGAGACCTGCATGGGAAGCTAATAGTTCGTCAGCTGATCAAGAAATTGCCCACATTTTGTGGAACACGAAGCATTATTACTGTATTTACAAGAGCCTGTCTCTTGATGAGCCATTTAATATTATTCTCCCATCTGTGCCAAGGTATTGCAAGTGGTCTTTTTCCCTCAGGTTTCTCCACCAAAACCCTGTATGCACATTCTTCTCTTCTGTAAATGCCACATAACTTGCCTGTCTCATTCTTCTTGATTTGATAAATAAAAGGAAAAATACAGGGTGGCGCACGAAATGTCATACCATTGATTGTGCACATAACACATTTTTATTATTACAAAAACGTTTGACATCTGGTACAGAATTAATCCTCCTAGGCTGGAAAATTGTTCCTAATGAAGAACATGTTCAATGTGACCACCGTTTTGCCTCACAACCTCTTGCAAATGAACCCTTGCATTCATCACAACTTTTTGACACAAGTCTTCATAAAGCGCGTGGCACAACTTCACTGTATGGGCCTTGAGCTGCGCTACATTTTCTGGCCTCCTTTGGAGGCCAGAAATCTATGCTGATGTAGGCTGTTCTTGGGTTTTACGCAGCATAGAATCCAAGATGAGCACAGAACTCATTTACATTGCAGCAGAAGCCTGAATTCATGCATGACACTGTGTTGTTGGCTGAGTAGTTACCAATGCTTTCAAGGATCACAGCACCTTAATTTTCTGGGCCAGAAAACACTACACTCCTAAAAACATCAGAAACTACTCTATCAATAACACAGTGCCATATTCCAGAACATACATTCTTTTCAGGAACACTACTGTAAAAATCTGATGTCTTGCATTAAGTGTGATATCTGGGTAATGGACAGATTTACGGGCCTTTAATTGCAGTCCTAATAATGACACTGTATATCTAAAAGTATATTCTTTGGCTTATAGCTATGTGTGTAGTCTGTGCAGCATAGTGTGTAAGTTCTAGTATATTAAGTGTTGATGTTTATTTTGTTAGGTTGGTTATGAGGCAGGCAGCAAAGGCGAGAAGCTCCCTCCCATTTATATGGACAGTCTAGACAATGAATTAGTGCCTATACTTCACAAGGCAGCATCTATGTCGCAGTATAGTTCCGGGGCAGTCTTAGAACTGATATTTCACATTATGTTGCAGTGACAGAAACATATCATGGTAAGTCGGCCACTGAATCACATCACAGTTATACACCATACAAATAGACTTTGTTGTAAAGAACATGCTCCAACAAACAAGAATGTTTGGTATATATATATATATATATATATATATATATACTCGTATATATACTGCATAGAGGATTCTTTGAGTTAATATAATAAACCCTTACTGTACATTGTTAAAATGTGACTGGTGTCTGTGTGTGTGTGTGTGTGTGTGTGTGTGTGCGCGCGTGTGTGTGTGTATATATACATATAGCAGTTAAATTACAGTGTGTTTATAAAAGGATAGTTGGGAATGGATTCTAATGGTTGAGGCTGAACAGAAATTTCGTCAGTCTGTTAACATGCACCACAGGGCATAATACAGACATGATGTCAAAAATTAATGAAAGCTGCTTTAAGAAACCATATCTCTTTTGTAATATAAGACAAATTACTAAGCCAGAAAATGTGTTTCTACAATTAGTTGCAGTGTGGCAACTGATTTTCAGCCAAGCTCTGTATGTGTGGCAGATTAAAGTATGTCCAGTGTGTTAAGATTCTGGTAATTCATGCTCACTGGTATTTCATTCTAGACGTATCGTCGTGTGGTGCCACGCAGTTAATTTTATAAATGCACCATAATTTTAAGACAAATACAGTTTTGTCTACTACGAGTATTAATTCACTGATCAAGAAAATGGTGCTGCCTGCTCTTGATCGGTTTTGTTGTTTACATATGCAATTATCATTTTCACATGAACACCTCTTTCATAAACTACAGAGGTGCTGATAAGTCCTTAGCCCAACCAGGAGGAAACAAGCTACAGTGACAGGAGATTTTGATTTTCATATATTCTATTTATAATCATAATTGGAGGAATATTAGTAAAAAGCTGTCCCATTACAGGCCTGAGCAGGCCCACAGGGTTCCAGGAGGTTAATGCCCCCAGATTTCTTGACAATTGGCACAGGAAGGTGGTAGGTTGTCAGCCTTACGCACTGGCCGCCTTTACCCCCAGGGATATCCTGGTACTCATTTTTAGAGGCTGAGTTGGCCCCAGGGCACATGGATCTGTCAGATGCCACGGGAAAAGTCCCAGCAACACCAGGAATCGATCCTGGGACCTTCTGACTTGTAGCACAGTGCCTTAACCACGACACTACCCCATGCCCTGGAATATTAGTACTATTTAAATATATAACAAGACTAGCACAAACAAAATACATCAGGAAGTGGTCAGGCTAAGGACTTATCAGCACTTACATGAACACTAAAGGCTACATACAGCTTCTCACTCACTCATGTATCCCTCTGCATGCACTGAAGTTTGTGTGCATAACATGTGTTTACAAAAAATGCAGAGATGGTGGATTTGTAGCCACATCCCAGGTATTTTTGTTTCTATGGTTCTTAAGGGAGGGTACCTTAGTTTGTGTGACACAGTCCTTCAGTACAGACACATGAATTTTTAAAAAAGTCTTGAATAATGGCAGTTTATGTTTGAGCATATATATGCACCTTGAAGTTTCTTGTTTGTGGTGTATGGGAAAGTATGCATCAGGTAGAGATTATGTAACTCAAGGCTTATGTAACCCAGGTATTCTTGTACCAAAAAAATAAGAAAACTGAAGCAGCTTTACCATCCACATCATGATTCATTCATATGTTTATCATTTTGACAACTGATGGCTAACAGTGAAGGTTCTGTTTTTGGTTGTGTAGGGACCATACCTGCAATAAAAACTTATCCTTAGCAAAAGGGCAAACTTGCCCATCCACCATATAAAATACATTCAGAACTGGGCTGTCATGTTCATATGACATAGGAAATTCATTAACTAGAATGTGCCCTGTAAGTGCAAGAAGTTCTGCCCTTACAGAGTGAAGATATTTTGAAGTCTATATGTGTCATGATAATTCATATTACATTGTCAAAGAAAATTGTTGTTTCATTGTGTATGGTTACCATCACTAGTGCACAAATAACAAGATGAATCTACAAAGATTTGAGTTGGTCACATATACATAACAAGAGCTGTGTCATCAGGTTGTACCCTGACATAAAATGAGCACCTGTGATGTGCTTGCAATGATAGAATTGCTGCAGCTCTGTTGCTACTGCATGATACTCAACAATTTTGCAGAAAATACATCTTTGAAAACTATAAGCAGAAAATATTGAAGGATTATGTGGAAAAATGCATTTCCCCACACATGTAGGAATGTGTTTTCTGATGACTGAGCATGAATTGTGGTACCTGTTTTAGGGGGATACTTGCTTTGTAATCTTGGTTACAAAGTATTAATATACTTTAAAAAGGTCCTTGGCTACTTAAAATTTGCAAAGACTGTCATTATTGTGAACACCAATTTTGAGCATGATATAAATTCGTTGTCCAGAGTATGATGGTTTCTGCTGAAATGGCACTACTTTCATTTCAAAAAATTATCTGCCAGTGTGCTGTGCTCTTTAGTAAACAAATGTATGTAATAAGCAAAGCTACTTGTGCTTATAACCATTAATATTTGGTGCATAATGCATGGAAATTGAGAAAATCTGAAAGTTACAGTTGCTGTTCTTGTGTGCTTAATTACACACACTCTTCATTGTAATGTGTTTGGAGTTGAGGTGATTGAACATGTCTGAAACAGAGCAAACTTAAACAGAATGTATAACAAGTGTTGTTAATTTATAATTTCCCAAAGGAACAAAGTAGGAATAAAATGATTATTAAAGAGACACATGGAATGAAATGATTTATTTCCTGAAGCAATGCCTGACTATGTTGGTAGTTGTGGTAGAATGGCATTTTTTTGGATACCTCATGTCTTGGCAGTACTGCACTGTTGAATCCACTGTACCCCTGCATTCAGTTGTTACAAAACTGGTCAGACCATGTATATCCATTTCCTCTTGTTCCTGGTATTATTGTTAAAAATTACTGCTGCTGTGTTGTTTGTTTGTATTGTGTTTAGGAGTCTGCTGTAATATTTATATGAGATGCAGTATACACGAGATTCAATCTCAGTGTAGACTGGAGAAACACGTTAGTATATGCTCTGATAGTCAAGCGGCACTGAAAGCGCTTCAGGCCGTTAGAACAACGTCCCCTTTGGTTCGTCAGTGGCGGGAGGCATTGAATGATATCTCTGCCCGACATGTGGTGGGGCTTTATTGGGACCCTGGACGTGCCGGAGTACGAGGGAATGAAATCGCCGATGGGCTGGCAAGGGGTGGCTCTGCTGTGGGATTTCTTGGACCCGAGCCAGTCTTGGGGGTCTCTAGGCAGGTCATAAAGAAAAGGCTCAATCAGTGGTTAATCAGCCAACAATGGGCTAGTTGGCGTGACCTTGAACATACCCAAAGACAGGCTTGAGAGTTAATCTTGGGACCCTGTCTGGGTTTTAAGGTCAAATTTCTGTCCTTCAACAGGACTCAGTCCAGGGCTGTGACTGGCCTTCTTACTGGACACAACACCCTGAGAAGACAACTTTACCTGCTGGGGCTGGTAGACATTCCACTGTGCAGGGGGTGTGGAGTAAAAGAGGAAACCTTGGCCCACATTCTTTGTGAATGTGAGGCCTTGGCCTCACTCAGACATACACATCTGGGCTCCTTTTTTCTGGAACCAGAGGATATTAACTTAGGGGCCATCTGGAGCTTTGGTAGGGCTACAGGGCTCCTATGATTTTGATATGGGGCACAAAAGGCCCATTTAAATAAGGCCTAACGTGCATCAGGGCCGTGAGGTCCCGTACCCACATGCAATCAATCAATCAATCAACTCCTTTCCTCTCTTTATAAAAATACAACACTGCAAGCTTCCACATTCCTGCCATGAATTCATCTATTAACACATGACATACTTACATGAGCTGCAGTGGAAATGTTTCCTATAAATTGAAGGAAGTGTGAGCAGGTGCGTTAAAAAAAATATGCCATATAATGACTTTCAACTTCTGTTTATTTTTGTTTTTTACATAATAAGGAAAACCCCTTTACTTTCTTTTCTTCGTCTCTTAGTTAGTTTTCTCTGTAGTACAGAGAAATATGGGGCAGACAGATAACCTATAGTTTACAGGAAGCAGAGCATTCTTGATCTTCATAAATCACAAATGGACCTCATATTGCAGCTTTGATGTATGTGAGTTCTTTAATCCCACTCAGCATATTTAATTATTCACTTGTGTAACATAACAGGACAGCCATTATTTGAAAAGAAAAAAATACAGTTATTTGCACCATTAAGGAAAAAATAACATCACAGAAGTTCACTACACAATTTTCTGCAGGTCACCAGTTCTGACCCTAAATAAATTAATATAAATTACATCTTGTGAGCGCTTTCAAGAGAATGATAACAAAACATTTCACTTTTAAGCCAAGTAATATAAAAACCAGCACCATTCAAAAACAGAATTGTGTATTAGAAGACAGAGGAATACAATACTGAAGGAAGTACATACTTTTAATATACTAAATCATCAATGACTTATTTTCTTTAAATAAGAAATCAGGTTATAATGAATTTCACTATAGTGTGAGCAGCTGATCTAGTCCTTGCAACCCTTCCCTGTTCAGATGACATGTAACAATGCCCAATGAATAACAAAGCTTCACTTCAAATCAATTCATGTTGGCATCGCTGTTCCTTTTGAATAGTTCTGCACAGGGACTAGACTGAGACTGTTCTAACTACAAAAATAAACAGTTCAGCTGATTTCCTCTTGTCCCCTTAAGTGTGATTGTTAATCTGTCATACTGTACATACCTAATAAAGCTTCATGCCAGGAGAGAAAACCATTTCACTTGTAACATTTTCATTAGATGCTGTATGCGTCTGTGTAGTATCCAAACCACTCAAAATTCTAATACAATTCTCATAATTAAACTGTATATTTCCCAGAAAGCCATTTCAAGATACACATATGAAAAATAATTTCAGCTGTATGCAAAATCTTCCACTGACACAGGAAGCAAAAATAACTCACATGACATGACTGTTTGTCAATCTGATCTCTTCTAATCCAAGCCCACTGTCTCCTTCATATTTCCCTCTGTTAACCAAATTTCACGTTCACCGAACCACAACAACAAATCAATAATATCTGCAAAAGTATGGTTCTTCTTTTCAACATTTAATGTTAATAAAAAAAAACAAACAAATAATGCAAAGCCAATCAACATAATCAGTTTGATCCTTGCTTTCAGTACTTTCCTTCTGCTTAAAAGCATTAAGAAATATCAACTGATATTCCAGTACATCAAATATATTAACAATATTCAGGCTGCTGTTATTTTTTTTTATGGGAAGGAAATTACTGGAAAACTATTTTCTTATATAATTTTCATACCATTTTCAAATGTCACCCGTTGGAGGAGCTGGTGTTGAGATTTACTTCCACAGGAATCAGGTTATAGATCTGAGGAAGAAGAATATATATAAATTAGAACTCCACAATTTTGTGGACTGGTATTTAATAATCTATACCATGCCACATCTTGTTATGCAGCAGTGCACTGCAAAAGAACTACTGCAGATTAAATGCTGGCCACTCAATGCACAGTCACTATTAAGTGCTGTGGTAACAGAAGTTTTCAGTTTTCCTGCAGAAGTTTTAATGCTAAGGTTAAAACTACTGAATTTCCCTGCTCTGCACCTGTAGTTTCCAGTATAAGCCTAGGTCACATTTTGCACAAAGAATAACTCTCTAACAGTGTCATGCTAAGGCAAATTGGCGCCTGCCTGTCTGCCCAGCTACACCAAGTGGTCAATTTGAAGCAATTAACTCCACAATGCATATTCTACAAACCCTGGTTTCTCACACTTTTGGTATGAAGGCATGGTACCCACTGCTGATTAATGAACTGAACTTCATTTCTTCACTAACACAGCACGTCAAGAACATAACTGCAATACAACATCTGCACCTAAGTGTGCCTTTATTTCTATTTACATGCATCAACACTAAAACCTGGGAATTTGGGAAGTTTTAAATATCTTTAGATATATTTGAATATAAAATATGTGCAGTGTTCATTTTGCAGTCTGAAACAGAAACATTATGTCTCAATGCAATGTGGCACATGCTTAAACAAAGCAATTCGCTGTCCACACAAAAATATAAACAAAAATGTGAGTGAGTGATGAGTGAGTTTGTGTAACAGAGAAATAGATGTCTAATACAAGCATCTTTGAAGGAGAAGGCACCTAGCTCTGATACAAATGGAAATGGTATATGCTTCCATACCTGCTGCATTCAAATCTGATAAATTATGATGAGTTATTTTAATATAGTACATTTATTTTAATTATGATCACAGCTCCTGTGCTAATCAGTGGTATACGAGGTTTGTCCCAACAGTAAGTGTACTGATTTTCCTATGTACGAATTGGTAATGTAGCACCTCGTTGATGTATATTGGCGCGTTGGTAGTGACCTTGGCTGCATGTCCATACTTGTTTCAACTGGATTGGTTGAGTCAGTCGTGCACTACTGCTGTTTGTGTATGGTCATGTTTTAAAACCTCGTTACGTTTGCGATGCAGGAAAATATCGAACAACGGTACGCTATCAAATTTTGTGTGAAACTCCCACAGAGACATTTGCTTCTTTAACGAAAGCTTATGGAGATGCCACTCTATCGAGAACTGTGGTTTTTAAGTGGCACAGAGCTTTCGAAGAGGGCCGAGAAAATGTTGAAGATGACCCTCCTTCTGGAAGACCAATCTCGTCAACAAATGATCAGATTGTGGAAGTGGTGTGAGCTGTGATGGCGAAACACCACTGACTGAGTGTCAGGATGATTGCAGAAAAAACAGGCTTGGATAAAAATGCAGTTCATAGAATTCTAACAGACCATTTGCACATGCGAAAAATTTGTGCAAAACTAGTGCTGAAAAACTTGTCTGTGGAGCAAAAAGGAAACCGGATGGAAATTTGTCAGGATTTGCTGCGAAGACTCGAAATTGAGCCAAATTTTTTTGATACAGTAATAAAAGGAGATGAATCATGGGTGTTCGGCTATGATCCTGAGACCAAACGGCAAAGTGAGGAATGGCACAAGAAAAGTTCTCCTCATCCAAAGAAAGCATGCATGAGCAGATCCAGGGTGAAAATTATGATTGTTTTTTTCATCGGCTGTGGCATTGTGCACAAAGAATTTGTACATCCAGGACAGACAGTTAATCATGCCGCCTTCAAAGATGCCTTGGAACAACTTCGAAAACAGGTCCAGTGAGTTCGAAGGGACACTGCAGATGATTGGGTGCTGCACCATGATAATGCGCCAGCTTCCCATACTTCCCCATTCTCCCTACAGCCCATATCTAGCTCCATGCGATTTCTACCTCTTCCCTAAGTTGAAATCGAAGTCAAAGGGTCATCATTTCGGGACGATGGAAAACACAAAAAATTGTAACCGATAAGCTACACACACTTACAGAAAATGACTTCCGGTACTGCTATGATCAGTGGAAAAAATGTTGGAACCACTGTGTAACTTCCCAAGGGTCATACTTTGAAGGAGATAACTTGTAATTTCAGGTGAGTCCAACAGACATTTAAATAAAAAATCAGTACACTTATTTTTGGGACAACCCTCA
>Ga0209629_10004866_pt1 | contig 10048 bp, 3 predicted proteins | sample TergutCu122P5_FD_187286 | JGI IMG/M metagenome (GOLD analysis project Ga0209629, IMG submission 187286) | Cubitermes ugandensis P5 segment gut microbial communities from Kakamega Forest, Kenya - Cu122 P5 (SPAdes) (version 2) | ecosystem: Host-associated > Arthropoda: Insects > Digestive system >... | reverse complement strand
CCGCATGTCCTGGTCTTCCAGAAATGTCTCCACAATGCTGTCTTTGACGACATTTGTTGCGCTTTTGCCTTGTTCACCTTACGCCACTCTTTTGATACCGGTTTTAGCGTTACACACAGGCCCGTACAAGGGGGGCAAGTGCTTGCACTGCACTGGATGCACCCACTGGGAATTTGCAGAATATCAAAGACAAAGATGGCCATTAGCCTGCTAAAAACGCGCGACACCGTACCTAATCCACGTGCTGCCCCTGTTGAACAGCCGTGGTTGGGAGCATCTCATTTTCAAAAAATGTATATACTCGTATATGAAAGATGTTCCGAACGGTGTCGTAGTGCACCTTACGTGATTGAAGTGTTGATTTTGTGTCCCCGACAAAGGCATTTTATACGCTCGTGCATATATAATATGTACACAGTATATGTGTAATAGAGCATTACGAATATATACGTATGTATGTATGTCCACCCGCACTGGAAGCCGCTGCACGCACTGTGCTCAGGGTCTGGCTACGGACCTGGTTACACGATCGAGTTATGTTCCTACTGTCCCTGCCACTTGCTGAGTTGAGTTATGTCAAGCAGGCAGTGTACTGTTTCCTTGTGTTTAAATTATGAGTAATATTTAACTTGCGTGTCACTAACGCTATAGAAATGTTACACGTTTGACATCTTACTGTGTCGAATATTTAGCTATCGTCAGAATTCACAACGCAACATTTGTCGATATTGTGCGAGATCAGTGTTTTCTGCCTACTTACTTGACGTTATGAAATTGCAAGCGGTGATGTAAATTTGTTAATTTGGTGCGTGGCTTTGGTATTCCCTAATGTAGGGAGTTATTGTATATTGACTTTGTTACGGTTTTCCTGTCCTGAGAGGTGACTTAAAAAGCACAGCCTTAAAATAGACCACAAGTAATTCTTTTTTTAACGGACGTAATTCACTCTCCTAACATTGCTTTCAGTGCGATGTAAGTCTTCTGGGATGTGACTACGTCATTGGCTGAGTGGCTACGGACGGCATTGGCTTCATTCTTTGAAGGTCAATATGTTTCTTGGGGAACGTCTGGAGACACTCATTCAACGACACAGCATCACATCAAAAATAGAGTATAATCTCAGTATGTAACAGTGCTATGAATTCACTTCCGCATACTCCAATCGTAAGCAGCTAATGACACCAAGTTCCGGAAAGAATTTATGCCGTCGGCTTTGATTTAAAACTTTCTGCCGGTGTACATAAACTACAATAATTCGTTTTTTTTTTTTGCTTACTTGCTGACTCAACAGTATAATGGTAAACATAATAAGAATAAATTATTACCTAGCACGTATATTACGTCGTATCAGCAAAGAGGACTACAAGAGGCGATAAATAACCCGCACAATATGTAGATAATACAAGGAAAACACACATGACGTAAGCATCGTAACAGGTAAGAAACTAGGAAGGCTACAACAAAGTAACACAATACACATTGAGTCACGTTTACGTAAACACTGTTGCCGTGAAAAACCAGTAATATTACATATTCTGAGCGTGTGTTTGTAGCTGTTGTCCAGTATGCAGTGCGCATGCGCCGTATTGTATTGTCGTCTGTGGCCTGTCTGACTGTACCATATTTGTCCACATTATCCCACAAACGGCACGATTTTCGAGGGAAAAAAGTTACAGTATTGACCATAAATGTGTTTTTTTCTCTACGACTTTTTTGGTAAAACATTTCTATGATATGAAGAATTCAGCGAGATATTATCATAAATGTACGTACGTCTTCATGTACAAGTACACGTTATTCTTATCAGATTTAATGAAACTTAAATTTTCTCGACAAATTTACTGAAATTCCTCAAATATCAAATTTCATAAATATCCGAAGTGAGCGCCGACTTGTTCCATGCGAACGAACAGACATAACGAAACTAATAGTTGATTTTCGCAATTTTGCGAATAAATGGATACAACGAAGGTTCATCAATACATCTCTTGTGGTTAAATAAAAAGTGTGACTAGGGTGAACAAATAATTTGCATTCTTATCCAGAGTGAAGAATAACGATAATAACACGTGAGAATAGACAGCAAATGAAAGATATACGATCTAAAGAAAGATGTGCTACTAATACCTAGAGTGCGTAGTAGACACAGTACCTAGTGTATACTTGTAGTAGTACTAAGAGACTACAGTTCTAAATGATGCTGAAGATGGTATATTACACTTAGGATCATTCGGTTTCTGGACTTTGCCCATCATCTGGTATTATTAAAAAAAACCGACGACGTTTCAGAAACTGAATCAGTTTCCGTGCTCAGATGAAGGGGTGGGGAGGCACCTACTCAGTTGACTGTGATAGGAAGAGCTCTTTTCAATCTCTGAACACCCCATAGCTAAATCCACCTCACTTTGAAATTGTCGGTCGGTCCTTCTGTTTTGACGTTGAGACCCTGTTTGGGGCCGTATGCATATTGTAATTCTTAGGTGTCACCATTACAGCCATAGTCATCATGGGGCATCCTTTATACCTAGAGAATGGGTCCCTCATCTATCAAAGTTGCATTTCTTGTCAGTAGTGTACGAGGGGGTGCTGATAAGTCCTTAGCCCGACCAGGAAGGACACAAGCTACAGCGACCAAATTCGGAATTTATTCAACGTACTCCCCACGAAGATCAATGCACTTCTTAGCCCGTTGCTCTAACTTTTGCAAGCCACTCAAAAAAAAAATTCAGAAGGTTGTCCGTCCAACCAGGTCTCCGCGGCAGCGATGACCTCCGCGTCGGACGAAAAATGGCGACCTTTCAATTGTTTTTTCAGTCCAGGGAACAGGTGGTAGTCCAATTGGGCCAGATCCGGAGAATAGGGTGGGTGATCAAGACACTGGAAGCCCAGGTAGGCCAGTTTCTTCTGGGTTGCAAGTGCCCGGTGAGCCGGGGCATTGCCGTGCAAGAACAAGACCCCCTTGGTGACCTTCCCGCGGCCGGCGTTTTTATTTCAAAATGTCCTTCCATTGCACCAGCAGAGATGAGTAATACTCCGCGTTTGATATTTTGGCCCTTTGGAAGATAATCAGTGAGGAGGATGCCGTCTTGATCCCAAAACAATCGAGGCGAGAACTTTTCCAGCGGATTTTTGCACTCGGAATTTTTTTGGGCGGGGCGGGGTGAGCCGCTATGTCGCCACTCCATTGACTGTTGCTTTGTCTCCGGGTCATAGTGATATAACCAGGTTTCGTCCATGTTCACCAATCGCGACAGGAAATCATTTGGATCGCGCCGAAAAAATTCAAAATTTGCTCGGATGACTGGCACAGTTGACGTTTTTGATCCGCGTTCAGGCATTTCGGGGCCAACTTCGCGGAGAGCTTCCGCATGTCCAAATCTTCATGAATGATGACCCAACCCGCTCACGTGAGATGCCCAGTTGCTCAGCTATTGATTTAGCCGAAATCCGGCGGTTTTCCAAGATTAGCTCGTGAGTTTGATCAATAATCTCCGGGGTGGTCGTTTTTTTGGGTCGTCCAGGACGAGGCGCATCACAGGTGGAAAAATCACCACGTTTGAACTGGTCCACCCAGTTTTTTACGGTGGCGTACCATGGTGCATATTCCCCTAATATTTCTATCAGAATGGCGTCAATTTCCTTCGGTGTCTTGCCTTGCAGGAAAAAAAAACTTGATGACGGCTCGCTTCTCGATGTTGTTGAAATCGCGCGCGTCGCCTGACATGCTTCCTTTTATCCTCTGTAACAAGAAAAGACTTGGAATTCGGCACATGAACAGTCCCTCTTTCCCACGACACTATCGATTCCGTCCTACGACATCGGGAGGTAGGTCGGGCTAAGGACTTATCAGCACCCCCTCGTACATTTACATATTCTGCACTTTCCGTATGTAAGCTATATGATGTACGTAGGGATTCTCATACCACGGTCAAAAGAGCTCTTGGATGGTCCTTGAACTCTAAAAATAACCAAAAGTACTTGATGCTTTAAGTGGTGTGTGGAGTAGTGGTACTGTTGGTGTTGAAATAAAAGTGTGATTTAAGTCAGAATGTTTGAGAACCATTGCCATAGAAGTTGAATACAAGAAAAACAGAACATATAAACTAAATGTGAAAAGATAATATGCCAGATCTTAGCAGCGTTTCCTGTTACTTGCTAACCTCCTTACTGATAAGGGGAATCCATATAAGTGAAATTTCCTAAGTATGTTGATTGACTGGATTTGACATACATGCCATGCGAGCCAATTTCTTATATTTCAGTCACTGTATTGTAATATCAGTGGGGCCTGGGGTGGGGTAGTGGTTAAGGCGCTGCGCTACTAGTCGGATGGTCCCGGGATCGATTCCTGGTGGTGTCACTGGGGATTTTTTCCGTGGTACCCCCGACAGAATCATGTGCCCTGAGGTCGACTCAGCTTCTGAAAGTGAGTACTAGGGATTTCTCCTGGGGTAAAGGCGGCCGGTGCGTTTGGCTGACGACCTACCACCCTTGTAAGGCCGAAACATCAAGAAAATCTGGGGCCTTAACCTACCCAGAAACCCTTGGGCCACCTTGGCCTGTCGTGGGAGCCCTTTATTTTTTTTTATTGTAATATCAGTTTGCCAAATCCCAGGTTCTTAAGAATATTTGGCTAGATTAAATTTTTTTAGAAGGTACGCTTTAAAACTTTACCGATGTTCGTGGAGCTGCGCAGGTTGTGGGGTTTCTGTTGCCTGAGCATAGCGTCTGCTATGTTCCCACGACATACTTTAGGATCAATGTGCCATCTGTTGCATATCTCTTCCTAGTCTGAATGATCTCCTAAGATTATATTTTGTTTTGAAGACTGTTGTAGTGTTGAAATGTAATTGGGTTTTGTCATGAAAATAGGGATTTTTTTTTACAGTAGAGTTTTTAGCCGTGGTCTTGAAGACCTAAGTCAAGAAAGAACCTAGTTTTAGCTTCATTTTCTGTCTTCTAGATCATCGTGACCATTCCCACAATCTTTGTGGTAAAAAAAAGAAACCTGTTGTCTTCTGCCAATAAAACCTGATTTTTGACACAAATATGTAGCAGTTTTGCTGACATAGGTCACCCATAGATTGAGAATACGTTGTCTAATGGGACCAACTGAGCATGTGGCTCCCCATATCTATACTTTAGGATGGAAACGGATGTATTTTTTACTTATTGTGTAGTCCATCTTCCGAAATCTACACAATCATGGGATAATCTTTTAATTTAACCAAAGTACTTTTTCCTCCTTTAGTGAAAAAGATAAAAATATTTCTCTCCTCTATCACACATCAATGGGGACATACTTCTTCACACAGAAACATAATTGAGTTTCATACTGAGTTAAAAGTGGGTATTCTGTAGATTTTTATCTTTATTTTATGGTGGATTACTTCAGTATTTGGGTTTTCCTGTTCCATAGCATTATTGTTTCACTGATGGTTATTTGCAGTGTATAATAGCAACAGTATTTTCTTTTACAGTTTCAGCAGGCATTATCATGATAGAGTATGGTCTCATCCCAACTATACAGACTGGTTTCTACTGTGATGATCCAAAGATTTCCTACAAATTCAGAGGTGACACCATTAACGGCACAGTATTACTCAGTTTTACATTACTGGTTCCTTTAATTGGGGTAAGTTGAAAGTCAGTATTGGAAGATTTCAAGATACGGAAATCACATGTACCATAGAATTTTCCAGTACTCTCACTACCTAATAGCAACTGAACACCTCAACCCCCCCCACCTTTTAATTCTTCCATTCTCTTACTGCCTTCTTCTATCATTTATCTCTTCATTTTATTTTCTAATTCTATTAGTGGCTTCACGAAGCAGGACTGCTCAGTCAGTGTGGTGATAGGCTACAGGCTAGATAATTCATATGTAATTAATACAAATACTGTGATCAGTTTTGTCATTAATAAAATTACTACGTTAATGGGTAAATTTATACAGTGTCAAATAGTAACAATAACAGATACTAAAAAATGACATAATTTTGTTCCTCTTGTACCACTATCTAATAATGAAGGAATGTAATAGTTGAAGTGACCATGGCAGCAATAAGGAGCCACAACATATCATGACTAGCCAATGGGCTGGACAATTCAAGAATAGGGGTTGGATTTTAGACAGGGGCAAGAGAGCTTTGTCTACTCCAAAGCATCCTGACTGGCTGTCGGGCCCACCCAGCCTTTTATGTAGTAGGTAACTGGGGCTCTATCCTAGGTTATAGCATATGAAACATGAAGCTGACAACTCACATTCAATGTCAAGACTAAGAATGTGTGGAGATATTCCTTCGCTCCACTGTACATCTGCATGGTTTGATGCTTAAACATTCAGAAACAACCTTATCTTTACCTTTTACCTGTCACTCTTTAAAATTTTTCTTTTGTCTCAACTGCAAATAGTCATTAAATAGCAGCAAGTGAAAATAGTATGAAGAATGAAAATATGGCTATGAAAGAGGGTAAATACAATAAAAGCAAGCACAAATGCTAGATGTAGAGGTCAGGAAGAAGAAATAACAACTACAGCAAATAATATTTGTATAAACCGAGGAGATGATCATAGTGGAAGGAGTGGAGGAAAAATAGAGGTGGAAGGGAAAGTAAGGAAAAAGGAAAAGGACCTGAGAAAAAAAATACCATGCCCAACGATTTGAAAGAAAAATATTTTAAAGAATCCTGTTAAGGGCCAGGTTAGTGACCCCAACTCATAGTCTTTTCATTCTAGGAGGCTCCATATGCTCCTTCAGAGATTAGATGACAGGTTTTGTGGCTTGCTTAGGCAGAAGTAATCCTGCTAGTTCAGGTTCTTGCAATGGAGCTCAATCTCTGTTGCCTCCCTGATGATCTGGAATGGGCGCTAGCTGTCTCTTAGCCCAAACACTCGCCTTTCTTATTCTGTATCACTGACTTATCCTTTCCATATGGCTTACTCACCTACCCTGATACTTAGGGCAGCAGGTTCCTCAGAAATGTCTATACATCTACCAGGCTATGTAATATCACATACCAGATGACAGAAATTTCAACTGCAGCTATGAAAACTTCAGGTCTGACAAAAGAAAACAGGTTTTTCATATCATTACATGAAACATAAAAACTCCGTGTGTTCAACAGAAAATAAATATCATTCAGAGATCACTGAAAAGAGAATTGATACTAATGAATAAACATAATAATGTTACTATATATACATACCATTGCATCCTAACAAGAACTTTATTTACAAGAATGCCATGATGTTACCTTCAATTTGAATATTCTAGCCAACCAAACTAGAAAGAATTAATACAATTTGAAGAATTTAAGACTCACATGAAAGAATTTTTAATAAACAAATGTATTACAACCGACCTACCTCTTGATTCAGTGTCTTCTTCTTTATCTCTTGAAGTACGCCGGTTGATGTCCCGTTTACCTGTCCTAATTCATGCGAATGTTATGTTGATTTAGGAGTGCAAATGAATAGGACGGGTTATTAGCTCCAGTGGTAGGCAGTGAAATACTCTTGTGGGAATCTACGGGGATGTGTCAGAGGCGCTGTACCCAGTCCTTGCTATTAATTCAAACCAGCCGGAAGGATAAGTTCACAGTTGTTTACTAGGACAATCATAAGAGTTTGTTGCTAAACACACGTTATGGATTACAATTCTTTGATGAGAGCTGTCGTTTCGCGGCACCGAAATACACTTATCACACTGACGCTTCTGCGTATCACAATATGCTGTTTCCAAGTCCGTCCTGTCTAATCAAATTTTACTGACTAACTCAGCATCCCCCAGTTCCTCTGCACTTTCGAATTTTGAACAAAATCCTAAAGTTCTGATTGACTAAAAAATGTTAAATTTCAATGCCCTGTAATAGGTTCAAAAGTAAAAATTTTGAATACTTTAAGCCTATTGGCTACCATTCACGTAACGCTGTTTTCTTTGTTATAACCCATATAAATTCTTGTAAGCGTCTTACTGGTTTGCATTAATGGGCAAGCGTGACTAACATGGGGTCTTTTCTAGAAAAGGGGGAAAAAAAAAAGGACAAGAAAAGAAAAGAAAAGAAAAATAATGTCCCAAGAAAAAAACTGTCGAAGTTTACAATGCCAATTGTTCCAAAAAAAGCTTCTTAAACCATCAGTTTTGACACTGACAAACGGCAATCCTACTAGCTTACCATACCCGTCATAAACTGTCCGTCTCTGTCCCTGTAAGCTGCTATACACGTTCAATACAATTTCCCTTCCACCATAAACTAAATTACTAATTTTAAATAGATCTGTCTGGTGTACCAAATGTACACTTTTAACACCAAATACATGACCTAACTCTATATACCAGTTATAAATCTCCCTTATTTTCTGTCCGTATGGTTACAGTATATATGAGAAGTATGAGATATATACACTTTAATGATACATCAGTTTGAGAAAAATTTATAAAAATTTATAAGTTCTTGCAAATTTTTAAACATTCCCATGCACATGTATTATTGTGTTAAATCATTATATTGCCTGATGATGGCAAGTAAGACCAAAACATGTAGCATTCACTGATGAATTCAATAAAAGTTTGTTGTGGTTGGTGGCAGTACTGATAGTATACATACTAATATTAATGTTACCTTCAAATCCTGTCACTGTAGAATCTGTACACTTTTATGACACACTGATATCACTTTCTTCATTTGGTGCCACACTGGCTTATGAATTGCACATTTTATCTGCTTGTGTCCCTAATATATGATAAAATGTAATGGGCAATTCAGAAAATTGTGTAATAATAAAAACAGGTATAAAGTAACATTGTGGTCAGTTGAGATTAATGAAAAGATTTTGATGAAAAGATTTTATTGAATTTCATCTGTTTTGGCTTGGCAGTTATGGGTGATTGAATCTTGCTGTTGTGCAATTGATGAGTATGATGTCAGCAAGTCTGCTAAGCACCGTAGTTTGAATGGAGCAAGACAAGCACTTTACTGGTACTGGGAATTCTTTGTTGGCTTTGTTATGCTTCTTTTGGTGACGGAAGTTGCCAAGTCACTGGTGGGTGAGCCCAGACCACATTTTCTTGACACCTGTCATCCTGACTTGGTTACAAACTGTACACCAAAGTAAGTAGGAAATTATTATATCAAGGATCATAATTAAGCTTTAATATAGGTAAATAAGTTCTTGATTATTAATTTACAGTGAATGTTAAGGGTAATAGTGTTCTAATACAGGTTTAACAGATTATCATACGCCAGCTGAAACAACTTTCGTGTTTTGTAGTTCCCTATCTACTGCAAGGATTACTTGGTTTCTGAACTTTGTTCCTTGTGTAGTGTAGTATTCAGAATACTAACAAAGTCTAGTACCCAAGTAATCTTACTGTCATCAGATCATTTTAGAATTGACAAGTGTGAACTCTGTTAAAGTCTTAGAGTACTTGCAAAAAAATATGAAAATGAAGCACAAGTTTCTGCCTGTCTTTTAGGTGTAGAAACAAACTAAAGCATTCTATCAGTTCACAATTAGATGAGTTATTGTAAGGAATAACAATGTGTTCCAACCTAGATTCTAGATGTACTGACCTTGGAAGAAACTCTACATAAAAGGAGTTGCAATTTACTGTGAATTACAGTAAAAAAAAGACTGCAGGTGATTGGACTTAGTGTGCCAGTTACGTGCATCAATATTGTTATTGCATACCTTTTTTTGTGGTGTGGAGTGGTGTTATGTTCTGTTTTAAATACTACAAGGAAATATGAATACAATACCCTCTTTAAAATTCATCATCTTTTAATTCCATGTTTTTCCTTCACAACACAAGCTTCACAAAGCCAAAACCTTTTAAGTGTTGCAGGACTCACATGATGTTACAAAATAATTTTGACAGCAAGGCACAGATAAAGTATTACAGTTGTTATATTCATCACACTGAAAGGATTTTCACGTGCCACCGGTACGTTTTTATATCAGAGCACAGGAACTTTCCTTGTGCTTATGTGTGTGTTTGTGTGTGTGTGTGTGTGTGTGTGTGTGTGTGTGTGTGTGTGTGTGTGT
>Ga0209629_10004865_pt1 | contig 10048 bp, 8 predicted proteins | sample TergutCu122P5_FD_187286 | JGI IMG/M metagenome (GOLD analysis project Ga0209629, IMG submission 187286) | Cubitermes ugandensis P5 segment gut microbial communities from Kakamega Forest, Kenya - Cu122 P5 (SPAdes) (version 2) | ecosystem: Host-associated > Arthropoda: Insects > Digestive system >... | reverse complement strand
AACCACTGTATAATACTCTTGAGCTCCTGATGATGGGCATAGTGATGCCCGAAACATGTTGAGCAAGCAGTAAGATCTGCAATAAAAACCTCTGTTGCATCTAGTTGGCATTTTATTTCCACAGATAAAAGACAAAATTACAAGCCACAGAGTACAACAAACTATCTCTTTGTTCATGCAGCAAGGAACAGCAGGCCTGTGCTGAAGATATATGCACACCAAGCATGTTAATTTTGGTACAGATACTGTCAGTCTTTAACATGAAATGGCAGCTGCTCAGTTGTATCTCTTACACTGAACTGAAGGAAATTATGACAGCATTCCTTGAATGTTGGTATGTTGACTGTGTCACTTGCTTCTTAGAAGTACACAACAATCAGAGTAGGTAATCTGTTTTGGCTTGGCCTTGGAGCTAACCATAGGCAACCAAGGTTGTCTGTTATGAGACTGAAGTTCACACATTAACTTGTACTAGATAATACCAAATAAATGGTTTATAAATGATAATACAAAAAAACAGAACCAAAATAAACAACAAAAGTCTCACAATATGTAATAACAGTCTTTTCAAAAAGAAATCCAAAATGAAGGAACATATGCATAGGATAAACAAATTAAACAATTCTAATTCCTAGATTTTAATGGCAGATGTTCAATGTGTTGAATCAGATTTTTGGATTAGGCCAAATACAGGATTGTAGATTTCCTAATTTTCCAGCAAATATAACAGTCACCAGCTTCAGGGTGAATTAAACTATGACAAACATGATGGTCATAATCAAGCAAACTCTGCCCACTGCCAGATCTATGTAAGAGACCCCAGAAAATGGCAACTGTAATGCTCGTTCAGATATCAGGATATCTTCATTCCTTTAAGCTGCCTCAATCCAAAAGTCAGTTGCAAAGTGGTACACACTGAACCTACATGGAGCATATGTTTTGTACTTACTGGAGCTTTAGAAAGTTTGCCTACTGGACATTCTCAGAAAAAACGTATCAACACTGGACAACTGTATTATGTATGGTATACAGTTATTAAAAATGTTTTAAACATTTCCACTAATTTATAAGAGAAACCTTCAAAAGTTACAGGGTTAAAATTTCATGGATAGTTCAGCTTATGGGCATTGATTAAACCGCATCACTTACAGTAAGAGAAAAACAGTACTGTCTACTGAACTTTGTCACCAGTATACTTTTACATGCAATAAAAATAACATTTACAACCCATACATAGAGAAATAAATGGGACCCGGGGGGGGGAAGTAATGAAAATAATAGAAACATCAAAATTAGCACATTTGTCCATAGTACTTGCATTATCATGGTAAGAAATGCTACAGTAGGACCAGCAGCTGGACACACTAAAGTGACAAAATGCATGTATTGCTGATTCCCTGGTCAAGGATTGAACTGGACACTTCAAGAACATAAAACAAATGTGTAATCACTGACACAACAAAGAGAGGATGTAAGCAAGACAAAAAAAGGGGAAAAAAATTTGGGCAAGAAACAGACAGCACATGCATAATAAATGATAGAGCTGTCAAAGTAAATGCATGGGCAGTATATTATACGTAGAGATAGACACCTTATTAGTGAAGAATATGAATACCTATGGCTATGGACGGAGCATCTGACAGCAGAAAGTGAAAGTGAAATAACAGCAACACAAGAAACCAGGCATTATGCAACATAAATACTGAAAACATGGACAGTCAGCATATGCAGACTATGTAAAAAATATGATGAGACATCACATCACCTTATATCAGCATGCCCAATATTGGTAAAAGAACAATACGTAATGTGATATTGTAGAGTGTATGCTCAGGGCTGGATTAAGGGACGGGCCAGTCAGGCAGCTGCCCGAGGCACCAACCTATAAGGAAAAGACATCAGTGGAATAATTGGAAGTATGGCGCTAGGAAACTCAGGTTTACAAATGCAAAAAAAATTCTCCCAAAATTACCCAGAATTTGGGTATGTGCCATCAAATATTTTCACCAGCCCTGTCCTAGGACAAGTAAGTGTAAAGAATATTGGTTTTAAGGGCACCAAATAATTGGCCTGCCCTGGATGCCCACATCTTGGGCCATCCAAGTGAGTGCCCAACTACACTTTAACATATGCAAAGAAATGGATGGGTGAAATATGGCAAGAGCGCAGGTATGACAGTGCACCAAAGACAGTAGAAACAAGTCACTAAGTAAGGTAACAAACCACATTATGTACTCAGCAACTGACAACTGACAGAACCATCTGCAACAATAAACTGGGCATCATAATCCATAATAATGGAAAAGACACATGTCTGTTAATAGATGCTGCAATTTCAGGAGAAAGCATGTGATCAAGAAAGAAGCCAAGAAGATTTTAAAATATAAGTGAAATACAGCATATGTGAAATATAAAAACAGAAGTAATATCAGTAATAATTGGGGCAACTGGAACCATCAAAAAACCATTAAAAAACTATCTAAACATGACTGGAAAGCACATCAAGACAAGACAGAAAACAGCCATATTTGGCACTGTGCACATACTTCAAAATTACTAATGCAAAACTACAAAACGTTTACCTTGGGACACATCATCATAACGCATCACATATTATGCCCACACAGTGGCTGTAACATTACCTGCTGTAGAGAAATGCTGTTTTCCAGGCATATAATTGTAAAAATCCTATAGATGATGATGATGATGATAATAGTTTTTGCGTGAAAAAGTAATAGTTGAGAGATTTGATAAACACTGAGTCAGAATACACTATAATTTGTACCTTTTTACTCCTTGTCATTTCAGATTCCTATTTCCCTCTAGACTTTAAACACAACAAACAAACTGTATTTCTAATTATATTTAGATGTAAGTATCCTAAATGCACAATTCACATCCACATGTGCATGCATAAAGAATGGACTAATATGCTGCAAAATTTATGTTACAACTGTAATTCTTTCTCACTCCATAAAAGCATTCATTTTATGGAGCACAAATATGACATAATGTGGTGTGATGACCTTCTCAGTCAGCAAAATTCTGTCTGACAAACCAGTTTGCAGTATCTGAGGGTCAGCATTACTATACTCAACACAGTAAGAAAGAAAGTCTGCTTGGTTTACATTTCCTTACCAAATACAGACAAACATGTCTGATCTTCCTGGGACTCAGCTTGAAACACCTATCGTAACAGAGTTACTGTTTCAAACTGAACATTAACATTAACGGAAGTAATCAGAAAGTAAAGGCATGTACATGTCCCCTCAGTCTGGCAGTTTCACTATAGGCCTTATGACATACATTGTACATTTTTCTTGTATAAAACTGAAGTGGAGTTCTTGGACAACCTAGGTATAGATTGAAGGATAACATGAAAATGAATCTTAAACAAACTGGGAGCAAGGGTGTCTGGTTTTGACTTCAACTCAGAAGCTTTCACAACCACCATGCAGGTGCTATTGATACTAAGGCATGAAAGTAATGTAAAATAAATTAAAAAATAAATAAATAAAAGTAAAAGTAATAAAAAAAAACAAAATATTAAAATAATCATGAAAGTAAGTTATGTAAGATTCCCTAAAATGAAACTGGGTTTCATGAAAATCGGCCAAATGGTTAAAAATTATCAGTGTAGAACAGACACACTGATATAAACCTAAGTGTCCTTGTAAAATACAGTAAGCAGGGCAATACACAACCCTTTCTATTACTGAAATCAATTAACAACTTTTTCACACAGAGCTTCTTATTTATTTAAAAATACATTATCAACTGTAGAAATTAGGACAATTGTGTGACAGGATGATCTGGTATGATGATTAAAAAAAAAAAGGATGAGACACCACCATGAAAGAAGAAGAAAGAACATCAAAGAACATGGGACAGAAGGAAATTTACAAGACATGAATAATACAGGATTATAAGTCACACAGCACTTACAGAAGTAGCATCTGGGGATGCCACAGTGGTGAAGAGTTGTGTAACACTGACTATAATAATAATTAGGAAAGATGTGGATTATGGACTGTTTTAAGATGCTACTGCATCACTGGGTTCCTAAATACAAACAACCAACTCTAACAGATGGTCTCAAAACAGATCTATGGACATAATATAGGGGGTTCACATGTGTTCATGAGAAGTGCTGACTGTGTAACCCACAAAAGTAGAGCTTTGATTCAAGTGATAAATAAACAGTCTATTAAGCTAGTTCTAATGTATCTGGTTTATTTGCTAACAATTTGTCATTAATTAAACTTTACCCACTATTTTGTGTACCATATATGAATATATTAAAACGGCAATTTAAAAAACTAAGTAATAACTGACACATGCCTTTAAATGGGAGAGTTTTCATTATGATAATGCCATATAAGATAAAGACACAGAAACATAAAACTCAATGAATGGATAATACACAATTCTGTTATATGGCATCCTTTGGTGTGATGTCACATGACACAACTACCAATCACATTGAACTGAAACACAACAAGTGCAGTGAAATAAAAACAGTTAGTTGCTGAATTTGCAGTCAGGAGGACAAAGGTGGGAAAGTACTTCTGTATGTGGGTGTAGCAGTAGTGTAATAGTACTGCAATGAAGCAGGCCTCAGCATTTCCACAGTAGGCATGAAGAGTAACCAGCTGGCTAAATTGAATACACTAAGTGAACAGTGATTACAAGTGACCATGGAACCAACATCTTTAAAGAAAATTTAATTTGTTTAAAACTATAATAATACCACAGCAAGAAAAGTGTAACACTTCACATCTATTCACCAATAATTTTAGGCTCTTCTTTTTGTGCTCAATCATTTTTAAAACTCATAAATTATTAAACTCTGGTTCATGTCAGTATACAACAAACTTCTTAGTTTAAACAGATTTCATAAAAATACTAAGAAATTTTTTAAGTTTTAATTATAAATGCCCTCCATCTGGTGATTAACAGTAAACACAACGCATTACAGAAGTTGGAAACATCATTTGTGAAAAAATATCTGGCTTAAGGTAAGAAAGTAATTTCTATTTCATTAGCTGCCTACAGATCAAACACTTGTTAAAAGTAACTCACAATTAATAAATTTGTAGTTACATGAGTTTCGTCATGAGTACTGCATGTACCTGCAATCACATATTTATTTAATCACCCTAAAAACTTACAGTGAACAACAAAAACCATGATTCTTCCCATACCTCTTATGTTCAAATAACTTTCTCAGTACTTTTCATTACTGTCATCTAACATCACCATTAACATCGCGTTAATATACTTTCATAAAATTAAGCATTTATTTTATCAAACACCTCACTGCATGCTGTATAAGATGATTTAAACCACAGTCATTAAACCACTGGTGATGGACTCACTGATTTATGGTGGGGGAGGGGGTTCCAGAAGATGGCAAAAATTATAACCTCCTAGAATCTTTCCTGCTTCTTGCAGGAGACTGTATGATACAAATATGCAGATCTAGCATCTTGCTAGATGTCAGCAATTGGCCTCATGTCTGTATGCTCACCCTGTGACAGAGAGGCTGCATATGCCCACTCTAATATTTAGGAGTAGCCATAATGTTCTGCTTTCATACAGACCTGGCATCAATTATAATCTTAGCTTGGGGACTCTTGTAAATCCAGTCATAAATCTTAAAGTTCCATATAATGCAGAGAATTTTTTGACAAGCTGAGGAACTATTAGTTTCTCCAGACAGACTCTGCTCCATGAAGTCAGTCAATCAAGGAGTCTACTAGAGGCTGGTCACAATAAATTCAACTGAAATCATCTCATGGTTCACAAGTTTGAGAGGAAACATGGGTGAAAACTCCATAAGCTTTTGTCATATCTTTTCACTTCTGAAAACATAGAAAAACATTTGCAAATTTATTTTTAACTGACTTCATAAAACTTGAGAAAAACAGAAAGATCATGTATTTCAAAACTTCATACCATATTCTCTCCAGTCATTATATTCTTCAGTATTCTTTAATAACAAGATACAGAAACAGAACAATGAGAACTAATTCAACCATACAATGACCTCCATACTCATGAAGTAAGGCACCACTGTAACATAATTCCTGTCAGAGCATGTACTGAATCATTATTCATATCATCAGCTGACAACTTGGTTACTAGCGATTATAATAACAATAATTCTTCTTCTAACACTTCCTGAGAAGTCTACCTGAAAACAGTATTTCATTATTTGTGTATGTTTCATAAATGGATGACAACTTGAAAAAACGCCACAGTTAAGGCCCTCACGTTATGAAGAACTCAAAAAATAAAAACCATATTATATGAAACCCTTAGCTAATAAAACATAAAATAATATTAACATAAACTGAGAGTTGGATTCCTTGGCATGAGAGGAGGAAGAAAGCATATCATATACTGGACTGAGATTCTTATTGTTTACCATATATCTGCTTCAGGAATGGAAAACATTCAAATATAAGGAACAACTTAATGGCAAATAAGATTTTTACTACATATACACATACATACACGATATGTGGTAACAAGCTTAGCAATGAAGTTTAGTTGCTCAGCATTCTTGATACATCACACATGTAAAGGACAAGGAAAAATCTTACATTCATGTGCTTCCACCCAAAAATTTTGATAGATTTTAATGTTTTTTAATTATTTATTTTATATGTTTTACATGTCTACTGAGAAAGTTTGCAATATTGTTTAACCCAACCCTATTTTCATATCACTTTATTATTACTGTTTCAAAGTAAGGATAATTTTGTAATGTGGGATCCCACAAGAAAGAAATGTAAATACCGCATGTTTGACATATACCGTATTTCCCCACCCATAAGACGCGCCGTGATTTTTTCGTTAGAAATTTTAGAAAAAAAAAAATGATGAATGTATTTTAATTTAGTAATTTATTGGAAAAAAACATGATTGTTACATACCAAAATTAGCAACCATAATATAATTTATTCATCATAGAAACCCAGAAAATCATCATCACTGCCACTGAAATCATCTTCATGGTTGTTTCACTATCTCATGATAAAGATGTTGTATAATAGATGTACAGGTATTTATAAGTATGGAAATAATACTTACCCTCGGGGCATAAGACTCAGGTCGAATTTAGGTCACATTTTTGGGGGGAAAAAGTGCATCTTATGGGTCGGGAAATATGGTAATTGCATTATACCTGCTATTTAATCTTGTAAGGGCCCAATGATGGATAGATTCAATCCAAAATACATAGCCACAGAAAAAATACAAGTTGTGTTTGAGGATTTGTTGTGTACTTTTCAATGAATTGAGAATTTCTAATTCTAAAATACCTCTGTGAGTTACTCTTTGTCCAATTATTAACTTGTCATAGTAAGTGTCACTACAGAACATACATAACTTAAAAACTGTAGTATTTATTTTTATCTTCTCCTTCCTATTGAACCCTAGCATGCCTAAATACAGCTACTGGGTGAAATGTCTGCCATGAACAGTTAAGACAAAAACTAGGAAACCACTTGATCTCAACACTGCCTAAGTGATATGTCTTTAAAGAATCCATATATTCTTCATTTGATAGGAACAAAGAACGGAAGAAATGAACACAGAGTTTTAGAAGAGAAACATCTTGAAAAGCAGAAACTTTGAAGGCATGACAATACAGGGATATGAAAATTAAACTGAACTAAATTTGCCCAAGACCATATCCACTGTGAGGTTTTGTCATTTAAGTGGTGTTGGACCATTGGGATCTACAGCTACAGAATTCATTAAATTTTTGCAGCACTAAGTAACAGTTACATCAAATCCACTCTTACGAGAGAGCTAGAAAAGGGCAGTCACTGCCTTGGAAATAAAAACCAAAATAGTACTTTTGAGAGTTGTGTTAGACAGTATTATGTTACTCTGAACTAGACAAGAATGTAAAATACACAATGTACACTGAACAGGCAGAAATTATGGATTACATGTTAAAAAAAAAGTTGTCCCTGTGCATGGCATGAAGTTGTAAGGACAGTGTAGGTATACTTCCACTCATTCCTAACTTTGTGTGATAACCAGTTACCAACTCATCTAATAATTGTGTGTATTGTATGAATTATAATTTGTGTTGGTATGCTACAGTGTGTAAATGTAAGAATATAACAACCAACAGAAGTGGTCAGGGTTTCAGTTCATATGTGCTGTCATAAATTCTATCTGGATTCAGTTCAGACATGATGTCACAGTTTACTTGGTTTCAGTTTGATACAGCATACAGATAAACTTCAGATTAAAATTTTTAATTTCAGAAAATAAATTATATTTTTATCATCAACAATTCTACCATTGGAAACACAAAAACAACGGTTATTATTATTACTATTATCATCATCATCATTATTCAATGATGCAACAGTCACATCAGCCTGGCATCCCTGCCCCCCTGCTAGTGTACTTACTCGTTATATATAGCAACAACGAGGAGTTCCTCCTGATACTTTAACAATGGTCTTTCTACAGGTCTTCTTCCATGAAACTTTCCATTCCATTCTTTTTTGTTGGTATTCTCATATTATCCATTTGGACTATAGGCCTGGCCCATTGTAATCTTTTGTACATAATACATTTCGCTACATCAGGTCCATCTAACAATTCACAGAGCTCTTCATTTTGTCTTATTCTCCATCCCAAGTCATTTTCATAGACTAGTTCAAAGATTCTTCTCAGTGTTTTCTTTTCACACATTGCTAACCTGTCATCTGATGAATGTGTCATCCATTCTTCACCACCATAGCTTATTACTGGTCAAATAAGACTCCTGTATACCCTAAGTTTATACTGGTCATGATTGTAGGATAGGCATAAAAAGCAATATGCCAACATTACTGTTTGTTTTTAAACCTCAGCATGTAGACTGGTACAGCCTGATGATTATCCTGATAAAAGAATTTATTGATTAATAAATGTACAAGTCAAATGTTGGGTTTTGTTGTAAGTTTTATATGCACTGTGCTATGATCCATGTCTCACTTGCTCTGCCTCTGACTGTACCATTTTACACCTTTTGTAAATTGTGCTGTGCATTGCAACAGGACAAATATGCCTCATGTGTGGTTGTGGCTCACAATATGGCTCCTTCAGCAGTGTGGCTATGAAGAAACTGCAAGCATTGGAATAAGGAAACTTCTCTTCAACCGGCCAGACTCACAGCATGAAAGGACGTAAGTACAATACATGTGGAGGCCCAGGTTGTTGGTTCCCACATATGTTTCTGGGGAATGCAACAACAAAAGCACTTCAATAATATGTAGATTTTGAGATGGTCTTCAAGAGCATTTACAAACACTGAGATGCAGAATGTTCCCAAGTTTTCAAATATCACATAACAATATGCTGCCTTGAAAACAATAGAGCATTATATGGATAATGTTAAATGCAAGGATTTAAAGAGAATTTAAATGAAATGATATACAAACATCAGGAAACAGTACAACAGAAACAGGCATTAAGGTGTTAAGTTTGTCCTTCACCATTACATTAAGACATGACCCACGCTTATTCAACTTAAATTAGTATAATGGTGTTGAAATATTTCCAAACTATTATGCAGGAGTTCTCCTAACTGTACACCTTTGCTGCAATAAATTACATTCCCTGATCTCTAAATAACTTGATAATCTCACATAAATAACACTTCCAAGTAAAAATTGCAGTATATAAATTTTAAATATGATTTGTCATTCCATGCTTTAATTCTTATGTTGCTTTCCAGCCTCCAAAGGATAAATTCCACATATACTGACAACGAACATTCAAAGTGGCTTCCAGTTTCAAATATTGGCAGGCAAACTGGCAGGTACAATTTTCACAATACAAATGCAGCACAAGCTCGAGGAAAGAGAGAGACAGACAACCAACCACCAAATATAGATATTTTATATCACATAGATAACAGGCCAGCAGGAATGCCCATGTCAAGTAAGGGCAAAAGATGCCAAGGGGAGCTTACAGAAAGGAAAGTATATGGTGACCATCATCAAAAGGGAACCAGCAGAACTAACTACATGAA
>Ga0209629_10004864_pt1 | contig 10051 bp, 4 predicted proteins | sample TergutCu122P5_FD_187286 | JGI IMG/M metagenome (GOLD analysis project Ga0209629, IMG submission 187286) | Cubitermes ugandensis P5 segment gut microbial communities from Kakamega Forest, Kenya - Cu122 P5 (SPAdes) (version 2) | ecosystem: Host-associated > Arthropoda: Insects > Digestive system >... | reverse complement strand
TTGTCCAACGCACTGCACCACAAGGGTCACCACGTAAACCTGTTACATGTAATGCTGCCACAACACCGGGATTGATCGTCAGGATTTTAAATTCAGTCTTTTTTAAACTTTTAAATTATTCAGTAACTTTAACCCCTAACCTGCCAATGACGACTATAGTCCCTCAGCCATTTAATATTATTAAATGACAACTGAAATTTAATCCGGTAACCTAAGTGTTAACGAAGTACAGACCTACTCCCTGATGATAATCTGTTAAGATCGAAACATGTCAAAAAGGAGTACTTTTAAGTATTTTTATATGTTTTAACATTGAAATCAGCATTCTAGACTAATATATTGTTGAATGTGAGGTGCATGTGTTGGTGTTTATCAATTATTGAAACGAAAGAACTGTTTATATTTTACCCATTTTCCGTTCTTTCTCTTACACACTTATGCTGGGAATTATTTTGTGTGCTGTCTGCTGAAATGTGTAGTGTAGTGGCTCTCAGTTCTTGTTGTAATTCGCCCGTCGTTTTATGCACTTCAAAATATTGATTGAAATGCTGTGTACAAAAAATTAATGCACTCAAACTAAAAGTTTTTTTTTCTGTATAAGGAACATCCCCGTTGATATAACACTCATAGTGTATATTGATGAACCCAATCACACAAAATGCACTCTTTTTGTTGTTTACTTACTGGCTACTGGTTTCAACTTCGAGTATAGTTCATCATCAGGCCAATTATACAAGAACGTGAATGTAAACAAAAACTAAGTACCACGAGATAAGAGATTTCCACATTATTCTATTAAAAATGCATTAATGCATTTAAAAAGTTAATACCATGTATGAAGGTATGGTCATTTGCAGAAGGCCTAAGGTCATTATAAAAGAACTTTATAAATAAATACAGAATGCAAAGTACGAGAAGTTTATATGAAAAGGAAAATATGTATTTTGTATGTCAACTGTGATACTTCGTGAAATATTTATTCAAAAATAGATATCCGTTGCGTGTTGCACGCCACTGGTGTCACTCGATGTATCCCGATATAGTTCCAATTGCAAAAATAAGTATAATTTCCTCTTGTGATAGAATTTTGTTGCATAAATAAAATAAAATATATTTTTAAATATATGTAAGTGACGATCAGAAAGTATTAAAGCGGGACTCCTGAAAATTGATCAGTACGTAGCAGACAAATATGACTTGGGTTGGCAAGAATTAAAAAAAAAAGAACTTTATGGACAACATAAATAAATATTAATAAGGCAATTATCATATCTTATGTTATTGATGTACAGGGAAATGTTTACTCACAAAGCAATAAGCATCGTAGTTGGGCTTACCCAGTATCGGGCCTTATCGGCAGATCTAGTGCGTGTCTAAATTACAGTTGTTTACAGTTCACTAATATAACGTAAACGAGAAGAGGTTAGTTATGCAGTTATTTTATGGTGTATTTAGGCTTTTGTAATTCACTATATATTTATACACTGTATATATATATATATTCTTTAATGTATTTTTAATGTAAAAAGTTGGAGATCTTCTAACTCGTAGTCCTTAGTTTCTGTTTACATTCATTGTCGTGTATAACTGGCCTGATGGTGACTTATATTCGAGGTCGAAACTAATTTCTAGACAATAAAGGATGACAAAGAGTGCGTTGTGTGTGACTGATAACATCGATAGACATTATGAAGGCAATTTATTTTGAAGTCGTGATCAATGCTAGTATGAAGTTTAGGCTTGTAATTCCGGTGCTAAATACATCGAAAGAATGAAAATACACATATGTATAAGAACAGCCAATTTATATAACGTTTGTTTGATGATATTAAAAAATACGAAAGTGTTTTTGCAAGAAAGAGTAATGTATAAGAATATATAGCTACTGCAGTCATGGTCAGGTTCTAACAACAAATTTGTGTGTGAATTGTACCAAATTAAGAAGGTTTTATATGAAAAACGTGGAGCCCAGTGTAATTATGACCTAACTGTAGGAAAAATATTGGTAATACTATCTACAGGGAAGAAACACAGCTTATTGTGGTACACGATGGCAGCCGCAGCTCACTGTTTGTGATTTCTTGCAGTTGTTGCTAGTCCACGTCGAGCTGGACATTTATTAAATAATATCTGACGAAACGTATAATCTGTAAGACGAAGTGACACGCGCCAGAGAGAAGTCAAGTAATGCCCTCTGCTTTGTGAAGTGCTTTCCTTTTACCCACTGAATACTGTCAAGCCACAAGGAATTCCCAGTATGAGTACTGCGTGTGAGTTCAAACAACTAAAGGACAGGATGATACTGGAAATTGTCTAAAGCTCTCCTCTGAAATTGAAATGATATCCTGTAATAAGTGCTTGTGTGAAATTTGCAAATGAAAGATGGTTTGAATTTCACGTCAATGCAACACGAACAGACAGCTCCCCTATCGCACCATGACAGTTTGTTGTTTATACTACATATTTCAATTTAATAAGCTGAATTAGAACGATAATTTTTCGTTTGTTATAACAGTATTTTCTGCTCTATCAATACAACGTTTATTTTCATATATTTATACTAAGATGTTCCAATCAAGGTCAGTGGCCACTAATGGTATTATTATGCATATCTGGAACCCGCAATTTTCTTTCGGTTTTGTAATAGCAGTAAACATAATATACATTCTTTACGTATCACCGAGGAAAAATGAGTAAATTTGCTTTTGTACGTATTTTAAGGGCACAATACGTCCTCAGTATTAGTAATAGGTCAGCCATGGGTAGTCTTGCTTATTAAATGATGCTGTATCCTATCATCAGAAGCACAATTAGGTCGAAACGTAGGGAGAGTCTGAGTAAGACCCCCATATTTCAAGAGGAATAAATTTGACTTTTACAGATAGCCTCGGGTTTTGAGCTCATGCACACTAAGTTTAATAATATATTATATAAAACCATGTAACCATTGATTAAAGGACCATGGCTATAACGACAAAACCGCTACAAAAATGTACGAGTATATTCCTTTGAAGTTTCTTCGTATTATATAGCAAGAATCACAAGGAACGCAGACTGAAGCAACAGGAAAAGGGCGTCTTGTTGAATCTGACGCGAACGTGTGCCATCCATAATTCAGTGATAAATTACTGGACTCTATTAAGTTTCAATGTTTATTTGATATGTACAAAAGCAACTTGTTCTTAATCCTTCTTCCAGGACTCACGATGCACGCTAAAATATTAACGGACTGTGGCTCTGCCATCATAGGAATAAGACTGAACACTGTACATTATGCGGCGAGACGGACCGTGCTTCTTCTTTTATATACACTGCTAATATCATTTTTTAAAAGTACAGCGTGTATCAGTGGCTGAATTATAACTTAACTAAGGTCAAGAAAAAGGGGAAACTTTCTTAGTATTTGTGTTTTTCTTGTAATTTACAGGAAGAAGGTAGTATAGAATAAAAATCACTGTGAAGAAACAATCCCAGATACAACAGGACCGATTACATCAGTATCTAAAATATTTCAAACTGCTACACTAATGTTGTCAATAAAGAATATCTGAAAATGAAGATATTATTATTATTATTATTATTATTATTATCGTCATCATCATCACCATCATCAATAAAATGTGCGGGAAAGGGTTCTTAGTGAAACTCCTGTCTGATCTCTTTTCCTGAACTCCCACAGTAAAGTTCTGCCTCACTCGACAGCTTAGAATATTTAGTTCGGTTGGTATAATTTCTTACAGAATATTTCCTGCAACAGTGATGAGTTTGTGTGCAGTATTGTTGAAGGTAACTTCTTTGCAATATAACCATCTCAATAAGACAGTCTCTCAGTTGCATATGAAATTTACATTTTTCTCTCTAATTTCTTTAAGGTCTATTTTAATGTCATTCCCCAAGCGAAACGTAGAACTTCAATGTGGTACGTTATTTTCAGGTGTTCCAAAGCAAGGTTGTTATATGTTTTATCTCTATTACATGTCCCAGCCCGAGCATGCATTAGTGCAGTTGGTTGAGGCTCTGCGTTATAAGCCGGAGGGTCGAAAGTTCGATTCCCTACGGATTCATTGGAATTTTTCATTGACATAATCCTTCCGGACGCAGTTTGACCCTGGGGTACACTCAGCCTCTAATAGAAATGGACACCAGATTTTCTGGGGGTAAAGGTGGCCGGTGAATAGGGCTGACAACCTTACTGACTTCATGTGCCGATTGTCTTTAAATCTGGGAGCCTAAACCTTCTGGAAACCGCAGGGCCTGTCCAGGCCTGTACAGTGATTGCTTTACCTTTACGTGTCCCAACCATTTGATCGCCCGTGGTAATTGTATGCGGCAGCTAAGTCATATTTCAGATTTTTAATTATGCCCACACAGCGCATTTATGTGTCTTTTTACGAGTGTGATAACACCGAATATTGCTCTTAACAGCATTAAGACTTTGGTCTTCGTACTGGAGGTGGATTTCATTTTATGCTACCCGCGAACGAAATTTTTACAAATCATACAATTCAGTTTCATGTTATTCATGTTTCCCATGTTTGTCTTATGTCCCTTCCGGCTTAAATGTAAGAGAATTACGCCTTTTTCCTTAAAGAGCAACATGTTACCTTTTAAAAGTGTACTTTTAAGTGTAAGCAGGTAAATTAAAATTCCGCAGCTCTTATATCACACCGATACTCTTCATCATTTCTCTCGACGTTTTCTTCATGCTACATCTATGGGAAAGACGAGAGGTCGAAAACTCGGAATCGTCTAACAAATTTGTGTTCTTTCCCATCCTCCAGAAATGAAGTATTTCTCAAATATCCCACGACTTTCTCTTTTACCTCATATTCCATTTACATCTTTTAATTATTTGATACTAATTTTTGAAGATTACATATAATAAGCCCTTATCTGTGCAGATATATCAAGCCACGTACTAAGAAATTAGATAATGGTGTTATAGTTAATACTATATTTCCTCATACAACACTACTAGCCTCATGCTGGCTCAGTAGGAAGCCGAAATGTAACTACGTATAAATATTTCAATTAATCAGTAAATGCTGTTTCAGTGACAAACATTATTTTACGTTCTATTTATTGATCAATAAATATTCAGGTTTCTTTAAGGCGTCAAATTTGTACGCCGCATTTCATGAAATTGTTAACTGTGCTGACCAAGATATGCTGCGACCGTGTTAAATTCGTCATACTTTTGTTTGTGTACAAAATTGTGTAAATGCTGTTTCAAATTGCTGTGAGTTCTGAAATCATGAAGTCTGCGGAAAGTGACGCTTTTAGGGATTCTATCCGCTCAGTCGCAGCGCCATTTTATTCTCCTGTCAGTGTCGAATGCTTCTCGGAAAAGTTGGAGGGATTATTGGGAATTTGTCTGGACTCTTTCCTCAAAAATAACAATAAAAGTATTTGCTCAGAGGGATTTACCACAACAATCTTCTCTATAAATAAAAAAGACTGGCGTTCCGCTAGATACTGTTCGGTTGAAATGACATTGAAATAAAATGTAGGAAAGCTAAACCTCATTTTTATGCAGCTGGTGCCCTGAATTTATACCAGTATCACTTCGAGTGAGAAACGCTTGTTAATACTGCATACACTGCTTTAAAATTTTCTCAGAAAGAGCCAGTATCTTTTACAGTGTACGTTATTATCACGGTACGTTTCCAGACGTTTTATGACTTGCACTAAACTGCGCCTGTCTACGTTACGACACCGTATAATCTGGTACATGCTAACTGCCACCAATATTATACCGATTCTTAAACTGCAGGACCACAATTTACATGAGTCCAGAACTCAAAATTTCAATTTTCATAGCCATAAAAACCTCAAATACTTTTTGTTAACATAATTTATAGTGGAAGAAAACAGGATTTTCTATACACACTGCAGAATAATAAATTTACAAAAAAAGAGAGGGCAGAATGTCAACAATAGGCATATCAAGGAGTAGTATCTCGTCTTTTAGGGAAAGTAAAGACTGCTTATCGTGTTCAAAATATCAGCTTTTATGAGCCACTTGAATATAGTTCAAAGTCTTCCTTTACCGTTCTTCAAGAGACATTAAAATATTATCTTCCCATCCGTGCCTAACACTGTAAGACCTGTGAGACGTGTGTATCGTGCACGGCACACACGTCTCACAGGTAACAATATGCAGCCATAACACTGACAACGTCTTGTACTAGCTGTACGTATCCACTTTGAACCAAGTGTGTAATTTTAGCTAAGTACCGGCTGTGACTTCCTGATGATGGTTTCCTTGTAAACCGAAACATGTTGGAGCAGTTTTCCTTATTTTAAAATGTTTTAATAACTCTACGTTTTTTAACGTTGTGTGCATCAGTTGGAAAATAAAGTGCTGGATAATTACGCCTGTTGAGCGTATGTTAGACAAACTGCACCACTGGAAACTGCGAAGAAGGTAAAACGAGAAAGAATACAAAAGTGACCAATTGAAAATTAACAAATTGTATAAAACGCACAGAGAACTAAAGCGGTAAATTAAAGCCCTCTTGAGCGACATAACTCCATTTAATTATTCTGCTGCATGATGGAGAATTAGGTTATAAGGTAATTAGTAATTAATTACATTTAAAGCGACTTTCAACTTATCACTCTGTATTACTAGAAACTTCTTCAGTGAGGTGAAAACTTGACAAGTTGATAATAAACCAGCATCGGGTCTGAGAGGACGCCGTCTTTGCAGAAATCTTAGAAGCTTAAAATGCTGCAATGAAATTAGAGCAAAATGTTGTTCACCTAATATTAAAACACGTAACTAAATCAGTAACGAACCAACTCCTTAACGCACTGTCCTTCATCGAAACCTAAGACACTTAGGTATTCAAGAATATCCCCAACCCCCCACCCCAGTGGAAGAAAGAGGGGTTCATTCTCGCGTTCATAACAGTCCAGTTCTAAGCTTTATGAATCCAGATTAAAACTGCATAATGCACTGCTTTAAAATACTTAAAAAATTACTCTATTTTCTACGAATATGTTGACATGCTCAATGTTGTGTATTCCCTTCAGATTCTCAACGTAAACTTTATATGCATTTTTTAAATATTCCGAAGAATCTTTTATGTAAAAGTGATTTCTTTTACATTTATGTCGGTTGAAGTATTAGTAGTAGTAGTAGTAGTAGTAGTAGCTGTTGTTGTTGTCGTTGCTGTTGCTGCTACTGTCTGTGTTGTTTAGTAGTAACTTCTAGTTTACGATTATGCGTTTCGAAATGAGCGTCGAGGGAGTAATCATAAAGTGAACTGAAAATTAGTGAGGGATTTCATAAACCGCACGCATCAAATAATATAATTACCAGTAATTACACAAAATGAAAAAGAAGGGTGTTATACTCGTATGTAGCACGAATGAAATTATAAGTGCCAAATAAAATTTGATAGGGAATTCTCAATTTATGAAACGACATGAGGAAGAGTCTTGAAGATGTCGATTTTGCTAAAACGGATATTAGCGTAGGAGGGTAGGAATATGTGAATTCGACTTATTCCTTTCACGCCGTGGTATTCCATTTACCATATACTGAGTGTTTCACGACTTGTGGACATTATTGCAGGAGGTGATTTCCTAGGTCTTTGTGATAAAGAACGTTCATATAAACATGTGTCCGATTTTGGGCGGTTACGGAATTATGACCGCTTGAAACTTAGAATAGAAGGTAAAGCTTATTGACAATAAACGGAACAAAATAATAAACCAGCATAATATATGATACTTTTAAAGTATAAATGTAAAGTTAACTTCGTGAAATTACCTTTACTTTGAATTGATCTGTGCTTAAAGCTGGTTTTCGAAAATGCCACCGCCGACCGCAACACAGGCTGCCTCTCGGTTGAGAACTGCGTGAGTCAGGTCGCCAAAAAAATGCTTGCAATGCAAACGATAAGCCACCAAGTTGAGTACGTCACCCGCCAGCTGGTTCCGTAAGACGCGGTTCACACGAAGGCGTGTACGGGAATTAAAAAATATCCATAACTCCGTAACCTTCCAAAATCGGACACATGTTTATAAGAACTTTTTTGATTACAAAGACCTAGGAAATCAACTCCTACAGTAACGTCCACAAGCCGTGAAACACCCTTTATAGTTTTGTTAGCCACCAACGATATTTTCTGTTTTTACGGTGTTGCAACAACTACTGTGCATATTTCGGTGGTTGCTACTTACACTCAATTAAAAATCTACTGTAGTAACTCAGAATTAAAGCCCTTATAAAAATTACGCCATGTCAAACACTCCATAACAAAATCAGTTTATTTCAACCGTAATGTAAATAATACCGCACGTATTACGAAAAAGCACAGTGGATCAACGGAACGTAAACCAGGATACGTTAAGATTGTATTTAGTATCTAACTAGTACAAAAATCCAGAAAATACTGCATAACGTATTTTTGTTAGTATCACCTCTAGTATTTCTACGAATAAAGATAGAACAGATACATAACTCCTGTTAAACTCTCGTGTAGCGGCGTTGCCAAAATGCGGAGAAAAAAAGTAGATGGTGCTCCACGTTTGACACATTTAAGTGACATAACATGTAAATAATCTATTTTTATTAGGAGCATGTGTGTTCAAGTATGCCAGTAACTCGACTTGCGCAGATTAGATGTGACGGCATTGTGCAGAAACAGAAGAGAGATACTGATTTCATGCGTCTTATAAATGTCCGATCGTTACGAATATTGAATAGACTCGACAAATTGTAGTTATTGTCTGCAATATTAAATCTTATGCAGTTTCTTGCAGCGTTTCTCGAGTTGTTAAAGAAACACAGAAGGAGAGAAAATTTTACATTTTAATGTGCGATTTACAACAATACATACTCACTCCATGGAGCAGTCCTTCTTGAGAAGCTAACAGATTTTCTTTCAGCTAATCAAGAAATTCCCCGCATTTTATAGAAACCGGAATTTCATTACCGCAGTTACAATAACCCCATCAAGTGCCAAATAAACGATGCTATCTCTAGATGTACGCAGAGTTGTCGGAAATGGCCTAGATTTGAGAAGTAATAACCTTTATGAGAAGACAATTGTAGTGATGGCATTTGCTGTGATGTGTTCACTAAGTCATAAAGTTTTCTTAAAAACGTCCTCCCTTTTTTTTCGCATAATCCATATGCATGCGCAGTAGACTTTCAGCCGTATTGAGCACTCGCACTGCTGCAGTTAGTATGATACTCGTAGTAAGCATATGGAGAAATGCAGTTAGTCATGTAATTGGTCAAAAGAAATCTATGGTGAAGGTGGAACACAAGTTCCATCTTACACATGGTAGGGATCATCCTGTTGACTAAGCAAAGGAAACGAGATGTGTGAAAAACTGCAAATCACCAAGACGAACGCAGACGTCATGAGAGGAAGCTGAACGCATTAGGCTGTTTTGTCATGGGAGCTGAAAGAAGTCTAATGCGTGTCTGAGTTTGCAGCTGAGTACACCCACGAAGACGGTCAAGAATTCTTGCACAAGAGGCTAAGTTTGCACGGTTACAAATTTCAGATTTTGCATGAAATCAAAGACACAGAGGAATACACAAGAAGTGAAACTTCACATTTGATGTTGAATATCAATTTATTTTACGACGCGTGATGTTCACAGATGAGGCAACTTTCTTTATGAATTGTTACGTAAAGAGGCGCAACTGTCACATCTGCATAGAGAAACGCCCTCGCGAAATTTAAGAACATGTTCGAAACCTCCAGAAATTTAACGTATATTGTAGCATAATGCAAGAAAATGTTATAGGGCCTTTCGTTTTTGCTAAAAAATTATCATGGCAAACATCTGCATGGATATGTTACAAATATTTATCTCTCTGTGAACAGATGCTATTGAATAAGATTAAGGTGAAATGTTATTGCAAGAAGACGGTAATTGACCGCTTCAGTCATGAAGTATAATATGAGGGTTGGAACTTTAATAGTGGCAACTGTTTATTTATAACTGATACAAAATAGATACATGTTTCGAAGTTTTACTGTCCTTCAGTGTAGTCACCAGCATTGTGTACAACCCGTTGCCA
>Ga0209629_10004863_pt1 | contig 10051 bp, 13 predicted proteins | sample TergutCu122P5_FD_187286 | JGI IMG/M metagenome (GOLD analysis project Ga0209629, IMG submission 187286) | Cubitermes ugandensis P5 segment gut microbial communities from Kakamega Forest, Kenya - Cu122 P5 (SPAdes) (version 2) | ecosystem: Host-associated > Arthropoda: Insects > Digestive system... | reverse complement strand
AAACAGGAAAATCAATAAGTAAAAAATCTTTTTCATTAGATTGATATTTAGTTTGTTAATAAATACATTAAAAGCATTCAAAAACGATTAACTATTTGATTTTGAAAGCAAAAGCCCGCTACTTACAGTAAGCGGGTAACAAACGAGTAACAAAACAGCCTTTTTTGAGGTATTTTGGCGGGCTTTATGACTTCAAAGATACAACTAATTTTCAATGATACAAAATTTTTTACTTTTACTAATCACATAGAGGTTAAATTTTTCTGATAAGCCGTTTTCGCTCAAAAAGTCAAATATCAGAGATTTCTCATTTTCTACAATGTTACTCAAACTCTCAAAATCTCTATGGATTTTTATGTATTGGGATTCACAGAATAAAGCCGCCGACAGTGTGTTATTGAAACAAGCCAACACGTTTTTAATGTTTTCGTGAAGCAACCAATCTGCATGGCAAATCGGCGGTATTATATTGGTTGTATGCAAGCCGTTTTGACTTTTATACTTTTTCCGTTACTCGCCTGTATTTTTGCATATTGCCTTTGCTTTCGTTACAAGATACTCATTCAGTTCTTCAATACTGTTTTCAGGCTTGTCCGATATTTGTGGCAAGTAGCTGTTTTCACTCTCATTCATCATTTCTACGAACTCGCCTACCGTCATTTCTTTAACCGGCTTATTTTTATCTGTTTTCATAACTTTGTTTTTTTGTGGTCGAAGCTGCCAAAGTACACCGACAACTTCTACCGGATGAATTTTTTAAACTAAAAGCACAACAATACTCCTTTTTATTGACTACAATCAAATTCCCTATTTGTAAAAACCGTCTATACTATTTTTCCAATTCCAGACTTCTTCTTCATTTACGATTTCAAAAAGATGTTGGTTTAATGTCATTGCATTTAAAGCAAAATGATTAGCAAGCCATTCAGGTTTTTGAAATTGGCTTACATCCTTCGGACAATGCTCTATGTACACGCTTAAAACATTCATCATATTACTCATAAATGATTCACTTTCTGTTTCTTCATGGAACCAATACAGTAAACTTTCAATACGTTTAATTCCGCTTTCTGATAAAACGGGTTTAAATTGTTTTTTGTCTGTGTCGTGGATTAACATCGATTGTCCGGAAGTGTTCCCCGGCAAATCGGTTGCATTCTTATTGTTTTCCATACGATTTTTTATTATTTACGTTTTCTCATTCTTTTTTCAAATACAATTTCAGCATTTTTCAGCTGTTCTTCTTCCGTTGGTCTGTAAATGGATTCTGATTCAATCCATTCAAGAATTGTTTCTGTATCAAACAATACTCTACTGTTGAGTTTCTTACCGCCGGGTATCTTTCTGTTACAATTCTTTTGATGAATAGTAGCAACAGAATAACCAGTCAATTTTGCCAATTCAGGAACAGTAAGAAATTTAGGTAACTCCTTTACTTCATACTTTTCGTTCGCTTTAAGAGTGGATGTTATCACATTAATCAATTCCCTTACATTCAAATCTATCACTCTTGTATTTTCGTTAATTTCCATATTTTTGTTGTTGTGGCAAAGGCCGCCGGAGCAACCCCCACCGGATTAATATTTAATAAACTAAATTCAATTTCTTAAAACAGCGCCATTCACCTTTTTCCGTGTCGAAATACACCTGAACCGTATCATTTTTCTTCCGGTTGTCAGTTCCGGCAATGGCAAGAATGAATTTGCCTGCGAGTGTGCCGTATGCTTCCCGAATAGTACCGTCCACTTTTTGAAAGTAAAATTTTACTATGCCTTTACTCATGGCTACCTTCAATTTGAAGTTTGCCCAAGCCTTTTTCAAGGCTTCCGACAGATTCAAGCCGGCTATCCTGATAAATCTATGGGCTTCGCTCATAATGCTGCTTAAATCGCTTCTTTTCATCGCTGTAATTATTTAGTTGTTTATAAATTATCGGAAGGTTTTACTGACTGTTCAACTGCAATGTTCTGACTATTTACTAACTGTCCGTTGTGATGTCCCGAGCCGTTTTCCGATGTCGAAGGCTATACCTGTTATTTTTGTTTTTTAATCACCATTGTATTTGTAATTGCTATAATAAGCAGCTGCACCAGCATCATAAGTGGCGTATCTTACCGGCTGCTTTGTAGCTAATTCTTTAACATAAGCCCAAGCACGTTTCAGGGCGGTTGCGAAAGACATCAATATTTTGCCATATTGTTTTGTTCTTTCGTTGAATCCGTTAAACAGTTTGTAGGATTTCCACGCTTGCTTCATTACTTCGCTTTTGCTGATTGTTGCTTTCATTGCTGTATTGTTTGTTTAATTGTTATACTGTTTTATATTATTATTACGATACAAATATACTGTTTAATAATATATCAACCAAATAAAAAGTGTTAAATATTACTGTATAATGATATTTTTAACAATTAATTATATCAAATTAAAATATATTGCTTATTTTTGCATTGTCGTAGAACATTATAAAGTAGTTTTTTATGGAATTAAGAATTAAAGAAGTATTGAAAGAAAAAGGATTGACGGCTGTTTGGCTCGCTTCGCAGATAGAAATAACACAGCCAAATATGAGTAATATTGTTTCTGGAAAAAGTAAGCCATCACTTGACACTCTGGAGCGTATAGCCGACGCCCTGAACGTTCCGATAACGGAACTATTCATCCAACCCTCCACCGACATAATAAACTGCCCGTACTGTGGCAATAAAATCAAAATAGGAAAGGAGGGACAACTATGAGTGAAAGTTATGACGAGATAGTTCTCTACAAAAGTGAGGACGGTAATATCAAAGTAGATGTACTGATGCAGGATGAAACGGTATGGCTCACTCAAAATCAAATGGCAGAACTATTTCAAAAATCTGTTTCTACAATTAATGAACATATCAAGAATGTTTTTGAAGATGGCGAACTGATTGAGGATAATGTTATGAGAAAATTCGGAAATTCCGAATTTTCTACAAAACCCACCAATTATTACAACCTTGATGTCATTATATCAGTTGGTTATCGTGTAAAATCACAACAAGGCACTCAGTTCCGAATTTGGGCTACGGGCAAACTGAGGGATTACATTGTCAAAGGATTTGTCTTGAACGATGAAAGGTTTAAGTCTGGCAATTCAATGAATTATTTTAGAGAACTACTTGATCGTATTAGGGAAATTCGTATTTCTGAAAAGGTATTTTATCAACAAATAAAAGACATTTACAAATTAAGTATTGATTATGATCCTAAAGCTGATGAAACCCAAGAATTTTTTGCAGTCGTACAAAATAAATTCCTTTGGGCGGTAAGTAAGAAGACGGCTGCAGAAATAATCTACACCCGAGCCAATAGTAAATTGCCGTTTATGGGAATGACGGCTACTGGAATGCAGAAAGTAAAAAAGGCGGATACTGCCATTGCCAAGAATTATCTTACGGAACCGGAGTTATCTGCATTAAAATTGCTTGTAGAGCAATACCTTGCATTTGCAGAATCTCAAGCATTGGCTCATAAACCTATGTACATGAGAGATTGGATAAAAAAGCTACATGATATTTTGACCATTAATGACAAATCCATATTGACTGATGCTGGACGTATCAGTAGCGATTTAGCTAAACACAAAGCGGAAATAGAGTATAATAAATACAAGGCTATGCAAAAAGAATTAGAGCAAAAGGAGAGTTTAAAAGAATTGGAGGCAGATTTATCGAAAATCAAAATATCAAAAGAATAGGCTATAGAATTGTAACTGATTCAAGACAAGATATACGAGATAAGAGGCGTCAGAGTGATGTTTGACTTTGACTTGGCAGTGATATACGAGACGCCTACAAAAGTTCTAAAACAGGCAGTAAGAAGAAATATGAGACGGTTCCCGCCTGATTTCATGTTTGAATTAACAAAAGCAGAATGGAGAGAGGTGGTCACAAATTGTGACCACATACCTGAAACGATGAAATACAGCTATATCCCGCCATTTGCATTTACCGAACACGGAGTAACTATGTTATCGAGTGTTCTGAAAAGTGATGTTGCTATTGATGCGAGTATATTGGTTGTTCGGGCTTTTGTTGCTGTCAGGAATTTGGTATTAAATTCGCCTGTCAATGAAATAAAGGAACTACAAAATGAAGTCAAGAAATTGAAGCAATATGTTGAGGAGGTATTTACCGACCAGAACGATATAAACGAGGATACCCGTATACAATTGGAGTTAATCAATGAATCTTTGGCAGAATTGCAGTCAAAAAATAAGGCGCTGAATAAGCCTCGCAATCCGATTGGTTATACGGCGCCTCAATACAATCAAAAGGCTCAGGATTAATTATAAGACTTGTTTTGCGCGATGAGGAACAGACCGGACAAAAAGTTGTCAGTCCACTAAATGTGAAGAAGGTGGTTGGCACGGTTAATATTAAGTCTTTATCCTTATACCTTTCAGGTTTATATCATCTATGCCGCTTTTTACCGACCTCATGTCGTCTTTTACAGAACTCAAATCGGCATCCATTCCATCAAGCCTGCGGCAAAATTCGGTATTACCTTCTATCCCTGCGAGATGTCGCAATATTTGCCCACTGTTAACAGTAAGTATTTTCATATCTTCTGAGATTGAAGATGTATGCTCTTGAATTAAATAAGTGTTAGCCTGAATAGCAGTGAACCGACCGTTCAATTCATCTGCTGAATCTTGGCTTATTGAGGCAAAGCCTTTCTGTGATGCTTCCCTTGTCGAATCTCCAAGCGTTACACCGGTAATCTTTTGCAGGTTTTCGGCATCAGCGGTTAAGCCGTTAATTATACCGTCCCACATTGATTGCAGGTAATTAATGTCTTGTTTGGTCAAACCGTCTTCGTCCTCTGCCATTTTTGCAAAATCTTCGTAGAATTTCTTTACTTTCTCGTCTGTTAATAGGCTGAGAGCGTTTGAAACTGCATCTTCCATTAGACTGTTAAATGTATCTGCAAAATCGACAGCTGAACGTTTCCCTGCTTTGAATCCATCTACTATATTGTTTACAATACTTTCGCTTGTGGTTCCGGTAAACAATTCACGAATCCGATTTAATTCATCTTCTTCTTTTTGAATTAAATTGCCTTGCTCGTCTTTTGCTTTCAGCCACATTTCATACCAAGCTTTTGCTTCATCCGTCAGTTTGCCTTGATAATACAAGATGTCTATTTCTTTTTCGGATAGTCCCTTTAGCGATTTTGGGTCAGTCCAATGAGCATCAACGTCTTTTGCCAACCAATCAACCCCAAGACCTTTTCTTTTACCACTATCCCATTTTGTATAATATTGGGAATTCTGAAGTTTTTCCCAATAATCAATTACATCTTTCTCGCTTTCCTGTCGTTGCTTTTTTAATTCTTCGCCGACACGTTTTATGTAGTCAAGTTGTGTTTCTCCGATTTTTCGAGACCAATCATATCGCTCACGATATAAACGATTGATTTCTTTTTCTCCGATGTATGACTGTTGAAGTATTTGCCTGGTCAATTCAGCGTTTATCCTTGCCTGTTCCCTTCCGGCTGCCAATGCACCGGTAATTGACGAAACCAATCCTAATGCAGCTCCGACAGCCGCTCCTATTGGCCCGAATGCTGCGCCGGCTTGTGCCCCTTGCATAGTCTTGTTAGCAGCATCCATAACGCTTGAAATACCGTCTGCCAATTGAGTGAATATCCCGCTACCGGACAATTTACCAATATTGCGAAGCGAATCGGAAAATAGGTCGCTCATTTCCGTAACACTCTTTAATCCACTCGACAGCATTGAAAGTCCGGCATTGAGTTCGGATTGTCCTTTTGCGGAAAACATCTTTTTCAGACCGGCAGACATTTTATTAAATGCCGTTTCCGATTCGTCTGCTGAATCATTCAATCTAAATATGGCTTTTATAATAGCCTCCAATTTTTCAGGAGATTTCGACCATTCATCATTTAAAGCCTTAAATTGCGCTTCGGTTTTGATTCCAAATTTTTCAGCCTCGTCGGTATTCCATTCCCCATTAGTGATAAATCCCATCATTGCTTGAGCCTCATTTGCAACTTTGCGCATATCGGAAACACTTTTTCGAGACATATCCTCAAACAATTTTTCTATTGATGTTTTTGTTCGGGAAAATTCATTGTCGAGTGAAGCCAACGCCTCTGTGAATTGTCTGTTTAACTCATCGACATTTGCCCGTGTAACTCCGGCAATAAAGTTTCCGTTTTCGTCATACATATCGGCAAGGTCGGAATTGAATTTTTTCTCAATATCCTCGCGCTTCTGTGCGTATGTTTGGTATTGCTTGACAAGGCCGTCAATTGATTTTTTGTTTGCAGTTAGCCATTTCTCCCTTGCTTTTTCTCCAAGTTCAGTTAATTTTTTCACTTCGCTCTCCGGTAGTGTTACCGCTTTCTTTTCTTCTGATTTATTCCAATCTTCCTCAGTCTTTTTTGTATTTTTGGCAAGCCATTTGGCTTTTTCAAGTTCAATCAATTTATTTCGTAAATCTTCTTTCTGCCGTTCAATCTGCGTCAGTTCCTTTTTGTAATTGAGTTCATTTTGGGCAAGTACTTTTTTGGTTCCCTCGTTCATCATGTCTATTCGAGCCTGTTCGACAGTTAATCCTAAGTTTTCATAGGCGCTGAGTATTGCCTGTTCTTCTCGCTTTATTTGGTCGGTATAGTCTTTTGATTTTGTTATTTGTAGTTTCTTAGGTTGATTTGGTTGTTTATTTTCCTTTGTAGAAAACAATAAGTCATCTACACTGATACTCTTTGCCAGGTTTTCGTTAGCTTTGATTAATGCTTCTCTTTCCTTAGTATTTTTACTTATCGCTTCAGTATTTTTATTTATTTTTGATGCTTCTCCAAATGAAGTTCCGGAATATGCAAAAGCTCCTGCCGTACCCTGTGAAACGTATGATATTGATTGTTTCCTTTTTGCCTCAGCTTCTAATTTTATGTTTTCGGCTTCCATTTCTTTTGATTTTGCTTCCAAATCAATGATTTTATCCCAATTTTCCTCAATCTTTTTCGCTTTTGCTCGTGCTTCTGCGGATTTTATGATTGAATTAGTGAGGCTGTCGTATGCTGTGGAGGCTTTTCCGGCAAGAATAGCCTCTTTCGACATATTGCCAAAATACGAAGGATATTCTTTCTGCAAGGCTTGAGCTGCCTTTAATCTTTCGTTCTGACTTCGGCTAACGTCTTGGGTGGCCTTGTAAAGAAATTCAAGAGACACAGTTTCTTTCTTTGCCGATTTTTCGCCTTCCAATGCGGTTTCTTTCAAGCTGTCGGAAACTATTTTGTTAAGTCTTGCAGTCTCTTCCTGCTCTTTATTCCACTTCTTATACCACATGACGAGTGCTGTCATTCCGGTTAAGAGTATCCCTATGCCGCCTATCATTAATGCCTTTGATAGTCCTGCGGATATTCCAAGTGTAGTATTTAGTCTTGTTTGTGCGGCTCGCCACAACTCCGTAGCTTGCGCAACTGTTTTTATACGAAATTCACTCGTGGAATGTAAAGTATTTGATACAGCCTGCAACCCGATCGTAATCGACATTGCAGCTTGGAGTTTAGACTGAATCGCCGCCAGATTCTCATTACTTTTCGAGAATAGAGAAGCTGCTCCCTGTGCTGCCGTAAATACCCCGGAAATACCGGTTATTCCCGACATAATGCCGACAATATCGTTCCTGCCGGTAGTAAGTAGTTTTTTTTCCTTCGCTACTTCGTTATAAGCGGTACCGACTCGTTTTAATTCTTCTTCCAATTGCCGATATTCTTCAGTGTTTTTCAGCCCTTCATCTCGCATCCTTGCCATTGCATCGGTAAGATTCATCATTTGCGTTCGGTACGAAACAACTCTTTCCGGCTTTTGTTCGGCATTTGATTTTGATATTGCTTCTTTTAATTTCTCGTAAGACTTTTCGAGTTGCTCAAGCATTACTTTTTCACGGCTCAACTCTACTTTTGAGTCCGACAGTAATTTGTTGGCTTTTTGTTGTTGTTCTATGAAAGCAGTGTCAGGGTTTATCGGCGTTTTAACATTGTAGAAAGCTGCATTCGCCCGATTGTATTGTTCCTCTAATTTCGCAACGGCTTGCTTCTGTTGCTCTATGGCTTTAATCAATTCATCCTTAGAGCCTATTCCATACTTAGACACTCCTTCAAACGCTTTTTTGTAAGCATTGTCTATCCTCGCGCCTTCAGCAACGGCAGAATCTCCGATGCCTTTCAATTTATCCACTGCTTCCTTCGCGTCTTTTTTTAACTGGTCGTTATTTAATCCTATTCCGAGATTTTCTACGAAATATTGACGTCCTCCTTCATTTTCCATAAATGTTAAAAATTAATTGTTTTAAACTGTTTTTTCACTTGTTGCTGCCTGCATTACCTCTAAAAACCAATTTCTTTTCAAGTCTTTATCAAAGGTTGGCATTGCCTTTTGTATCGGGAAATATCCACTTTGCAAACACTCCAAAATACATATTTTCAAATCTCTGTCGAGTTCCAAATAGTAGGTGTCGCTCTCTGATAAATCCTTCTCCATTTCAATTTCATAGGGCTGTTTTTCAAACCCAAAATCCTTTCTCGCTTTTCCTATTCCCTTATCCTCTCGGTCGTATTGTTCGGATAATATTCCGAGGTTTCTTGTATCGAGTATTTTATTCTTAAACATCTCCCTTGTTTCAGGGAAAACGGATACATCAAAATATCCTGTACCCAAATATTCGCGAAGTTTTTGCATTTGTTCCTTGTTAGTCGCTATTTTCTTCATTGTTCAAATCTTTTGTTAGTGCGTCAATAATTACATCTAATTGCTCATCTGAAAGGCTGCCGAAGTCAATTTGAGCCGCCATAGCCTGCTGTTTCGGAATGGTGTATTGCATAAATCTTTCGAGTATCATAAGCCGCTCCTTCGGCTCCAATCGCTTCAAATCCTTTTCCATTTGATTGCGATTCTTGTCAAGTAATCCGGATAACCAAACCTTCATCTCGCCGGTTACCTTGTTAGGTTTTCCTGCCGGTCGCCCATTCGGATTGTTCGTTGTTCCTTTTTTCAGTCCCATATTTTTGTAAATTTTTGTTTTTTTCAAATTCCATTAAATCCATACCTATCCATTCCCTTAATTCTCGAAATAGTTGCGGATAACTCCATTCCGGTAACATCTCAATCATAACACTTCATTTATTCGTTGTAAAAAATTATCAAGCGAGGAGGCTACGATATAAACACCGACCGCAGCCTCAACCTCGTTTTTTACTTTCAGTTGGTCGGGACGCATCCGGTCCCGACCAATCTTAACCTCAATTGATACGTGTCGTCCATTAATAATGGAGGTTACGTCAGCCATACCTCGCCGACTTCCGGAATGAATATACTTGCCCAACTTTTGACTATATGTTCCGGTTGTATTAATCCTTGCGGCAAAATGTCCGTGTAATTCAAGCCAAGCGACAATACATTTTGTCAGTCCGTTGGCGCTGTCATCCCTGAACAATGTCCTAACCGGATAGGGATTGTTCGGGTATTTTATTTTCTTAGCCTCGAAATGTAATATCTCAAGCTCCTTAACCGATGCAGGCTTTTTATATGCCGGTCTCCGTTGTTTTTTTTCTGTATCCTTTATAAAATCTAAGTTCATACGTATTCTACTAATTTTTTGTATGTTGGAGATTTTTCGCCTTCTTTATTGTTGTAATTTCCAGATAAAACCTTTTCAAAATTCGTGGGTTTTATCAGCCAGTCGAAAGTAGCGGTAAATCCACTTTTACTATTCCCTTTCAGGAAATCGCTATTCAAAGCGTTTTTAACTACTTCAACAAATGAATCTTTTCCATACTCCCGTATTCGTGCTCGAATATGTTTTTTTCGATTATCGCTTAATGGATACTTAACTTTTCCAAATACCCCTTTTGTTTCCAAATTAAACCAATCAACTAATTTTTTATAGTCAATTGTTTCGAGAGCGTCGGGCGATTCATCGCCTGACATAGAATCTAATTTATTAGATTCTTTATTTAAATCACTATCACTATCACTATCACTATCGGTATTTTT
>Ga0209629_10004862_pt1 | contig 10052 bp, 5 predicted proteins | sample TergutCu122P5_FD_187286 | JGI IMG/M metagenome (GOLD analysis project Ga0209629, IMG submission 187286) | Cubitermes ugandensis P5 segment gut microbial communities from Kakamega Forest, Kenya - Cu122 P5 (SPAdes) (version 2) | ecosystem: Host-associated > Arthropoda: Insects > Digestive system >... | reverse complement strand
ACTGTTTCAGCGTTGCCAAACGTAGGTCCATATATATACGACGTTAGCATTTCTGGCTTTACTAGGAGCTCCATATATATATATGACATTAGTAGCCTAAGGGTTAATGCTTTAGTAAGCATCATCTTCAGAGGTTGTTCATAATTTGTCTTGTGCTTTATTAAGTGTGGAACAAAGATGATGCAACCTCTTTGTTCCCCTGATTAGCTAATTTAAAAAAAAAAAACTGCAAAATATATTACATTATGACCAAACACCTTTACATATGTGACTAACATAACGTAAAAAGAGTTCTCGAGGCTTTACTTGACACCCCAATAGCTACAAAGCGTCACTCTATTGTCAATGGAGTTGCTACAGAGCTATCAGCTTATAAATTAAGACTTCATTGCAGAATCTAATGTCAAGTAATATGTCATGTTCACATATTTACTTGTATTTGTTTATTTCCAAAGAAACTGTATTGTTCTAATATCAATTTATTCTACAAATTTTGTAAAAATGCAGGGAAGCAATATATTACATCAATAAGGTAAAATTTCATAACATAAACATTTTAAGAATATTGTTAAGTACCTTTCCATCCATATTCTAGCTTGGCCCAGCAAATTCCAGAGGTCTCTCTCAACTTTTATTCAAGTTTAGATGGCTTGTTTCTTCAAACACAAAACCTCTATCTATTAGTGTTTTTAAAATTGTTGCAATATTACGGCAGTCATCTGAAAAATAAAAGGAACGTTATGTCCGTTAAAATATGATGCATCAACGCATTTCAAAGATAAATCTGACAAACCTCAGTAGGCTGACTGTGCTTGCTTTTGCACATGCACAGACAAATGTGTATTACCTATCATTTGTTTGCCTACTGACTGAAACAAAGTTGCATTAATACTGCAATGGAGACTGTTCACCATCTGAAGAATACTGCTGATAAAGTCATACCTCAAAACACTAGAACTTCAACTTGACAGAATTCATCACTTAAATGTACAATAAACAACACTTGCAATGGACAGCCAAACACAACTATGGTCACTACACCAGCTGAAGTTTTCAGTCAAAGATCGACCTTCATCAGGCTAGTTATACAATTATTTAAAAAGGTAAAATGTAATGTACTGTCCATCATCTTGATGTAGGTTTGTGGGATCCCAGACATAAAACTTGATGATGGACATGTAAAGGTAAAAAGATAAAGTTCACTCTAGAACAGGCCACGAAGGCCCAGAGAGGGAGTAGAGGTATAGCTCTACTCTTTCTTTAACCTTGGCTCTAGATGGGGGTGGGTGGTCGCCACACCCCAGCTGCTTTACCCCCGCGCAAGACCCGGTACCCACTGTATAGGAGGCTGGGCAGGCCCCAGGGCCGGTCTGGACAGGTGCGGAAAATTTCGCCCCCACCGGGATTTGATCCCCGGACCGTCCAGCCTGTAGCAAGTCACCATACCGACTGAGCTATGCCGGCCCATGATGATGGACATGTAAAAAGCAGTCCCGTTACAGGCCTAGAGTGGCCCAGAGGGTTCCAGGAAGTTAAGGTTCCCAGATTTCATGACAATGGCAGAGGATGGTGGTAAGGTTGTCAGCCTTACGCACTGGTCACCTTTACTCCCAGGAAATACACCTGGTACTCATTTCTGTTAGAGGCTGAGTCGACCCCAGGGCCACAGTGTGACCAGAAGGATTATGTCACTGAAAAATTCCAATGGCACCATCCGGAAATGCACCCATGACCTGCCAGTTTGTAGCGTAGTGCCTTAACCACTATGCCACCACGCGCCCCTGATGGACATGTAGCTATCATAATACACACAGTTGTGTTTGAATGACCATCACAAGTGTTTTTACTACAGTTCAGTTTTTGGAGATAATCTAACTCCATCACACTGTCATGAAGATCTAAACTAATTCCAATTAACAGTCCTCACTGAGAAGCTAACAGTCACTCAACTAGTCAAGAAACTTCCTGCTTTTTATGGATCCAGCAAGTTGTCACAAGAGCTTACTATGGAGTACTAGCCTGTACACCTTCACATACCACAGAAGGATACATTTTAATGCGCTCTCACTGTGCCTAATCTCCCAAGTGGTCTCTTCTCTTCAAGTTCTCTCATCAAAATTATGTCAGCATTTCTAATCTCTCCCATGCATACTAGACAGGGGTAGAGATATACTGTCCCCAAGCGTGGGAAAATACACCCTTGGCTTCTGTAGGTGAGTTAGCTCATGCAGCCCCTGTCTTATCACCACTGGAATGTGAGATGGGTGATCAAGTCAGGTAATGTAAGTCACAGAGATCAAGTAGTCAGTGCAACTGAAAAGTGTACCCACAGTAACACACTGTTTTTCATGTGCAATAATTATATGAAGCATGTGTCACGGCAGTCACTGACAGTTACAGGCTTCAAATTAAAATGATTTCTCTGTTCATAGTCAGAGTTAAACTCATTCCCATAACGAACTATCAAGTGTATAGTTATAATTCCTTACCTATACCACTGTGCAGTCTTCCTTGATGAGGTAACTGTAGCTTTGTTAGCATGTCAATTATTCCCTTTGGAAAGTAGCCTGTTGCAGCAGCAAACGCCTGCAACATAGACCAACTTAAGTTGTATGGAGTCATTCACTCTTGCAGGAATTTGTTTCAGTAAGCTTCTGTATCTAGAACTGCCTTTTCAAAAACATAATGCCAAAAACCAATTAATTCCCTCTCCAAAATTGCCCTCCACTGTGCACTATAATGGGCAGGGTACTGGGAATAAAATGTAACTGGATAGCATGCTTGAAAGTATATTTTTCTATGTGACTAATACAACCATTTAAGAATATGTTAGTTATGCTCCAAGGTGAGACTATACCCTCAGCAACTAGGCTGCAGGCTGGATGGTCCATGGTTTGAATCCCAGTGAGAGAAAGAGATTTTTCCTTTCTCTGAAACATCCAGACTGGCTCTGGGGCCCACCCATCTCCTATTCAATGGGTACCGGGGTTCTTTCCTGGAGCTAAAGTGGCTGGGGTGTGAAGTTAGCCATTCACTTCCATCTAATGCTGCTGAGGTTAAGAATAAGTGGACCTATACCTCTTTTCTTTGTAATAAAACCAATTAGATGCACCAATTTCACAAATTTATTTTGTCATGAAACTCTACATGTTTTGGACAGTTCCTCTGTCCATCATCAGGAGTTTATTCACTGTACATTCAGCAATGGTAAATGTCATACAGGTTTGTAGACAGCTTTCGAGCAGGAGCATATGCTCCTGCTCAAAAGCTGCCTACATATACCATTGCTGAATGTACAGTGGATAAACTCCTGGTGATGGACAGACAAACTGTCCGAAACACGTAGAGTTTCATGACAAAATTAATTTGTGAAATTCGTGCATCTAGTTGGTTTTATTATAAAGTAGTTTGTTACGATGCATGGTCACATGAACGTAAAATTGGACCTATAGCTCTTTCCCCCCTACATGTCTTCATTGTGTGGACAAGGACAACTTTACATATGCCCTGAGCCTGAGCTGCAATAAACCTTAACCTTTGCAATATTAATAAAATTTATTTCATACATCATGATAAAATGGAATGAATGAAGCTGACAAATCTAGTTAGTACACATGCAAACATGGGAATATTTCTAAGTGTCACAACGTTGTCCCCATACAAAAACATACAATAAAACTTGAAGTTTAATGTAGAAACAAACTGAATAACAGTAATTATATATTTCCTTATAGTAACTTGGGAATTTAAAACTTATACTTAAGATGACCTCTTCAACAGTTACAATTGACTAATTTCTGAATGCGTGTTTTATCATATCTCAAATTAACAACACTGTTCCATTAATTTGAGATTTTCACAGTGCATTATTACAGTCAATCACTTTTATTAGCTGACTAAATGCACTTGATTAAACAAAACTTAGAAGTTAAAATCTACGCTGTATGAAAATTTTATAAAATTTTAGAAGACAAAGAATTAAAAATCACTCCAACATGTTTCGGATCGTATACGATCCCCATCATCAGGGAGTATGGAGCTGTACTTGACTGAAATTCGCAGTGGTTCACTGATGTTTGTCGTGTGCTTGGTCGGTGTTTGGCAGCGTAATTTTGAACCTGTGGTGTGTGTGTGTACGGTACAACAGGCCCCAGCCCGTCGTACCGTACACGCACATGTAAGCACGCACACACACACACAAAATCCACATGTGTTTGCAATACTTTGGGAGAAAATTTGACCACAGCAAGGTTCTTCTTGCATTAGGCATATTCCTTACAACAAATTCCAATAAAATCACCTTTTTAATATTTATCCAGTGCTTCATTTCAGATGGTATATCTATGTTGGAGAGCTGGCACTGTTTTGGCAACATCACTTGGAGGTCCCAGTCACCACTTGTAACAAATATGCTTTTGTTGACTGAATTCCAACATTCTGTTGCCTCTAGCCATTTTTGGAACTGAATAAATGCTTCTTCAAAATAAGGTTGGTCATTCACCATTTCCTAAAGAATAAAGTAACCAATAATTAGAATTAAATGCTTGCATGAAAGAAAGTCTTTTGTACTGCAAGAATGTACGGTTTCAACTGCACACTTTTCATACATAAATGACTGAAAAGAATCAGAGAGATGATCCACTTTTAAGCACCAGTATTTCTCAAGGAACAAATTCATACCATGACAAACCACCTGGCTTAACAATTACACTACAGAACAGCCAATTACAGGGAAAAAAAGACAGCCATAACATCTGCAATGAGGCAACAATGATTGACTGGACTGGCAAGAATTGCAAATGAAGGCAATAATAATGACACTTTGTGTACTGCAAGTCTGGTAATAACATTTGCAGTATAAAAAAGAAAATAAAATGTTAGTACATGTGATATTACAAACAGTACTCTTTATTTCCAACAGAACAGTACACTTTACAGATATCAGTACCTTGCATAATCAAGAATTAAAGAAGTCCATATTTAAATGTGTGCTAAATTATACGGTGTGGTCATGAGGAACATAGCTACATGGTTTGACAATAAAGTTCACAAACTCATCATGGTAAAAGTGCTACATACCTCACTGCTGAATAACACTGTGGTCGCCTTCAAAGTACTCCCCTTGGGAAGCTATGCACTGATGCCAGTGCCTAGTTCACCCTTCAAAGCAATTTTGGAACTGATTTTGTGGAATGGCCTTCAGAGCTGCCATTGTATTATTCCTGATGTCATCAAAATGCCTTCCTTTCAATATTTCCTTTATCTCTGGGAACAGAAAAAAGTCATTGGGGGCTACATCCGGTGAATAGGCAGGGTGTTCCAACAGAGTTATTTGCTTAGTAGCTAAAAACTCTTCTTTGCTTTTTTTCTTCAGTGAGCTCCTTTGGGACCATTTTTGCACTCACCTTCCTCATGTCAAGATCTTCAGTTAAGATTTTCCTAACTGTTTTTCTGTCGATGTTCACTTGCTCTGCTATGCTCCTGACAGTCAGCCGACGATTTTCACGCACAACTTGATGAACTTTTGCAATGTTTTCTTCACTTCTACTTGTTGCTGGCCATCCTGATCTCTCTTCGTCAGTGACTCTTTCTCTTCCCTCAGAAAAACGTTTCACCCACTTGTAAACTGCTGTTTTCTTCATAGCATTATCCCTTTAAACTTGCACTAACATCAACTAACAACAAGAAATTTAATGTTCGTTCATCGCTCTAATTCAAGCTCCGACATTCTTGCGGCGGCACACCAAAACATAAACAGACAGTAACAGATGCCACTCATAAAGAGACTGCCATACATCAACAACACCGCTGTGAAATGCTGATATGTCAACATCATCAAACCATATGAAGGTTTTTGTCCAATGCTGCCACGGCAAGCACATGGTGAGTTCACTAACTTTATTGTCCGACCATGTACGTCCATGAGCATTCAATAAAGCAACTTACAGTTACACTGCTCAAAGAACATATCAGAGAAAAAAAATGCTTAAAATTCACCTGTATAATTCCTGTAAGTTCAGTGCAGTAAGGTGTAATAACTGGTATCTCTTTTGGCTGAATATATTGATGAAATACATCTTCTATTTCACATGTATCTGCATTTATTTTTATACAAGGAAATTCAATGATTTCCTGAAAAAAATTGTACAACAAAGAGTTCACTCAGTTAAATGTCACAAGTCAAGTATTTAACAATAATCCTCAGGGTGGTCAACTAACAGGACAACTAAAAAACAGATGGTGGAATTGTGTAAAAACAGATATTAATAAATTACAAATTGGAAAGAGAGGTAAACAACAGAGCTGACTGGTGAAGTCATTTAATGAGGCATAGTTCTGCATTTGACTATAGTGCCAAAGAAGAAGAAGAAAAGTAAGATAAAGATGATGATGACAAACAAAGCCCAAAATATTAGTCATGATTACTTAAAGTACATACTTCTAACACATGGGCTATTTCAATGATTAGCATTCTGTTAGAAGTAAACCAAAAGTTGAGTATGATAAATAATAAACAAAAGCTCTGGTTACTTACAATTAAACAGTAAGAAATATTACGCTCTTAAATTCCTGACATTCACTGCACTGCCCACTGTGCTAATGCACTGCTTCAATAAAATACAAATGCTATAATTCTGACCAGATACTTTCATTTTGCACAGTTCAATTACATTCTATCATAACTGCAAGATTTGCATAAATTCTTGTTCCCAAACCCACAGTATGAGTTACTTAACACGAGCCTCTTTAGGGAACATATGTTTTTCTCCACAAGGTTATGGATAGGAAACAGAGCCTTATCTTCCAATTAAATCCTGTACGGTCAGTGCACACCAAGTGGAACTATGAACAATTCTTATGCACTAGCTTACATCTGTCATTTCACAATTTCTATCAAGCCACACAACAAAACCAGGATGCAAGATTTGGCGAAAGTTGAGGGTAACCTCTTGTAATGTGACATCTGCAGTTCTCACAGCACTCACTGTGAAGGTGACTATCTTCTGGGACACAATGGAATAAACTCTTGTAGATAGTGGCCAGTATTTCAGAGGAATCTATTGGAAACAGAATATCAGTTTACTGCAGTGGATCAGGTAGTTTCTCCAGCTGAATTTCTCCTGACTAGTCAGACCCATCTCCAGTGGTGGTCTATAAGGACTTGTCCTGTCAGAGTAAGACTTACGTTCCCAAAGAGAAGTAACTGTAAAGGGGTGGGGAGGAGGAGTTCAAACAAAATATCAATCATACAAATTCAAGATGACATAAGAAACTAGCCTAGAATGCTCATACCTGAGGTTCAATTGTTCTTCCTTTTTCACATGTAGCTTCAAAATCTAACACCAGGAAACTACTGTACATCTGCTGCTGTTTTCCTTGCTTCCTCATCCTTCTCCTGGACCAAAATGATTCTGGCTGGGTACCATATTTAAGGCCAAATACCCAATTATTTTTTTTCCATGGACAGCAATTTCTTGTGCACAATCTTAGCATCACCTCTTGAGTGCCACTGAGTATTTTAACTTGCTATAGATACCCAACATGTAACAAATACGCGAGTACTGAGTAACTTGGAAATTGTTTATTATCAAAATGTAGCGATGATGCCTGCTATGTAGTTTTGATATTTCAATTGAAGAATCTGAAACATTTAATGCACACATTTGTTATGTTAAACATCTACAATCTTATCATACTGTACGGTTACCTGAAATATATATGACGAACGCTATTTAAAGAATCCACAGGAAAGGGAAAAAAGTAATGGTAAAGTTGCTCCTAGTCAATATACTGCCTACATTAGACCGACGGGCAGAAAATAAATTCCTGATGGAATAAGTTTGCAAACCCAACCTAACTACCCCACGATATCTTATCCTCTCGCTGTATTCGACTTTACTTACATGTGTGTCACGTGTAAGACTGCAAGTAAAAAAATTCCAATGGCCACAGCACTCCCACAAAAGTAAGTTACCTATATTGCCCCGGCTGAACACTAAAGAGTGAAAAACGCACAAACCCCATGCAACACACTTCGACGCGCCATGCCACAGATTATATATATGCTCTGATCCGTGCATAGTTTACGTCATCTCGCAATTCCGTGGTACACTTATTCACGCAGCGAGCAAGTGAACAGTGGAGCATAATCCGTGAGTAGAGCTACGGCGAAGAATCACGAGAATGCACGGATTACAGCTATTGTCGTCGACTCACGAAAACAATCTTGACCTTCGCATGGGATTACGCGTGCACACTTATGCCTTTTGTATGTACGTTAATTCAGTTTTCTTTTGTGTTCTGTCTGGTTAGAGCCGCTTATAAATTAGAATATCAAAAAAATTGGGACCAATGGAAAGATCTGGGGAGATGAAAGAATCGCAAAGTACTGCAATGTATCGGTGACAACAGAAAGAACATCAGAGGGACAGCAAAAACAAAAACGAAAGAAACCCTTTGCATATCCGAGGAAAGGTTCCTTGGTCAAAAGAACAGTCACGGACTTCTTAACAAGAATAGCACATAAGGAACTTCCAACAGTACCGAGACAATACATTTTCCTTGGGGTACCAGACTTTAAGAAAATACAGCACAACATTGTATTTAGATGACGATACACCAACAGAAAAGAACCATTCTGATGGAGGGGCCATGTACTGTTGAGTGGCATTGTAGTCACTTGCTCAAAATTAACTTTCATCCAAGAGAGGTTATTATTTTTTTATATGTAAGATATATTTATACAGCAATTTGAAAATTAAGAAATAACAGCAACACATGAACAAGCTAACTGTTTGCTGTTCATGCTGGGTTGAATGAAGGCTTCATTGCAAGGATCACTAAGGTTAAAATGTTGGTCAAATGGAGACAAGATACACAGACAGCATAAGAATAACTTGGACAACTGATGAGATGGTAGTATTGATGATGGTTGGCGGGGGGGATTGTGATTTAAGCAGGAGGATGAAACTGAGTCTGTATTGTGTCTGACACACTCTTTTCAGTGGTAGCATTTGGGTTCCACTGTAATACTTCATACCACAATATAATGACTGCTCATTATTTTACAACAGTTGCACAATAAAGGTACATAATATATCAATGAATAAACACAACCATTTTAAAATGATCACATTTTAAACATAAATTTCACTTCATCAATGACATGTGGCATTTTTACCCTCCACTTTAAATTAAATGAGTGCTATTAAAATATTAATTTTACTGAAGATATGAAGCTACTAAATAAACTTCACACCACACAACTTTGTATGAATTAAGTTTAGTACTATACACATAAACAAGATTAACTGAGTAATGAAAAAACACAAAATCATGTGCCCCAGCAGGTGAGCAGATGGAGAAACACATAATCATGTTTGAACTTACAATGAATGAACACAAAAACATGTGCACAAGCAGGTTGGCAGATGGACCAACACATAATCGTGTTTGAACTTACATCAGTTGAACACAATCTAACATAATGAGCACCATAATATTAATTTTTTATACATTATTTGCAGGGGATGTAATATATTTCAATTTTTATCAAATCATCAATATCTAATTACTATAATTAATATACTGCACAAACTTTATATAAATACACATACAAATCTACGTCTGATAACCTAATTAGGTTGAATGTCTTCTGAGATATAACACTGGCAGCTACTTACCAGTATTATAAAGAAACTACTGCCCCCATCTTTTGCCCTGAAGATGGAAGCATTAGGGTTCTCTGATATGATGGTAACAGCTTCCACATTACATGATGTTATATCCTGAAGACAGTACTCTTTATAGTCAGCACTGTGAGACCCTCAAATCTTGCATACTCAAAAGTAACAAACAGGGTGTCACAGGAGGAACGGACCAAACTTCAGGAGGATGTTCCTTATGTTAAACTATATCGATATAACCCAAAACACCTATATCCAAAGTTGAATGGTTACGGAGATAATGGCCAGAGAAATTTGAAACTTTGACAGCTGTTACTCACTTATTGATTACCAAATACATATTGAAACTGGCAGGAATGTGTGGTT
>Ga0209629_10004861_pt1 | contig 10052 bp, 9 predicted proteins | sample TergutCu122P5_FD_187286 | JGI IMG/M metagenome (GOLD analysis project Ga0209629, IMG submission 187286) | Cubitermes ugandensis P5 segment gut microbial communities from Kakamega Forest, Kenya - Cu122 P5 (SPAdes) (version 2) | ecosystem: Host-associated > Arthropoda: Insects > Digestive system >... | reverse complement strand
GGGGGGGGGGGGGGGGGGGGGGGGAACGTTGCTTTCGTTGTATTAATGCAGGGGCAGACTGTTCCAAAGGGGATAACATTTAAAAAAATTAATCCAATGCATAGTTTGTTTTATTTAATCAGTCCAAAGCTTTTTGAAAAACCTTGTAGTTCCTGCATTCTCAAGCTGGGCACTGGTTGGAAGTGAGGGTTACCTTTATGCCCTAATCCTTTTACCCTTAAAGAAGGAGCTACCAGGCTGAGTGATCTAGTCTGGAGGTCTCTGAAAAGAGAAAAATCTTTTACCTATATTGGGAATTGAACCATGTTTTCTGAGTCATCTAGCCCATAGAGAGTAGTTCTGACCATAGGACAAGTAACTGCTTGATACTGGTAAATGTAGTTGGTTATTTTGTACATTTTCAGCATTGGAATTATCAAGCTAGTGTATCTCCAGCCCAGTAAGCTATGTAATGTAGTAGTAGTAGTAATAGTAGTAGAAGTAGGCCTGGAGGTGGAGGCAATGAAGGTGATTTATTTACAACCAGTTCCTCACTTACAGCCAACTGAATTTATGGCAATATGTCTGTAAAATAATTTCAACTCAAACCACTATAAAAATGTAATTAAATTTTAATTTTGAACTACATTTTGAATTGTGCACACAAAGTTTTGATTATTGCAATGCCTGTTAATGGGACAATGGAAAAACTAAGTACATGAATCTTTCTTGACCTGCTGGAGGGTGTATATTCCACCTCATTTCATATTTTCAACTTAAAACCAATTGAACTCACTGCGAGGTGTTCAGAACGTATCTTTTTTGTAAGTCAGGGAGTACCTGTATTTAATTAATTCATTAATTTATTAATTAATTAATTTATTTATTATTGGTTTGTCTAGTGATGCTGTAAGTAGCTCATCTGTGTATTGCTGAGTGGTTTGATGATTAATGGATGGGTTGCAAAGGATGTTTAAGACAGCAGTCATGGCCTGACTTGAAGTACTAGAGAGTCCAAGGACTACTGTGAGACATTTCACTTGGAATAGGCAGTTTTGCAGCTGAGATTTGAATTTATGACCTCCAAAATAGTATGGCAGACTGCTAACCACTGAACCATCACATTCATGTTGGTTTATTGAACAATGCTTCCAGATGTTAAGCTTTTATAGCGTGAACCCAACGCTGTCTCTGATGTTAAGATGAATAAAATGGGTTTGCTCCATGGGGAAATTACCAACCAGAAACCCTAACAAATATTTCACAACGTGTGTATTATAACAACACAATATAAACATAGAAAAAATTGTAATAAGTGCAAAATTGTTGTTGGATTATAACACTCCTATTAGCCAATTCAGTGTCTAAATATTGGCCATTCTCAATAATAGAAATTCAGCTACATGACTTAAGACTTAACATTAAGATGACTTACATTAATAGAGCAATAATATGTTACAACAAACTTAATCAGACACTCACTGACGACTTCCTCATGGAGGTCGAACATACCTCTTTCCCAACTCTCTCCTGTCTACTAGAGGCCAACACATCCCTTCTGTGGCTGAACTAGCAGCATGGCACCACACACAACAAAACATTCTCATCAAAGAAGAATGAAAAACCCATTTACTTAAAATAAACCACATGAATACATAGACATTCTACCCGCCAACTTACTGGAACAAGCAGTCTCCATAGAGAGAGAAAAACAGCAAGAGAAAAAGCTTTCACCTTAATACTGGCCTGTACAGTAGTGAGCGAATGGTAAAGAAGGTAATAATATTACCAAACCAGACTTGCTCCTCCCTTCCATCCGTTACACCTCCATGGTGACAAGACATCAAAATATGCTGACGTAAGTAAGAGGTAACGAAATACTGATTGATCTCCTAATGTTCAGTATCATGGAGTCGATGTCACTTGGAATCGGCTCCATTGTGAGATTATAAGATGATTAGTGAATTCTGTGTTGGGCATGGGTCATAACTTTGTGACCTGTGCATCTGAAGTTGTGGACTGTGAGGTGTTTCATTTCAGTATATTGCTATGTGTCAGAATATAAAGCTCATGTTTTTGTCAAACATTTAATCTGCCACATACCTTACATCAGTTTGCCTACATTAGTAGGGCTCATTGTTTGTGCCAGTCACTGAATTGGATGATAGGCTAGGGAATAGTTTCTTATCCACTTACTTAAATTTACATTATTTTTTTTACGTTAGCCCCTACACGTACATGTAAGTGCAGTACTTTACATAAATCCATCTTTACTGTCTCCATGTAGAATAATTAACTTGTGTTTTATGTTGACATATGCAGTATGTCACTTTTATCTTCCTGGAATTTGTAATATGTGATATAGCTGTCTATGCAACTTTTTTTAAGAAGTGTAATTTTTTTGTCTCTAAAATGTATGATTTTCACCAAGTAGTATCTCCAGCAGATAATGCTTAGTGTTCCTGGCCACACATTCCGTTGTCTGTGACGCATCCTTTGCCTAAAGCTTTTAGTAGTGCCACCATTTAATGATGATTTACCATAGGCAAATTTTGAAAACATATAATAATTTTGGCATTATTGGGACACTTTTTTCACGTATTCAACCATCAAAGTGATACAGCATAAATAAGTATACTTTGTACAGACAAGTTCATAAATAGCTATAGAACTAAATACATATATTATTCCATGTGACATTGTTTTCATGGTGAACAGTATAGTACACATCATAATTCCCTGACCTTACCCCAGCTCAATGGGTCAGAGCGAGATTAACCATACAGTGTATGAGCTCTTAATGCCTGTTTCTGCATCTAGGTATTGGGTATTTCTCACATCACAACAGTTCTTTTGTCTCTTCTGTGAGAGATGTGCTGGGTGACAACAACAGTGCAGCATGCAACTTGTTAAATTAATGTCTTAAAGAAAAGGAGTCACATTTCAAACTCACATAAGAAAACACCCCTAGATATTTGTTTTATATATTTAGACAACAAGGAAATTTACTGCATTTTCAAGACATGCTGTGTAGTTTGTGTTTATCTTCCACAAAATGCCTTTGTTTCCTAATTTTATCCTTTTGTATTCAAATAATACATTTTTCATAACTATGTTCCAAAAATTTAAATGCCTACCCCTGTAGGATAATGGTTAATATGTTGTAGTTGGGTGTATTCTTATATTCTAGTGGAATTCTTAACTTTGACATTAGATGGAGGTTAACAGTCAGCTAATGCCCCAGCCACTGTATCACAGGGGAAAGGGCCTCTGGGTTCAATTGAACAGGAGGCTGGATGGACCTCATAGCTGGCCTGGACATGTTGGGAAAGATAAAATCTGTTTCTCTTGCCAGGATTTCATACCTACATAGTTCAGCCTGTAGGTTAGTCACTTTAGCGACTACGCTGTCCAGACTCTGTACATATTTTTATGTACATTTAAAATCCTTTCAGATGAAGTACATGGACAAGTTCTCTTAATATGCTGCAGAAACTTGTAAGAGTGTTAGCTGCATAGCAAATTTATGACCATGTTAGAGGTACTGCCTGTTAAAAATTTTTTTTGCCTGTCAAGTTTGTCTGTTTAAGTATACAGAATTTTACGACCAATAATAAAGAAGTTGAAAGCAGTAATAGGATTTCTGTTCATTTGGTTTCAACATTTAACCCTCCAGGTTATGTTTAACTTAATGTAAGGGTGTATAGCAGTGCACTGCTGTGTGTGTGGTGATTAAACGTGGACAGGAATTGCCTGGTGATGGTCTTGTCATTGGTTTGCTAAAACTTACATTTGTCACAAAAATAATTCCATGGGAACCAAGAGAAAACATTTGCTATGTGGTTTCTTGATGTTGCAGGATCTTGCAGCTTAGCAGTTTTCCTACGCCCAGTAAGGTGAGCAGGACACTGCAGAAAAGGAAAAACAATGGAAAGAGTCGCATGGCATTGTTTCCTTCAAATCAGCATGACCATGCTGATATTAATGCAGGGATGAAGTCCTTGGAAATAACAGATATTTCAAATTCAGGAACTGAGGAGGGGTGGAATATGAAAAGTGCAGATGCAATGAAGAGGAAGGCAGCGGCAGATGGTGACTTCGGGAAACCAATTGCACAAAGCAGCCCTGTGCAGGAGTACAAGCACAGCAACTCTGACACCTGTCAGAGGACTTTCACTTTGCAGGATTTCATTGTGAAAGGAACAAGATCTGGTAAAAAGAAGAGCACAGGGCTGCAGGAACCAGTACATGTATCTTGTGGCAAGGAAAGCAAGTCATACAAAAGGATCAATCCTACACGATTGGGTCCTGGGAAATCTAAAGGTGTGTATTTATTTGCTGTAATAATTGAGCATGGCATTACAGCATCCTAATTTGTCTTTAGGGAGTGGTCCTGTACACACCAATTTAATATTTTTGCTGTACAAATCCCAATAGTGTTGTGCATGTCAGTTCTGCTGTGTAGTTGGCTGACAGAGTAAAGTCTTTGAATGTAAGATTGTAAATACTTAAAACAATGAAGAACGGTTAATCGAACCTAATATCCCCTTAAAAATGTGCAAGACAATCTGAGGCATTGTCACTGAATGAAACACTTCAACTTCTGCTGTTTTGCTGATCGTGTAAATTTATTGAACAAAACTATAGATATGATGAAATACCCATAATTTCTGTTGGACAAACCTAAGTACAAAGATTTAGATCCTGGAATGTTGCACTATGTTGACTGGTATATGGTTTCTGATATGTCATCCTCAAAGACACTTAAGATTATCTGCGCCAAAGTGTGATATGTGGATTGTATTTTCAGGGAAGCAATTAAGATCAGGTTCTATCTTAATAATATGAACATGGCGCATGACCTGGTCTTGAGCTAATCATGGAAACTTCTCCTTTACCACCTAAAGTAACAAAGAAAAACCTTCCCATGAGGGTACACAACGTCAGCATTATAGTCCATTTCAGGGTGAGATTCATCTTCTGCCATAACTTCTTCAGTTTGCTATCCTTCCTCTCTCCAGTTTTTCATTAAGTTAGATCTCTTCTCCTGTGTTTCTTCATTTACTCTTTCTTCCCACTGATTCATTGTGTTTTGCTTGTCTTTGGTGGGCTTTACACCTGACTCCACATATTGCACAACACCTTTCCTAAAGTGTTGTACTATTGCCTAACCCACGCTTTCCTTATGTAATGCAACCATTTCTCGCAGCAACTTATTTATAGTCAATTGCCTTGAAGTTGGAGGCAGCAAGCTTTTCCCAGACTTCACTAACAAATTACCAGTCAACACAGCATGACATTACAGAAGACTGTAGTCTTAAGTTTTTTTTTTTAATGTGTGTGTTAATGTATTATTTAATATTAATGTTTGGGTACCTAAATATTGAATTATAAGTATTAATATTACTTGAAAAATTGAAGTCTAGAAATACATTTTTTTATTGATTTGTAAGCTGCAGTTTTGTAATTCATTTTTGTGTGTATGTTGCTATTATTACCTAGTGTATTATTTTGGGGGCGGTGGGGGGGGGGTTTCTGGGGGGGTGTTCTAACTTCATTATTCTGATACAGTACTAATGGTGCTGGGATTTAGTGACATTTTATCTGTCGGTTGTTGCTAGTCATTTCCCTTCAGCTTGTTTAACTTACAAAGCCCAGCAGAACTTGGATGTGCAGTGAACAGTATGTTCATTAGATATCATGTGTCTGTGGGCTGGAGGAAAACATTCCCTGTACCTTCTTTAAATGTGATAAGTAAAAACCTAATATGCACAGCAGTACATTGAACTAAAAATGGCCGCCCATTCACAGCAAACTGGAATAGTAGCAATTGCTCTGCTGTCTGCCGTTGCAAAAAATACTTTGGGTGAAGAGTGGATGTGAGTTGTTGAATAAAATATTGTCACTTGTATGATGTTAAAACTACAAATTTTTATGTCATAAACCATAGCTATTGTATCTTGAATGTACTAATAATATAGAAGTACTTACTGTGTAAAGAGGAGCTTATGTTTATGTGTGGTGGAGAATGTGTGTGACTGATTATATGGGATCTTGCATGCAAGAGTGAGTGTATGTGTATGTTTAGGTTAGAGTTTACATTTTTAAGTGTGAGGTCAGAAGACAAAAATTTGTGACCTGAAGATTTAAGGCGCAAGATTGTGGTTCATTCAGAATTTTTAGATATATGTCACCTATCCCTGTACAAAATTTTGCATGTCTAGCACTGATTAGTTAATACTAATGACCATTATAATGGAAGTTTGATATTTTTTTCTGTAGTGTCACAGTATTTGTACAAAGTTTTATGAAGGTATATTGATTCAGAAGTTATCAGGGAAGACAGACAGGTGTGATATCATAACTCTGTTGTCCTTTATGGAGTAATGAAAGAAGGTTACTTAAATTATAGCTTTAAGGTACTAGTATCATGAGTTACTGAATCATTCGGTGCAGAATTGTTTGTCTTCCAGTTTGTTATACAAAAATTTAAAGATAAGACATACAGAAGTATATTTTTGCCTGTTGTTTTGTATGGGTATGAAACTTGGTTGCTCACATTGAGGGAGGAATGAAGGCTGAGGCTGTTTGAAAATAGGGTGTTGAGGAGAAAATTTGGACCTAAGAGGGATGAGGTAACAAGGGAGTGGAGAAAGCTACATAATGGGGAGCTTAATGATCTGTACTCCTCACCCAATATTGTTCTGGTGATAAAATCAAGAATAATGAGATGGGCGGGGCATGTAGCGCGTATGGGGGAGAAGAGAAGTGTATACAGGGTTCTGGTGGGAAACCTGAGGGGAAGAGGCCATTTGGAAGACCTGGGCATAGATGGGAGGATTATATTAAGATGGATCTTCAGGAAGTGGGATGTGGGGGAATGGACTGGATCGAGTTGGCTCAGGAAAGGGACAGGTGGCGGGCCCTTGTGAATGTGATAACGAACCTTCGGGTTCCATAAAATGTGGGAAATTTCTTGACAAGCTGAAAACCGGTTAGCTTCTCAAGAAGGACTCTGCTTCATGGAGTGAGTGAGTAAGTAAGTAAATAAGTAAATTAGAGTATGGCTTTGAAAATGGTATTGGGTTATGTAGTTTATTGATCACTATTTGGATTATTGTTTACAGTCCCTCAAAATGTAAAATTTTTCTACAGTGTTAAGGTGTGATCTTTTACTTATTGTGTGTAAGATTTCCATAGCATTTTCAGTGGTATCCATAGAATATTTTTGTTCCATAGGATATTTTTGTTCTAAGAGATATTCTGTGAACTTTGAATTATAACTGTTGTTTAGGGATGCTTGTAGGTGTTTGTTATATCAGATCAAAAAGCTTCTACTAATCATTGTACCAGGCTTTTTAATGAGTGTGACAACTATGATGGATGGGATCTCATTTCAATTACTGGCTGTTGATTGTACAGTATTTTTTCAGCATTAGTTAAGTGCCGTACTTGATGATGGCCGAATTGTGGTCAAAACATGTAGTACAAGTTTGTACTTGAAAAAAAAAAATATATATATATAAAACGAATTTTGAATGACTAATTTGTAGTATTCCTTTCTGCAGGATTTGCATGTTGTCACTAAAATGAAAACTAACTGTGCTGTTGTTTATGTCTTAATTTCTGTTAATTAATCATAATATGCAGTATGCTGTTAATATTGCTGGTGTGTGTTGTAGATGGAGACACATGTTTTGGATCAGCAACAAGGACATGTGAACCTAGTGCCCCATTTTGTGAGCTGCTGATTGAAACCAAGAACAGTAAGAACTTTGATGAGGAGAGAACACTATTACAGAAAGAACGGCTCAGACAGAGATGTGACAACAAGAATGTGAGTCTGTCCCCTGCAAAAGTGGTTGGCTCTTATGTTAGCGAGTTCATTGTAGCAGAGCCTAGCTTGGTGAGGTGCTCAGAACAGCTGCAGATTTTAGCAGATGTCTACTGTCAGTTGATGAATTTTAATTTGGTTTTAAATGTAATGGCAGAACTGTGTTTTGTGGTCAGTTTGCTTGTAGTTCGAGTCCCTGTTGGATGCAGAACAGATGAGTTAAATTCCTTCCGAATGGAATGCAATGATAAAGCCATTCATAATTTGGATACTGGAGTGTGGAATGTAAGGAAGTGTGCTTATTTTAACTCAGTGCACAATTGTGTGTATTTTGCCACATCAGTGTTGAACCAGCAACGAAAGATTTTAGAGTGCTTTGACAAGATTACGTTAAAAATGCTTGCTGATAACAGATACATTTCAGCATTTATACCAGATTTATATGACTTCATCAGTGGGCTTGTTACTGCTGACATGTCAAAGACAAGAACATGTGCATCTTCAGTTGCAGCAATCCAGGGCAATGTCTCTTTCCAATCAGACACTGACAATCGCCAGAACTTCCCAACAGACCAGGCATTTAACATTTTTCGCAAGCAACGTGATGGTTTCTACGACATTCTTCGCACATGGGAGGCAGACCATATGTTGCCCAACTGGTCATTTGCTGTTGCACTGGGACCACGTATAAGAGCATTGCTTAGTCTTCACAGTGAGCCTGCAAACTTTGTGCACTTCGCACGTCTGTTTCGTTCCCAGCTGCTGGGAACCTGCAATGGCCACTCCAGTTACAGTGTAAGTGTAAAATGTGTGCTATCCAAAGATTAAAATAAACTTTTCTTTTTAATTTCTCTTTTCCTTCCCATCCTTCTCCCCATTTCTTAAGTTGTTCCCATTCAACATGGATTGCCTGTGGAACAGACTCGTCTCATCCCATGTTTTCATCACTCCAGTCTCCTTATGCATCACATTCCATCACGAGATTCATCCATCAGATGTCTTGACTGTCCAAATACTTTTTTTTTTTGGCAGTTTTATTTGGTTTTGAACATATCCTCAAATATTTTTCACTTCAACTTTTTACCTTAGTCAATACATTGTCTGGCTGCAAGCAGAACAACTAGATTTTTATTTATTCCTGGCAGGGACAGATGTCTTTTTTTTTTTAAGGTGTGGCTGTTCATTTCTGGGAACCATGAGATCTCTTATCCAAATGGAACCTGAAGTTAAACTTGCCAGGATATGAAACTAACAGCTTGGCACAATCTAGTGCCAAAGTTAAAACTCCTCCCCTGTACAGATTAATGGTGCAGTGCCAGATAATGACAGGAGGAATGTTGTTACCTTTACTTTAAACTTTAATTTAATTACATCAGTTGGGATTTTAAGTTTATTTTTTAAGTGCAGTGTTTTAATTTTGAAACTCTTCAAGCAGTGGTGGTCATTTTCTGAAAAGCAACTTGCACCAAGAAAGTTTTAGACTAATTATTTTATATTGAGTTCTCCATTTTCTTACTGATGTTTTTTGATCCTGTGTATAATACAGGGTATTTTTCAAGATATAATACTCTGTACAACACAACACCTTTTTAACAGCATGTACCATAATCATATAGCTACATGTTGCAATGTCAGATTGTAGGCTATTGTCTTAAAACTGTGCCAGTATGCCTGCTGTCTTCTTACTAGTTTTTAGTCTTAAATACCACTACCTTTTACTTTTGTGGAGCCAGTAGGTGTATTACCAAGTTGTGAAAAATCATGTATTAATACCATAAGGTTTGTTTGTGACATCATGAGCTGCTGAACTACCGAACTGATCTTTTCAACAGACATTTTTGGAATGCATATGATGTGGCATGGATGTCAGTCTCCTTTGATTTTATTAATGCCTTCTCAAAAATTGTTTTTTAACAAAATAGCTCCCATTAAATGTTGATAGTGATGCTTCTACTGGAAGCCATGGGATATATATGAAATATGATAGCTTCTTTTGGCCTCACGTGGTGACAGTACATTATAAGAGGCTTACACAAGCATTCTGTAGCAGTGGCAGTTATTGGCCCTAGAAAAACTATCCTTATACCCAGGATTCAGTTACATTTGTCAGACCCTACCATTCCCTAAAACTGTGCAGAAGACTGTTTCCAACCAAAATTGTGTTTGCTGTGAGAGTGAGGTTCAGAGGCAGATGCTTAATGTTTTGGAATGTATCCACCTTTGTCCCCCCCCCCCCCCC
>Ga0209629_10004859_pt1 | contig 10054 bp, 4 predicted proteins | sample TergutCu122P5_FD_187286 | JGI IMG/M metagenome (GOLD analysis project Ga0209629, IMG submission 187286) | Cubitermes ugandensis P5 segment gut microbial communities from Kakamega Forest, Kenya - Cu122 P5 (SPAdes) (version 2) | ecosystem: Host-associated > Arthropoda: Insects > Digestive system >... | reverse complement strand
ACAAAGACCTAGGAAATCACCTCCTGCAGTAATGTCCACAAGTCGTAAAACACCCGGTAGAAATAGCCGTTTTAACGCTGGTGTATAAAATACACCGCGTAAGTACTTATGAGATGAGAAGTGATGTTAGTACTTAAGGGTTAAGGGACCGTCGATTCAAGTCAGACGAAGAAGTGAAGAAAGCGGTGCATGAGTGGCTTGCTGCTCAGCCAAAGACATTTTTTTCTGAGGGCATCCAGAAGCTTCTGAAACGCTGGAACAAGTGTATTGTAAAGCACGGGGACTATATTGAAAAATGATATAATTGTAAGGTTTCTGCTGTTGTTGAAATAAATTATAAAAATAGTGTGCGGATACTTTTTGACTCACCCTCGCATATATATATATATTTATATTTATTTATAAACAGGGTGTCCCATGAGTTAAAGTCACTATTTTGGGTCCAATTCGTAATCTAACAGTAGTTATGAGTTTTTAAAGTGCTGTAAATATATTAGAAAGGAATAAGGAACATTGATCATTTATCGAGATATGTTGTTACATGTACAGTTACAGATTCGCCGTTCAGCACTCAAGCAAATCGTTCGAAGTGTCCTCCGCCTCCTCGGATACATTTTCCGTCTCGTGTGACCAGAGAATTTGTAAACTTACGAAGCACTGCAGCATTGTTAATGTTTCTTGCAACGCTGAGAATTCGCTAATGTAATTCTTCACTCGAGTTCAATTTTCGTGCAAATAACATATTTTTCATGCAACCCTAAACAAGCTAATTTAATGGGTTCAGGTCGAGTGACAGTAGTGGGCAACTTTGTTCACCGCCACGATCAATCCATCGATTTGGGAATTTATGATTCAGATACTGTCTTACGACCTGACTGAAATGAGGCTGCGCTCCGTCGTGCTGGTAATACTTTTGTCGTCGTGTTTGTAAAGGAACATTCTGTAAGAGCGCTGGCAGTTCATCTTGTAAAATGTTGGCGTAAATATCACCTGTCAGACGTTGCGGGAAAATGTACGGACCAATCAGTAGTGACCTTAAATCCTGAGACACATTGTTTATAATATCCCTTGAAATTCTCTAGTTTCTGGACCTTAATTTTTCAGTGCATTTTATAGCTTTACTGGGTTTTGGGCAACTCACCGTCAGCAGTGACTTTTTCCAGGCAGTCAGCCAGTTCCTTACCGCAAGTGTCCACCAGGTAGAACATCATCTTCATTTTACGCGACGTAAATACTGAAGTTAAATTTGTTCTGAGATGACGCCAAAGTTGACCCCTTACGGCAGACAAGACATTACCGAATAGAGGGTCAAACTTTTTTTCAACCGATATTACACGATTCATGAAGGTCTGAAAATCCTTCACCAGAATATTCTTCACCAGCTCCACGTCACGGATTAACAAACTTGGCTTATCGAACGAGAAAATTCCCACATACGGTTTGTCACTCTGTTCGTTATATATTCTCTGCAGCTGTTCTCCTATAGTTGCCTTCAGCAACACACAGTCCTTAAGATTGCCAAAAAACGGTGTTGGTTTTACGTAAGGGACACCGAGTTTGTGCCAGAAGTTGAAGTTTCGAGTGAAATGAAAATACAATCCAGTGAAAATGGCACTGATAAAGGAAAGGAATGTTAGGGACAGTAAAAGCAGCAACATTGTTAGGTAAAAAACCGAGGTATGTGTTGTAATGTGTTACAGAACGTTTGTAATATATTGCCGTAATGAGTCCACGCAAATTTGCAAAATCTTGACTATGTGCTTTTCCTTGCAATTCAGTGTAAACTGAACTTATGTTGCAAATATTATTCTTCAGGAAATCTTCACCAAAATGTAAGATTACGTAACGTAATGCCACTAAATACTTTCTCACTCAACAAGCAGTGAAAAACTGTTAGGCTTTTAAAAGATGTGTTGCCAGGCAGTGTAACCTCATAATCTCGCAAGATAAAATTTGGCCTTGGTTGTTTTAAACAGGAAGAACCAATGTATTTCTAGTTTAAATATAGTATAATAATATTTACTTTAACGCAGACTATGCTACACAAACAAAAAAACCAACTCCCCTTCCCTCAACGATATTGGAGCTTGTGATCAAAGTGTTCAAGTGCCTCTAAAAGAGCGGTGTGTTGCCAGGCAGTTTAACCTCATAATCTCGCAAGATAAATTTCGGCCTTGATTATTTTAAACAGAAAGGACCAACGTAGTTCTAGATCAAATATAGCGTAATAATATTTCTTTGGCGCAGCCCACGCTACACAAACAAAACAAACCAACTCCCCTTCCCTCAACGGCATTGGAACATACGATCAAAGCATTCAAGAGGTTTCGGCCCTACGCCTCAGACGACATAAACGCCAGGACTGGAAGCTAAACATTATGTTAATGAACTGTAATACAGAACTGCTGTCTGGAAAAAGTTCTAAATTGTGTAGAATATTTTATTGAATTAGTTATAAGCTAGAAGTACCAACTGAGGCGTAAAATGTCCCATGACTCATGAAACAGCACCACGATTAATTACCTCTAAAGATGTACGATCATGCAAGACGTCGGTAAGTGTTAGCGACACTTATGGTGCAACATCCAAGTAGACATCACTCTTTAACTGCACTGCTGTGAGAGCCATAAATGTCGCCAGCTTGATATTGTTAGCTGCATTCCCTTCCTCACATACAGCTGTAATATTGTGCTGGAAGTTGCATTAACAAGCCTGCGCAATAGAGTCAGGAATATTGTCATCTTCGTTTTTCTGAGACGTTACGCAACCTAGTTTGGTGGCAAGTTACCGACGTTGCGGTGTATCATGTCGCTCCATTCTGAAGGGACAAGAAGTTCTTGGGTTGCCTACCCTTTGAATATAATGCCGTTAGGTTGTCTCGAAAAGTCGGAAAACAAATAGCAGTCTACAATTCGTAACAGCTGGGAAGGGAAAATACCTCAATTTTTGCACCGAATTGGAAAACTCAAATGAAGCTGACAACATATTTAACGGAAAACTACAACTGTCATCAGTTTAAATTTATTTACTTATTTATTTATACACTTTACGATTACATTTTTCTAATGTTTTATTTTCCCTGTGAACTATATGAATAAAAAACATTGATAACTAACCTCAATTCCGGGGACAGGACTAATGTTTTAACCCTGAATTTGTAGAATGTCATAAAATATATTCGGTTGTGTTTAGTCCAGCTCGGCTTCTAAACTTGAATGACTTTACTTCACCTTCAGCTGCACTGAAAATAAACAGCAGGGTGACGTCAGTCGAGTTTATCTGGAAAGTTAAGTATGTTTCTCAGGGTCAGACAACAGATATTGGGCCCTGGCAGCTATCACCTTCCAGAGAAAAGGATCTACTGAAAATCTTTTAAAATATGTTTCTGAAACTTATGCATTATGGTTGCGCTGAAAGTTTGTATTATAAAATAATTATTGTATTTTTGAGGTCAAAATTAGAATTCTACCCACGGTTTCAAATGTCGGTACATGTTAGGTTTGCGGATGTGAAGAGCATGAAATCGCCACTGTGTTCATCGGCGAGGGCTCTTTAGCACTACAAAATAAGAGCGGCTTCTCCTGTTATTGTGATGATCGTGACACTATGATATACATACACACATATATGTATATGGACTCTTTTCTCTCGAGGTCCATGAAAGCTTGTTCTTGAAGTGAATACCGGAAACTCGTCATTACATATTTCATAAAAATTACTGGTCATTCTTTCAGATATCTTCTTCTGGAATCACTTTCGTTTTAAATCGCAAGTGAATTAGAACGGTCTCTTATTTTTCTTTTTAATGGATATGTCATCAGCAATATTCACGGTCTTATTCAATTATTTTCTCTCAAGCTAAACTGGATAGTAGATACAGTCTTTCTGGACAATTAGTGCAGTTTTCTTAATGATAATAAGTGTTTTATGACTATCTTCACTGTACTGCACCATCATTTAGTTTGTTATAACCAGCAAACACTTTAGGCTAACTAGAATTTGTCTACGAGAATTTCTTAGGCAGAGCTTACAAGAAAGAAATTGTTCGAAGTCTTTCCTTTGCTTAATAATTTGGAACAAGTTTGCTAATAGCTATTTAATACTTCAAATTGTTTTTAAATTGCCTTTATGAGGGCTTAAACAACTGAAAATAACTATGCGGCCAGTCAGATCGTCCCCTGAAAATAATCGAGCCAAATTCTGTGAAGAAAATTAGGAGATCTTATATCAAGATTTTCCAAATGCAGGTTGATTTGCTATCTCTAAAGGCTTACCGCCTATTGCCTTCCAAAAAATTAATTTATATTTATATCTGGTGGCGCTAGGTGCAAAAGGATTTGTCGTTAGGTATTGCATGATAAAAACACAAATTTGGCACAACGTACTAAATTACCTTGTGAATAAGACCAACAGATGCACTGAATTCCAATTTTATTGGTATTACAACTCTACATGTTACGGGCAGCCTTTTTGCCCATCATCAGTAGTACTTAGCCGTACATCGGCCTTGGTACATTTTATGCAGTTGTGATGACCGTTTGCTACAAGGAGCAGAAGGGAAGAGTTCCATTCTGCTCCTCGTAGCAAACGTTCATCACAACTGCATAAAATGTACCAACGCCGATGTAGGGCTAAGAACTACTGATGATGGGCAGTAAGGCTGCCCGAAACACGTAGAGTCGTAATACCAATAAAATTGGAATTCAGTGCGTCTGTTGGTTTTGTTCACAAGGAATCTTTTACATTGCACCGTCATACGGTCATAAAAAGGTTACTAAAATACGTGACATTTACTCAAACTTCTCTTTGGCAAGTTCGTGCAGTGTTAAAGAACAGACTATTCACTAAGTGCCTCATATAATTAGGAGATAAAGTATTACATTCCGAAATTTATATATTTTAAATTGTGTCTGAAATAAGGACAAGTTAGTTGTAGCACTGCTATTACTTTAATTTACCTATTAAAAATAATATCATGTTATAGTTCTAGATACATTCGACATGGTCAGCTTTGTACACAATTTCATTTCCTTGTCTTTTCTTAATTTCAAATCCGCATGTACACAAAATCGTTGCCGACGATTTGTTTCTCTTCTATATTACAAAATACTTTTCAGGAAATCTGCAATTTTCTCACACATTAGAAAACATGCAATAGGAAAGGACACAGTGAGTGCGTTACCATAGAATTCAAGACCGCTTGGGATCAATTTACGGTTTGAAGTTGTACAATTACGTCACTAATCCAGGCATAAATAGTAACAACTCAGGTTAATTAGAATTTAATGGTATTCTTCAGGACAGCCGGGTATGTAATTGTTTCTTCGACATAAACAAAATTTAATCCGTCGAACACCACATAGGTTTATTTTAATTGGGACTTACATGTATGCTACATGTTTCGGTACTTTCTGAGCTGATCATCAGACATGTCAATACAAAAATCATCTGAAGTAGGATGTGATGAAATCAAATGTAAGGAACCGCTTGTTTACAGTCACCGTGTTCTAGGAGTATTGAAATGTAGAATGAAACGTGTATAAATTATAAAATAAAAGAACTAAACAAATCTCAAATATTACAATTAAATTTTAGGTTGTACTCTTTTGTAGCCACAGTCCATATTTTATAATCATCTACGTTTATTTTATTACACTTGGTGATGTGCGATCTCTTTTTTAAGTTTCCTCCTTTTAATTTCTTTTGGAAAATGAGGCCCACAAAAGAGTTTCTATAATATTTAAAATATAAAATAAGGAAAATCATACATTTTATGCTCTGCTAATACTGTTGTGTTTTGGTACGTTGGCGTATTTTACTTAAACCTTCGTTACACTGAAGCGATATTAACGTGTTGCTAGTCGGGGGTCCTCTCCATAATGTTACAAAACAAGGTACATAAATGTCATTTCTTAAGTTTTGTTTTAAAAGAACCGTTAGTAGGATTCAAGTAATTAGAAAGTACTGAGTTTGTATGGGAAATATGCAGCTTCTTACTTACAGAGGAAACAGTGGCTTCTCGAAGGGGACATTACTTAATAGGTGGACTGAGTAATTACAGTGGGGTATGATAGAACGAACGAAATTGGTTCTAGAACATCGTTCGTTATAGCATCTGTTCCTCCTAGCAAACATTTAAATATATGTATTAAGGGGTAATCCGTTCCAGGCCCACAGCGTAGAAAACATTTACCATCCAGCACATCTATTTAAACAGGAAAAATTTAACACAAAATCAAAAATATAAATGTAGAAATAATACAAAATTAATTTATTTAACTTTTATGCATTGTACATGTAAATTTGAAAAGAATAAACGATCTTTCCTTAGTGAAAGCTATGAACAAGCGTTCCGTAGTAAAAATCATAAAAATCACATAGAAGTGGAAGGAGTGGAGTCATCGTTCCTATACATCTTGGTTGACTGTCCTGTGGGAGGTTCATCAGCTGGAGGGCGTTTGTCCACCTTTTTTAAGAATGAATCAAGTTTGACTGCGTTCGTTATAGCGCCCTGATTTTATTGATAAAATCTGTTCGTTGTAGCATACCCTGCTGTATTTGATTCGATATTAAAGATTAGTTGTGCAGTTATATATTATTTCAATACTGCATTTTTTTAAGGACAGCGGAACCTCTCTGTCCGCCATCACAAAAACGGTTTTTTTTGTCTAAACCAATAAGCACAGGCGTCTCTTTGCATGGCGCCACCTCGAAATGGGACAGTATGGGGCACAATCCGGTCTTAACCCGCATTAGAGCGAAACGCATTCCTGTGAACAGAGTTAACCAATCGGTGTTCAGGAAATTCCAGATGAAGGTGGATTTGCCATCTCACTGCGCTGACTGTCCAATGCATTCTATAGAGTTAATAATGGGGCACATTTCGTGTGTAGTACAGTCTACAGCTGCTAACATGAATAATGCGGGGAGCATTCGGAAAGGATTTGACTGAATTCATTGGCAGCGATTTTGTTATCTTTAGACTGAATATCAGACAGCTGCTAGCTCAACATATTGCAGTAAAAAGTGTATTCGTCGCTTACATCTCACTCTGAGCTTCCGATTGGCCTCAGTAAGCATGCTTTAGGTGTGTTGCTGCACCACTCACTTACAGCATCCTGTGCCGTCCGCTGACAACTTTTGAAGCTTCGTATCCAGTTAACTCAGTGCTGCGAACAGGTGCTTTCTGTCCACATATGGCATACAGCCGAAGATAAATATATGACAGTATATACCTTTTTTACACACGAAACACGCGATCCATCTTTGCCAATTATACACTCTATTTTTAGCGACTCTTGTTCATGTGCTTCGACCACTAGAACTGGTATTGACGCAACCGTTTTTCATACATGCATACGGAACTATGGCCATTTGGTGGTGGACTTCTGTGTTAAGACTACATTATCCGATCGTAGTTCGCGCTTTGTTGCAACGCCTTATTTGCCGAAGCAGCAACCCTTGGGCCATTCATTTCCGAACACATTTCTTACATGATTAGGCAATTCGTTTTATATTCAGATCGCTTACGATTGTTGATAAAACTGTGTTGCTCCAGTTATGGATGTAAAAGTGCCTAATATTTGGGGCACCATAAATACATAGTGGATTCGAATTCAGAAGTTTCAGAAAAGTTAGAATTTGCAAGACAGGAGGGAAGGAAGAATGATGTAATTTGCCAAAAACACTAGGTTATTAGCGATGGAGATTTGAAGTTACTGTAATTTGTTATGGTAACTCTCGAAGGAGTTAAATATGGAAACGTTTGCCATTGATACAGTGCACGAAGCATCAAATTGAGTTTTTTTAATTCCCAATTATGAAACGTTTCCAATGTACATGTTTAAATAACATTTCATATGCACACAAAAATAATTAATCCCTTATCAGCGCCGATTATTACGAAACAAGTCAAAGCTCAATGGATCAGCAATACGTGCAGACCCTTCATATTGTATTTAGCAAAGTCATACCATGAATATGGAAGGTAGGAATTGAAACAGCTTCGCGCCCACAAACAAAGCATATGTTTCGCTTCGTCTTATGTAAAAAGAGCCCAAAAAGTCCGTAACGTACGTTTGTGCTCAATTTGTGTACTGCATTTGATCAAAATATCAGGAGAGTGTATTAGGGGGAAATTATTTATTTATTGGGCTTGTAAACGACTTGAACTAAACTGGAGATAACACGTACCCTGCACCGTACTTGCAAAATGTTCCGTACCGTAAAAGAGATTATAAAAGTTTAACTTCTCAACTGTGTAGATGAATCGGGTAATGACAATCATTCGTTACGGTAGCACACTTACTGGGGTGATTAAATAAACAAACTAATACCTTAAAACTTTCTGAATTTGTAGTGAAATTTGTAACGGATTAATATCTTATGAATGCAATTATTGGCTGCTTCATGTGTACATTTACAAACATAGAGTATTATTTGACGTTTTTCTGGCCGTGCATTATAGTATAGACTTTTTTCAACTTACCAACTTAATGCACACTTCCTTTATTCTATAACAATATATATTGCAGTCGATGATGATATCTTGCTGAATTCTTGTTAGTTTAGGAAATGTTTCAGACCAAATTTTTGGCGATAATGTAACGTGTATTTTATAGCCAATAACGTTTCCCGAAATTCGCGCAGTTTACAAGATGATGTGAAAAATATTTCTAGATTCGACATAGGCCACGAATGACAATATAACATAAGTGTAAGGTATCTGCACGTAGAATTACTAAGGCTACAAACACACACGTAAAATGTGTAAAAATTATTGTTTTTCTACGGCAACAATCAAACTGGATTCCACCTCAATGTTACGTTTACACGTACATTACTTGTCTTGTTACTGTATACAAATGTTATTCGTAACCAATGATGGCATGCAAAATACAATGAAATAAAGTATGTTCCACTAACATTGTCCTGTCTTGCTGCCATTTCTTGCTATGACATAGAAAGTTACATTAAAATATTTAACATTTATTTTAAGTGACACAGAATTTGCGTTTTTATAGATGTACCTTACTGTCTGTTCAGCGGATTGTGCTTCCGAATTGTGGCGCCAATGGCTCAGCCAAAGGGCTTATTGTGGGCTACAAATCGACCCAGGTTAGCAGGTTTCAAACACCACAAAATTTGAAGATTTTTATCAGCTTCTAACTGCGTTCAAAGCCTGGATGATTTGCATACGTAATGACTTACATCTCTCAAATCTTTGAAAGCAGGTGTTTTCTATCTCTATGTAGAAAGATAAAAGCCGTGTTTATATATTAATATAAATAGATGAAGAATATATTCGAATTCCCCCCCGTGTCACAATTGTCCACATAAGGCAACTACAGCTGTTCGCCTGTATATAGAACTTAGACAACCAAACACACATAATTCCGACATAAAGCAGTCATTGCTGCTTCAGTATCTTTCCCTGACAGCAGAGCGAATCAGCGGAAAGCTGGATCGGTCTGTCCACATATACTGGAAAATTGTACCGCTGTTGGGGGTCGGTGTGTTCAGTCTACCATACACAGAGTAGAATTAGACCCTCCCCGATTATGAGCATTGCTTGTACTGAATTGTTGGTGGCTTTGCACTATGTTTACCGTGAAGGTAATGGCACCGGCCTGATGACGCTGTAAGTTAAACAATACACAAAGGGCCTGCGCCTACTCAATATGTTATGCCGATAAATATGTAAAATCATTTGTTAATTCGATATTGTGACTATTTATTAATATTACGTTCAGCCTTATATTCGAATGGTTACGGGGCTAACTTCCAGGTAAAACAGCTGGAAAACTGGCTTGTGTCAAGAATCGAGGTTAAGAATGATTGAAACTGTTCCTCCGAACCCCTTATTCATTCTTGTTGTTCTCTAGTACAAGCGTACCTTTACCTCATTTACCTAACACTCACTCTTTACGTTTGGTATTATTCTCGTATATTTATTTTGTTACTTACTTACTTACTTACTTACTTACTCCATGGAGCAGAGTCCTTCTTGAGAAGCTAACTGGTTCTGCAGCCAGTCAAGAAATTCCCCGCATTT
>Ga0209629_10004858_pt1 | contig 10054 bp, 5 predicted proteins | sample TergutCu122P5_FD_187286 | JGI IMG/M metagenome (GOLD analysis project Ga0209629, IMG submission 187286) | Cubitermes ugandensis P5 segment gut microbial communities from Kakamega Forest, Kenya - Cu122 P5 (SPAdes) (version 2) | ecosystem: Host-associated > Arthropoda: Insects > Digestive system >... | reverse complement strand
ATCGCTGGCAACGGGTTGTACACAATGCTGGTGACTACATTGAAGGACAATAAAACTTCGAAACATGTATCTATTTTGTATCAGTTGTAAATAAATAGTTGCCACTATTAAAGTTCCAACCCTCGTATCATACGTACTATGGAGAGGTCAAAACTCAAGTACTCAAAATATAGTAGATAATCGCCAGCACACCATTGAACATTTAATAACCTGATTATCGGAATAGAAACTTTACACCACTTCAGTTAATATGTACCGCCTTCCACGTTTTTTTGCGGGTCGGGATAGTTCAGTCGCTAGAGCGATTCGTTGCGGGCTGGACGGTCCTGGGATCGTGTTCCGGTAGGGGCGAGATTTTCTGCTCAAGTCCAGACCGGCCCTGGAACCCAACTCCCTTCCTATGCAATAAGTAACGGGTCTCTTTCCCTGGCGTAAAGCTGGGGTCGTGGCTTTGACTACCCTCCCTTATCTAGAGCTGAGGTTAAAGGAAGGGTAGCGCTAGACTTCTACATCCCCTCGCGGGCCTTCATGGCCTATTCTAGGGTAAACTTTAACTTCACCATATTTTGTCAACAGGTTATATTTATGTGTAACATGCACGTTTCACATTAAATAGTAATTAGTTTCCTGACAACTGTGCTTTTTAAAAGAGAAACCCATTGTTTCCTGCAAGGTAAATAACTGTATTTTACATGTTTGTTACACTATATAAATAATCCCAAAGTTTAAATTAATGCGCGAAACAATAAAGAGGTAATTAGGAAAATAAAATGTGTTAGTATTTTCAGCACTTCAGATACTTTGCATAATGTATGTATATTAAGAATTTGGACATCATCATTCCGTTGTGCTGGTCAATAACTAACAAATACAGTGCACAAGAATACAATACATAAACTCTGTAAGTTCGTCTTGTATTTTGCACTACATGTTTCGACCATACATCATCAGGTGGAATAAAGATACATCAGGAAAAGCGCTACAGAAGAGGCTTTTCTTTCTGTACCTGTATTCGACATATGTAATATTCAATTTTTTTTATTTAATAACACTTTTAAATAGCAATTATGTTTACGAAACTTCGTGTTGAACGTGCGCTGCTGTTAAATCAAACACCTCTGGAAGCATCACACGACGTATTCCTTAAGAAGCGTCTAATGCTGTACCACGTACCAACAAGTCTTCGTACTTATTATGTGTGATCCGTACTTAAAACACCCTACTGGCGCCCAACCAAGATAGGAAGAGGATCAGCACGGCCATCCGGCAAAGCCTGTTGTGGTAAGTTAAGGGCTGATGTGACTAAGGACTCGTCAGAGTTCGGTTACAATATATATGACCGAAATATGTCATAGATAATAAAAAACGAACGTATAGATTTTGCGTGTTGTGTTTGTGTGGACTGCATTTGCTGTTGATATCAGTATTATATTTCCTTTTCAGTTTTGTAAAAATACGCCTCTCTTTGTTTTGTGTTAGCGGTGTTTCAAATTTGGTTTTGAGCCTGTCAGTAAGCCTGATACTCGCGGATACAAAAGCTGGAAATAACGACCCTAAACATCAATAATAATACACATGATTTCTGAATCACAAGGACTCCTGGTATCTACAACTTTAAGCAAACACACGGACGGATTAAACAATACAAGGCATTCACGATTATGGTTTGCTCACTCACACACTCTCCTTTCATGGCGCCTTTTCCACCGTCTAACACCTTTTTAAAAACACGAAATTTCGGCACGACGTTTCGGAAGCCTGTTCTGCTTCCGCCTTTAGGTTTCGAAGCAATTTTTTAGAATAGCTTAAACTAAAATGTCGAACAGGTTAAGCGCTTCTTTACCTGCCGACAGAAGCAGAGTCGGCTTCCGAAAGGTCTTTTTATGTAAACGTTTTAGACGATGGACAAAGTCCAAAGAAGAGAGACTGTGTTAGTGAGACACAGAGGGATGTGTCAAGTTATGACAGGACACTTCCTATGAGAGACATAGTGAGGGGTTACGGAAGGTTGTCTGAGCGTCACTTCTTAACGTACGAACGAACTGCTTGATTTTGATGCCAAACACGTACATGTGGTTCAGATTCTTTGATTAAGTCAAGGAAAATGAAAACGGGGAAGAAGGGTGGAATTCGATCTCATGGCATAAAAGAAAAATGCAAATAACATTTTAGTTACGTGTGTAAATTTCACATTTATATTATAGTTTAAAATATAGAATATTTTAAAGGTAAATCTTGGAAATAAAAGACATTTTGGAACACATATGGGAAAAGTGGAAAATAAAAATGAAAGTGACAGTCAAGATACAAGTTGGGTACAGATTGATCAAAATTGTTCAGCGTAGTGAACAGAATGATTCAAGCTATACCCTCATTCGAATTTGGCCAAAATTATCTCGTTGTGCCGGTCAATCACTACCAGATACAGTCCACACAAACGCAACATACGAACTCGATACGTTCGGTTTTTATTTTCCACTACATGTTTCGGCCATACATATTGATCATCATAAGGTGGAATACAGGTACAGAAAGAAAAGTGCTACAGAAAAGTCTTTCTTTCTGTGATTGTATTCCACCTTATGATGGTCAATATGTATGGCCGAATTATGCAGTGGTATATACAAGACGAACGTATAGAGTTCGTGTGTTGCGTTTGTGTGGACTGTATTTGCTAGTAATATACCGCCATTCCCTTTATACTTCTTGAAGGTGTTAACAAGGTGAAGTATACATTTTGATTATACAATCTTACTTGGAACATTTCTGTCAGTTATGTGACAAATCCTGGGGACTTTTCTTTCAGACTTTTTTTACGTTACTTAAAAATTTCCGCTGTGCTTAAAACATTTTTGTTCCATTACTGTTTCAAAAACGCGTCAAGATAAAGTTTACGGTCCCCCACCCCTTAATATGCCACTGGAGAAACAAAGAGTAAAGTAGAAGTATTGCTCCCCCATGCTTAATCGCGACGTTAGGATCTGGGGCAATCATCACCACGTCCCGGCTCTTTCACCCCGGGAAGAGAGAGACGGTTCCTGCTGTACAGAAGGCTGGATAGGAGACAGGGCCAGACTGGACTGGTGAGAAAAACCTGCACCTCGATTACGCTCTCCTGGCCCCCATCAATAATATTTACCTATATGCAAAATATTTTGGTGTTTTCGTACTTTCACCTGAAGAATGCCATATTACCATTCTTAAACAGGAGAAGACATTGGACTGGATTTAAAACAGATTTTATCTGTGTTCTTTAAATGTTTAAATTTGACTTTTAAATCATACTGTTCGCTACACTTACCACCTAATTTAACATCAAAACTTCAACATTTTATCCGACAAATTGTATATGTTTGTGTCTCATAATTTCAAGAACATACATTAAGTACGCTTCCGCCGGGAAGTAGAAGAGATCTGCGATCTTCTGGGATATTACGCAGCGTATAGTCTTGCCGACGTTTCGGGTCTACCAAGCGGTCCCATCTTCAAGTGTCAAGAATTCCAAGAAGAAACTTTTCCAGAAGCTTTTTGTGGAACTCTTGACCCTTGAATTTTGGGCATCTTGGCTACTCCGAAACGTCGGTAAGAAATTACCACTATACGCTGCGTAACGTCACAGATGATCGCAGATCTCAAACATCAATCGGGTGCACCCTGTAGCTACAATATTAATTGGCTGATGTTGGTCGTTTTCAAATAGCGTTTTTTGTGTTAGGAGCCGACTTTTTTGTATTATGTAGTTAAATTTCATGCTTCAAAAGCTTAATATTCCTTTATGTGTTCATCTATGATTAGTCAAAGCACTGACCATGAACTGCGTATGAAACATTAATTTGTCAGAATTAGGAACATTACTGCCCGCAGCACGTATCACTGCACACTACGTAACATGACATTTTGTATGCCGTGTCATAATTCTTCTACGCCTCGTGTGGTCATGCTGTCAATGTATGCTCATGAAGAAATCCTTTGCGGATTAATATCTTATTATATGTCATGTCACTCCCAGTACGAGTATTTTGTGATGAATATCGGATATTTCGCATAAAAAAACCAAGCACCATGTGTTCGGCATTGGTATTACAAAAGTAAATTTGTTTAACTGAACGTTTTAAACTTCCAACGTGCTCATCCTGTGGCTTATGTTGACGATGTGCAGAAGGCGGTAAACACTACACCATACAGACTTCTCGGCACTGGGGAATTTCCTTTAGAGTAGTAATCGTGCATATGGTTACCTTCTTTCGCCCCCAAAAAGCAAACCTAGAAAGATTTTGGAAATTATTTCCAAACAGCCTAAAATATAAAAACAAATAAAAAATATACGAGACATTCACATTAACGATTTCCTTGTATCTACACAATTTTCAAATAATTGTCTGCGTACGTAGGCCATGTTTATATCAACAACAGTAACAGAAGTTTCGCTGAAACGCCTTCATTGCATTCATTCTGTGAAAACGCCGTGACCTACGTCATTCCATTTCTTGAAGGTCTTTATCGGCGCTATCAAATATTTGACGTGTTTCGCAATGTGTTCTAGCAGAACAGTGCATGGACTCCAAAAACGCACATCAAGATGAAAAGTGGTAGCAGTATTACCATTGAGTAAGTGTGATAAATTCATGGTAGTTAACACTGTATTTTGATTGTTATTAACAGGAAAGTTTTATGAAAAGAATTAATGCAAGTTATTTATACATTAACCTGCATATACATATATATATATATATATATATATCATATTTTCCGTTTGGCTGTTAACAGTAATAAGTGAAAGCTGGTTCTGCTCACACCATCAAGACGCCTTGAAGAAGCAGACCTGTACCTCCGCTCATTGCCGCTAGATGGAGACAAATGGTCAACTTCACGATCTGGCCGCTTTACCCCCTGAAAACAACGACGGTAACCATAGTAGCCTATACGAAGCTGAGTGGGACCCAAATCCGACCTGGCACGGTTTGGGAAAAAGGAAATCTCTTTCACTTACACGAATTCGAACCCCGAACTGTCCAGTACAGTACTGACCAGTACTGTTGTTAACCCAATACATAAACTGCTTTTAAATATTCATTATCTAGGGAGATTGAAATGGCCTGTGACAAATACATTCGTATTGGGGTAACAACGGACAAATGTAATGTCCGCTGCCTCTTCCACCACTACTCTGCACATCGCCTATCCTTCAACGTCAATAATGAACACAAATCGTAAAAAGAAGTCAATTCTAAACGGTTCGAAGGCCATAATGGAAGCGACAACTAGAAAACGTTTGAGGAAGACAGGTAGTTCGCAGATAGCTTCTACACAGACAAGCAGAAGAAATCGTTGTTCATTCTTTCCTTGACTCGTCTTAGTGGTGATCTTTCCATTAACACTTTTATGACTGAAAACGAAACGCAGGGAAGGTTCCACTCTGACAAAAATTTCAGAGACAATGTACTTTTCGTATGCTACATTAACTTAACTGGAGATTACTATATCCTGCATTCTAACTCCCCCTTACTGACATGAGGGTACTTAATGTGAATTTATGAGGTGGGAAAACATGTATAATTGAATCACGTAGTATCTTCATAATTGTATAAAACACACTTCAAAAGATTTTTAATTAAAATATGATTTAAGTTTGTCACAGCATTTTTACGATAACATAACGGACCATGCGTACTCCTATCGTTTACCTACCTCCTACAGCAGACCGTAACATACCTCCCAGTGGTATGACAAGATTTCCGTCGTATTCTTGCCAATATGCACAGCAGCCGGTTTTAGGCGCATTAGCAAAATTGCGAAAAGCTTCCCTTACCTTCAAGTCTGTCAGTCCGCATCAAACAATTCGTCTCCCACTTGACGGATTTTCATAAAATTTGATTTTTTCGAAACTCTGTCGAAAAAATTCAATGTTCATTAAAATCTGACTAGAATAATAAACATTTTACATGAAGATCTATGAACATTTTGATCACATCTCGGTTGGTTCTTCACGGAATGAGAAAATTTTCAGATTAAATTTGAGAGAAAATTCAAACACATCTTTTATATCTAATGAATTTTTACGAAAGTCGTGTCGTGTACGAGATAATGAGGAAAGTATCGTAGAGACAGACAGGCCACAAAGAAAACATAAAACGGCACATGCTCTTTGATGCTCGATGCCTAAGACTACAAATACACACTTAGAATGCATCATACTTATTGCTTCGACAAGGTAACAATGGCTATTCGAACACGCCTCAGTGTTACGTTCTACGTACATTCCTTGTCTTGTTGCTAATGAGTAGGCAGTAACTGAATACAATTTTTGGGTGCCAGTAGAAACTTCATATACTTCTTACTTGCTTAATTCTGTTTTATTTTCTTAGTGTTTCATATGTTCCTCCTATAAAATCTTAGCTAATACACATAATGCTAGTGACAAAAATTAACTACGTACTGGGAAAAGTTAAGGCAAATCTAATTGTCATTTTCTGTTAAACATATTTTGTAATATTACGAAATAAATGACGCCCAGCGATACCAATTAAGCCTCTTTGTTGCAACCGTAAAACGCATAAAATAGGTCTTTTATCACTTACCACCGAAGCCGGTTAGAAATATTTTGGAATAAGATCTAAGTATTATTTTAAATTATAGATATTTCATGCTTTCAATTTACTGACAAATCTTGATTAAAGTCATTTTATTTTTTGTCATTAAATTTGACTGTTTAACCCCTACCTTACCCATCTGTACTGATCACCAAGTAGTACGTTTAACGCTCTGCTAGATTTACTCGCTATCCGAGCTTGTGAGGTAATACGATAGTGCATCTATTACAGACGCAAGACGTCCCGTTCCACTGTGGTGTGCTCCGGGATGATCCTCAAACTGATAACGGTTCTCAGCAAGCGACCCGCGAGAGGGAGCTGATACTGACATGGATATGTAATAAAACATGGGATATGTATAGCGTATTTATAAATAACAACGAATAAGCAAAAGTACGGGCTTCCTCCGCGGTGCTGTTGAGGTCTCCGCTCTTCTGGGATAAGAGGAGGCTTAGTTTTTTACGATCGTATGACCGTGCATCGTACACAGATTCCTTGTGAATAAAATCAACAGATGAACTGAATCCCTATTTTATTGTTATTACGACTCTGCATGTTTCGGGCAGCCTTTCTGCCCATCATCAGGAGTTCTTAGCCGTACATCGGCTGTGGTACATTTTATGCAGTTGTGACCATTGGCTACAAGAAGTAGGATGGAACATCTATCCTACTCCTGGTAGCAAACGGTCACAACTGCATAAAATGTATCACAGCCAATGAACGGTTAAGAACTCCTGATGATGTGCAGAAAGGCTGCTCAAAACATGTAGAATCGTAATACCAATAAAACAGGAATTCAGTGCATCTGTTTGTTTTATTCACAAGGAGACGGCGTAGGTTGGTAATTGGTTACCGATTTTTCGGGACAGCATATTAGTCCATCTTTAACGGTCAACCATTTTTCTTGGACGCGACCTTTGAAAATGGGACCGGTAGACCGTACCGAAACATCGGTAAACAACTCCCAACTTATGCCGCGTTACATCTCACAAGAGAGGAGACACAAATTTTAATTACATTTATACTTGAGGTCCTCGCTGTTCTGCGCCGTCACGTAGAGTATTCTGTGTGTTTTCCAGCCGTTCAGGACAGCGTATCGGCTTCATCTTCGAGGGTCAAGTAGTCTGAAAAAAGCCTTTGATGGCGCAACCGAGAGGCTTTCCTGAAACGTCGGTAAACAACTAACGACATAAACTGCGCAGCAGCACAGGAGAGCGAAAACCTAGTCTAAAGCGCGGCGGAAGACTGTAGCATTGCTTATTTAGGCATTATTCACTGACTATGCAGCTCATACAGCATCCAGCCGCAAGGTGGGCAAAGAATGTTGAAGTGAAAAGAACGCAGAAAAATGTGGCCTTTGCCTAATTTGAGGGCCTATCCTGGCCATTAGCTGGACGGACTGATTAACACAAAGAAGACCCTCAATCTGGAGAGACACTCGGCGTTTGTGCTGAGTCACAAAACGGCGGCCTCCGGAATACATGTCAGAAAGGTTACCACTTCCAAAATCTTTGCTCAATAGGCGTCAGTCTTACAGGGGTGCTAATAAGTCCTTAGCCCGACCAAGAAGGAAACAAGCTAGAGCGACAGAAGATTTTGATGTTCATATAACCTATTTATAATCATAATTGGAGGGATATTAGTACTATTTATATACATAACAAGACTAGCATCCAAAGAAATATTCTCACCATCAAACAAAATACATCGGGAAGTAGGTCGGACTAAGGGCTTATCAGCACCCCTGTAGTTTTAAACGTCAGAAGCTAATTGCTTCACATAAAGACTTTTAAAAAATATCACTTCGCAAATAGGCCTTCTACCAACTGTATCAAGTCTCAAATTATCCAGAAAATTTGAGACTTGATACATCTTGGCAATCAAAGCACTTACTGTAGTCAGTACTAAAAAAAGTCGCAGTTCCCACTCGCACACGCACTAGATATTTAACACACTACGTCACCACCATGATCTGAAACTGAGAGAAACACGAACGTAGAAGAGGCACTGCACTTATATGAGCAAACGCAATTTGAAACATTTAGTGCTTCTCCTCACACTTACTTACAAACTACGATCTACTCAATAATAACACACCGCATTAAACTGAACAGATAACGGTTGGCATCGCTCCATATTGACTGTGTACAAAGCGTATTGTAACGCAGGCTTCTCCATTCTTAGGAGTCAAAGAAAAAAGTGTGTGCAAGAGATTACATATATGTATGCATTCCGCCAAATAATGGCCAAAGATGTGGTCCTTTTTCTGTATCTTGTCAACTTTTTGCGAGCAGGCCGAAGGAATGCCATGTAGACACGCACGATGACAGAACTCCCATTCTGTCTTGTTTTTGGCCATATGGTGACATCAGGGAAGACCAGCCACTGCGGGGCACATAATCTGTGGTCCGTACGCAGTACGACAGCAATCCTTTGACGTGTCCGTTCCCATAGTTCTGTGGTGGCAGTGCACGTTGTTACACTGCACACATTCTCTCGTGTTGTGTATGTTGACGCCGTGTATTTGTACCTGCGTGGTTGTAAGGTCGTATATAACCCTGTACCACCTAGATCTCATCAGACAGCGGGGTAAAGGGGATGTTTTCCCATATCGTTGGCTACTCTGCATTTCGATGCTAGAAAAGGATTTGATTCGACGGCAAATCTTGTCCAAAAAGTCGCAGATGTGCTTATAGTCGGTATCACCAGGGCCTCCCAGCGGCGGAAGAGATATGTGAAGGGATGAAACAGAACTCTCGAAAGAAAAGCCGTAGGTACTTGAGGCCTGTTGGGATTGAACGTACATTAGAACGGCTGCCCAGTGCGATTGTCCTATTCCATCGTGTCATCGATTCTACCAACTGGGCAACGTGTTCCGGCGCACAGACAGCCACCTTCCCTTCCTCTAGCGTAAACCAAAATTCACGCACACGTATGAATTAAAATCAATTTTTTTTATTGTAATAAACTTGAGATATATTTTAATAACCGCCAGCAGTACTTCTCCAACTAATGCCAGATTATGAAAATATCAAATTTAAATTGTTTATACACTTATTAATAAAAGTAAAATTTTGTGTAGTAATATAGGGACTAAACGTAACAGTCTAACACAACAGTTTATTGGTATCTACAACTATAGATACATGGGCTACATGTTTCGAATCTATCGAGTCATCTTCAGGCCCTCAATGACTACAGATCTAATTTTTACAAGGTAGTTAAGTGCATTGTGGGATCCCCAATGCTTACATAATAGTATCGTAACAATACGGAATCATATATGGTATCTAATAGTAATAATGGATAATATCACTACCATATACAGTTTTTTGGCGACTCTATAAACATGAAGTATAAATTGTTAAAAATATATAGAGTGTATGTATGTCAGGCTGTGGGTTGTCGTCGGCTATTAGGGAGGCAAGAATAGCTTTCGGAAATGACCTGACTGGAATGGAGAC
>Ga0209629_10004857_pt1 | contig 10054 bp, 6 predicted proteins | sample TergutCu122P5_FD_187286 | JGI IMG/M metagenome (GOLD analysis project Ga0209629, IMG submission 187286) | Cubitermes ugandensis P5 segment gut microbial communities from Kakamega Forest, Kenya - Cu122 P5 (SPAdes) (version 2) | ecosystem: Host-associated > Arthropoda: Insects > Digestive system >... | reverse complement strand
ATGCGATAGGTATTTGTCACGCTAGTTCTCTTGGCTTTCACTAGCGTGGTCAGGATGGAACTTGTTAGCTTCATCATGTCTGTCTGTCTACATGCAACAGCTTGGCTCCCACTGGACAGATTTTCGAAATTTGATATTTGAGGATTTTTTGAGAATCTGTCGAGAAAAGTGTCATTAAAATCGGAAAAGAATGAAGAGTTCTTTACATGAAAACAGTATATATTTTTGTTAATATCTCACTCATTTCTTTTTAGAATGAGAAATGTTTCAGACAAAAGTTGTAGAGAAAATCAAAACACACATTTTGTGCTCAATAACTTTTTGTCAAAAACTGTACTGTTTACAAGATAATGTGGAGAAATTTTGTAGAGCGGGGAAGCCACAGATGACAGTATAGCACATTGCGTGCTGGATACCTAAGGCTACAAATGCACATACTCAGGCTGTGTAATACTCATTGCTTTTCCACTCCTACAATTGTTACACGAACGTGCCCCAATGTTACGTGAAACGTACATTGCCTGTGTTGTTCAGTACCCCATAGTTGAAGTACAGTTTCCGGCATGTACTACCAGGAGATTTAAAATCTCATATTCCAGGTAATAAGGTGTAAGGGGCACAATTTTTGTCTCTGTCTCAGAAACTCTTATAGTTGCTATACATATTACTCATTGTATGAAATTTTAAATCATGAAGTTGGGCATTGCTAGGTTTTATGAAAATCCATCCGATGCTTAAAAATTAGTTAGTGGGTGATACACATGGACATGATACTATAAGTGTGTGGTAGTGAGTGTTTGTTGTGACGAAGTAGTAAGCATTACTGCGTAGTGGTTTTGCCATCAGGTAATGGTAACGGTTTTGCTGCCAGGTAGCGGTAATGGTTTTGCCACCAGGTAGAGGTAACGTGTTTGCCACCAGGTAAAGGTAACGGTTTTGCCACCAGGTAATGGTAACGGTTTTGCCACCAGGTAGAGGTAATGTGTTTGCCACCAGGTAAAGGTAATGGTTTTGCCACCAGGTAATGGTAACGGTTTTGCTGCCAGGTAGAGGTAACGGTTTTGCCACCAGGTAGAGGCAACGGTTTTGCCACCAGGTAATGGTAACGGTTTTGCCACTAGGTAAAGGTAAGGGCTTCACGGAACTAGATGTCATCCAGGGAAGTCTTGGTTTTTCAGACCACTTTCCTGTCTTTTTTTTGTTTTGTTTGCTTCCTACTTCACTACAGATTTGTGCAAAAGTATAAAATAGAGTCTTGGTGGCAGAAAATAAGAGAAACGTGCCATCTGTTTTTCGTATAAAGCCTGTTAGACAAGATATTGGAGAATAAGAGACACTTAGCATGCAGTCATAATGTGGTGGGATGCTTGCGACAGTGAACTTAATTAGAGCATCACTGTGTTCGAAGACTTCAGACTGAACGTAGGTAGTGGCGGGGGGAAGAGGTGTGCGGGTTTTATCCATCATGGATATACTGCAAATGTGCTGTTATCTGTAAATCTTTTCTGGATCAGTGCAACAAGGACCTCAGTTACTGCTGCCAGACGGTGGACATGGAGCCCCGCCGATACACATTCAGGATCCGCAGAGAGGGCCACCTATACATCCTCAGGGCCATCCACCTCCACACATGCAGCTGGTTCCTCAGCCTCCAGGTGAGTTACTGAGTTTTGAGCCCTGTTAATCTCAGTTTTTGCTGTAAGTCATGCTGTCTTTTAGACTGTGGGATTGTGGTCGATGATGCAGTGTTTCTAAGGAATAACATTCTACCCAGTGATTACCTCTGTGTATAAGTGGACCACATTCTTGTCCTACTCAACCCAGAAAGAAGAGACAGCTTGTTCAAAGTGTCTGTACCCACTGGTACAACTGTGCGGTTTGTATCACAGTGTTTTACCTTCTTCATGCTGTACAGGTGTTCCTGGGCCAGCCGTGGTCATGCAAGGCAATGGAGGGCCACCCGGTGTGCCTGTGTCCCACGTAATGATTCCCCCTGGCCGCGAGATCAGCCCTCATCAACCACCAGGAGCAGCACAGCAACCCCAGCATGTGTCCGGGATGCATCCGATACATCCTTCAGGGTAAGAGATCGTTTTAAAGTGAGGTGGAGTAAGTGTGTTCAGTATTGTCTTATGGATGTAAAGTGACGTGCGCTGGCACTGGCATGATTTACTGGGGTTTAAAATTTGATGATATTGTCAAGGTGAATAGCAAGTATGTCAATAGCTGTATGTTTTATTAGACAATTATGTTTAAGAAAAATGGGAGTAGAGAAATGCGTCTAAGATTTCTGTGGGGAAATTCAAATGAAAGGAGCTGTCTGGAAGACCTCAGTATAAATGGGTGGATGGTATAAAAATGGATATCAAAGCAGTAGGATGGGAAGGCATGGAACCTTCTTGCTGTGAAGCCCCACCCTGAAAGGTGGCTGCCAGTATAACAAGCATATTTAGATTGACTAAGTGAGACTGCCCTCAGTGGACTAGATGAGTCCCTTGCAGACCTTGCAGCATGGGTGGAGCCCTGTTTGTTGGCAGGGCCCCCCAGACATACAGAATATTAAAATTTTTAGTGTGTTTATACAGACTAGATTCCATTTTTCTGACAGAAGGTACTGTTATGGATCCCCGAAATGAAATTGGTGTAACTTTGCTAATAATATGGTGGGGATGGGGGTGGGGTGGCATTTATCAATGCAAGTGATGGTGCTTGAATGAATGGTATTTGGGTTCGAGCCCTTCCTGACCTGATGCACCTATGCCTTAGGATGCCCTTTGTGCCCCACGTTCTGTACTAAATTACAGGAGCCCTGTTCCTTTAGCACAGTTCCAGATGGCCCCTATACTTAGTTTCCTGATACCCTCGGGGTCCAAAAATAAGGATTCCAGATATGTATGCATGAGTGAAGCCAAGGCCTCACAGTCACACAAAATGCGGTACGCAGGTTTTCTTCTCAGTACCACACTTCCTACAGGTGGGGTTATTACTCAGCCCTATTATATATAAATGTCTTCTCAAGGTGTTGTGTCCAGCAAGCAGGCCAATAACAACCCTGGATTGTGTCCTGCTGAATGGTGGTGCTTAGGGACACATTTTTTTTTTTGCCAACCTAGGAAGGAAATAAAGTAAAGTAAAAGTGTCCTGCAACAGGCCAAGGTGGCCCAAGGGGTTCCGGGTAGGTTAAGGCCCTGATTTTCTTGACGTTCGGCATTACAAAGGTGGTAGGTCGTCAGCCAAATGCACTGGCTGCCTGTACCCCAGGAGAAATCCCTGATACTCACTTTCAGAGGCTGAGTCGACCTCAGGGCACGTGGTTCTGTCGGGGGTACGGCGGAAAAAAATCCCCAGTGACACCACCGGGAATCGATCCCGGGACCGTCCGACTAGTAGCGCAGCGAGGAAAGAAATATACTGATTGAAATCTCATGACCGCTTTATGAGAAGAAAACCTCACCAAGTGTATTGCTTAGCAGAAATTTTGCATAAGTGTAGCTTGTGGATGTAATTAATAGGTGTGTTTAGTAGTAAGTAGCGTTACAGATTTTTATCCTAAACCATTGGTTCTGCAGTCTAGTTTGATGGGTTCTGAAAGTTTAGTTCTTCTGTAGTGAGATTGGTGCATATAATTTTTAAAAGCAATTTTCATGTTCCTCTCCATTTTTTTTTTGCATATTTAGTGTGGGGTTTATTTTCACTGCAAATCACCGCTAATAAGATATTATTTTTCATAAAAATGTTGAAATATTTTGTTCCTTTAAATATATTTTGTATGGTTTAAAAATTTTATTTCATTTTGTGCCTGAAAAGCGTACTTTCACTCATGTCATTCCGCAGGAATTCAGATTTAGTCCTGAGGTTTCCACAGATGTTAAATTTTTAAAGACCACAGGTCTGAACTTTTTACATAAAATACACATGTCTAAACTTTAATGGACTGATACACAGTTATAATAAACTCTTCATGAATTGCTGAAATATAGTACCGCGACTTTATAATCAGTATTCATTCATCGTGTTTTAGTTGTGTGGAGATGTTCGCAAAATTGCAAACAAAAAGTGACTATTAGCTGTGTCATGTATGCCTGTGTCTGTTCATCTGTCTTTCCCCGTGGAACAGCTCGGCTTCTGCTGGATGGACTGTCATGAAATTTGGTATATTTGAATATATTTCAAAAAGCTGCCAAGAAAATTAAAGTTTCATTAAAATTTGACTATAACCAGCACGTTACATGGAGACCTATGTGCATTTATAATAGTATCTCGCTGAATTCTTCTTAGAATGAGAGATGTTTCAGACAAAAGCTGTAAAGAAAATCAAAACACACATTTTATGTTCATGAACTTTGTTTGAAAAATGGTGCCGTGCGTGAGATAATGCGGAAGAACGTGGTAGTGCCGGACGGGCTGCAGATGACGGTATAATATGGCAAGTGCACTTTGCATGCTGGGTAACTAAGACTACCAACACACACTCACAATTATTTAAGACTTACTCCTGTTCTGTAGTAACAGTGTTTGTTTGCATCTTAGTGTTACGTTATATGCATGTTGACTGTAATGTTTTTCTCCACAAGAATGTATGTTCAAAAAAAGTCATATTTTTCGTAACAGACCTTCATGTAATTTGCATCCACAGAACACATACAGGCAAGGTCATATCTGTTGGTCACTCTATGTCTGCTTATTTGAGCCTAGTAACCACTGGGTCATCTTTGGTGAAATTTGATACTGACATTTTGCCAGTGCAGATTGTTTATTTTGTGGTGTGAGATCTGAGGTTGTTGCAAGTGTGTCGCTGAAGATACAAATCTTGTGGGATGTGACACTGTGTCGTTGGGCGAGTCAGACGATCTTGTGGGCTGTGACACTGTCATTGGGCGAGTAGTTGTTGGTGTCTTGAGGGGGAATTTTTCGGCTGCCTGACCTCAGAGATCTTCTCCAAAATGTTGGTGTTGTGGCATCGTATTACAGAAGGATTGGAACGTCAGCATTGCCTTTGTTTGGAAAAGGCAGAAACTGTAAGACTTACTGGAAAAATATATTGATCATGAAATGTGTGTTTCATTTTCTGGTGCAGTTCTGTTTCATATATGGTTTTTTCATTCCAATAAATATTTGGTGAGTTATGCTGGAGATGAACGTAGCAACGCGTGTGTGTAAGGCCGGGTTTACATTGGTATAGTTACTTGTACCAGTTACTAGTGCAAGTAACTAACCTGGCATTCGACTTTCCCAGACAAGTAGGCAAGTAGGTGTCTACAAACACAAGTACTGTTTCCTCGCCAGTATCAGGTGCGTCATCACGGAGACAGGATGAATTCTTTTTGTGGCCGAATTTCTCGTTCAAAAATTGTTCGACTTAAGAAGGTGCTTGTGCGACTGTCCGAATGTTTAACTGAAGATATCAATAATTTGATTGATGAGGAACAGTTTCGTTCGTCCTCGGAGATTGTGGGTGAGGAAGTGGATTCGTAGAAGGGAAACAAATTTGACGGTATCTCCCTCGGACCACCACATTGTATTTTGTATTTCAAAATACACACAAAAAACCAAAACTGTTACTGTAAAAACTCGCCACGTGTCTACTACCACGCTGTCGACACTGTCCTATGTGTTCACAGTGCAGTAGTTGAGAGAATAGTATTGTGGAAAGTCTGTCTTGTGGGGAGTGGGGGAAGGATAGTTGGTAAGTAAATAGCCTGGGAAGCTATTCACTTTCCTGTCCTCGCTACTTGTACACGTACTTTCCCATTCGGTTTACACTCGATTAGTAGCTGTCTTGCAAGTTAGTGGTACAAGTAACTAACCCATTTACTATACCAATGTAAACGCGGCCTAAGCAGCATTTCAGTGGTTAAAGTAGTTTGGTCTAACTGAAAATTTAAGTGGCTGGGTGATTTGTCTTGGAATTATCCAACATAAAGTTTTGCAGAAAATTTGTTGGTTCTGAACTTGTTCTGTGTATGCAGGGGGATGGATGGGCGGACTGGGCGGTTATAAGAGGTGGTCTATAGAGATGGCAGCGCACATAGAAAACTGCAGTTGCACTAGTCATTGGATGCGTTGTTGCTACGCCTTTAACGCAGAATTTTTGTGTGGTTCGTTTAGTCCGCGGCGGTCGGTGGAGGACCGTCCCGGCACGCCGACAATTGACGAACACAATCAGGATGTGCAGTCAGCTCCTCTGCCAGATACATCGGTGCCGCCACCAAACTTTCCTCCGGGCGAAGAGCCGCCGTTCACTACTACAGCTGGATCTGCAGTGATGCAATCTCACCAACAACAATTGCAGCCTGTGGCTCAGCCTATCGAGACGCTCGGAGCACGTTTCCAGCATCGGATGCCCGTCCCACACGCATATAGGGGAGAACATCCATACGGACCAATAAGGTATGTCTACAAAACGCATCTTACTAAGAACACATTTTTATATGTCCTTGCACTGCATGTGTACAATTAGCACAGTGAATGGGGAAGGCAGGAATAACTGTGTGCTTATTGTGTCTGAAAGTACACGTGTACTTTGACGTTTGGTAGGTGCAAGTAATGTGGCTCATATCCGCCCGAAATATTCTCCTTTGTTACATGATATTCAAATTTATATTTATTTTTGCCTTTTTGTCCAGAAGCTGAGCGTTAAAAAAATGAGGTGTTGAGAATTATGCAGAGTCATTGCATGTGTTAAATGCTGTGGCCTATGCTAGTGTCTGGTTAAGTCTAATCAAATGGTTTTGCTTTTTGGTTTCAAAATGGTATTGACTTGAGGCATCATATCAGGTATATGTGTGTGTCAACAGAAGACAAACCTGTTTTTTTCCTTTCTTCCCGTAGTCAGTGTTGGGGTACAGTAGATTTAACGAGTTTGGGGAAGAGTGGTTCTTCTCCAAGGTTATTTCATCACCATTTTTGATTCTTAGACATTTTTAATAACCTGTTAGGTGGGAAAGGTTAAATTGAATCCAGAGCTCTGCCGCACTGAACTTGAGATAGGCAGTTGGCTTGTCCAGTTGTAGAGTCTCTTACAAGAGTTAAAAATCCCATTGTGTGTACTTTGCGTGAAATTAATGCATTGTTACGGTACTGTGTCCGCTGTATCATCTCGGAATTTATGTATTTGGTTGAAATTCAGTGACAGTCATGGAGCAAATTTCGTCGTGATCATTGAATTTCCGCAGTCTCATTAGCCGTGTGTCGCGAGAGTGTCTCATGCTAGGCCACAGCAGCTGCCTTCTACATCCCTTCTAGTTTTAATCGTCATGTGACATAATTAATCCACCCTAACTGGTGCTTGAAGATGGATGATTGAGAAATACAAACTGTATAGATTTTTTTCAAAGATGGCATAGGCTATACAATATTGATTTGATTATGGCCACAGAATTTTTTATGTTTTGGGTATGTAGCAAAACGTGAACAAGAATATTGTGTGAATGCAGCGCGATACCTGTAGAATAGTGGCAACAAACAATTTGTGATAGTTTTGCTACAGTATTTTTGTCACTCTTGAGAGTCTTTATATTATCTGGATATCAACGTGTCAGACCCAAAAGAATCCTGAAGGAGGAGGCAGTATGTTCTCCAAATTTTTGTTATGTGGCAGTAATACTGCGTGGTGTCACAACCCAAAACTGTACCTCTTGATATATCTTTTGAAGTGTGAAGTAAATTTTTAAAATTTTCCACTCCATACCCTTCCTTCACCAGACTCGCCATCCCGTCCATTTCCTTATTTAAAAATAAAGAAGCAGGTACATACAACCAGTTTAGTGTAGTATAAGCGGTGCGTTGTGTTATGGTATGGCATCAGCTTGATATGTACTGCAATGTGGCATTAGGCTGGGTGGTGGTGGAGGTGGTGGTGTGGAGTACTTGCCTCCTCGCACGTTGCCACCGCCCCTCCTGCAATCCTCCATCGCTACCTCAGCATCCTTCTCATCATCAGAACACAGTAGGGCGCTACTGACGAGGCAGCCCCTCCCGGTCGCTACGCCCCCTGTTGGCACTGCGTCCTCTGCCGGGTAAGATCTCGTGCAGGCCAGCATGTCAGGCCTGTGGACCTTCCTGTGTTAATCGTAGCTGCTTATTGGGTCGACTTACTGTGCTAGTGCACACTCGCAGTAATGTAATATGGTACAGCACAGGGGAAGACAGAATCTGTGCACTGACCTGAATGATGGTGATTGTTGTCTTAAACCGCTCGTATGTTGCAGAATTATACAAAAATTTACCAGTCTTGTTGTGTGCTTTCTTCTGGATAATTCTCCGGCATCTGAATTTTATATGCCAACATTTCGAAACACTCTGTCTGTCCCATCTTCATAGGCGGGTGGGTATTCTCCACATCTACCCGCCTGTGAAGATGGAACAGACAGAGTGTTTTGAAACATTGGCATATAAAATTCGGATGCCGGGGAATTACCCAGAAGAAAGCATACAACATTCAGAACACGGCAAAAGTTTGAAAACAAGAATTTACCAGTCTTGTTCATCTTATATGCAGAATTGCAAATTTCGCAGCACTTTTAAACCGTCATTCAAATTCAATAAAAAATTCACTCCTGAAATGCCATATCATTTACAGGACCTGAACATCATCTGTGTTAAATGAATGGTAGAATGCTGAATGTGTTAGAAGGGAAAGGAAAGTCTCACATGCGTGATACATAATCTTTCGAAACTGGAAGGGTTTTGAATGGAATGTCTGGTTCAGCATTCTTGGTTGTTGGCATTAAAAAATAGAAACAGTATGCTTGACAGAAGAGGACAGCAGCAGACTGGGCATTTAATTGTTTGGCCTTTGCACTGAAAACATTGGGTTTTCCTACCGTGTTTGTCAAAATGGGAGATATATTGTACATTGCAGGTGCTGTTGTTATTGAGATTTTGGTACGAAGTAATACTTGATAGTTTGAAGATGTAGTTCAACTGATATCTTATAGAAAGGGCGGGCGTATGTCGAATACTTCTGTGAATCACGCAAGAGATAAGTGATATGTGCATTGAATGTCAGGGAAAAGGAAGGGCTAAAATGTGTGAAAAGTGTAGGAAGTGGAAGTGAAGTCTCATCAGGTAACACTGTTGCTCTCTCCAAACTGGCAATCTTGTAATTTATTTATAAAACCAACAGTTTACCCGTAGTGCATAACATCAAAATCGTAATCCTGTGTTTAAGTAATCTTTGCGTTTTTCTTAAAAAAATAAAAAGTAACATTTTTTTTTTGTTGGGTTTGTTGTCTTCATGGAAGTTGTGAGAACATTATTTTTTGCAGTGACTGACAGTGACTCATCGTACGTAGTGCTTAAGGCTGAGAAATGCGCAGAAAGTATCGTATAATAAGTAATATGTGTCTTAGAGTATTTCTCATCCATCAGATGTTAAAAAAAAGACTTTTTCATGTGGAATTTTGATATGAAACTGAACTTGTAAAAGTCGTGAAGTAGAGCCCAGAAATTTTTGAAGTTCTTGGAGAAGGAAGCAATTTTGAATCCTGGAATATGAGACGTGATATTGTGGCTGTGAATGTGTTTTGGGATGTGACAAAGTGGTAGTGTGCGTGAATATGCAGGGAGCTGGCTTCCTTTGTACCAGACTACTGTACGTAAGGTAGCACCCTTCATTCTTGGATAGTATTGCGGCATTCTTTCACATTTTGAAGTCTTGAATTGTAAGACAGGGAGAAGAGTGTTACAGGACAGTGATATTTCAGCAGCATAAAACCTATGTGAAATATCTTAATTTTAAATTGTATTACCGACAATTGCACTTGACATACTTGTGGAACTTGGCAAGGTACTGACTACAAGCTCCCTGAGGATGACACATTAGTGTCGAAACATGTAGGAGGAGTGTGATAATTTGTGAAATAATTGTGCGTTCGTTGGTTATGGTGCAAAATAATAAAAGATGCTCAGTACAGGTATTAAAATATTAAAACAAGTACGAATATAAGCGTTTTTTTCACAGTTAATTCCAAAGAAAATAATCTGTTGAATTGCCCACAGGGTACTTAAAAATCTGGCAACAGTTACTGCGTGTTGGGGGGGGGGCGAAATC
>Ga0209629_10004856_pt1 | contig 10054 bp, 7 predicted proteins | sample TergutCu122P5_FD_187286 | JGI IMG/M metagenome (GOLD analysis project Ga0209629, IMG submission 187286) | Cubitermes ugandensis P5 segment gut microbial communities from Kakamega Forest, Kenya - Cu122 P5 (SPAdes) (version 2) | ecosystem: Host-associated > Arthropoda: Insects > Digestive system >... | reverse complement strand
ATCGACAGGCGGGAAAAAATTCACGCATGCGCACTAAGGTTCAAGGTCGGCTCATGCAAGCGCGCTAGATTATAATCCATCAGGTGTTCGCATAAAAAAATACGGTCGGATACTTTTCTAACAGACCTCGTATAGTGCATGACTATAACACTAGTGGACATACAGACCTCTAGAGGATATACAATATGTATACATTTCTAAACAGTGTATATGCATTTCCCTACAATATATTTATTTATATTTAATGCAGTAAAAATGTAAGAGACTTATATGTAAAGTTTTTGTTATAGTTCATTCCAATTGGACTGTGATAGTCTTGCTACACAGACACTTTAGTTTTTTACTTAGCTGTATCTGTAATTCTATCAGCATTACCACAAATTGCACATACACTACTATGAGAGATCTAACATTACAGCATATGTCAATAATTTTTTCACCTTTTTCAAGTGGGCTTATTACATCTAATTTCTCTTCAATACTAATTGTCTTTTGCTGATTGTTCACTTGGATTGCACTAAGTGATCTTAGATTTGTGTTTCTCATTCATTTTGGAAACAAAGGCCAAGGCTGTTAAAGGGGGAAGTATATCAGCTAAATAATCATTATGTCATCAACGTAATCAATCTCTACACATGATTGATGGCACGACAATGATGTTACTTTCCGCTAGCCTTCAATACAAGACAAGTGCAGCCAGGGATCGTTTATACCAAATTGCATTAAACTGAAAATTATCGCATATATTTGAAAAGTAGTGTAAATGTTCACTTTGTTTTAAAGTGGAATCATGCAAAAAGAAGTTGTGTAAATGAGACCTGCCTGTACAATATGTATTTTATTTGCCATAGTTGAAATAAATGTGATTTGTCATATGTACCAAGCAACAGAATGGTATCTTACAGGTGCAAAACTGCATTACACTGCTGCCGGCAACATTGCAACAGCCCATCCTGTTATGGACGGTCCATACTATAATATCTCACCTGATGCCCGCTACATCCCATACCCTCCACAGCTTGAGTACAGCCACTTGGGTCAGCCTGTGGTGTCTGGTACTGGTTCCTTGCGCCGCCCACAACATAGAGGTCCTGTGGTACCACCACCTGATGTGACCGTCTCCCACAACCCTCCCCCCCACTCTGCCCTGTCCACACAGCAGCAGCAGCAGCAGCAGCAGCAGCAACAACAACAGCAGCAGCAACAACAACAAAACGGTCCCACAGCACCCCCCCCATTGCTCTCAACATTCAACCCTGCTCTCAGCTACCCCTCCACCATGGAGACAGAGGGACATCTTGTGTGACTGACATACTGACATTCAAGCAAGTGTGAGTGAGTGCTATGAGACAGGCAGTGTCTGGTGTACAAGTTTGTCATTGCTTAGCTTTGCTTTGAATCCATAGGACCTTTTGCCAGAATGTTGGACTTGAGTGATACAGTTGAATGAGTAATGATTCTGATCAGCTTGCACATATACTTGCCATGATAACTGAAACATTCGAAGCACCATTTTCAAGTCAGTCAGGTAGTGGTGTAAATTCTTTCTTTTGAAAATATTATCACAGTGTCAATTTATTGTTAAATATTTCAAAGCAACAAAGTTTTTGCGGGTACAAAGGGCACATTCTTCGTCCACACTGAAAGCTGTCTCCTACCAGAAATATTCTGAATATCCTACCATTTTCCTGCAATTTGGACATGTTTTTGTTGTTGTTTCTTCAGTAATCCACCTATCCATGCTGTAAATATTTAATTCTGTCATTTATGTTGTCTGGTATTACTGGCCCCTTTTTTATTTCCAAAATTTGTTGATGGTTGGTGATTATCTTTTAAGAGATTTCAAAACAGAAACATTACCATATATTTTGTTATTCATTCTGAAATAGGATCAATTAGATATAGCTTCTGTACTTCATATAGGCTGATCAGAATCAGTCAGTGAAAAGAATTGTGATGTTTTGTGTGTGTGTTTTGAGTCAGTATTAGTGTCATGATTTTTTTCTCATCATTCTGTAGAATTATAAATTTGAGTGAGAGATAATGAAAATATGAAACAGGCATCTTGGTTTATGTGCTTCAAAGTGAAGCAGGTTTAATTTCTTGTGCACAATGGCTACAGTGGCAAGTCACCAAAACTCAATTTCTCATTTTCCTGATCATGCACCCCTGAACTCTTAGAGTTATGTTAAGAAAACAGATGAGTTTACAAATTAAAAGCCAGATTGTTAAACAAAATCTTGATCAGTACAGTACTTAGCTTTTTTTACAGGACATTCAATCCTCCCTCCCCACTTACCTCTTCATTTCTTGACTTATGTAATGATTCATTGATTGGATGTTGCTGAACCATAGAACACGTTTGAAATGTGAATTGGGAGGATGTGGAAGAAATAGATGTGATCAGTTTTAAAGTAATAGCTCAGAATTTGTCTCATGGAACTGCATTTTGCTGGAGGAACAGCGAACATTAGCAAGAATAACTTGTTTTTGGATTGGCATTCAAACATGGTATATCCTGTACATGAAGCTAGAATGTCTGGTGTCCAAACTCTTTTCATCCAAAATATTAGAATATTTGGAGTTTTGTATTTGTTACCTTGCCAGTGTTTAATGACCTTGGGTTTGAAATCCAGCATGCAAACCAGCTGTCCCAGCTACTGTTTAGTGTTTCTTTCCTCAGACCTTCCAGACACATATTGTGGCAGTACCTCACACACAGCAGGCCATATTCTTGTTAATTTGTTATTCTCAGTCAGCTAGCATTTCTGCTGGTTTTCTAACCCATCAAGGTCAGAAGGCATATTTAAACAATTCAGGGCTCTTTTTATACTAATCTGATTTCTTTCTCCATGCATACTGTGATAATTGTCGTCCATAAATTACATTAAGATTAAAATCTCCCCTATACAAAAGATGTAGTATCAAACACCACATCACTACTTCTGCTATGTACTCAGGAAGTCTTAGAATCTCAGTATGGAGACTGGATATCTGGAGTATGGAGATTACTTGTGACTTTCCTCCTGTCCCAGATAATGTAGAGAAAATACCTTGCAGTATTCTCTAAGAGCAGTGCACAACAATTTTTAACCACAAGCCACACAGATATGTGTGATTTGGTGAAGTTCCAGATAGGGTTTTTGAAACTTAATGTTAGTATATTCAACGTGTTAGTACTATATTTTAAAAAGACTCCATGGGTCACTGAGACAAGGGTTGAGGGCCACAGGGTGCATACCACTGTTTTATAACTTCCCATTTTCTTCCCAATTTGTCATGCATAATTATCCTGTCATTCAATACTATATAACATATGTTGTAGAGAAAGTGAAACATGTCATATTTCTGTAATTTGGGCTGTTATTTTGGTTACCATGCATATCAGAGAAATGAAGAAGTCAAATGGTTGCTTGTTCCTTGCTCACGTAAAGCTAAGACCAGACACTGCCAGTAAGCATGTTAGAAATAATCCGATGCCAAAGTAAACCTAACGCCAACAATGTATGACAAGGCTTCCATGCTGGGTATCACAATGTGGCAGCAGTTGTTCTGATGCAGCACTTGTTTCAAGACCCTGCACTACAATGTTGGAAATGGTGCTACTCTTTAGTGGGAGAGACTAGGGCTGCTTATTAATGTGTTTAGTTATTAATTAGTTGATTAATCAGGGATTAAACATAGGGCCTAATATGAGGAACCTCATTCAGTAAGAAGCCAGATTTCCTTCAGTTGTCTGCTGCAGCCCTAGGGCTAATACATGTTAATCAGCTAAGGTGAAAGTGACCGTCCTTTGTCTGATGGAAAAAACTGTCATACTTGCTGGATCTCTGAAAGAGTGAAGTGTATGTGCTCTTTTGTTGGGGAAGGGTTTCACTATGGGAATTCCGCTCAATGACCTTCTGATATATGATAGAAGAAGAAGAGGAAGAAGAATTAGAAGAAGAAGAAGAAGAATTTTTCATAAAGACTGAAAATAAAAATTAAAAAAAACACAGTTTTTCCGTGTTATTCATACTGTCTTTTGATCTCAATTTTCTTATTTGTACTTACCAGTGTTATTACTTGTCAACGTGGTAACCAGCAGGCTGCCTGCTGCTGCGTAGATGTGTGGGGTGGGTGGGGAGCAGACTGAGAGCTCAAAACAGCTCAATTTCTTTATCAGTTTGATCTGTGTGTAGTAATGTTTTAGAGGGTCTATTTTCTATCAATTTTTGTAGCCACGGTGCAGCCAACTTGGCAAGTTACATTGCAGCTTGACAAGTTTGTCGTTAAGTAAGTTATTGACATTATTATGACAATTATTATTATTATTAATATAATTGATGTTGCATTTTGTTGTATTATTTTACTGGCATGAAATGAACAACCAAAGATTACTAATAACAAACGGGCTAATATAAAATAATACCCATCCGGACACAGGGCTCAACTCTATGTATTTGGTAGTCCATAATTGTAATGCCATAGTTGTCTGTGAAGAATATCTGCAAGTGTTGTACTTAAGGTTCCCAGTTAAAGAAGTTTGCAGCCCTGAGGTGTCATTTCTGTCAAGCAGCTGACTGATAAACAGAGCACATCACATTTTAATAGTTGGAAGAGTTGTAATTACTTGTATAAAATATATAGATCTGATGTATATAAAGATATTGATGTTAATGGAAGTTTTGACTCTTTATATTTGTCAAATGTTGCTATTCAGTCATCTGATATAATATCTAGGAGATATGAGATTTGAAAGATGTGCTTTGTGTGTCTGTCAGACTGTCTCCTTCATAGCAGTGCAATTGTAAAACAGTTTGTCAGATCAGTATGTAGCTGGATGGCCTATTGCAGAGGCCTTGTTCATGGAGACAATTTCACAAGAAAGATCTAGTTTGGGATCATGTTCAGTAACCCCTGATCACATAGCACTGCTTTGGGATTGTTCTTTTGCTTATTATTCTGCTTGTTGAATTTCGGATTTTAATACTTGAAGTGCCGGTCCCTTCCAGTGGATTTGAAAACATTTAATTTATTTTTCTATTGTAAGTACTGTCAAGTATTGCAAGTTTTAGATTGGATAACTGTTCCAACACCAAGAAACATTGCTCCTGAATAGTATCAAATACTTTAAAATGTTTTTTAATTAAAATGCATTTGCCATTTGCAGTATGAATTAAAAGACTTACTTTTTTTTAAATAAAGAAGTATGTTATAGGAAAGGTATTGTGGTCATATTTCTTTGGAGAGCTTGTGAACTTCTTTAACATGTCATATGTAGAATGATGTATTATTAATGGTGAAAGGACTGTATATAAGCCACTGTAGGCTGTCTTTCCTCCTGACCCTCACAAACACAGGCATGTCTGTGTAGGTGGCATTGAATACACATTGGTGTGCTGTTTGTGGCCTGGGAGAGCATTCAGATGATTAGGTGAGTACATGACACTGGAGATGCTTGTTGCTCAATGTGCTTCCTTGCAGGATGGGAAGTGGTAGAATTATCATTTTTATTTACTTTTCTCTGATTCCTCCCTGTCATTCTCTTTTTTCATTTTCCTTTGTACATCTCTTTCTTTTTACTGTCATGAGCTGGAACAGCATATAGTACCCAGGCTACAGACTGGATTGCAGAGGAATTGTGTTTCACTTCCCCATACAGGCAAGAGACTGTCCTCTTCTCCAAAGTATCAAGTGCGGGACCCACCCAGACTTCTGCCCACTGGCTGCTGGGGTCTCTTTCACCACTAGTAAAGTAGATGGGTTGTGAAGCTGACACCACTCATCCATGTTCTGTGCAGAGATTATGAATGGGTGGAGGTATGACTCCACTTCTGCAAATGCTGTCATGGTATACACAGAGACAGTTTTACCTTTACCTTTCTTTCTCAACATCGTTTCTTCATTTCTTCATTCTGCTTTTTTGTTTCTCTGTCTCTCCTTCTGCCTATATATTCCTGCCTTCCTCTTTCACACAAGAAAGAAACAAAAACGAAACAAGGATATTAACATGTATGGAGAAACAGTTATAATGCATAGATGAGCATCTTTTAGTAGAAAGAAGCAGGAAAAAACAGAATTAGGTCTTAAAATTGCATAAATTACAAGTTGCAACAATTGAAAATGAAAGTGACATGCTGGAGCAGGATGACTAACTGCTGCATGATCACAGACCTGTGACATCATTTCCCTCTCTGCAAGAATATAAGGTCCACAAACAGCCATGCAGAATTCTTTGTTTACATAAGCATGAGACAAATAATGCCAGTGGGAGACTATGTCACAATTTTATCGAGCACCAGGCCTACTTTATTTTTTATAAAGCGTCTTCCCAGTGTGTTTTTTTCAGAGGAATGTGCCTCATTTGTGTATAAAATTGTGCTAGTCTCAAACAAAAAAAGGGCCCTCTGTAATCTGATGAAACACTGAGGAGCACATTAAGGCAAGGTGTATGTAAGTGTGGAATTTTCATGGAATCTGTGACAGATCATTATTAAAGGTACAGTTTATCTTCTGCAGACCCTCCATGAGTCACACTAAACCATTCCTCTGTTACTGGTTTACATGCTAGACTGTGGATGGAAATGATACATAGGTCTTTGTTTTGTGTTGCAATGAGTGCAGTTGTGAGGCATAAATGTGCTGTGGACAGTGATTTGCACTGAAGCTCACAAATGCAGCAAATGAACATGTCAGTTTAATGACTTGCTGTGCAGACTGCATGATGTATAAATAAACTATTGTTAGTAAAGGATAAACTGTGCCTTAAGTTGTGTACACATGCTCTTCATATTGTATTCAGAACAGTGGTCTTCAAACTGTGGTTTCTGAACTTAACACTGTGAAAAATATTTTAGCTGACAGTGGACAACTACTGTTAATACCAAGGAAAATTCTCCAGAATGTAATGAGTAGTGGTAATCTGGCTGTTTTGCCAGTTGCACATTTGATATGCACAGCAACACTACTTCATTTCCTTTTAGATGCAAAATGATTCGTGAAATATATTTTGAAGGTTGAGGGAAGCTGGGATGGCCTAATGCAGTATATATCTGTCCTGGGAGTAAATTAGAAAAATCTCATGAACAAGATTTTATTGGAACGAGGTGTTCACATTCTTCACATTTTTGTACAAGGGACTCATGAAATGATTAAGTTTGGGGACCACTGTGTTTAACTATGATATCATAATGACTATTGTTTCTGTTGTATTGGATACAATGTTATGACAGTACAGTGTAATGCAGTTGTGACCAAGGCATGTTATCAACAGTCCTTTGTGTTTGTCAATCTCAACTGTCAAATAATTGTATCAAGGTATTTTACAAGTCCAAATATGGTTAATTAGTAATTCTCACCCAAATCTTTAACATGACTGCATTATGTTTCAAATAAAATTTTCATGTTGCTGTTGTAAAACATACATCAGTCTTTGTACATGAGGAAAATGTTCATACATTGAGTTTATTCACGGTATGCTTGGAAAGGAAATACCAGAATTGGAACAGAATGTAAAAAAATGTTAGGTTTGGCTACTTGTGAAGCTTTCTGAAGTGTTAATGAAAATAGCTGGTGCTGGGAATCACTGTGGCCACAATTAGGAATAACTAAGTGACTCCAACAATGTTCATGGTTAATGTTTTGTTTATTTTAATGTTGGGTGGCATCTCACTGGAAGAACAACAATGTTGTTCAGTATTCAAAGACCACCTGGACACATGTGTCTGAAGAAACTGGAGTGCCTTGTAGTTAATGGCTTTGAGGAACATGATGATGCTCAATAAATAATGAAAACAAAGGGAAGTGTACCAACCAAGTGTAGGTTCTGGTTCAAATTAAGAAGTCATAAACTTTATTTGTGCACTGTTGTCAATATGTAAGAGAGTCAAACCACAGTTGTGTTCATGTTATCAAGTACATGAAGGGTTTGTTATTTTAATGTTCTCTCATTTAACAGGTGAAGTTGTGTAGTGTGAAGTCCAGTATGCATATTTTGATACATGTTAGAGAGCATTATAAGGATATTTAAACTATAGATAGGTAGCTCCATGTTACGCAGTCTTCCTTAGGTAGCTTACATTCATTCATTTGATTAAAAAAATACCTGCTTCCATGGAACTCAAAATTTTATTACAGTATTCAAAACATCCTGTTACTGAACTATGTTACAGCCTTGTCTGTTGGTCCACAGTTAAGTTTACATCTGGATACATGCATTTGAGCATGTATCACCACTTGGATCAGCTCAAATCATGCAACTTCTATAAACATATTCAAATTTACATACATGTGGAGATCTAATCTCTAGTTAAAACAAAATTTGTGGAGTCAGTTAAAAAATGACATCTGATGAGGAATGCTTCATATTTCTAAGTTCTACTGTATTGTAGGTTAAACTATAGAAAACAAAACATAATTGGTACTAACATGAACTTCTAAGAAGGGAAACACATGCCGAAAACACTATGTTAATGAACAAAGTAACATTAGGAGATGACTTGTTTTTGAAAATTCTGTAAGGACAGGTGTTGCCAATTTTGAACGTTTGCATCACGTACTCTGAAGAATAATACAAAATTTGCATACTCAATACTGCCAGCTGATCAATTAAGTTTTGGCAATTGGTGCCTCATCCTTCACCACAGAATTTCTGTAAGGTGTATAAATAACTGTCAAAAAGGTGTGAAGCTCCTTACAGCATGATCTGTTAAAAGTAAGTAAACATAAAATTTCTTTTTAGCTTTTTATTTCTCTTTCATAATACAAACAATGGATGAAACCATCACCTTGTGAAGAAAGCACAAAAAATGAGCTTCCAAATTCAGCAGTTCCTGGTGTTAAAATTATTCCAGTCTGTTGCAATATGCACCATTGTTTAGATGAGACACTGGTATTTTCCTGAATATGTGGAATCTCTTCAGAAAATTAACATCATCTGGATGATTATGCTAACACTCAACTGAAGTCTGCAATTAAAAATTAAAAAGCTCTTGCTCAGTATATTTTACAAGCAATAAATACCAAAATTCCTCCCAATTTCAGCATCTGCAAAGTGAATTGAAGTGGTTAAAAACTGTGATTTTAAATGAAATTGAATTTTCTGAATTGCTTGGCAGCAATGGATATAAAACACACTAAAACACAACCACCAAATCAGGAACTACATATTACAGTTGTAAGGCAACATATAAAGCTGTAGTATTAGCTGTGACTTGTGCTAAATATAAATTCATTTACTCACACATTGGAATACAAGGTAGTATCTCTAATGGAGATGTCTTCAAATACACATCACTATATGACAAACTGCTGATGCCATCATAAAATATCTCCAACCAACTACACTTCCTGGCAGAACAAAACAGACTTTGTTTGTGTTCATAGCAGATGAATCATATGTCTTATAAGAAAACACTGTTAATACTTGCTGTGATCATTAGTCCACGAATTCTTGACAGATTTTTAAATTGCAGGGTACATCAGAGGTGGCACATCACCAAAAATTGTACTGAAATCTTAGGTGCTGTTTTATGAAGTTCTGAAAATGATAATGGAATTCAGCCTTCAGTTATAATTTACATTATTCATAACTACCTCAGAAACAGGAAGTTGCTCAGTACACACCACCTGGCACATTTGATTCTGAAGATGCATATAAAAGTATATGAAGGGGCTGGAAATTTTAAGTACCAGCAACAAATTGGAAACTGTATTGGTCATACAGTGGTTTGCATAAACTTTAAATTGGTGAAAATATAGCATTCTGTGTAGGAGATAGTGTGTACTGGGCTAACAAAGGGCAATAATAAAAGCAATGTTATGTTACAGCGATCGGAGAGAAATGAATGTAGGATGAACATTTCTGTTGATAGTTGGAAAGAAACTGCGAAATATTTCTGAATTATTCAAGAATATTACAAAACTTTTTAGGAATATTACAACAAATGTTCAACTACAGGATTGGTGTTTGTGTTATCTGCTGATATATTCTTTAGAACTTTCAAACTGCTGAAAGAACACCATGTAGGAGTATACGAAGCAGATTTTATGCAGGACATCCCCCCCCCCCCCA
>Ga0209629_10004855_pt1 | contig 10055 bp, 5 predicted proteins | sample TergutCu122P5_FD_187286 | JGI IMG/M metagenome (GOLD analysis project Ga0209629, IMG submission 187286) | Cubitermes ugandensis P5 segment gut microbial communities from Kakamega Forest, Kenya - Cu122 P5 (SPAdes) (version 2) | ecosystem: Host-associated > Arthropoda: Insects > Digestive system >... | reverse complement strand
CGCTACGATACGGAACGGATTGTCCGGAACGATTTTCAATATTCCGACAGTCATTTGGGAAAAGGATATGAAATAAGTGGAACTCAGAAATGCGCTTACCGATCGTACCGGTCGGTTTTATCTGTTTGACGGCGACGCGCGCGACAGTACGTGGTGTAATTGAGGGAGTGACTGAAAACGGGAAAATTGTGTATAAACGAGAGAAGATAAAAGTGGGGGTGAAAAGGTAAAAAATACTTTGTGTTATGTTAACTCAAATTTGACGCATCGTCATTGCGAGAGCGAAGCTCGAAGCAATCCAATGATATTCAATATGTTGGATTGCTTCGCCTAACGGCTCGCAATGACGGCATTATAGAATTAACTCAACATTAGTTAGGTTTGCTCTCTTCGAGAGCACGGTTCCCAAGCCTTTCTTTTATGCGCTTCATTAATTTTGCGGTAAACTCATAATTCTTTAATCCCCAAGTCGGCGCAATCAATAAATCTTCGGGAGATTGGGAAACGAAACGATCGATGATAAAATTCGGATTCAAGCGATTCATAAAATCTATACATAAATCGATGTATTCATCCACCGAATAGAGCCGGAACATTTCCGGATGCTTTTCCAATTGCCCTGCCATCAGAGTATTTCGAATCAGTTGCAACTGATGCAATTTAACGGTCGTAATTGGTAATGAAGAAATTTGATCTGCATGCGAAAGAATCATTTCGCGCGATTCGCCCGGAAGACCCAAAATCAGATGAACGCCGGTATATATTTTTCGGGCGGCGGTTCGATAAATGGCATCGACCGATTCTTCGTAGGTATGTCCTCGATTGATCAGTTGTAAAGTTTCGTTACAAGTCGATTCGACTCCGTATTCGATCAATAAAAAATGTTTCTGCGCTATTTTTTCTAAAACATCCAACAAATCGTCCGGCATACAATCGGGACGTGTAGCGATAATCAATCCCGCTACATCGGGATAACTCAATGCCTCAGCGTATTTGGCTGAAAGATTTTCTATTGAATCATAGGTATTGGTGTAAGCCTGAAAATAGGCTATATATTTCATTTGGGGGTATTTTCGGGAAAAAAACCGAATGCCGGCTTCCAACTGTTGCCTGACCGATTTTTCATTAAACGCATATTGCGGACTGAAAGTCTGATTGTTACAATACGTGCATCCTCCCCGGCCTTTGCTCCCGTCGCGATTGGGGCAAGTGAATCCTGCATTGATGGATATTTTTTGTACCTTAAAGGGAAAAATCGTTTGCAGGAAATCGCTGAAAGTACGCGGATAATGCGGATGATTTAAACTCATTGATGCAAATGTATTACAAAACTATTGTTAAGTTAATTTTATTATGCCGTCATTACGAGCGGAGCGAAGCAATCCATGCCTTTTTTTGGATTGCTTCGAGCTATCGCCCTCGCAATGACGATGCGCCAAATTTTAGTTAACTTAACACTATATTCGTCACAAAAATACGATTTTCTTTCAACTTCCCGAAAAATGTATTACTTTTGTAATCATTTATAACTCATAACTCATAACTCATAATTTATAATTCAATATGGCCTTATTTGAAACTATCAGCAGCGACATTCAAGCGGCAATGCTGGCAAAAGATAAAATTCGCTTAGAAGCTTTACGCGGTGCAAAAAAAGAATTCCTTGAAGCAAAAACGGCGAAAGGATCAGACGGCGAGTTGAGTGATGAAACCGCCGTAAAAATCTTGCAGAAAATGGTAAAGCAACGCAAAGAAAGCGCGACGATTTACAGTGAACAAAACCGCCCGGAATTGGCTGAAAAAGAATTAGCCGAAGTGACGGTGTTAGAAACTTATCTTCCGAAATCGTTATCTCCCGAAGAATTAGAGGCAGCGCTCAGGGAAATCATTGCACAAGTCGGAGCAACTTCCGCCAAAGACATGGGGAAAGTGATGGGTGCAGCAACCAAAGCGCTTGCCGGAAAAACCGAAGGCCGACTTATCTCGGAAAAAGTAAAACAGTTGTTGGGATAATTGCCCGGTATCATTTTACCCACAAAATCGCTTGTGTTAACAATTTTACGAAATTCGGATTGGTCCACGCGCGATTATCATGTCCCAACAGGATGGTCGCTACTTTCGATTGCCCGTAGCGATTGGTCCATGCCACAGAAGGGGTAGCGGAAGAATCATCGGTCGACAGCAGCAAGTGCACGTCGGGATTGACTGTTCCGTTTCCGTAAACCTCGTCTTGAATGTCGAAATCTTGAATGCCCTTCGTGATCGGATGCGTGGGATCTGCTATCTTCACCCGGAGTTGCACATCATGCCGGTAAGTTGAAGCGGGATGTTCAATGCCGGTGTTGTCTGTCCACGCTTTTTGGTGATAACGTCCGCCGACTACGGTTTGGTATTCCGGCCAATTTTGATAGGAACAGTAAGCATGATGCCAAACCACGAGTCCTTTTCCCGCTTTCAGGCAATCCGTAAAGTCTGCTTTTTCTTGCTCGCTGATGGAGTCCGGCATATCGTAGAGCAGAACCACATCATAAGAAGAACGATTTTCCGGACGAAACATGGCCAAAGCGTTGGGATGCTTTACTTCTGAAACCGTTATGCCTTGCAATGAATTTATAAAAGCATGGAACGGGTCTTTATCAAAATCATGTCCTCCGGTGATTAACAGCACTCGCACCGGATCGGCTTTTTTCGAGCATGAAACGCCCAAGAGCAGCAGGATGGAAAGGAATATAATTCCCGAAATTTGAAGGAATGTTTTCATAATTATTTTTTATTAAGGAATGAAGCAGGTATATAATACTTTTTTATGGCTGCAAAATTAGTAAATATTCCGGTAAAATCTATACCTTTGAACCGAAAATGAACATACGACTTCCATTCGCAGTTTTAGTGGGTTTATTCCTAATCATCTACTGTTTAGGAGCAAGGGCTCAAACGGTTTCGAAACAAGGAATCCCGGAACTGCCGGCAACCAACGACGATTCATTGACAGTCGTAACGCTCAACGATATTTATGTCTATCCTCCGGTAGTCTTTGATAATCCGGGTGAAGAACAAAAATACTTGAAACTGATCAGGGATGTTAAAAAAACCTTGCCTTATGCAAAATATGTTTATGGCACTTTAATTGAAACCTACGAATACATCATGACTTTGCCTACGGAAAAAGAACGGGAAGCGCATTTAAAACAGATGGAGAAAGATTTGTATAGCGAATTCTTTCCTGTGTTAAAAAAAATGAGTTTATCGCAAGGCAAACTGCTGATTAAATTAGTGGATCGGGAATGTAACCAAAGTTCCTACGATTTGATTAAAGCGTTCTTAGGTCCTGTCCGCGCCGGGTTTTGGAATCTCTTTGCCGGAATATTTGGTGCAAGTCTCAAGACCACTTGGGACCCGGAGGGAAAAGATGCCGCAACGGAGCGCGTAGTCGAGTTAGTTGAAATAGGTGTGCTTTGAAAATCATGGATCACCGGTTTTCCCGATTACCCAAAATCAACCCCTCTTTTTGACGATCTTTTCATTTCGTGGGTAAAAACGACTATTTTGTGGACAGGGGATACCACTTTGTGGATAACTCCTTTTTTTTGTAGTCTAAGAAAATTTTTGTATATACATTTGGCGCATCAAAAATGAACTAAAATGTATATACAGATGAAAACAAAATTTTTTACTCTTTTAACGGCGCTGATTCTTACGATCAGTGCAAAGGCAAACGATGTGATTGTTCTCGCATCAGAACTTGGGGGTCCGGGTTTTACAAACAGAGCGATCGCTTTTACGATTAAAGCTCCCATGGGAACCTTTACGGTAAATTGGGGCGATGAAAACTATGATACCTATGATGCCCTTCCTGATGGACACACTGCTGCTCATATATACGATGTAAAGGCATTAAAAACGATTTCTGTTGCAGGCGATATGGCATGCGTATTTACAGGTTTTAGCTGTCTATCCGGTAATGGAGTAACCTATTTGGATGTAACCCAAGCGCCCTCATTGACAGAATTGACCTGCACAGGAGGAGCTTTATACGCTTTGGATATAAGCAATAATAAATCTTTAACCCATCTTGATTGCAGCGCAAACAATCTGAACACTTTGAATCTGACTGATCATGGAGCGCTGACTTATCTCGATTGCAGCAAGAACCCTATTGCAATTTTAATTACAAGCGACCTGGTTGATTTGGAAACGTTAATTTGTTCCCGCACTCAACTTTCTTCATTACCTGCCCTCAGTGGAAAACTTAAATATTTAACCTGCACCGAGAATCAGTTCAGCAGTATGAACCTGTCCGGGCGAACCTCATTGGTGAACGTGGATTGTTCAAACGGCACACTGACCAATTTGTCGGCAAGCGGGTGTCCAAATTTATACAAATTTGTTTGCAGCGGGAATCAACTTACAAGCCTCGATTTGAGCAACAGTAATGTAAGTATGTTGTCTTGTGGTAATAATCAAATTACGAGCCTGAATATAAGCAACAGCAATATAAGTTCCTACTTGGATTGCAGTAATAACAAACTTACAACTTTGGATTTCAGCAACGTCAATGCAGGCGGACAAGCCATGGAACTGTATTGTTTAAATAACGAAATCACCTATATAACAGTAGGAGCCAACAGTAATTTCTCTGTTGTTAAATGTGGCTACAATCACATTCCCCTCTCCAATGCCTATACCATATATCAAAAAGTAGCGCCGGGCGGCGACGTTTTTTTTAGCTATCAAACATTGCCGACACAACAGGTAAACGGTACGGTGAACCTTACCGGCGAAATGGTTATCAACGGAATACAAACGGCATTCACTGTTCTCAGAGACGGTAATCCGGCGGCAGCAGGCGTTGATTACCAACTCAACTATACCAATCAAACCATTACTTTTTTTGTTCCGGCCACCTATCAAGTAACCATGACCAATGCCGCTATCCCCACCGCCTCGGTGGATGTTACCTATATTGTGGATAATGCCGCCTGCGGAAACCCAACAAATATAACCGCTTCCAATATAACCGGTTACGGAGCGACCTTGTCGTGGAACGCTTCAGCTTCTTCCCCTTCCGGAGGTTATCAGTATGAGGTACGTGCAAGCGGAGCGGTCGGCAGCGGAGCAAACGGATTAATCGCCTCCGGAAATACTCCGGCGGGAGTAACAAGCATTGCTGTTTCAGGATTATCGTGCAATACCGTTTATACAGCCTATGTGCGCTCCAACTGCGGAGGAGGAAGCTACAGCCGATGGTCGACCGGCTATTCGTTCACTACGGATGCTTCTATTATATCAACCTATCCTTATATACAAAGTTTCGGTTCGGTATTAAGCGATTGTTGGTCGGCTTCCGAAGGGAAATCCGGTTCAAACTACCATTGGCAAACAACCACTGCTGACGCAAACCATGGCGCAAGCGCTTCGCCGGCCGGCGATTATTTTGCCTATTTAAATGTATATTATGCAGGTAGCACTTACAATCCTTTCTACCTGAAAACTCCTCCCTTTGTCTTAGATAATGTACCTAAGGAGGTGAGTTATTACTATTATTTGGGGAATGACGGATATAAGACTACCCCTGTGCCGCTTAGCTTACAAATAAGCGCAGATGGCGGAGCAACTTGGACGGATTTATACCAACATACAACCGCCAACTCCACTTTTGCCACAACGAATGCAGTCAGTAACTGGAAACGAAATACGGTCGATTTGTCGGCATTTCTCAATCAAACGGTCATTTTTCGCTTTGCCGCAAATTCCTATTATGGAGGTAGCTATTGCAATCAAGGCATCGACGAATTTACCATTGAGAATATTTCCGGCTGCACCGATCCTTCGCCTCTGATTGTATCCAATATAACCGCCACTACGGTGAAAGTAGGGTGGACGGCTCTCGATCCTGCGCCGGCGAACGGCTATCAATACGAAGTGCGTTCATCGGGGGGCGCCGGCAGCGGCGTTACCGGCTTAGCGGCATCAGGTAATGTACCTGCCGGAACAGTGAACGCTACAATTTCGGGATTGTTGCCCTCTACCATGTATGTCGTATATGTCCGTTCCGATTGCGGCGGCGAATACAGCCGTTGGTCGCAAGGAACCACATTTAAAACGGTGATTGGCAGTTATCCTTATCTTCAATCGTTTTCTTCTGCTTTAGACAAAGACTGGACGGCATCGGAAGGAGTTTCCGGAGCATCTTACCATTGGGGAACCACCGCCTCCGACGCAACTTATGGAGTGAACGGACCGAAAGCCGGCAGCTATTTTGCTAATTTAATCGTTGCTTATACAGGTACGATATTTAATCCGTATTATTTGAACACTCCGGTATTCACACTCAATAATGTACCTATGCGGGTGAGTTATTACTACTTTCTCGGGGGCGACGGATATACTACTTCTCCTGTTCCGCTCTCCTTGCAAATAAGCGCCGATAACGGAGCGACATGGACGACTATCTATCAGCATACGACAGCCAATTCCAAGTTTGCTAAAACAAGTGATGTCGGTAATTGGACGAAAAATACGGTTGATTTAACGGCTTATGTCAATCAAACGGTGAAGCTGCGGTTTGCTTCCAATTCCAGCTACACCTACGGCTGTAGCGGTCAAGGCATTGACGAATTTGTCCTCGAAGATATTCCTTCTTGCGAAGAACCGCGCGGACTTACCGTATCGAATGTAACGGCAACCACCGCATTGATTGCTTGGAACGCCTCTTCGTCGAATCCGGCAAACGGCTATCAGTATGAAGTACGAACCTACGGAGAGCCCGGAAGTGGAACAGACGGCTTGGCGGCATCGGGCAATATAACTGCCGGTAGCACAAACCTTACCCTTTCAGGATTAACGGAGTCAACCAATTATATGGTCTATCTCCGTTCCGATTGCGGCGGCGACGATTACAGTCCGTGGACAGACGGTGTTCCGTTCCTGACGGCAGTTGGTAATTATCCTTATGTACAACCATTTGCTTACACTTTAGATAATAATTGGACCTATTCAGAAGGTGTATTCGGATCGTCTATACATTGGAATACTACTAATGCAGATGGAAGTTATGGAGTTAGCGGCCCGAAAGCCGGCAGCTATTTTGCCCGTCTGAGCGTTAGTTCTGCCAATGCTGCATATATGCCTTATTATATGAATGCTCCATCATTTACTTTGGACAATACCCCAAAACAGCTCAGTTACTATTATTACATAGGAAGCCAAGGATTTACGGGACCTCCGAATGCTCCGCTCACTCTTCAAATAAGCGTCAACAATGGAGCAAGCTGGACAAACTTATATCAACATTCAGCCGCCAATACCACCTTTGCTACTTCCAACGACCTTAGTAACTGGAAAAAGAATACCGTCGATTTATCGGCTTACACTAATAAAACGGTACTATTTCGCTTTGCCTCCAGTTCATATAATTTTGGAGGAGGATTTTGTAATCAGGGAGTCGACGAGTTTACGGTCGAGAATATTCCTTCCTGTATCGAACCTCGCAGCCTTACCGTAACGAATGTAACGGCAACAACCGCATTGTTTTCGTGGAACGCCTCTCCTTCAACTCCGGCAAACGGCTATCAATATGAGGTGAGAACATACGGAGACCCCGGAAGCGGAGCCAACGGCTTGGCAGTATCAGGAACTTCGCCGGCGGGAACAACAAGCGCTACCATTTCAGGACTACCGATGGGCACTCTCTGCTTTGTCTATATCCGTTCCGATTGCGGCGGAGGCGATTACAGCACCTGGTCGAATGCGGCTTCTTTCACAACCCTGTGTTCGAACGTTACAACTTTTCCCTATATTCAAAGTTTTAATGCGGTATTGGATGGCTGCTGGTCGGTTTCCGAAGGAGTATCCGGCTCTTCTGTTCATTGGAAAACGATAGCCGCAGACGCATCCCATGGAGCAAGCGCTCCAAAAGCCGGAGCTTATTTTGCATTGTTGAATACTTATGGCGCAAACAAAACGTATAATCCTTATTATATGACATCTCCGCAAATAGTTTTAGACAATACGCCTAAATGTATCAATTACTATTATTATCTGGGAAACAACGGGTATAAAAATTCTCCGATTCCTCTTGCATTACAGATAAGCGTCGATAATGGTGCGACATGGACCGACTTGTATCAACATACCGATGCTAATTCCGTTTTTGCCACCACAAGCGCTGTCGGTAATTGGACAAAGAACACGATTGATTTATCGGCATACGTCAATAAAACCATCAAACTTCGTTTTGCCGCCAATTCCAATTACGGAAGCGGATATAGCAATCAGGGAATTGATGAGTTTACGATAGAGAATATACCATCCTGCGCCGAACCAACCTCAGTTATTGCATCTCAAATAACGGATGTCTCTGCATTTGTTTCATGGAGTGCCTCTCTGTCGAATCCGGCCAATGGGTATCAGTATGAAGTGCGCGCTTCGGGAGAAGCCGGCAGCGGTACCAACGGCCTGGCGGCTTCCGGCAATACCCCGGCGGGAGTTTTAAATGCTATCGTGTCGGGATTATCGGGTTCAACCGTTTACACAGTCTTTGTGCGTTCCGATTGCGGAGGCGGCGAATATAGTCCCTGGTCGCTGGGATGTAATTTCAAAACCCTTTGTTCCTCAGTTTCATCTTATCCTTATGTAGAAAGTTTCACTAATTCGTTTGCTCCCTGCTGGTCGGTATCCGAAGGCGCCTCGGGCGCCGGTTATCATTGGAAAATCGGTACAACCGACGCATCTCACGGTGCAAGCGCTCCGAAAGCCGGCAGTTATTTTGCATATTTAGATGTATATGATGCAAGCAAATCATATAACCCATATTATCTTACAACTTCTTTATTTGATCTGGGCGCTACACAGAAAAAGGTCGGTTATTGGTATTTTTTGGGAAATACCGGAGATAAAACCGCTCCGCTTACACTGCAAATAAGCGCCGATTTTGGAGCGACATGGACGAATATCTTTCAGCATACCTCCGATAATTCCACATTTGCCACGAATAGCGCCGTGAGCAATTGGACATTGAATACGGTCGATCTGTCGGCGTATGTCAATCAAAAGGTAATGTTTCGTTTTGCAGCTAATTCCAATATGGGAAGCGGATATTGCAACATGGGCATCGACGAATTTTACATAGAAAATATTTCTGCCTGTGCAGTTCCTTCGACGCCGGTTATTTCCAATATAACCTCAACCACAGCGAATGTAACATGGACTGCTCCAAATCCGGCACCGGCGAACGGCTATCAATACGAAGTGCGTTCATCGGGAAATGCCGGCAGCGGCGCTACCGGATTAGCGGCATCAGGTAATGTACTTGCCGGTACAGTAAACGCTACAATTTCGGGATTATTGCCAATTACCACATATTTCGTATATGTCCGGTCCGATTGCGGCGGTGGCGATTACAGCCGTTGGACTGATGGCGCCATATTCAAAACAGTGATTGACAGTTATCCTTACCTTCAATCGTTTTCTTACGTTTTAGACCAAGACTGGACTGCATCGGAAGGTTTTTCCGGAGCAGGTTACCATTGGCAAGCCGCTTCTTCCGACGCACAAGGTGCAAGCGGCCCGAAAGCCGGCAGTTATTTTGCACGGTTGAATGTCTATAATGCAAGCACTTCGTATAATCCCTATTATCTGACAACTCCTTCATTTTTATTTGATAGTAAACCAAAGCAAGTCAGTTATTGGTATTTTCTGGGAAACGGCGGTGATAAAAGCGCTCCGCTTACGCTGCAAATAAGTGCCGATGGAGGAGTAAGCTGGACGAATATCTATCAGCATAACTCAACCAATTCCACCTTTGCCACTTCCGGCGCTGTGAGTAACTGGACGCTGAATACGGTCGATCTGTCGGCGTATGTCAATCAAACGGTGATCCTTCGTTTTGCCGCCAATTCCAATTACGGAAGCGGAACTTGCAACATGGGCATCGACGAGTTTACCATCACCGAGAAGGAAAGAGCGCCCATGACCCTCGCCTGGCAAGGCGGGACAAGCGCCGATTGGAACACCGCTGCCAACTGGGACGGCGGACAGGTTCCGGCCGCCGGAGA
>Ga0209629_10004854_pt1 | contig 10056 bp, 9 predicted proteins | sample TergutCu122P5_FD_187286 | JGI IMG/M metagenome (GOLD analysis project Ga0209629, IMG submission 187286) | Cubitermes ugandensis P5 segment gut microbial communities from Kakamega Forest, Kenya - Cu122 P5 (SPAdes) (version 2) | ecosystem: Host-associated > Arthropoda: Insects > Digestive system >... | reverse complement strand
CGATGTCCAGCATGTCCGCCGCACTGACCGGCACGACGTCCACGCCCAGATCGTCCAGCAACTCGCACCATCCGCGCGACCCGGCGCGGAGTGGGTAGACCATCACCTCGGCCCCGGTGATGGCGGTGATCGCGAACGTGTCGGCCGTCGCGAGGATCTGTCGGGCTGCCCGATGGAACGAGTTCGCGCGGTGAGTGAACGCGATCAAGACACAGGCGTCCAGGCGTTGGTACGTATGCAATCGGTGCTCACCCTTCACGGCCCGCGTCGTTCCCTCCGTCCGGCCGCCCGATCCCCGGACCGTCCCTCCGACGAAGGCCGCCGGGCCCGTCCGGATAGACTGGCGCCCGTGAGCTACCGCATCTATGACGAGCGCAGCGGGGCGGTCGTGCCCCTGGAAACCGTGGTGAACGGCCGGGTGTCCATCTACTGCTGCGGGCTCACCGTGCAGGCCTCGCCCCACCTCGGCCACATGCGCTGGGAGGTCGTCTTCGACGTGCTGCGCCGGTGGCTGCGGGCGTCGGGACACCAGGTCACGATGGTCGTGAACGTCACCGACATCAACGACAAGATCGAGACGAAGGCGCGCGACCGGGGCCTGGAGTGGTACCAGGTGGCCTACGAGGTCGAGCTCGAGCTGCACCGCGCCCGCGCCGCGCTGGGCATCACGCCCCCCGACTACGAGCCGCGCGCGTCCGGACACATCCCCGACCAGATCGCCCTGATCGCCCGGCTGATCGACGCCGGCCACGCCTACCCCGCCGCCGACGGCTCCGGCGATGTCTACTTCGACGTCCGGTCCTGGCCCCGGTATGGCGAGCTGACCAGGCAGAACATCGCCGACATGCATGACGACGACGAGGCCCCGGCGCGCGCCAAGCGCGACCCGCACGACTTCGCCCTGTGGAAGGGCGCGAAGCCCACCGACCCGCCGACCGCCACGTGGGACTCCCCCTGGGGACGGGGCCGTCCCGGCTGGCACCTCGAATGCTCGGCGATGGCCACGAAGTACCTTGGCGACACGTTCGACATCCACGGCGGCGGCCTCGACCTGCGCTTCCCGCACCACGAGAACGAGCAGGCCCAGGCGCAGGCCGCGGGGTACGGCTTCGCCCGCCACTGGATGCACAACGCGTTCGTCACGATGGCGAACGAGAAGATGAGCAAGTCGCTCGGCAACGGCGCGCAGGTGATGCAGGTCGTCCGGCGCACGCCCGGCCGGGCCGTCCGGTTGTACCTTGCCGCCCCGCACTACCGCTCGACGATCGACTTCTCCGACGACGCCCTCGACGAGGCCACCGCCCAGATCGGGCGCATCGACACGTACCTCGCGCGCTGCGGCGTCGCGGAGCGCGCCACGTTCGACGCCGCCGACCTGCCATCCGCGTTCACCGACGCCCTCGACGACGACCTGGGGACGCCCGCCGCGTTCGCCTGCCTGTTCGACACGATCCGGGCCGGCCACAAGGCCCTCGACGCCGGGGACGCGCCCGCCGCCGACGACGCCCTGCGCGTCGTCCGGGCGATGCTGCACGTCCTCGGGCTCGACCCGTACGACCCCGAGTGGGCCGACGCCCCCGGGGCCGGCCCGGACCTCACGGACACCGTCGACGGTCTCGTGCGCCTCGTGCTCGACCAGCGGGCCCTGGCCCGCGAGCGCAAGGACTGGGACGCCGCCGACCGCCTCCGCGACCGCCTCGGCGCCTTGGGTCTGCGCATCGCGGACGGCCCCACCGGGGCCCGCTGGACCCTCGACCGCTGAGGCCACGTGCCCGCCGGCGCGCCGACTCGCCTTGCCACAAGGCGATCACCTGCCCCGCGGACGAGAGGCGTCCCGCCGGGCGGCATCACCCTGACCGGCCTGGCACTACATCGTCGAGGCCATGTGGGCGGCGGCCTGCCTGAACTCCTCGATGAACTCCGGACGGAGCAGGGCCATGATCCTCGGTACAACACCCCTCATGTACTCGGCATCGAACGTGCCTGCGTCCTGACGGGCGAAGCTGTCCGCCAGGATCGTCTCCAGCTCGGCCGCCTTCCCCTCCTGCACCCGATCCATCACGAACGCGTGGAACTTCGCCTGGCCCGGATTCATGCTTCCTCCCGTCTGCGCGCGCGGCGCACCCGCCCCCAGTGTACGGACGGGCGACGCCCCGGACCGAAGCGGCCAAACATGCCGACTATCGAGCGATTCATCTCGTTCGCCGATAGATTCATATCGACAAACGATAGGTTGATGTGCTAGGCTCGGCGGCATGCCACGCTGGAACACCAAGCGGTCGACGCAGGCGTCGATCATCGCCACCGGAGGTGCGATCGTCGTCGCCATCACGACCGCATGCCTGCTGCCCTTCGTCCCCCGCGTCAACCAGGACGGCCCCGTCCGCGTCGACCCGGACTGGTTCACCCGCGCCCTGCCCGCCATGTACCTATGCCTGGCCGCCGGGCTGGCCGCCCTGGTCACCCTGCTCGTCGTCCTCGTCGCGATCCTCCACGACGAGGTCTTCACGACCGCGAACGTCGCCCGCCTCCGCGCCATCTCGTGGTGCGGCGTGGCCATCGCGCTCGTGTGCGTCGTCGCGGGATTCGCAACCGGTGCCGTCATCGCCTGGCTGGTCATCGCCCTGATCGCCGGCTTCATGGCCCTCATCATGCGGATCGTCAAGAACGTCATCGACACCGCGCGCGTCCTCCAAGAAGACGCCGACTACACCATCTGAGGAGGCGTACATGCCGATCACCGTGAACCTGGACGTCGTCATGGCGCGCCGCCGCGTCGGCGTCGGCGAGCTTGCCGAGCGCGTGGGCATCACGCCCGCCAACCTGTCCATCCTGAAGAACGACAAGGCCCGCGCCATCCGCTTCTCGACGCTGGAGGCCCTGTGCCGCGAGCTCGGCTGCCAGCCGGGCGACCTGTTGAGCTACGACGAGGAGGAGACCAACGATGAGCATTGATACCGGCGTCCCCAGGCTGACCCGGCCGCCAATCCCCGTCACCCCACCACCCCACGTCAGGCGGACGTACGACGTCACGGCGCGGGACGGCGTATTCGCCCTCGTCCTGCTCGTGGTCGGCTACGTGTGGTGGGACTGGCTGTGGCCCCGCTCGACGGCGATCGTGATCCAGGACAGCCCTACGAGCGGGCAGGTCTGGTACCAGGATTGGCTGCCCGGCGCGGGCGTCCCGGCGTTCTTCGTCCTCGCCCTGGCCGTCTCGGTCGCCTACTACCGGCTGGCGGGCGTGCCCCTCACCCGGACGGCGTACGCCGGCGCCGCTCTGCTGCTCGTCGCCACCGGACCGTTCGTCCTGTACAGCACGACCGCGCTGCACCTTCTGCTCGGGGCCGCCGTGCTTGCCGGCTTCATCGTCTGGCACGCCTCGGTGTGTCACGAGGACGGGCCGGGCACGTTCGGCCTGCGCCTGGCCACCCACGCGCTGAACCAGGGCCTCGCCCCGTTCCGAAACGCCGGCGCCTGGTGGGCGGCCCTGACCGTCGGACTGCGCGGACACCGGCGCCCGGCCCAGGCGGTCGCCACGGTGATCGGGCTGATCGTGGCCGCACCCGTGATCGTCGTGGTGATCGCACTCCTGGCCTCCGCCGACACCGGTTTCTCCCATGTCGTGGAGTCCCTCGCCGGCGCGTTCGCCCACGTCAGCCCCGGACGGGTGTTCTGGCAGGCGGTCTTCGCCGTGCCCGTCGCCGCGTTCGCCGCGGGACTGCTGTACGCGAACGCGCACGCCCGCGGCGCCTCGACCGTATCCCCGGCCGCCCTGCGACGGGTGGGCCGGGCGCTGCAGCGCGTCCCGGTGACCGCCCTGGCCGCCCCGCTGGCCATCCTGTGCCTGATCTACGTCGTGTTCTTCGCCGCGATGGGCTCGTCCCTGTTCGCCGGGTTCGCCGGACACCTTCCGGACGGCTTCACGTACGCCTCCTTCGCCCGGCGCGGCTTCTTCGAGTTGGCCGGCGTCGCCGCCATCAACGCGGGCGTGATGGCGTTCGTCCACACGTTCGCGGTTCGGGCCGGCGGCCTGCCACGCTCCCTCCGGGCGTTCGGCGTCGCCCTGTCGGGGCTGACGCTCCTGCTGATCGCGACCTCGGCCAGCAAGCTCCTGCTGTACGTCAGCACGTACGGCCTGACGATGCTCCGGCTGGTCACCCTCGTATTCCTGGCCTGCCTGTTCGCCGTCTTCGCCCTCGTGCTGGCCCGGCACCTGCGGCGGTTCGACGTGTCGCGGCCCCTCGCCGGCGTCGTCCTCGTGGCGCTGCTCGGGCTCACCTGGGGCAATCCGCAGGGGCTCGTCGCCCGCTACGACGCCGACCGCTACCTGTCGGGCGACCTCGCGCAGATCGACGTCCCCTACCTCGCGGACAACCTCGGCGACGCCGCCATTCCCGCCCTTGCCGACCTCGCCGCCGCCGCACCGTCCCACCCCGCAGCCGGGCAGGCCGCACAAGCGGCGCTGGCCGAGTACGCGAAGAACGCACAGGCGATAGACGCCGCCGGGGGTGTCCCGTGGATGGCCTGGACCTGGCAGCGGGCCCAGGCCGTCCGGATCGCCGAGGCGGCCGGCTGAGGGCGACCATGAGCCGCCGGTAGACTCAGACCTCATGACCAGGGGCAAGAACACGGCTGGCTCGGGCGGGCGGATCCGCCGCTCGCTGGAGGGACGGGGGCCGACGCCGAAGGCCGAGGACCGCGTCTACCACAAGGCCTACAAGGCCAAACAGGATCAGGGGCGACGACCGGATCCCGGGCCGACGAAGACCCGCCCGACCGGCGCCGGACCCGACTGGGTGGTGGGACGCAACCCCGTGTGGGAGGCGCTGGGCGCCGGGCTGCCCGTGCGGACGGCGTACGTCGCCGAGGGGGCCGAACGCGACTCGCGCCTGCGCGACATCTTCGCGTTCGCCGCTGAACGCGCCCTGCCGCTGCTCACCGTGACACGCTTCGAACTCGACCGCCTGACCGGCGGCGCCGTGCACCAGGGCGTGGCACTGCAGCTACGCGAATTCGTGTACGCGGACGCCGACGACCTACTGGCAGAGGCGCTGCTCGACGAGACACGCCCGGCGCTGCTCGTCGGCTTGGACGGCATCACCGACCCGCACAACCTCGGCGCGATCGTCCGTTCCGCCGCGGCGTTCGGCGCGCACGGCGTCGTGATCCCGTCCCGGCGAAGCGCCCAGATCACGGCGGCTGCCTGGAAGGCCTCGGCCGGTGCCGCCGCCCGCTGCCCCGTCGCCAAGACCGGCAACCTGAACCAGTTCATCGAGAGGGCCGCCCGGGCCGGCTACACCGTTGTCGGGCTCGCCGGGGAGGCCGAGGACGACCTGGACGCCACCCCGGGGCTGTCCGACGCGCTGCTGCTCGTGGTCGGCGCCGAGGGCGAGGGGCTCTCCCGGCTCGCGCGAACGCGCTGCGACGCCCTGGCTCGCATCCCGATCACGGGTCCCATCGAGAGCTTGAACGCCTCCGTCGCGGCCGGGGTCGCACTCTACGAGATCGCCCGCCACCGGGCCTGAACCGCGTCAGTCGAGCCGGTCGACGAGCGTGCCGCACACCTGGTCGAGTGTGTCGCGCGCCGGCCCGGCCGGCAGGTCGTCCAGCAACGCGCGCGCCTGACCCACCTCGTCCAGCACCGCCGCGCGCGCCAACCCGATCACGGGATGACCGCGCAGCGTGGCGACGACCTCGTCCACCTCGTCCGCGCTCAGCCCGGCGCGGATGCGGGCGAACAGCGCATCGTCGGAGGCCTCGCCCGTCCTCGTCAGCAGCAGCACGGGCAGCGTCGCGACCCCGGCCCGCAGGTCGGTGCCGGGCGTCTTCCCCGACGCGTCGGACACGATGTCCATGAGGTCGTCGTGCAGCTGGAATGCCATGCCGAGGTGAGACCCGAACGCGTCCAGCGTGTCCACCTGGGCGGCCGGGAGCCCGGCAACCATCCCGCCGAACACGGCCGACGTGGCGATCAGCGAGGCCGTCTTGCCGTGCAGCACCCCCAGGTAGTGGGCCATCGGGTCGGCGCCCTCCGGCGCGCCCCGCGTCTCGGCGATCTGGCCCTGCACCAGTTCGGCGAACGTCGCCGCCTGCCGGGCGACGAAATCCACCCCGAGCGTGGCCACGATCGAGGACGCCCGCGAGAACAGGTAGTCGCCGACCAGGATCGACACGGTGTTGCCGTACCGCAGGTTCGCCGCCTCCACGCCCCGGCGCATCCGCGCCTCGTCCATCACGTCGTCGTGGTAGAGGCTCGCGACGTGCGTCAATTCGACGACCAGCGCCGCGTTGTCCACCCGCACCTGCGCCGTCAGCGGTCCCGCGCCCTGCGCCAGGCGTGCGGCCAACACCACGAGCAGCGGCCGGAACCGCTTGCCGCCGGCATCGATCACGTGGCGGGCCGCCTCGGTCACGAACGGACTGTCGGCCACCGCGGTGCGGCGCAACGCGCCTTCGATACGCGCCAGATCGGCGGCCACCAGCTGGGCGAACGCGTCGTCGGTCACGGCACTCCTTCAGTGTTCACGGCCGGGCGGCAACCATCACCGCTGGTACGTCCTAGGCTACGCCACCGGGGCAGGCCCCGCGGTCCACCGCCCGCCGCTGCCACCTCTACCGCAGGAAGCCTGAAGCGGCCTGGGCGATCTGGGTGAACACACCCGGCACGACACCGAGCGCGATCGTCCCGGCCAGGCACAACCCGATGATGACCCACAGGCCCACCGACCCGCGGACGGGCTGCGGCGCCTCGGCGTCGTCGGCGGGCATACCCCAGAACACCGTCCAGAGCCACCGGGCGTAGAACGCGGCCGTCGCGAGGCTGATCAGCAGGCCCACGAGCACCAGCCAGAGGAACCCGCTGCGCCAGGCCAGCGTGAACGCGAACAGCTTGCCCATGAAGCCACCCGTCAGCGGGATGCCGGCCAGCGACAGAAGGAACACCGTCATCGCCGCCCCGGCCACCGGGTTGCGCCGGCCGAACCCGGACCAGGCGGAGAAGTCAGTCTCCTCCCCCGTCGACGTCCGGACGAGCATGACCACGGCGAACGCGCCCGTCGTGGCGAGCCCATAGGCGGCCAGGTAGAACCATGACACCCCGAGCGAGTCCAGGCCGCCGACACGGTAGGCGGGCGCCAGTGCCGTGATCGCCGGCACGACCGCCACCAGCGCGAAGCCGGCGTGGGCGATCGACGAGTAGCCGAGGAGCCGCTTGGCGCTGGTCTGCGTCAGACCGAACAGGGCACCGATCACCATGGAGGCGACCGCCACGACGGCCAGTGGTATCTGCCAACTCCACAACAACCCACCCAGCGGCACGAACAGGATGCGGATCAACGCAAAGATCGCCGCGATCTTCGTCGCCACGGCCATGAACGCACTGATCGGCGTCGGCGCGCCGGTGTAGACATCGGGCACCCACGAGTGGAACGGCACCGCACCGACCTTGAACAGCAGGCCCACGGCCAGCAGGCCGAGGCCCATCATGAGCATCACGTCCGAACCCGAGGCGGCGGCGATCTCCGAATCGATGCCCCGGTAGTCGAGCGAGCCGGTCGTGCTGTAGACGGTGGCCACACCGAACAGGAAGATCGCGCTGGACAGGGCGCCCAGCAGGAAGTACTTGAGGGCCGCCTCCTGGCTCAGCAGACGACGCCGGCGCGCCAGGCCGCACAGCAGATACAGCGGAAGCGACAGCACCTCCAGACCGACGAACGCGGTGATGAGGTCGTTCGCCGCCGGGAAGATCAGCATGCCGGACACGGAGAACATCATCAGCGGGAAGACCTCGCTGTGCTCGCTGCGCGCCGCAAGGGCCGCCCGTTCGAACACCGACCCGGGCGTGGCCACGCCGGACGCGGCGAAACTGGAGGAGCCCAGCCCCGCGGCCCGCTCGGCGGCCAGGCCGACCGCGCCGAGGCCGAACACGAGCACGAGCGCCCATGTGCCGTACGTCGTCCTGTCGAACGCCAGCGACCCCTCCACGCCGATCTGGAAGTCCTTGCCGACCCAGGTGCCGATCGTGAAGGCGAGCGCCGTCACGATCGTCAGGAACGCGATCGCCGCCTGGACGAGGAAGCGATGAGCCCGGGGCACGAGGGCCTCGGCCAGGACGCCCACGACGGCCCCGGCCACCACGGCCAGCACCGGGGCCAGTTTCAGGTACTCGATCACCGGTGTCATCGCTCACTTGCCTTTCAGGATCGCGGGCGAGGGATCGTCCACGCCGAGAGCCGTCATGGTCTGCTGCGTGGTCGGCGCGACCATCGTCGTGATGATCGACGGGACGAACCCGCCCACCAGCAGCAACGCGACCAGCACCCCGGCCACACCCGCCTGGCGGATGCCGAGATCGGCCTTCAGTTGCTCCGCGGTCGCCTCGTCCGGCTCGCCGGTCATCGTGCGCTGGTACGCCAGCATGACGTAGACGGCCGCCAGGAGGGTGCCCAGCGTCGCCACGGCCGTGTACACCGGGTGTCGCTGCCAGGCGCCGGCCAATGCGAGGAACTCGCCCGCGAAGTTCGCGAAGCCGGGCAGGCTGAGGGTCGCCAGGCCACTCATGAGGAACAGCCCGGCGAGCAGCGGGGCCTTGCGCGCGACGCCGGTGAACTCGCCGACGCTCTGCGTCCCCAGCTTCGTCGCGGTCCAGCCCGCGACCAGCAGCAATGCCGCCGCCGACAGGCCGTGCGCGAACATGTAGGCCGCCGCACCCGTGATCGACGCCGACGTGAAGCTGAAGATCCCGAACACCATGAAGCCGAAGTGACTGATCGACGTGAACGCGACCAGCCGCATCAGGCTACGCGACACGGCCGCCATCAGCGCGCCGTACAGGATCGAGATCAGGGCCAGGATCAGCACGACGGGCGCCGCCCACTGGCTCGCCTGCGGGAACAGCCGCAGGCACAGGGCGATCATCCCGAACGCGCCGATCTTGTCCAGGACGCCGACGACGAGCACGGTCGCGCCGGGCGCGGCCTGGCCGGCGACGTCCGGCAGCCACGAGTGCACGGGCACCATCGGCGCCTTCACGGCGAACGCCACGAAGAACGCGATGAAGCACCACCGCGCGACCCCCGCCGACATGGGCAGATGCGCCAGGTCGCCGAGCAGCAGGCTCGGGGTGCCTGTCGACACCGAGTTCGCGATCAGCTGGACGACGCCGGCGAGCATGACCAGGCCGCCGCCGAGGGAGTACAGCAGGAACTTCAGCGCCGCGCCGCCGCGCCGCACGCCGCCCCATCCGCCGATCAGGAAATACGCCGGCACGAGCGTCGCCTCAAAGAAGAAGAAGAACAACAGCAGGTCGTTCGACAGGAAGACGAACAGGGCCAAGCCCTGGACCAGCAGCGCCAGCGGCGTGAACAGGCCACCCCTCCACGACGCCCGCGCCTCCCGTTCGACGGGATCGGCGGCCACCTCGTCGGGGGCGATCGCGTCGTCGTCGTCCTCGCCGAGGCGCCACGTCACGATCAGGACGGCGAGCGGCAGGATCGTCGCCAACAGAACCATCGGCTTGGCGAGCCCCGTCAGGGACAGCGCCCACCAGGCGCCGATCGCTGGAATCCACGAGTACTGGACGGTGAAGTCGTAGCCGTGGCCCTGCATGGCGACGAGCGTCACCCCGAGCGCCAGCGTCGCCGCCGCGAACACAAGCCCGATCCAGCGCCCCAGGTGGCCGCGGACGGCGAACGTCACGACGGCCCCCAGCAGGGGCAGCGCACCCAGAATGGTCAGCAGCATGCTCATCCCCCCACTCGGATCCCGACCAGCATGACGCCGGCGACCACGACCGCCCCGAACGCGACGAGCAGCGCGTACGAGCGGACCATGCCGTTCTGTAGGCCGCGCGCCCACAGGGACAACCCGGCCAGGCCGTGGACGACGCCCCGGACGCTGCCCTCGACGACGTAGCGGTCCGTGGCCGCCACGCCCGCCGCCAGCACGGCGCCGGGCCGCACGACGACCGCGTCGACCGCCTGGTTCATGTACAACTCGTTCTCACCGGCGAGCACCAGCGGGTTGTGCGCCTCGGCGGCCAGCGCCTTGTCGGGCGCG
>Ga0209629_10004852_pt1 | contig 10057 bp, 7 predicted proteins | sample TergutCu122P5_FD_187286 | JGI IMG/M metagenome (GOLD analysis project Ga0209629, IMG submission 187286) | Cubitermes ugandensis P5 segment gut microbial communities from Kakamega Forest, Kenya - Cu122 P5 (SPAdes) (version 2) | ecosystem: Host-associated > Arthropoda: Insects > Digestive system >... | reverse complement strand
TCGAAGGATCATTTAAAAACAGACCGGGAACGGCAATTGTGCTGTTAGAAAAAAAGCCTTTTAATGAGGAAGAATTGAAGAACGTGTTTGGTTCTAACTGTGTCTTGTCTAAGGACTTTAGTAATGATATATATGGATTTTACGAGTGCTTTCCAGATGTGAAATGCAATGGTGGGTGATAGGTTTCGTTTTTCTCATAGTTTACCATAGAGCTCAAACGTTCATAATTCTCAGTCATCTTTTTGTATGTACTGTATAATTTTGGTAGTAATTTGAGGATGATTATGACGAGCCTTATCAAAATTAATCGAGTCAGGCACAGGAAAGTTGTCGAGCCAAGGACAGTCGACATGTGATAGCGTCATATATCGGTGCGATGCTACAGTATTGTTGAGAAAACAGCTTATCACGTAACTGAATCTAGATTGATGTTTAATATTTCATGTTTGTGAATTGGGTTAAGTTCCTGTTAGTTCGTGGAACTTATCGTTTAACACCAGATTTTTCCAAGTGTTGAATAAGCCACAAGTTCCTCGGTGCTTCTGGTTTTCATGACACACTTTTTACTTACGGAATGGAGATTAGTGTAGGCACCGATTGTCGAGTTTCCACACGTACCTCAGATTTAGAAATTGGTCCAGTGGGTCACATCCAATGTTACTGCATCCTAAGACATGCGCATGTAACATTCGTGTTTCAACGGGCTTGTTTACCGTGTAGTGACATGATCTGACAAGAAAAGTTATGTGCGTTATTTAAATGTGTTTGGAGAATAAATAAGCGGATTAAACTCTACAGTGGATTACATAGACTCACTGGAAGACATTCGGCATCATTAGAAAGTATGGTGGTTGTAGTAACTAATGAGGTTTAAAATAAAAGTAAATTACGGTAAGGACGAATTTTGCCTGTCCTTATAACGTGACACCAGTAGCATCTTTACAGTGTTTCTTAACACATTCTTTAGATAAATTTGAATGCTTTATTTAATATTGGTACAAGGAAGTACGACTTTCCATGGAGTTTAGGAGGTTCAGCAAGTTGGTTTGTGTTAGGTCTGGTGATTAAATATCACAATGAATGGGTTACCAGTGTACATGTGGCAGTATTGTAAACTTATTCTCAAAATTATTCCATGATGGAGCACAGAATGTGTGATGTCAAAATGTGCTGTGGTGCCTGTTCTGAATTCTGTGCCAAGAGTGTCTTAAGCAGTTGGTATGAAAGGAGAATAATGGGTGAACAACAAGAAATGTTATGTCTATCCAAAAGGTTCTCTGATATCGCATTCAACCTCTCTTTAAAGTTGTGATGGCTCAATGATTATTGGGCATGCTTTAGTAAACTGCCTGGAGTGTGTTGCTGTTTCCGTGCAATCATAACGTGTTTCAGCAATTTTTCAGAAATGTAATCAATGGAACAGCATATTTGTATGAATTTTTTTTACAAAATGAGGAAAAGAGGGGTTTGTTAAAAGTAGCATTCAGTGACAAGGAATTAAGCCAATCAACAGCATTTGATTAGTATGATGTATTGTGAGGGTTGTGAATCACAGCTACCTGTGCCCCACCATCCTAATGAGGAACCAAAGGAGATTTGTGTCAGAACATGTCAGGACCTTCAAGAAAGGCTTGAAAGAGATGCAGAATTCCTTTTCATGGTAATCATATATGATGCAATGTGCGTCTGCAGGTATGGACCTGAAACCAAGCAACAGTTGTCTCAGAGGCTGAACCATCACCTGTGTGACCAACAAGAGCCAGAGCAGTTCCATCCTGACTGTGCTTGGAAATGGTCATCACAAACCTGCATGAAACTTACCATAGCCAAATGTATAGTAGAGAACTCCTGATGATGGGCAGAGAGGATGCCCGACACATGTAGATTTTTATAACAGAATAAATTTGGATAATTAGTGCGTCTGGTTGGTTACTTACAAATAAATTTAAAAAGAAGAGTGAGATAGGTTAACTGAAATGTGAAAAGCATGCTCATTGTTTTACTGAATATTTATGGAGTTGTGCATTATGAATTTGTTCCACAAGAAGAAACTCTAAACCAACTGTACTACTTCCATGCCTTAGAACATGTGTGGGAAAACATATGGTGAAAGTGATATGTAAAATGGAATCTGGGTTGTGTCTCCACCATGTCAGTACAGCTGCGGACTCAGCTTTATTGGTGCATGAATTTCTGGCTAGTAGCAAAATGACTGTCATTTCACACCCTCTCTACTCACCTCCTTCATTATTGTGCAGTTCCTTCATTTTTAGAAATTCAGTATAGCATGAGAGGGATAGGACTTAATGATATCAGTGTGATTCAAACAAAATTGTAGTGTGCACTGGTTGATTTTCAGTCATTGCATTGTGTGGAATGTATCAAATGGTGGCATGAACACTGGATTTGCTGCATATAGTCCCAAGGAGAGTACAGTATTGAGGTAGAACCTTAGTAATATTGTTACAGATCAATAAATTTCATCCATAACTATTTGATGGTGTTATGTAGCTGCATGAAATGTCATAATATAATTTAATCAACAAAACCACCATATTTTGTATTAAAAAGGGGAGTCTTCCACTCATCTCATAGTCCAGCACATAGTTAACCCATTTGACACCAAAATTAAATGTCTGGTGCACTCAGAAAGAGATGAAAATTTGAATGACCCCCATTACTTTGGATGTTATAGGTGATGACTAGCCAACTTTGTCATTTTAAGTTGCACAGTGGGTGTTCACTGTGGCACATAGAGGTTAAATGTTTCTTACAGTTCCAGTTTGTCCTGTAAGCATATTCATGTACTTCATGTATTCTTTTTGTAAGTCATTCATTAGTCCTGATATAGTAAACAAGCCAGGTGAAGTGAGGTGATTGTGTACATGTTTTGTCTTAGCACTGGGCATATGATCACGGTGTTTACACTCTGTTTAACCACTGCATCATGGGCCCTGATGAGGATTACCTCCTTTAGAAAACAACATGTGCATCTGCCTGCATGAATATAATTAAATTCCAACCCTTATACATTTTCCACTAGGTATCAGCTGTATGCAGCACATTGTATCTTGTTTTTTTCACCCTGAGCAGAGTGTACAATACAAGTACAGTGAAAGGTAAAGGAAAAGGTAAGGCATGTAAGGGGAGTGTAAGCATAGCTCCACACATTCTTGACCTCAGCACTGGTTGGAGGTGAGTGTTTAGCCTCATGCTGAGACCACTTTATCTTTGGGGAAAGTGCCCTCTAGTACCTGTTGAATAGGAGGCTGAGTGGGCCCCAGAGCTAGAGTGGATGTTTTGGAGCAGAGAAGAATATCTTGTCCCTGCCAGACTTCAAACCCCAAATCCTCCAGCTTGTACTGTTGTCACTATACTGGCTATGCTATCTCTGTAGTAATAACAAGTACAGTCCTGGAATTTATTGTATGCCTAACATAATTTACCTTTAATTGCACATGTATGCAAGAATGATAAATGAACATCGCTGTAGCCATCACTTTGGTTTTTGTTTCTAGGTATTAAAACCACTGTGATATATCCAGCAACGGAAAAGCATATCAGAAAATATGAGGCACAAAACATTCATTTGATTGAGGAGACACCAGAACTCTACAAGTCTGTTACACTGCCATATCTGGAGAAAGAAAGATTTAGTTTAAAGGTGAATAATGAAATATAAATGGTTTGTGTACAGGTGCATCAGTTGTCTTATCTGTTTGCTTGAAACCTTTAAGACTACCACTGTGGTAAGTAATGGCTTTTCAAAGTGTGGTGTTAACATACTCAGAAGTGGCTGGAGATTTGTCAGGCCATTCCTGCAACATGGCGTGTTTACTTAGGCAAGGCAGGTGTAACCTTCTTCAGATTTTGTGGACCTTGTAGAGATTAGTTTTTTCACTTTCTTCTGTAACAGCTCTTTAAATCTCTTAGAGTTGGCGTCTGTATTTTTGTTGCTGTGTCCCTTTCCTTGTATAGGTGAAGGAGTCTCATTTTCAGTAATTGAAGATATTGACAGAAGTGTGGCAACAGTAGTAAAAAGAGGACCTTCAGAAAATTATTTCTGGGAGCATTTGTAGATATGGCTGAGATGTGTGCTTTATAATTGTATATCTGCCTTCTTTTGGTTGTGAAACATGCCAAATATTAAACCATTCAGGAATGCAGGATTGCATTTGGGTGCATGCCATCCAAGGTCAGGAAATATACCTAGTGATGTACATGTACATCGCTTTGGCCCCCTGTAAAATTCCAAATGCTGTGCCCATATGTTGTGATTTTCGAACTCAATGCCGGGTGATGTACTGGTGCATAATGCCAGTACAGTACATATTTTACGCCTTAAGCCATACTGATACATTACATATTTCACATTCATCAATACTGTTGAACCTGGTTATAACAACATCGGTTTATGTGACATCATGTCTGTAATGTCAGATAATCTGTGGTACCAATTAATCCCTCACTATTAACCATAACATTATACTCCTCAGTTACAACAACATTTGTTTATAGGGACACAAAATTTTCAGTCTCTCTCATGATGTTATAACCGAGTTCAAATGTGTATATATATATATATATTACTATTATTAGATGTCTTTAAAACACGATATTAGTGTACACATTTTTAGGCACATCACAAAATTGTGGAGAGAGACTATTATATCTGTCATGTCTGTATGTCCATCCTTCTGTTTGGAGCAACGTGGTCCCCACTGGATAGATATTTGTGAAATTTGGTATTTGAATATTTTTCGAAAATCTGTCGAGTTGGTTGAAGTTTCATTAAAATCTGATAAGAATTATGGGTACTGTACGTGAAAACCAATAAACATTTTAGTCATGTCTTGTTAAATTATGAGGGTGAGTCAAATGAGAACCTTAAATATTTTTTATCTTATAATTTATTGAACACATAAGGTACACAATGACATCTTTTTCTACGTAGTCTCCATTGTGTTCCATACAAGTGTTCCAGTGCTTCAGAAGTGCATGGATACCTCTAAAAAAAAGTCTTTTGGTTGAGAGTGCAGCCACTCGTGCACCGCCTGCTGCACCTCTTTGTCGGACCTGAAAAACTTGCTTCCCATCGCCTCTTTGAGTGGTCCAAAGGTGTGAAAATCGCTTGGGGTAAGGTCTGGCGAGTACGGCGGATGTGGAAGACACTCGAAGGACAGATCTTTAATTGTTGCAACAGTTGAATGGGCAGTAGGGGGCTGAGCATTGCCATGTTGCAACAAAACACCTGTACTCAGAAGTCCACGTCATTTGGACTTGATGGCAGGAAGCAGGTGATTCTTGAGGAGATCTGCATACATTGCACTGGTCATGGTGTTCCGCCTGGGCATGTAGTGCTCCAAAATTACCCCTCGTTCATCCTAAAAGAGAGTCAGCATAACCTTTCCCGCAGGTGGTTGTGTGCGGAATTTCAGTTTTGGTGAGGAGGTATGGCGCCATTCCTTGCTCGCTTTCTTGGTTTTCAGCTGGTGGTAGTGGACCCAGGTTTCATCTCCAGTAACAATTCTTCCTAGAAAGCCATCACCTGCTTCAAAGCATTTCAAAAGTTCCTGGCAGGCATCAACACATCGTTCTTTCAATTCTGCAGTCAGCTGGCGTGGCACCCACCTTGCAGACACTTTACGGAACTGCGCAACATCATGGATGATATGGTGTGCTGATCCATGACTCATATCCAGATGTGCAGCTATTTCATGCACTGTTATGCGGCGATTTTCCTTCACGATAGCTTCAATTGCTGCAATGGCCTCTGGTGTCACTACTCGGTGTGCCTGACCTGGTTGGGGAGAGTCTGTTACATAACTAACGCCTTTTAGGAACTTTCTACTCCATTCGTACACTTGCTGTAGTGACAGGCATGCATCACCATACTGAACTTCCATTCATCAATGAATTTCGATGGGTTTCACCCCTTCACTTCTTAAAAAACGAATGACAGAACATTGTTCCTCTTTGGTGCATGCTGCAAGTGGGGCCGCCATCTTTACACTATTGCTGCGCCATTGTGTTGCATTCCTCCATCGTACTGTCACTGTCAGCCACTCTTCAAACCTTGAGTATCGCTGTTGCCAACTTACAGGACAATCGAGCGATGTTTCAAATTTTTATCACACTTTTAAGGTTTTCATTTGACCTGCCTTCATATTTTTAGAATGATAAATGTTTCAGACCAAAGTTATAGAGAAAATAAACAGTTTTTTTTTAGACAACTGTGCCATGAATGAGATAACATGGAAAAATGGTGTAGAACTGGACAGGCCATAGATGAAAATATGGCGCATGTGCATTACATGCTGGATACCTAAGGCTACATACACACACTCAGAATATGCAATACTTATTGCTTTTCCACTGCACACTGCAACAATGGTTAAATGAATGCACCTCAGTGTTATGTTATTTGTACATTGCCTGTCTTGTTTACTCTTTTATTCTTCTCTTCCACTTCCCAAAATTTTAAATTACGGTATGCAGCTACCAGTTTTTATATATATATATATATATATATATTATTTTGAATGTGTCAGTTATCATCCTTTACCACAGTTGGTAGATGCTAGTGAAATTTTAAACAGATTCTGTTCCAACACTAATATATTTTTATATGATGGTAGAGACTTCTGATTTTAACTTTTGTTTGTTGCTTTTAGTGGGTCACCAACATACTTGAACACAAATCAGAAACAGAGAGAGTTATTTTTGAGGATTCCGATCCTGAGATTGGTTTCATATTGCTGCCAGATTTAAAATGGGACAGAAAACAAGTTGAAGATCTGTATCTTCTAGCCATTGTTCGTCAGAGTGGAATCAAGTCTCTTCGTGATCTGAACAGCTGTCACTTGCCACTTCTAAAAAATATTAGGGATAAAGGAATAGTAAGTGAATTCATATTCATCTTGCTGGCTCGGGGATCTTTTTTCTTTTACTGTGTGAAATGATATATTTTTTTTTTTTCCAGAGTGTCATTAAGGAGACGTACAACATTCCATCTTCTCAGTTACGGATTTTTATCCACTATCAGCCTTCATTTTTTCACTTGCACGTACATTTCACATACCTGAATTTTGAAGCACCAGGTATAGTATCAAGTACACAAATTGTGTGTGGTGTATGTGTCAGGAGCCCTCATTATCCAGGTTTACTGGTGATTGAAATAAGCACCACTTAAAGTAAAACCCCTAAGAAAGCTAAAGATAATTTTTAGGTTTGTAACTATTAGCTTTCATTACCATTCAGTGTGTTATGTTATTAATGATAATCTTTTGTTTCAGGTATTTATGCAGAAAAATCACATATTCTGTCAGGTGTTATAAATAATATTGAATTAATGCCTGATTATTACCAGAAAGCAACACTTCCATTTGCTGTGAAAGAAACAGAGAATCTTTTTGTTGAGTATGAAAAGAAAGGAACAGTGAGAAAACGCTGAAGAAATTTCTGCTGATATTCGTCATAATGATACATTCAGTTATTGTAGAGATGAGACCACGTCTACAAGTGTGCAATGTTTTTATCATTACTGATGAATACCTGAAGCAAGATGAATATGTCAGAATTAATATTAAAACTTCGGTGGTGGAAGTAACGTGGCAGTCTGGAACATGTGAAATAGTACAGGTGATAAACCTACATGACTACAAATTGAGACCGCTCAGTCTGTCAGCACTGCAAGTTCTGAAGAAATCCATCTCTTTTCGTATACAAACTGCACCTGTAATCAGTGTTGTGGGATCATTTGCTAGTGAAGTTTTGCCAATTGAACAAAGTTCAGACATGATTCAGAGTGCTACTGTAAAATTGTTAGCTCCATGCATTGATACTGATAGACCATGTCAGTTGGCATGTAAATGTTGTGGAAAGGTTATGTCAAAACAAGATACCTTGTTTACAAGAGTGCTGCCTCTGCCATCTTCAGCATCGTGGGAAGTTAGTGACTGGTTTTGCCATCAACATACAGGTTCCTCGTACATGCAACACTCAGTACTCGCCCCAAAGGAAACTGACTGCTTATATGGCATGTGCTACATATTAGTAAGTGCATCAGTAATGAATGTTAGAAATAAACAAGTTGTTAGGTGCAACAGATGTTTGGCTTGGTTAGGCACACGTATAAATTTGACATCACTGAAATTATGGAATTGCACAACATCATATGAAGGGAACAATAATTCAACAGCTCTAGAAGACTTCATATGCACAGTTAAGCAAGCATTTAATAAATCCTGTGTTATGAATTGTCGACTTGTACTGGAAACAAAATTATCGGAAGAACACTCACAGTATCTTCTGCTGTGGGTCATGGATAAAAATCTTGACCTTCTTGTGAGTGCTGATGAAGATATTTCACACTTGGAAGAGAATGCTGGAAAAGTAGTACTGGAATGTAAACTAAGAGTAAAGAGAACTATGAAGCTGTTATACATGTATCGTAAAGCTTGTGACAGTATGGTCAAAACCTGGCAAGATGACTGTAATGTTGAATGTATTGAAGTTGCAAAACCAATGTTCACCGAAGGACTTGCGTACCTTTTGAGAGGAACAGAGTTAATACCTGGTCCATATAAATTAACCGACAGCTTCCTTGTTACATATTTAGGATTATGACGTGAAAGTTTTGAAATTATGGCGCAAGTCTAGTGACCAGTATTGTATTATATTAACTGTTACCATAGGTCTTGTAAATTATGGTAACATGTGCTGCTGCTTGTTTTATGCTATGTCATTTTCTTTTGTTAAAAAAAAAACATTCTGCTTTAGGTAAATGCACAGTATTTGTACTTAACGATAAATGCATGAAGTCTTAAAATTTTGCTGCTGTTCCAGCAGTTACGCAGGAAGCTTTGAAGGCCCCCTCCCTTTTTTCCCCCCCTCCACAGGTTATATTCTGTACGCATTTTAATGAGGAATGTACAATTTTAATCTTCTGGAAGCTGTTTTCAATGTTTTCAGTGGGTGTCACAAGAAAACTTACAAATCAAATATGTGTTGAAATTTTACTGCAAAATTTGACAATTTGAATCCCTACCAAGTTTGTGACAATACCAACCCCTCACTTGATCTACTGTTATGTCCTGTAGTACTTCCAACGCTTTGAATGTCTCTCACTGAATATGCACACAATGTAACTTTTCACCAAAAATCAAGGTTGTAATACCAACTGGAGTTTAAGTACTCCTCTGCCATTCATTGCTACTGCTTGGTCCTACTTTTTACTGTTAACCAAGATAGGTGTTCTTGCATAACGTGTGCAGACACAGTCAGCCATAATCACGTCCTGTTTTGTGCATAGATATGACATTCTTCACATGAATATCCATTATTTGTAGATGGATCATTACTTAATACAAGATAATTATGTGCCCATATTGATGTAGTTGACACTTCTTTTTTCTGAAATGTGGTTACTGGTTATTTGTTCTGTAATGAAAAAGACTGAAAAGTAAAAGCAAACAATGCGCCAGTAACTATGTAACTTTACTGACACAGTTTGCCAGTATGTAAAAACCACGTACTTGTGTGTGTAGCAGCTGAAAAATGTTCTGGATTCTGTTATAATATAGGTCTTAAACACTGTAAATATGTAGTAATCTTGGTTATAGGGCAAAGATCAACAGCTGCATTCTGGAAAGACTTAAGAAACATGAGTTTTAATTTTTTTTCACAATTGTCCTTTTTATATTTGAATGAATATACAAAACAAAATATAGTTTAATGGCAAAAGACTTGTATAACACCTTTTAGCATTAAAAATCAATGAGTTATTTAAAATAGAGTTTGATTACTATTGAATGCCATGTGCTAAAAATGTCAGTTATCGAACTTCTGCACAGTACCGCTGGTTAGTGAAAGAATGGATACAGCATACATACACAAATTTTTTCTATCCCTGCCTATGCACAAAGCATCACATTTGTTATTAGAACCAATTTCTGTGGTTGAAGGCATTTTAATAGCTCTTGGTATTAAGGCATACTATGCAAACCAAAAGTTCTTTAAAAGTAGAATGGTCACCAAGTATTCAAAATTAAAATTA
>Ga0209629_10004851_pt1 | contig 10057 bp, 9 predicted proteins | sample TergutCu122P5_FD_187286 | JGI IMG/M metagenome (GOLD analysis project Ga0209629, IMG submission 187286) | Cubitermes ugandensis P5 segment gut microbial communities from Kakamega Forest, Kenya - Cu122 P5 (SPAdes) (version 2) | ecosystem: Host-associated > Arthropoda: Insects > Digestive system >... | reverse complement strand
TTGGGAGGGTTTGGCGGGAATGGGAGTATCGTCTGGACATCTGCCGTGTCACACATGGGGCGCACATCGAATGCATTTAAGGTCACTATGAAACTGCAGACATTCCTCTTTCAGATGGTAGTAACATCATGTATTTCTGTTCAGTATTTGTGAAAATATGGTTTTGCAAAATCCTCCGATAATTTATACGCACCCTGTAGTATCTACAGTATATAGGAAACTACAATGCCCAGTATCATGTAACAAAGAACAAAAATATGGGAGTTATTTGGGTATTTCGAGGCCTACCATACAAGGAAGAATTACCAAGGTAATGTAAATTAACATATATTATCTACAGTATAAAGGAAACTACAATGCCCAGTATCATGTAACATAGAACAAAAATATGGGAGTTATATGAGATAAAAATGCAGGGATTTTTCAAGGGTTTTGACTGAAACTTAAATACCCTTATATACTGCTCCCACATTGTGTTATGGACATGATTTCAATGCTCTCCAGGCTGAAAGTTTAAAGACATATGATCACCAAAAAAATGTACACTATAATATTGCACTTTCAAACACATAATTCACCCTATTATAATCATAGTGGCAGATTATGAAGAAATAAACTATGTACTTCTCCATGTACATTCTTTATTTTCCTTCCACTCAGCCTCTTCAGAAGCATATACTTCTTTCTTCCAGATAGGTGTTGAAGATTTAAGGGTATCAATAGCATACTGGACAGCCTCAAGGGACTCTGATCGGTGTGGTGAAGATACTGCTATCACTACACTGGCCTCCATCACAGGAACAATGCCCAATCTAAATAGGAATACAACAAACCAAGTTAATAACAGAAGGTTCAACTGTAAGTGATGCTCAAGGTGGTACATGGTGATGGTTATAACTGAAATTTTGGACAATGTCCATCATCAAAGGTTACTAAGAAACAGCTATAATTCTATATGATTCTGACAACAGTATATCACATTTAAGATCAATAACTTCAAGGACTTTGTCCATTTAAAGGTAATAAAAAATAAATAAAAGACAATGTTTCAGGGACAGCCCGAAGGTTGAGAGCAGTTTTGTCTATCAGGACCAACTGAGGAGGTCTTAATATTTTTGCCTGGAGATGGGGACTAGTCCCATTCCCAACATGCTGTCAATTTATGTATGTTTTATTACTCTGAAAACACCATCTGATGGGCACAGTTCATGAAGCTAATGAACTTAAATAAAAATCAGCCAGGTTAGACTCAGTCCAAGGAACCACCACTGTAGGTTCTCCCCATTCCACCTACAGATGAAACCAGATCCAGGATCCAAAATGTTGTGGGTTTCTTAGACTGAGACAATAGGCAATGTCTAAAATTTGTCAGACTATAATTAACAGTTATTTGAATTATGACAATAAAATCTGAAATCCTGAAGAATAAAAATCCATTGGTCTTTCTTAACTAGACCTTTTAATATCCATAACCAGACATGCCCAAAACCATCAAGAAATAATTGCAGAAGTGAATTATAAAACTTATAAACAAACAAATACCTACCCAAGACAATAACCTTAACCAGAAATATATGAACCTGTAAAACATACACAAATCTGCTTATAACCTATTCACATACTTCACATACAGCAAACAACATAATGAAATGAATTTTTACTTTTTGAGCAAAATTAATCTACAATCAATCACATCACCTCCATGAAAATACACTTGAAAACATAGAACTTATAATAGCTGTCTCTATAATTCTTGTCTACTCTAATATCTAAATCTAATTACTGTACTTTATAGTTTCATGACTATTTTAAATAATATACACCTACATCTATTCAAAGTATGCCAAATTTTACAATTTTATACATTCTTAAACCTAATTATTTAATTCTTCATATATACATATCATGTACTTTATATACTTTAAATTACATACTGTAAAGCCCAAGATCTCAGACCAATACTGAAACTGTGTATTTCTTTCTTCCCATACTCTTGGGATTAGCCTGATGATGGCTACTAACAGTGGCTGTAACATGAAGCTGATTTGTTAAAAAGTAAAGATGTATTCTGAATGAGAACATAAGGACTTTTGGTTTGTAAAGTTACAAAACAGAGGCATCAATCAGTCATGTAACAAGTGCCTTATGGTGAAACAGAAAATTCTGTTCATGAAACAGCAGTGAAATATTTAATTAATTATGATTACCAATTATGAAAATGGAATACAGGGTTCAGATTTCCTTCTTTCAGTGCATACCAAACTTACGGTACGTCTTAAAAATGTGACATGCCAAGAATAACTAGCATTAACAACATTGGTGCTGATTGGTGACAAGTGATGCAGAGACCTACAGTACTTAGTGTGTCTAATGGTCCTGAGTGTTAAGCATGCATGCACACAGTGCAGAATGTTTCTCAAGATCATATCAGTAAGTGCAATTTATTCTCTTTTCTGAATGTTAACATTAAGCATCTCAATCCTACACAATTCTTAAACCATTTAATGTTCTGATAATTAAAAATTCATTAAGAATTAATACAGATACATTTACTATTAAAATTTATTTATATAACATGCCTGAAATGACAAAATATATTATGCTGCTTCAGAAACTGGCTGTTCAGGTATTAATGTCATTATTAAAATCAATGAATACATATGCAGGCTATTGCAGTTCATGAACCTGCAGAACAATAGTACCTGTGATATATAGCTATATGCTCCACTTTCCACTTTTTGCGAATATCTTCACACACTTTTTCCATTGCTTTCACTGCCATTGGTTCATATGCTTCATATTCCAACTGTACAACCTGTTATACACAAAAAAAAAAAAAAATTATTCAAAGTCATAATCCTTCTATATCATGACAAATATGACTAAATGTTTTACAGTTTGTTGGCACTGCCATCTGTACATAACTATTTGAAGCCTGATCAAAAAGCACCCACACTGATACTAACAATACCAAAACTTGATGACAAACTAGCGAGCATCCAAGACGCCCCTTCTGCTTGGATCCACATATTCTTGCACCTCATCCACTGCTGGAAACAACTCTCATACTCTGATTTGGATATGTATAAAAGTTGCTGTGATGTGTTAAGTTCCATCAGATCCATATCCTCAAAAATCTTGTACTTTCCAAGGTGTTCTAAGTTGGTGGAAGAAGGAAGTGCCACATGAGACCATATTTGGGAGGTATGGTGGTTGACACACCTATGGAATGTGGCTAAAAACTGCTGCACAAGTTGGGACAAGTGTGCCAGTGCACTGCTGTAATTAATTTTCTACCAGATCACCATTTTCTTTGCTGTTTCCTGTTTAGTGAATCACAGAGAAATCTTAGTGTTTCTCAAAAAAATTGTTGGTTTACAGTTTGGCCTTGTGGAGCAAATTCATGGTGCACAATACCCTTATTGATCCAAAAATGCTATAAGCATCACCTTTAACAGGCATCAAACTTGGCACACTTCCATGGGTCATGCTGATGAAGACATTTTACAATGTGATGATTGTTGTTTAATTTTGGGGTCAAACCACACACCATTTTTCACCAGCAGTTACAATGTTTTTAAAAACATTTTTGTCTGCTTCTACATATTCTAGCAAATCAGAGGCTTCAGAGAGGCAGTGCTCCTTCTGCTCCACTGTCAACAGCTGTGGAACAAACTTTGCTGAAACATCTTATGCCCAAATCTTTAGTTAAAATTGACTGGCATGAGCCAAAAGAAATTCCTACTTCCTCAGCTACCTCCCTAATGGTTAGTCTTTGATCTTCTCTCACCAAATCAAGCACTTCTGCCAACAATCTTCATGACAGCACCGTGCATCAATGGTATCAAATACTTGTTATTGTTCCAGCTGATGCACACTGATATAAAGTTGTAGAAATGTTAAAACACTCAGTTCCTTCCTCTACCGTGAATCACACGCCTGCATAACAGGCTGATATGACGCCATAACATTAACCACGTCTATAACAACGCGCACAACAAAGAAACCACATCTGTAGTTTTAGCTAAGCACAAGATTGCTCCCTGATGATGGTTCCTGTGTGAACCGAAACATGTCAGAGTAAATGTCACAATTTTAAGTGTTTTAACATTTCTATGACTTTATATCAGTGTGCATCAGTTGGAACAATAAAAAGTATTTGATACTTCTGCTAACACTTCGTCATTTCTGCTTGATGGAGGATAAGCAGAATGCTTGTCACTTGCCACAGATGTGCACCCATTTTTAAAGCAGTAAAACCAATTAAAAAATGTGTGTATAGGTCATGGCATCCTCTTTAAAGGCAGTTTTAATCATTTCATAAGTTTGGGTTCCGACCCTGTCCAATTCTGTGCAAAATTTGATACACATGCAAAGTTCTGTACTCTTGGGTAACAAGAAACTGATGCATGACCAAAACACTCAGCATGCATGAAAATTTCCAGACAAGCTCAAAAAAAGTCTCATCACAGTGTGATGTAAGGTACCAAAGAAATAAACACAGTCTGGATACTTTTTCATCAGACTCCATATGCCTGGATAAAACACGATCAAAACAGCCATCCAACTCACATTCAATTTATCTATTATGATGACAAATAAGAAGTCGGTTGCTGCTCATTATTCATAACTTTGAAGTCCAACAGAAGCACAGGTCCATAAATCTCATTAACAGCTTCATCTCTTGCCAATTTTGAATAAATATTTTTATGCCCTCATTAAATAAAATTTTGAGCTAAGGGACAAGTCATGCATGCACCGTTTCCTTCAGACGGTGGACCATGGTCCATGCCTTGTTTAAGTGGACCAAACAGGTGATTGAAGCAGCAAGGTCAGGACTATATGGGGGATATTCCAATACCTCAAAGTTTAGTTTCAACAGTGTGGGCAGCAGTGTGAGGGCAAGTACAACACACCTTCTGACAGCAGTCCTCTTCGTTTGCCTCAAACTGCAGGCTTTGGTTTGTCATACAGCATCTCACCATAGCAAGCACTGTTCACTGTGTAACACCTCTCTTGATAATGTTCCAGTAGTAGCCCTTGTAAATCCCAAAAACTGCAAGCATAAGCCTTCCTGAGGTTGGATGCATTTTGTACTTTTTCTTGGCTGGCAAATGATGATGTTTCCATTCCATACTCTGGCATTTACTCTCTGGCTTGTAATGGTGGATCCATATTTCATCTCCTGTGACAATTCTTTCCAAAAAATGGTCACCTTCAGCACCATAACGATCCAAAAGCCGTTCGCAGATATCCAAACACTTCTCTTTGTGCAATTCTGTGAGTTGCTTCTGGACCCATTATGAAGAGACTCTATGGACAGTAGAACTGTTGTGGATAATTTCACAGGCTGAACCATGACTAATTTGCAGTTGATGGGCCACTTCATCAATAGTTAGCCGTCTGTTCTGCAGGATCATGTAAAAGACTTGTTCCGTGTTTGCATCAGTAATGGATGTGGAAGGATTTCCATCTCCTTCCTCATGCTTTATGCTTGTGTGACCATTCCTTAACCTCTCAATCCACTCATAGACAATCCGTTGCGACACCACACCATCCCCAATCTGCACCGATATCTTTCTATGCATTTCAGCATCTGGTACAATTTCAGCCCATAAAAATTGGACCACTGCCCTCCGCTCTTCTTTGGAGCAAATGAAAAGTGGAGCGTCCATGTTATGGCACAAAACCCACAACAGAAATGGACTATCAAGGTCACACCTGCACCACTATGGTAGGACAGCAGTAGACCATGTGTACGGCATCATGTGCAACAAGCAGTGCAGCCAACTACAAAACATGTTCCAACATTGTGGATAATTTTTGACTCACCTACATAAAAGCCTGATGGGCTAGGTAAGTTCCAGAAACGCAAGACAAAGTCACAGGATCAGTATACACACTGGAAGTTACAGACAGCAGTAACTTCCAGTCTTGGGACTACATTCCTCAAGTGCTGAACTATGAAGAGCGCCAGATTATCAGGTGCTGGATGAAGGAATTACACTGTACTACTACTACTTTGATTAGGACATAAATTCTAACAAAAACAGTTATCACTCTTTCTCTCTTGCTGTAAATGGCTTTTTTTTTGGTCTGTTCTGTAAAGTTCCCAATTACTTATACACCAAGCTTTGTGGTAAAGTTCTGTGACTTCTAACAGCTTACCTCTAGATGGAAATGTTCTGCCTACCTTTATCAATGTGAAAGTGCTTGTACTAACTAAAAACAAGGCAGGCATTATATGTATTGAGGCATGTAAATGTAACCAATTTCACCAGAGAAAAGCAGTTAAGTATTTCCAATTCTGAGTGTGTGCCTGTGGCCTTACTTATCCAGCATGCAATGCATATTGGCTGTACTGTCATATAAGGCCTGTCTGACTCTACCATATTAGTCCATATTATCTCATTAATGGCACAATTTAAAAAAAAAATTGAACATACAATGTGTGTTTTGAATGTCTCTACAACTTTTGTCTGAAAAAGTTCTCATTCTCAGAAGAATTCAGCAAGATATCGTAAACGTACATCTGTCTTCACATAAAGTACCTGTTATTCCTTTCAGATTTTAATGAAACTTGAATTTTCCCTGAGAGATTTTTGAAAAATACTCAAATATCAAACATCATAAAAATCCATCCAGTGGGAGCCAAGTTGTTCCAAGGGGAAGGACGAGATGAAGATCAAGGTCACTTCACACAACTTTGTGAATGCGCCTACAAAAACCTTGGAGAAACTCTTACACACACTCCTCATGATGATCGAAATAACTGTATATGCTGCATAATTAACCCAAACCAACCAGGTGATGTCACGTAAATAACAGTAACCATACAATGGAACAGAAATTTTCTCTCAGAACTCTTAAAATCATACCAAACTTAATTTTTAAATGCACTGTTTCATACTTCATAAAAAATGGAAAAAGTTACAAGTTGTGGGATAGCCCAGTTGGTATAATGCCTAGATTTGAGTAGAATGATTGGAGTTCAACTCCTGGCAAGGGCAAAAATTATATCCTCTTCACCCCTACACCAAGACTATTTCTGGGGCCCATCCAACCTCCCGATCAAGGGACTCTTACTTTGGGAGTAATGTGGCCAGGGTATGAAGCTGACAGTCTGGTGCCTAGGTTAACAGCTCCACATCTTAATGACATGGTACTTAAATAGAGGGAGGGTCAACTTTACTTTAATCCTATCTTACAAGAGGAAGGTCATTTTCATTTATAGCCTTAGCACTTGGAGTACTTCATAAAAAAAAGAAAAATTATTTTATCTCCCAATATACCTGAGAAAGCAGGGACCAATAGAAAACGTTATAGTTGTTATGTTATGTTTGGTGACACTTCCAGCAGCTGTGAACAAGTATTGGATTTTTACCTCGCTGCAGACTTTGTGCTATAACAACTGGCATATGCTTATTTCAGCTTTTATTTACCTTACCTGTATCAACTACAAAGGGTACTGTGTGGTAAAAATCTCTGATCACAATAAACAAAAGTAATATACTTACCTGTTTATTCTCAAAATTATCTCTCGTAGTACCAACAAAAAGACAGATAGCACCACATGATGGTGATGAAACTAAGTTTGAAATTTCATCAATATTGAGTTTCGAATTCACAAGTTTCACAAAATTCATGGTTAATGAGCAGTATCTTCCTCTTACATACATAAACTTAACCTGAAAAAAACCATACCTTGATTGCAATCTATCAAACCAATTGTGTACATATCTTGGACAAATACTGTGGACATGAGAAGCAGCAAAACCTGCACTCCTCATAATAAAGGTACATAATTTTATTAGGATCATCAAATCAAGGAGAATGAGATGGGCGTATCATGTGGCAAGCAGCACAATTGGCACATCAAACACCTTCCCTTCTGTCTACCCATTTGCAAACCCCTCACTTTGCTGAGTACATACACCATTTGCTCTTTGTCCAAGTTTTCTGACATCTACTGTTGCTAACACAACTTTCCCTTGTGAAACTTAAAAAAAAAAAAACTTCCAGTGTACATGCCCAGTAAGGCATAATTTAAAGATAATTTGAAAATTTAAAAATGAAAGGTCAGAATTCCTCTAAAATTTAACAGAAGAAAAGTCTCATAATTTAATTTTGCACTGTATTTTCTTACACAATGCTCAGGTGTTTTGAAGAACATCAAAAACTACGGGAATAAATAATGTATACACATACTGCATAATAGGTTAATAAACTGCATATATTTGCCATTTAATGTCAGTGTCATGCAAAACTGCATCCAGCAATAACTTTCATACTAACATGACTAGTAATATGGGACAATCAATTAATGCTGCAAAACATCCACATTTTCCGAATATCCAAGTGCATAATGTCAAGTTGAACATCTTCCTCACCATTATCGAATATAAACAATGACAGCAATTCTGATCACAATGTCTCTCCATTTCACAACCTATTAATTTCAATTACCTCCACTGAGGGGTGGAATAACTGCTACTTCATCTCCTTCTTTAAGCTGAACTTCAGATTCTGAGGAAGTATATTCTTCATTAATGGCTAATAATAAATTATCTCGAATAGGCTCCAAGGAAAATTTCTTGACTATTTCATCCAGAAGATTATTATATGATGTTACTGATGGAACTAATAAACAGCTTTGTTTCTGTCCACAAAGTTCCCTTGCTTTAGCAAAAAATAACACACGAATTTCAACTATTGATCCATCTGCCATAACAACTTTCCTGTAAAAAAAAGTATTACAGTTATTTAATACTAAGAGTAGCCACAGACACTACTGTTGCCACCACCACATCCATAACTGACAACACCTCCACCACAAAAAATAAATTCTAACTGCCTATCTCTCACTTCCGATGTAGGCACAGTGTTTTATGTAACAATACTGTTATTGCTGAGATTATATACTGTTAGTGGTAAATGAATGAAATGTGAATATGCAGCACTGGTGAAATAATACTCTCAGGATAAACCACACTACTTGGAGAAAAGTAGTCCCAGTGTCATCTCTTCCATGATACAGCCCACATGGACTGGCCTGGCAACCAATCTGTCTCTGGGGTGAGGAACTAATGACACTAGCACATTAACACCCAAGTACTAGCACAGGCCATTTCAGATACACAATTAAGAGAATTCTGTGTCTTCAGAGGTATAATTAACAGAACCTGTAATACAGAATAATTGCAAATACAGGACCATAAGAACTGAACAAACATGCTCAACACATCAACTTGAAGAAACAACGAATGTGTATACCAAGTAGGCAAAAGTCAATACTGTAATGTAATAAAGAGTACAAATAAGCATATACAGGCACATTTCAATTTAAGGAGGAAAGTAAACCCAAAATGTATGAGGGTGGTTCAAAAATAGTTTACAAGTCCTATTATTCGAGATGCTGAACTGATTGAAATTTCAAATGCTGTTGATATATATAACAGAGGGCTTGAGTGTTTAGGTTGAGTCACGAAATTCAAGGCATATGTTAGCAAGGAGCACAAGTGCATCAGTTCAACATAATTACCCACTTGAAAAACTGGTCTTGCTTTGAATTCTGAGGAGTTATATGCTTTTTGTGGGTACAAAGTGTCAGTATCTGATATCCTTTGACAGTTCACGAAAGTGTATGGCAATGATGTGATGTAAAGGCAACAGGTTGTCAAATGGTACCACACGTCTGCATCTGGTCAGGACAATGTCACATATGACAAAGTGGACCATGAGGCTCCCTGACAACAATGTCGACGATGCACATATTGATGAAATCATTCAGATGAGAGACACATAACTTTGCAGCATATGGCTTAAAACTTTGGTTTATCCTATAGCAGTGTACAGTATACCATGGTGGATTTGTTATGATAGTAAGCGGTCTGTACCAGGCGGCTACCTTATGAATTAACACACCACAACAAAGTGGCACAAATGATGGCCTCCCTCTCTTTCCTGCAACATTTTGCAGTAGAGGGAAATAAATGACTGTGTCAAGTCATGGCATGATCCATCAATTCACTTTCACCAGGAAGCAATGCACCATGGA
>Ga0209629_10004850_pt1 | contig 10057 bp, 6 predicted proteins | sample TergutCu122P5_FD_187286 | JGI IMG/M metagenome (GOLD analysis project Ga0209629, IMG submission 187286) | Cubitermes ugandensis P5 segment gut microbial communities from Kakamega Forest, Kenya - Cu122 P5 (SPAdes) (version 2) | ecosystem: Host-associated > Arthropoda: Insects > Digestive system >... | reverse complement strand
TTTTACACTTTCAAATACAATGTAACCTTATTTCATATCCGTATTTCTTTGACATTAATACCAGTAACTTTTCTTCTCAAAATCACCATCTCCTTTTCTTGAAATTTCTATCTCAATTTTCATTTCGCACAAAACAATGTAACACTTAATGGAATGGGTAGACTGTGGAAGTTCTATCTGTTACTACATCTGCTGTAGTCTTGCGATACATACACACTGTCGTGTCACATACCTTATTTGTGATGAAGGCTACTGATCCACCAAACTGAGGTTGAATTAAATAATTCTTTAACAAACAAATTAATTTTGACATATTTGCGAAAATGTTTCTAAACAATGTTCACAGAATGAATATTACGTAATCTTAGAAACCCTGCTTTTGAGAATATAGCTGGATGTTTCTTGTCACATGTCAGCTTGTACTTACGCCGGGGTACAATGTGCAGCAGTGAGCACCCAATTACCGGAGATAAGGCTGCCACTACAGAAAGATGAACGACCTATAAGAATGGCAGCGTGATGTGGGAACTGGCCAAGTATTGCTGGACGGCAATTTACTATCTGCGGTGGCTGAATCGTTGGCGATACCTCTGAAATTCAAATGAACCCACTGGTATTAATTTCTCTAACCACAAAATTTGTTTATATGCCTACACATAAAATACTGCATAATTCATAGAAGGCCTTGGATAATTATAAGAAGTTACAAGGACTCTCTTGAAATCCATATTGAATAAAAAATGAAAAGGTTTCGCACCTAGAAATTTTAATTGGAAGCTGAGGACTGACCCTTAGGCTGTACATAATTTATGTTCAGTTTTAAAAATTAAGTTATAAAAATCATGTCATAAGTACAACTGTAACGTAACACTGCAGCTGTGTTTCTATACACACAAATATAGCTGCACGGTCTATGACAAACTCTCCTAATTTAAGTCATGAGATCCAATTTTGTTTTTTTAAATTCATCTAACACATACTGGGCTGGGATAGCTCAGTCGATATAGCAACTCGCTACGGGCTGGACGGTCCAGAGATCGAATCCCAGTGGGGGCAGGAATTTCCGAACCTGTCAAGACCAGCCATGGGTCCCACACAGCCTCCTCTACGATGGGTACCGGGTCTTTCCCGGGGGGGTAAAGCGACCGGGGCGTGGCGTTGACCACCCACCCCTATCTAGCGCCGAGGTAAAAGAAAGAGTAGAGCTATTTCTCTAATCCCCTTTTGGGCCTTCGTGGCCTGTTCTAGGGTGAATTTTCCCTGTACCTGTACCGTATACCTAACAAATACTAAGTCTTTTTATTTAATATTTCAAAATGCTAATGCATTAGTCATCAGACAATTTGAGTGGTTGGATTTAGCTAATGGGTAAATCACGTAAGACATTTGATAGCATCATGTCTACAAAAACTGCTTTTTTATTTCAATATTTTGTGGGGGCTGCAGCTTGCAAACACCACCCCCTTGTTTGCGCCCCATTAATCTTCATTGGTTCGAGATGACCAGAATGATTGTGCTTGACAATTGACTGATAGGCTTTTCCAAAGTTATATGTTCTTCCTATCAAACATACACAATTATACATAAGGCAGGATAGCTTATTGGTTGTAGTGAATGGGCTACCGGCTGGACAACTGAGGAACAGCGGTTTGTTTCCTGGCAGCGACAAGAGATTTCCTCTTCTCCAGAATGTCCAAACTGGATTTGGAGCCCACTCCCCCTCCTGTACAATGCATATCAGGGACTCTTTCTTTGGCATTATGTGTTTAGGGTATGCAGCTGACCATTTGGCTCTATCTATGCAACCTCCCCGTAACGAATGAATTATTTACTGAACGTTAAATATTGGTATAATATGAATTTAAAAACTGAGACCAAATATGATTTTCTGTCTCTGACAAAGTGGATGGAAATTACTTAAAATCTTAAATCAAGGGTTTATAAACTGAGGCAGTTCTTACACTTCTACTGGTACTATAATGTTATTCCCCTATTGTCACCTTGACCAAATTTTGGATATGTAAAGTAAACATAAGCATGGTACTCTAGTATTACACACACTTACCAATAAGGGGCATAGAGACATTCAGTGGTGTAGGACCATCTGAAAATCTTTCTCCAGGGGCAGCCTGGTGAAAATAAAATGAACATTAAATAGAATTGGTTAGTACTACCAATATTTTTTGTTTGTCTTTCAAATTATCCAATCCTCCAAAGCCTGTCTGATATCTGCTTGAAATTAATAGAAAAATTTGTCTTTGATGCAGTTTCGTTTAAACAATTAGAACAGAACAAAGTGGTAAATTTTCATGTTTATTGTAATAATATTCCATTATTATGGCGCAGTGACGAGTCTAGCAATACAAGGTGCAAAATCAAAGCTGTAATGTGATGCAGTGTTATCTGGTGCAAGTGTACCAACATTTCTCAGTATGCTGCTACCTCTGTGTTCAAGTTATATCATATAGTCCTGTGATGTAAGCAGCAAATTGTACCAGACTACATGGTGTTACATCCCACAAGATGGCAGATTTCACAGGCACTGCTCTAAGAACATGAAGTCTCCCTTAATTTGTCAGAACCTGAAATACCCCACCTCAATTCAGTGTATCCTGTGGCAGTCAGACATCTTACATTTAAGTTCTGTGTATGGAATGTTTAAGTGTGTCAGAAACACTAAAAATCCCTAATCACTAAACATCACTCTACATTTTAAGTGTTATTTGGAACCTGCAGTACAGTAATAATTCTTGCCTTAGTTTTGTGACTGAATATAAAAATAATTTGTTCCAATTATGACACAGTAGCACAAGTTTCCTACTCGTGTCATAACATCCACTACCTCCAGTGATGGGGGTATTGTCATAAAGAGAGCCACATTTCTTGAGTGAAACCACACAAGGGTCAAACACAGATTTGAAACCACTGAATGTCAGGTGTAACATTCTGTGTGACATCGATATGATTTTTTGTTGTGTGTTTAGTGCAATGAAGACAGCGAGTTTGGTTTCAAACGTTTAAGTTCTAAGGAATTATTGACCAGAATAAACTACTTTTTGTTACTGATATACTTCAGTTCTCTTATGACATGTCACTTGTCTTCAGTGTTACGTTTGAACTGACAAGTCACTTCTGTTCTTAATTCTGCATGTTCTGAATCACGTATGTTCATAATTCAATTATCAATTCAATTATTACAGTCATAAAGAGCTCTACTTTGAAGTTACTTACCTGTACAGCTGCAAGCAGAAGACCAAGGATGACCACTAGTGACTTCATGGTGTATCAGAGTTCAGTGACACTGGTTGCAAATAAAGCCCGTTTGAAGGTATTTATACCTGCAGCAACATGAATTTTTCAACTTATCATCATGTGGCTTTATCATTTCAAAAAAAGATTAGGTTAAGAATACAAACATCTTTCATCACAAACCTGTCAGTAAGCATATTTAAGACTCTGGGATAACAGAAATGTTGCGTCATGCCAGCATGATAGTATGTCACTGAAAGAGGCCTGCCGTAAAGTAGACCTTTCTCACTAAATGACCATATTTTCTAAGTGCCTGATTTTGTGTTCAGCTTTATTTCTTAGTACTCATCACGAGAATGCAAAGAAGAATATTAAATAAAATATAGTTAATTGACATTTAAATAGGTGGAATTATTCGATACATACAGAAGTCCCAATTTTATGCGGCTGGGGTATGATGTTAAACACACAACTCCAAGGTTAAGAATGAGTGGAGCTATACCTCTACTCCCCTTTTATGTTTTCATGGCATTGAGAGGGAAAAAGTTTCATTTTTTATCCTTTGCCAATTTTAAATGACACTAAAATATTCACCTACTTATATGGAATTAAGAACACAAATTGTGTCCATGACGTGTCACTTTCTGAGCAGCTGTTATAATTTGCAATATAATTAATAATTTCCAAGTCAATTGAAGGGTTTATTATAACTAACCAAGTAATAGCTAAAAATTATTTTCAAAATATTTTTTTCATCTGTGAGATAACTTACAAATTTGAGGCAAAACTAATATCAGTGATTAATAACCGACTTTACTTTTAACTGCTTTTGTTACTTTGTATTCTGAACACCCAGTGCTGGGAGCAGTCAGGGAAATATGTCTGGCATTTTGGATGCTGCTGAAGCCTAAAACCTATTCAGTATGGTCACCATAAAATGAATAATCACCTTTTAATTCTCTTGCTTATCTTAATGTCTGCACAACTACCTCAGGGAAATTCAACGTATGTACCGGGCAATCCAGCGGCTCATGAGTAACCGTTCACATGTGATACTGCCTCATTTCTTATTTTTTCTCACATCTTGCAGGTGATGAAACATAACACAGTTGATGGAGTACAGCATTTAAAATTTGTACATAATAGCACTCCTCTTGTCAGGAAGCGGGTATTGTGGATATCCTGATACTCCAGCATTTGAGGATAATAATAATACATATAATACATTCCATAAAACTGCACAAATCATCAGGTTATGATGAAGTATCAAGTCAAATATTATAAACATATACAACCTTCTGTAGTCACCCATTCAGCTGCATTTATATTCACTCACTATAAACACGTAATTTTCCTTATAGTCTTAAAATTGCACTTTACTAGAAAGGAGATAAACCAGTATGACAAATTACAGGCCTAAACCATTACTAAAGGTTTTTCCAATGTACTCAAAAAGCTATGCACAACAGCTGCATTCAAACAACATACTGATCACTGAACAATATGGTCTTAGGAAAGGGATACCAATAGAATGTGCTACCTTCGGAATAACAGAGTGTCTTAAAATCTATTAACCAAAAAAATGCATGTGGCAGTAATTTTCTCTGATTTGGCAAAAGCTTTTGATTATATGACTCACGAAATTTTATTAGCTCATTTACAATTCTATGGAATTCGACATGTAGCTGAAGATTGTTTCAGGTGCTATGTAAGAAATAGAAGACAGAAAGTTGAAGTAACATCACCTAAATCAACTAAAATGTTTTCTCTGCCTGCAGTAAATTGAAACATGGAGTTCCCTAAAGATTAGTTCTAGTGTCTCTGTTGTTCTTAATATACATAGATGACCTTCTCCTGAGAATAAATTCCATATCAGGATCAGTATTATTTGCTACTGATAGTTGTGTCACAATTTCAAGCAGAAATGTTGAAGATTTCCTTTCAATGTCAAATTTAGTTCTCTCTTCTGCGATTAAATGGTTTGCTGCTAATATTTTAGTTCTAAACCAATACAATGAAATTCATAACAAAGAATTCATCACATTCTACATTACATATTGGTTATAAAAAGAAGTATATAGAAGAAACAAATAATAAAATATTACTCATTTCTGAAATTTACAACCACATATATTGGAAGAAACATATTAAGCAAGGAATTTCTAAATTAAGTGGAGCAGGTTATGCAGTTGGGTCAGTGGTCCATATTAGTAATGTGTACTCTCAACTCAATTTACTACGGATAGTTTCATTGTTACAAAATATGGAATAATTTTGGGGGTAACTCTTCCTACAGAGAGGAGAATTTTACTTCACAAAAGATAATCGTCAGGATTGTGGTTGATGCACGACCCATAACATCATGTAGAAGTATAATTAATCAATCAAGTAATTCTGCCTGTTCCATGACCGTATATACTTTCATTAATGAACTTCATTTTCTGTAATGAAGAAAAACTTTCAAACAAGTTTATGTATACACAGTGTTAATGAAGGAATACGCATCATCTTAATAGACCAAAATAAACATATATTGTTTTAATAAAAGTACATTCTATGGTGGTATACAAATTTCCAACAGTTTACCACCCTGTCAGACAATCCTCAAGAAGGACAAGGCAAAATTTAAAGCAGCCTTAAGAAAATACATAGATACACATTGCTTTTATTGTGTCAAAGGATTGTTTATGTGTAACGATGATTTATCGTACTGTTATTGTAAAATATTTGTAGTATTTTGCACTGTAAATTGGTATATTTTGCGTAATTTGATTTGTTCCACATCCTACGGTCTTTATTATACTCTTATAGATCCATGAAATGTACGAATACACGTGTGTGTGTGTGTGTGTGTGTGTTTGTTAGTCGGATTGTACGTATATGATAGGACGATCTCCAAGAGTGTCTCTAGGTCGACCTCCAATGTACCCCCTGACCGTTTGCCTCCTCCTCTGTCAACTTCTACACCTATGAAGACTCCTAATCCACAGCCCATTTATCTTTCTGTATTCCTGAAATAAACTGTACAGACTCCAGAAAAGACACAGACAGGGGCTCATGGTGGCACTGAACCAGCAACTGAAGGAGATATCCTAAAGGAATAATCCTCTGATTATTTGTGCAGTCCAGTGACAGGAGTAGTAACAAAAGTTTACCTGAAACAACTTAGATCAGTGTAGGTGCCACATGATAATCCAGAATATTTGATAGTCTGGTACCCGAATGGTCCCATGGTTGCTGAATGAAACTAATTTGGTTGGTTTCATTTAAAGGAATTTATTACGATGCACGGTCATACAAACGTAAAATTTCTAACAATACTCTGGGCTTCAAAACACAGAAAATGTAAGTATAACTAACAATGAGGGTCGTTCGTGTAACCATTGTTGTAGTGTAAAAGCAGTAAGTATTACATATTTTTGTCTGTATTTGTAGACTTATGTATCCAGCATGCAACGCGAATGCGCTTTATTGTCATCTGTGGCTTGCTTCGCTCTACAATATTTTTCCACATTCTCTCATAAACGGCCCGATTTTCGGAAAAAAATTATTGAACATAAAATATATCTCTTGATTTTCTCTACAACGTTTGTGTGAAACATTTCCCATTCCAAGAACTGTGCGAGATATGATCATAAACGTGTACTGTTCTTCATGTACAGTACCGCTATTCTTGACCTAATTGGATTAAAGTTGAATTTTCTGGACAGTTTTTTTCGAAAAATTCTCAAATGTCAAATTTCATGAAAATCTGTCCAGTACAGCCCAGTTGTTCCATGCGGACGGACAGACGGACGGACATGACGAAATTAACAGTCGCTTTTCGTAATTTTGCGAAAGCGTCTAAAAATAGCGTATATTTACCACGTTTAAAAGCAACCTGCTACACCATAAACTCTCTCCTTCTGTTTTCCTCACACTGTAACTCTCGTCTGCAGTTTTAGTTGTGACTGCTTTTAGCCTACATTTACCAGCGAACACAGACTGGGAACCTTCAGAGAAGAACATTTGGTATTTCTCGCTTCCTCGTCCGTAATAATAATTGCAGCGACCCTCACAATGGGCCGGTTTAGCGCAGTCGGGTCCGGGGATCGAATCCCGGTGGGGGCGAGATTTTCAGCACCCGTCCAGACTGTCCCTGGAGGCCACTCAGCTTCCTATACTATGGGTACTGTGTCTTTCCTGGGGTAAAGCGGCCGGGGTGTGCCGTTGACCACCCACCCCAATTTAGCACCGAGGTTAGATAAAGAGTAGAGCTGTACCTCTACTTCATTTCTAGGCCTTCCTGGCCTCTTCTAGGGAGAACTTTATTTTACTTTTAGCCAATCTCAATACACACTACACGACCTGATAATTTTCTTTCTCTCTTATGCCTCTTTTTTACCCCCGAACTACTACAAAATGCCCAGCAAATTCCATTCATACTGTTTCCTTTCCTTGTAGTGTAGACTATATAGTGTCTTCCACTACCTTCTAACAAAACTTATTATCCTGTCTTCATGTTTTAAAAGGTTAAATGCGAGTTCTTAGGCATTGCGCTTGATTTATATTGTGACGTGTATGCAAATATCTTTCTAAATTAATTTCAGGTTGGGCACCCCTGGGTGTAGTACAAGAAGGACGTATGAGGGTGGAGTTAAGCCGTTTGGCAGTACCGTGAAGAAGGAAGTGAGAATTGAGGTCGAAAGTCTGGAAACAATTTGGGGATATGTAGGGGAGTAGGGGAATCCGAAAATGAGGGGAAATGCCCCTAGGGCCCCGGGAAAGGGCCCCCCAAAAATTTTGAAAATTAGAATTTTGGAAAAAAGGATAAGAAAGTGTGGTGCCGGCGTATAGGTTGGTATATAGTGTTGCGCAATGTTGGTAGAACTGATTAGCGTGGAGTTGTGTGCATGCCGCCATCTTGAACTCGAGTGAAGTATGGAGACTGCGTTTCGTGTAGAGGGCTGTGACGAAATAGGAAAAGATGGATGTGATTGGTGGGAATAACGGAGAACGCGATTGGGTGAAAAAGGGCTGATATGTGGGGGAGAAGTAAAAAAGTGAGTTGTGTGTCAGTGGAACGCTAGAGTGCAATCGGACGGGGGCACGTAGCAGGAAAAAGGAAACAGAGCCCCGAAAAGGGCCAGAAATAGTTGTGAGAGTGTAGAAAAAAGAACGGCTGCTTCTATGAGACTGACTACGTGCCCCCGTTGTGATTAGTACGGGATCTTATACTAGGATAACGATACACGTGATTGGGTGAATAGCATATAATGTAAACGTTTGAAAGTAAAAAGAGATATGTACATTCAAAAGTAGAGAAATAAAATGTACAATCAAAACACGTGGACTGTGCCACGGAATGCATAAGGTGAATAGCATGTAATATATACAGAGTGCGAAGAGGTAAACAATTGAAAATGAAAACAATAAGAAACTGAGATCCGTACTGTCAAAGTAGAGAAATAAAAAAGTACAATGAAAAACACGTGGACTGCGCCACGGATTGCAAAGACTAATATCATGTAATATATACAGAGTGCAAAGAGGCATAGAGTTGAAAAGTAAAACAATAAAAAGCATAAGAAAATGTAAACATTTGAAAGTAAAACAATAAGATAGTGAGATACGTACATTCAAAGTAGAGAAAGAAAAAGTACAATCAAAAACACGTGGACTGTGCCACGGATTGCAAAGGTGAATATATACGTAAACAGTTGAAAATTAAAACAATAAAAGCAAAAGAAAATGTGAACATTTGAAATTAAACAGTTGAAAATGAAAACAATAAAAGCAAAAGAAAATGTGAACATTTGAAATTAAACAGTTGAAAATGAAAACAATAAAAGCAAAAGAAAATGTAAACATTTTAAATTAAACAGTTGAAAAAGTTAAACAATAAAAGCAAAAAGAAAATGTAAGAGTTGAAAATAATAAAAATCAAAAGACGTTTGTAGTCGCGCCCGCATTACGAGGGCGTCGCGTTGGGACCCGAACCCCATTAGGACGGGCCCTACTGTACCATCGCGCGGATCAATAGCTGGATGCGGCCCGAATGGCGTGTTCAGCCATCTGTGGTGCGCGAGGCGCACGTCATAGTAGGCACACGCGCGGGGGGATGTGGTGTGCGTCCACGCATTGTAGAGGTCGTACACTGCATACAGGAACGGGTCTGTGCTTTACAGGTCCATTCATCCCTCAATCAACGACAGGGCCAGGGCACACTGCATATTGTTCCCGAAGAACAACGCTGCTAGCGTAGGGCTGGCCTGTAACGACCTGTCAGTGGGGCGGGAAAAATGAATTCTAGGATGACCCTCGGCCACGCCGTCGCTGGGCCCCCACGAACGACTCAATGATGGGGAAGAGGAGCATCTGAAAAGGAAAAAGTCAGTGCGAGTTATACCGCATCTCGTCAATCCTTTGTATGGCGTGTGGGGGAAAGACGTTGTACCCCAACCCTATCTGTACGGGGAAGATGCTTTCTTCGCGAATCACACGCTCCCGCGAGTACTCGGCAACACGTACCCGGAAAACCTGTCCCAGAGACATGTCGTAGTACTCGTATAGGTGTGGGGTGTCGCTCGTCTGCGTCCACAAGGCATACTTTGACGCGACGTAGTCTAAATCGTCCTGGGAGGCATGGGAGCATTCCGCGATAAACTCACTAGCTATGGTGAGGGTGATACCATTGCCGAAAAAGAAGGTAGCCAATTCGCGGAGGGAGTGGTATGTAGGAGGTAAGGTAAACAGGTAGCGGAGGATGTCCCGAGGCCAGTTATGAACGGAGCCGAGGGTGCCTTCCATGTAGCCGAGGTATGACATC
>Ga0209629_10004847_pt1 | contig 10059 bp, 8 predicted proteins | sample TergutCu122P5_FD_187286 | JGI IMG/M metagenome (GOLD analysis project Ga0209629, IMG submission 187286) | Cubitermes ugandensis P5 segment gut microbial communities from Kakamega Forest, Kenya - Cu122 P5 (SPAdes) (version 2) | ecosystem: Host-associated > Arthropoda: Insects > Digestive system >... | reverse complement strand
CAAGTAATGTATGTACTTCAAAATGTGAAGTGTTTCTTTTTTTCAAGAAATATGTACATGTAACCTTATGATTTGACTGATATTTTAAATTTGTTTAACTGTTAGTATGTACCTGGCACCGAAGTGAATGTGGTGTGTTATGAAATACACCCTTGTAAGTTGTTTTCCCACTTAGGAGTTTTGATTTGCTTGGTCTCATATATTCTAAGTGGGTTCCATTGTAGTTTATTTCTGATGCTGTTTAATGAAGTTTTAGTTTTTATTATTTGATTTTGGACAGTGTTGTGCTTCTGGAATCTTTTTTTCCTCCACATAGGCACAGAAACAAGTGGTTTGTTCTAAAAGCTGTTAGTAGGTGTAGTTACAAGATAGAAATAAGACTGTAAAGGTATATCATGGAAGTGTGTCTAAATATCAGAATTAAAGTGGTCATTTTAAAAATATGGCCACGATTCTAGACAGGGATCAAAGTCCTGGAATTATTACATCATGATTATGGTCCGTGATGAGAAGCAGCAGAATGGTGTGTGTGTGTGTGTGTATGTGTGTGTGCACACGCGCGCACGTGTGCTTAACCTAATAATATTTTAAGTGTGGAACAATTTGTAAGGACACCCATCGTTTGCTTTACGGACATAATCCATTCTGTGAAAGCTGCCCATAAAGCAAAAATCTGTGAAATGAAATCTGCAGCAGTGTGAGTGCAAGTGTAGTTAACCATGTTTTTGCCTGACCTGCTGCACAGACCATGTGTCTGTTAAAAGAAGTCACCCTCACAGTGATAAACAGGTGCAAATTTCTGTGCATTAAAGCAAATGTCTGTAATGGGAATGTTGATAAAGCAAGGGATTGGTGTAACTTACTTGTGAACTAGATAGGCAACTGAGAATAAGTCAGTAGATATATACTTTGTGGTGCTTCTTGTTGTGGTCTAGGAAATGTAACTCCTTGTCATTATGATGAACAACAGAACTTCTTTGCGGAAGTACGAGGGTACAAGCGGTGCATTCTCTTTCCTCCAGAGCAGTTTGAATGTTTGTATCCACATCCTGTATACCACCCACATGATCGACAGAGTCAGGTTAGTTTGTATCCATTTGGAAGAAGAGTAACGAGAGAACTAACTTGTAAGAACTGTTCACTTAATCTGCATAGCCATGAGAACTTAAACTGATTGCATAATGAGGAACTTCATAATTATTGCTCTGTACCAAATGCTGTTAAAATAAGAAGACTGAAGTCCTCTGGGATATGATGTTGTGTCAGTCGGTAATTAGTTATCTACATTTTGGTGGAGCTTGCTGCCTCCATCTTCAAGGTTAACTTTCATAGAAAAAGTGGTTACATTATATGAGAAAAGAGTGGGTAAGGTGATTGGTATAGCAGGGCAATGGGAGAGGTGGTATGCATTTTCCAGAGCCATGGGCAGACTACTCTGAGGACAGCAAGAATGTAGAAGTGGAAGGAGAGCTAAATGAAGGCAGTAAAGGGGAAGGTGAGCCAAATATAGAAAGTAAGGAAGAAGGAGAGCCTAGGTCTTAAGGCCCTGGAAAGGGCGGTGATGATAAGAGTTGTGTATCCTTGTGGGAATATTTTCTGCATTCATTCAGGGAGTGAATGAGAGGTTTCATGACTTGCTGGGATGGAGCTATGTCTCAGTCACCTCCCTTAATATCTGGCCTTTGTATGAGGTTTTGATGGAAAGGATTATTAGACTAAGAAATAGAAATGTGACAGGCCTGATGATTTGTTCAAGCTGCAATGTTGGTGTCATCTAAAGTCTGGATACAGTACAGTCTGTCATGTACGAGGACTGATCATTTAATTCTGGGACTGATTTTTTTTTCGGGGAAGCTGTAATACACAGCGAAGTGGTAACAAGGCAGGACAGGTGGCAACTCTGTGCAAGTGTACTTACATAACCAGAAGCTGGTATCTCCCTGCATTTGCTCTGTGGAAGCCTCTCGGTGAATGTCTACCTGCAGTGTGCATTGCATCTCACAATGGAGGAGAAAGTTCGGCAGCATGTGTGCACCAATTTCTGTTTCCGTCTGGGGAAAACTGGTGCTGAAAGTACAAGATGCTGCAAGCAGCTTTCGGAGAGTCCTGCCTAAGGGTACGTGTATAGTGCAGATGGATTTAGGTTCAGATTCCGATTCCAAAAGTCGGCACCGATCTCCCCGCCGTTTGCCGGCAGGTTGGGATCGTAGGGTGGAGGCCGATTATCGGTGCTGATTGCGGACCAGTCGCAATAATGGAATTGACAAGTGAAGATGCTGCTCTTCTTCTTATTGCTTCAGAAAATGTTCACTTAAAATTGAAAAGAGAGAGAAGCAGGGTTCATGAAATTAATCAGTTAAGAGGGCAGTATGGTGAATATCACCACCTTTTTCCTCAACTGAAAGCAGATGGGGAATGGTTTTTACAATATTTTAGAATGGATATTGAAATGTTCACCTACATTTTGGGGAAAATTGAACACCACTTGATCAAGAATTGGTGTAACCTTCATCAACAGAAAGATTCTTCCAGAAGAACGTTTTATAATAACCTTGAGGTAAGATTGTTATTATTATCTATGTATGTTTTAAGAAAACAACGTTTACTCTTTCTCTTTCTAAATCATAAGAAATTTTCACGAAAGAAGGGATGTAATCGATGTATGCAACAAAAAATATACTGTATAAGAATATTAATATTTTATTAGATAAACTTAGTGTTTGAGGGAGAAATAAGGGATACAAAAGACTTCGGAATTCATTGGGTATTGGTGTGATTTGGATGAGCTCCAGAAGGGTGGCATTTGGAGGTAAATCTAGTAGCTCTGATAGGTATCCTCAGGCATAGCAGGTGGCGAGGCAACTTGTTCTGATGATAAACTGTTAAAAGTAGATGAGGCTGAAGGCGACGACGCCGACAGTGAAAATGGGCAGGGCTGGAATGTTGAAGAAGCTGGAGGATAAGCAAACCCGTCAACAACTTGTTGGATGTGGTTCCTGAAATGTAATTTCATATTGGTTGGTATGTTGCTGACGTAGGGTAAAAGGCTGTAAAAAAGGCAACAAATCTTCATTTTCAGGCTGGTGATTTTTCATAGCTACTTCCAAAAATTTTGTGTTTTTCTTCTCAATTGCAATAATAGTTTCATTGTACTTAGCGTTTACCCCATTCCGCTCTCTTCCGTGGATTGTGTTGTACTAATGACCTCTCTTGACTGTTGACCTCTCCATCATCTTGATTTTCATCATGTGTGCCATACTGCGTAAATCTGAGGTCCTCGTCATTCTCATTGAAAGCTTCAGAGTCACCACAATCGTCATGGTCACCTGAGTCACCATGTTGTGCACTGTCAACAATTTTGTCATTTGATGGGATTGGATTGGATTACATTGGAGCACTTTTGTCCGATTTTAAGTTACTTGACGAGACTCAAGGTTTCACTATGTCTTTTAAAAATAATAACGACCTATAATGAGGCCATTTCGATTCATAGGATTCACCTCCAGGATCACCTGAACGTGGTATCTTAATCTTCCCAAATTTGGCACTAAACTGATCCCTCAAGTACTTTCAATTCTTGTATAGCACTGTGTCTGAAAGAACAAGAAAAGATCTCACATTTTATGGCACTATGTAGAGAAATAAAATAAAAAACATTGTGTTAAATTGTTGAATGTCTGAGTGTTCTTTGCCAGCAGACATAAAAACACTTGTAATAATTATTAATTTAAATTACTGTTGTGAGATGTGGAATTGAATATTGTTGTTATATTAAGTTTTTATGATTTGTAAAATTGAGTACATTTGTTTCAAATACCTCTCGACTGGAATGTCATTCCGGGCTTTGGCATTCAGTTTTCAGATGGGAGATACCACAGTCGGAAGGATAGTCAAAGAAAGAGTTGAAATACTTTGGGAAGAGTTACATCCACTACACATGCCACTACCTACCACAGAATCTCTAAAAAACAGTGCAAATGAATTTGAAAATGCCTGGAACTTTCCTCATGTTGTTGGTTGTTTTGATGGCAAACATATTCGTATAGTTTGTCCTACTGACTCTGGTGCAATGTTCTTCAACTACAAAAAGTACTTCTCTGTTCTTCAAGGGCTAGTGGATGCAAACTATAAGTTCATTACTGTTGACATGGGAGGTTTGGGGAAACAAAGCGATGGAGGCATGTTTTTGGCCTCAGACTTGTTCAGTTTCATCGATGGAAAAAGAATAAGTTTTCCAGAACCTGACTTTCTCCCTCACAGCAATGTGGAAGCTCCATATGTAATGTTAGGAGATGAGGCCTACCCTTGCTTCCCTACTTAATGACACTGTACAAACATAACTCATTAACTGACAGAAGACACAATTTCAACGAGAGCTTGTCTAGAGCAAGAAAAACCATGGAATGTGCTTTTGGAATTTTGCATTCTAAATGGCGTATTATTTTGAAAGCAGTAGAGATGGAGGTTGAACTTGCTGACAAGATTGTGAAATGCATTTGCATTTTGTGTAATACTATAATAGAAAAAGAGGGGTTTGAAAGACATCTCACTGATGTTACAGTTCAAAGTAAATCTGTAGCTTGGGAATGACGAGGGAGGCTTCCCACTGAGGCCAAAAACAATAGAGTTTTATTTTCTCTGTATATGGGAAAATATCTCTTACGATATAATTAAAAAATAAAAGTATTTCTTTTGTGATTAATTGAACTAAACACAATATAATGATTGAATAACTTTATATAACAATAATTTTTAAATAAAGACTTTTATAAAGAAAAAAACAGTCTGTACTTACCTGAAACTTCCATTTCTCCCACAATTTCTTGCCAGCAATTATCCACAACGGTCCTATTTTTGTAGACTTTCAGTCTTTTATCCCGAATTGCAGGTCTGAGAAACACTTTACTGATTAGAGTATCAGTATCCATTGTTATTAATGTAAATATGTAAGTTTAAGAAGCAAATACATAAAAGACGATATGGTCACTTTGTGTGCCGATGTCTGACAATATGAAACAAGAATGGGGAAACCATTCCGGTAAACCGTCTGACTCTGACTGTCTAGACCGACCCGCCGGAGCCTGCCATCACTATATGCGTTTGCACTGTTAAACAAAGGACATTCTTTGTGCCAACTGGTGCTGCCGCTCGGAATCGGAGTCTGAACCTGAAAATGCCTGCACTATACGAGTACCCTAAGTTAATCGAAGACATTTGAGTGGTATTCCCATTTCAAAAGTGGATGCTGATCCTTTGAAGATGACTCCCGCCCAGGCAGGCCATCCACCTCCCACACTGAGGAGACTGTCGCACGTGTGCGAGAAATCATTTGCACTGACCGACATCTATCATAGAGGTTGCAGAGGATGTTGGAATAGCATTCGGTATGTGCCAGTAAATTCTAACTGAAGAATTGTAAATGAGACATGTGTCAGCAAAATTTGTGCCCTGTCTCCTGACGGCGGAGCAGAGGGACGATCGCATGTCAGTTTCAACTGACCTCTGTGAGTGAGCCCAGAACGATCCCAACTTAATGTCCTCGGTAATCACTGGTGACGAAAGCTGGGTTTACGGGTATAACCCAGAAATGAGGCAAATGTCCTCCCAGTGGAAAACTACATCATCTCCTCGACCAAAGAAAGCGCAGCAGGTGAAGTCCAATGTCAAGATCATATTGATTGCATTCTTCAACATTGATGGGCTGATTCGTCATGAGTACGTCCCTAGAGGACAGACAGTAAATAAGGAATTCTACAAAACAGTCCTGCAACGCCTCTGTGATGCTGTGCGCAGACATCCCCCTGAGAAGTGGCGTTCCAGCAATTGGATCCTGTACCATGACAATGACCCTAGTCACAGGGCTGTCACCACAAATGAATTTCTGGCGAAACACAACATTCTGTCCCTCCCACACCCTCCCTTCTCCTCTGACCTTGCTTGGTGTGACTTCTTGTTCCCGCAACTGAAGAAAACAATGAAAGGTCGCCAATTTGATGACGTTGAAGAGATTTAAGCCAACATGATGAGACAAATGAAGGCTGTTTCAAAAAGTGACTGCCAGAGATGCTTTCATCAGTGGCAGGAATGCTGGAATAAGTGCATACAAGCACTAGGACACTACTTTGAAGGAGACAAGACCAACTAACCGTTAAGTCTACTCTTTCACTCACAAAAAAATCATTCCCAGAATTAAATGATCAGTCCTTGTATTTTAATTAGAATGTGTTCATAAAGGTTGAGATTTATAAATATACAAACTTTGTAATATGGTACTGAAAATGGGACTCTCTTGTATGCAGGAACCACATGTTATGCATGGGATATAGGGGAATGTTTGAAATTTGCCAGCTGCATCTCATTGTGAGCAATCAGATGATGTGTTTATGTTCTTCTGGGGCCTTATGTTTTTTATGTCTTAAACATTCAACTCAAAATCTGATGACTAGACACAGGTTGCAGAAGACACCATTCAGTTTTGACCTGCAGTGTAACAGCATATTGACTTAGTTTTATTGTGTTTGAGGAAGATTTTGGAAGGAGAAAATATTGTTGTACAACACATGGTGCTAATTCCAATAATTTTTATATGATGGGTTGCAGGTGGACTTTGAAAGGCCAGATTATGCAAGATTTCCTAAGTTCAGAGAAGCACGAGGACAAGAGGCTGTTGTAGGACCTGGTGATGTATTGTACATTCCCATCTATTGGTGGCATCACATTGAGTCAATAATGAGAGGAGGTTACACAATTACAATAAACTTCTGGTATAAGGTAAGATTCTTCCTCTGTTTCTTAGTCTTTTGGCATAGGATGTGATTTAAGCAATTAACCTTCTTCAGCTGAATGTCACTTCCATGTTCTGTGAACTGTAACTCGTCATGGCTGAAAGAGAAAGTGCTGTCCCTTGCAGGTGCATGCTTGGGCATTTACAGTAAGAATAACTGGCTGTCTGGATGATAAAGGTGAAACATTATAATGTGTGTGTGTGTGTGTGTATGGGTGTGTGCATGCGCGCGCGCGCGCGTGACTGCATGTGTGAATGCCCTGTGCTTGTGCATGCTTTTTAATGCATGATTGGCCATTATGACTGTTGTCAAGGTTGTACTGTTATTGGATTTTTGGCCTTCTGTGTTGCATGAGTGAAGTACAGCCGCTGTGTCCTGCATCTGTCCTTCGAATTGGCCTGGCCCACATTTTTTCAGTAACTCTAGTTCCTGGTAGTTTCTGTACTGTTACATGTTGAAGTTTATTACTTTTTAACAGTAAGACTGGAAATTTACATACATTTGAATGGAGTAAAGAAGATTGCTGGTGGATAGATGGGCAGAAGTAACAAATGCAAAAGCAGAGTAGAGTAGAGAAGAAAACAAGATTGTGATCAAATATTGTAGTTACCCACTAAGAACTGGAAGGTGAAAGAGAAAGTAGACTAGACAAGGTAAGAGAAGTATGATTGAAAAAAATCCTACAAAGTTCATGATGAAAGATAATCTAGATCGTTGAAGTATAAAGATGTAATAACAAGGGAAGTGTCATTAGCAACAGGAAACCAGAGACACATTAGACTAGTGCAAGTCAGAGGTACATATATATACAAAACAGATGAAGGAAGAAAGGCGGGAGGGAGGGAGGGCGTGAGTGAATGAGTGAATGAATGAATGAATGAATGAATGATACTTGCTAATTGACTAAACACATTCATGCCTTTAAGTCTGGATCAGATAACAGGCATGCTCAAATTTTTTTGTTCTTTAATCCAGTCAATCTGGTAAATGCTGAAATAGTGTTAAGAAATACGAAGGTTGGAATTTTAATTTTGGCAACGCTGCAGTAACTTTTGATACAGCACACCTACAGAGTTCATATTTTCACAGACCCTCGATGTACTCCCCAACGTTATGTAGAACATGTTCCCAGTGATGAGGGAGTCGCATGATGCCTTTGGCAGCCCCTGTTTTGCTGATGGTCTGGACGGAGCGGCCTACAGCGTCAATAATGTCTGGTATAGTCTTGAAGCGCCTGCCGCGTAGCGGTTCCTTCACTTTGGGTATCAAATCAAAATTGCAGGGGCTGATGTCTGGTGATTATGGGGGATGGTACAGCACCTCCCATTGCCATCTTGCCAGTAACTGGTTCACTACGTCAGCGACATGCGGCTGAGCGTTATCGTGCAGAATGATTTGTGTGTTTTCACCGAGAAAGTGTGGTCTCTTCTTCTGCAATGCACGGCGCAGGTGGTGCTCCAAGAAATCGGCGTAGTACTGGCCTGTGACTGTCCTATGCTGGGGCACAGCATGTGTGAGGATGATGCCGGCACTGTCGTAGGCGAAAATGACCATAACCTTAGCATTGCTGGGATTCTGCCACACTTTGGTTTTGTGGGGTGACCCGTAATGGCTCCACTCATTAGACTGCCGTTTCATTTCCAGCTCGTAAGCTTGTGCCCACGCCTCATCCAGTGTTATGATACGATGCAAGAATGCATCCCCTTTCTTTTGTAACATTCCAAATGCATCCGAGCCGACTTGTATTGCTGCCATTTCTGGATTTCAGTCAAACTGTGCGGGACCCAACGAGATGTGATTTTGCGCATGTGCAAGCATTTTTTGAGAATGTGCAGGACCGTAGTACGGGACAATCTGGTCTCACAGGCCAACTCCCGAATTGTCCACCATCTATCTGTCTGCAACAATGTGGCCACTGAACTAACCTGGGCTTCTGTTGCGCAGGGTCGTCCGGGCCATGGCTGATCTGTCGCATTCTGCCGTCCAGCGCGGAAGGCTTGAACCCACCTTGCAACTGTCCTATACGGTAATGCTGCCGTACCGCAAACCTCTACCAGTCCTCGGTAACACTCTCTTGCTGTTTTGCCCCTGCCTGCTTCAATTTTTAACCAAGAACGCTGCTCCGATTTAGTAAATATCCTTCTTAGGCCGAGTCTCTGCACCTGCTGACAATGAACTGGCTACTGCGTATGCCCATTTCGTGATAGACCACTCCCATTATGTATGTAGGTAAGGGAAGGACCCATCCTTCCTGCTGCTTTGCCGCGTCACTCCAGCGGCACTTGTATCCAGTCAAGCATGGTGTTGCCAAAATTAAAATTCCAACCCATGTGTGTTATGTTTGCTTTACCTCACTTTTCTCCCAGATGTCCAAAACAGTATTATATATTCCACTATTCAGTTCTAAATTACCCTTTTCATTCAAGTAGTAGTCTCTTTACATTGTGTAGTTTGTTCCAGTGATTCAGAGGAACATGCTGTGTCCACCTTCACAGTGACTGAATAGGTTTTATGTGGCTGCTGAAGTGACTGTGAAGAGGAAGTGTGATGATTGTGTAGGAAGGGTGCAAGGATTTTGGTGATCAAAAGTGCAGAAATGAAAGCAAGATAACCATAACTAGTGGCCCTTTTCAGACATGTAAACTGTTGCAAATATGAAATGGACCATCTGTTACTTACTTACTCCATGGAGCAGAGTCCTTGAGAAGCTAACTGGTTCTGCAGCTAGTCAAGAAATTCCCTGCAGTTTTGGAACCCGAAGGTTCATCACCATACTCACAAGTGCCCGCCACCTGTCCCTATCCTGAGCCAACTCCATCCAGTCTTCATAACCCCCTCCCACTTCCTGAAGATCCATCTTAATATTATCCTCCCATCTGCGTCTGGGTCTCCCCAATGGTCTCTTTCCCTCAGGTTTCCCCACCAGAACCCTGTGCACCCCTCTCCCCTCCCCCATACACGCCACATGCCCTGCCCATCTCATCCTTCTCGGTTTTACCACCTGCACAATATTTGGTAAGGAGTACAGATCACTAAGCTCTTCATTATGTAATTTTCTCCATGTCACCTCGTCCATCTTAGGCCCAAATACTCTCCTCAACACCCTATTCCCAAACACCCTCAGCCTATGTTCCTCCCTCAATGTTAGCGACCAAGTTTCACACCCGTACAGTACAACGGGCAATATTATAGTTCTATATATCTTGATCTTTAATTTTTGGATAGCAAACTGGAAGACAAAAGATTCTGTACCGAATAATAGCAAGCATTCCCT
>Ga0209629_10004846_pt1 | contig 10059 bp, 9 predicted proteins | sample TergutCu122P5_FD_187286 | JGI IMG/M metagenome (GOLD analysis project Ga0209629, IMG submission 187286) | Cubitermes ugandensis P5 segment gut microbial communities from Kakamega Forest, Kenya - Cu122 P5 (SPAdes) (version 2) | ecosystem: Host-associated > Arthropoda: Insects > Digestive system >... | reverse complement strand
GGTGCTGGAGAAGGATGGAGAAGATCAGTTGGACCGATCATGTGAGAAATGAAGAAATGTTACTTAGAGTCAATGAGCAGAGGAATATCCTACACAAAATAAGAAAAAGGAAGGCTAACTGGATTGGTCACATCTTACGTAGAAACTGCCTTCTAAAACAAGTTATCGAAGGTAAGATAAAGGGGGAGATGGAAGTGGCAAGAAGATGAGGAAGAAGACGTAAGAAGCTACTGGATGACCTTAAGGACAGGAGAGGATATTCTCATTTGAAGGAGGAGGCTGTGCATCGCACTATATGGAGGCATCGTTTTGGAGGAGGCTTTGGACCTGTCGTCAGACAGAATACTGAATGAATGAATGAATGTACAACTGATAAAAGCATCTTAACCACCAAACAACCTGTAGATACAGTAGAGGGATCCAATATAATTTCACTCAATATGGTATTTACATTAAGATATTCCAGTTTAAGCAGGTAATGAGGTGCTTATGACTTTGTAATTGGGTCATGCTTGGCTTACTTTGTGCAGTTGGGCTTGCCTGGAATATGTTGAATTTGTGGCATGATGCAGTTCTCTTTTGAGCAAGAAATAATTTAGGTACCATGTTGACCTACACCTGAAACGTTTTGCCAGAACACTGATCTAAATTCTGATAAAGCACGACATGCTCTTTCAGCATTCCAGTGCTATTTTTTGTTACATTTTGATACAAGTCACTGTTTTCAGATCCAGCCGTCATTATTCAGTCACGACGTAATAATGCTGAAGGATACTTTGATTATTATGTCCATTATGACGGATATGACAGACGTTTGGATGAGTGGGTTCAAAGAGAAAGGTGGGCTTTCATATGGCATTGTTATTTTGTTATTTGTTTAATGATGCTAAAGAAGAGAAATATAAAATATAAGTATTACAAATTCAGCAGTGGTACTGTATTTTCTGTATGCAGGGTGATGATTATTCATCCATCTGATCAGGACTGGAAAGAAGGAAAAGAGTGTAGGGCAGTGAATTTACTGTTTGATCAGACAGATAGAAAAATAACACGCAACCAGAAGCGGAAACATTGTGAAATTCATCATCTTCAGAAGGCAAGTATATTACCTAAATTAAAAACTGGGAAATGTGATCTCACTTGAATGTGAAGTAATTCTGGAATTAGGCTATGTTGGGTAACAATCTATTAGTGATGCATTAGGGTCTTTTGGGATATGATACTGTGTGATAGGGTGAGTGGTTTCCAGTGCTGTGAAGAAACACAGTAGCTCCATCTTCAAGGGTCAGTCATTCAGTCAGTCTGCCAGCCAGCCAGCCACCTGGGTGATCACTCACTCACTCACTCACTCACTCAGTGATGAGTGAATGAGTGAATTAATCACTCAATCAATAAGGCCGGCTGCGCACGTGCAATTTTAATCACTGCGACAATTGTAACAGTGATCTAAGACACTGGCGATTTTTTATGTGAGGCCGCGCCCTAGAGCAACACTCTCCTCACACTGATTCAGTTACGTCATGGACTGCAAGGATATAGCATTGGTGTGTGCTTTGTTGCTTAAAACACGAAACGTGTAAAGAAAGCAAAGAAGTTTTGGGTACCTCCAATAACGAGTCAAAGGTTACTTAAAGGAAAATTCTACTCCCTGTATGAAGATCTGAAAGCACATCCACAGAAGGTTTTTAGATATTTCAGAATGTCTAGTGCAACGTTTGATAAACTGCTGGTTTTGCTTTATCCAAGCCTTACATTTCAAGATACCAGAATGAGAAAGTCCATGCCACCAGAAGAAAGGTTAGCAGTGACATTAAGGTAAAAGAAAACTTATGCATTATTTTTTATACACATTTTATTCATTATAGTTTTATCTGGAACAGATAAAAAAATTCAGAATATTCATTTTTCATTACAGTTTTGTCTGGCAAATATCTAAAAATTCAGATGATTGATTAGATAACGCATCTGACACAGTTGGGGAATTTACTGTTCTTTTATTTGGAATTTTTGACACTGTTGAAGTGTTTTGGTATTGGAGATTATAATCATATGTCCATGGTAAAGAAGTTGTTGCGGTGAAACACTGCACATACTGTGGCTGAAACACCATATTTTTTGCTTTCCTCATAATGCCCAGCATTTCAAATCTTTGCTCACTACTTCTGGTCATCGTTCAGTTTTTTTAAGTTCTGGTACAAGGGACAACAAGAAAGTTTTATCCTTCAGTCTTATCCTTCAGGATGTCCAGCAACTGCTGCTCATAATTTGTCTTTTGCGAGGCATTACTTTTGCGCTGTTTCTTTTGACACGTATAAGTTTCAGATGTACCACCACTGGAACCTTGTTCATCCTCCCGTCTTTCATCAGTGTCTTCTTCCGCATTGCTGACTGTCATTGGTGGATAGTTTGAAGAGGTGGTGCGATCTGGTGTTTGAGGTATTAGAAACAGCATTTGCTCAAAATACATATATTTTCACCTTTTTGTACCAGGCTGTCCAGACTTGTGCTTTTGCAAATGAAGTTCCCTTTGGAAGCAGTCTCTCATATTTTTACATCTTTGCTGAACTTCTTGCACTAAAGTACAAAAATAAGGAACATGTTTTCAGATTAGTCATAAAGATTAAGCCTAATTACATTACTAAATAACCAAATGGAGTTATTAAAATCAGTTACAGGTATCTAGCAACGGGTAACAGCTTTGCTTCATTGCATTTTGAATACCTCCTTGGAGAAACGACTGTTTGGGAAATTGTCAAGGATTGTTGCAATAGTATTTGGAATTGTATGAAAGCAACAGAAATGCCTGAAAAGATGGAAGACAATTGGGTGAACATAGCTAATGACTTTTATCGAAGAACGCAATTCCTGAACTGTATTGGTGCCGTGGATGGGAAACACATTTGAATAAAAATGCGAACTGAGAGTTGATCTCTGTTTTATAACTACAAACACTTCTTCTCAATTTTACTCTTGGCTTTAGTAGATGCAAACTACTGTTTTATCACAGTAGATGTTGGAGCAGTTGGAAAGTCTAGTGACTTCAATGATTTTAAAAATAAAAACATAGAATGGAAACTGGAATCGAATCAACTGGGAATCCCAGGGAGCAGGTCGTTGCCTAACGTTGAGAATGGGAAATTCATGCCTTTCATGATTGCGGGTGACGAGACGTTTGCCTTGTCAGAACATGTGTTACGGCCCTACCTGAATAGGAATCTTAGCGTTCAACAACGAATATACAGCTACAGATTAACAGGAGTTCGTCGAATGGTAGAATGTGCATTCGGTATTCTGGCAAATAAGTGGAGGATTTTTCACAGACCATTAGATGTAACTCCTTAGTTTTGCGATAGCATAGTAAAGGCTTGCTGCATATTGCACAATTTCATTCGCTGAAACAATGGGTTTCGGCTAGAGGATAATTTGTATGAAAGTAATTTCGAAAGCATTCAAGGTGCAGGGACAAGAAGAAACACCAAAGAAGAGACTATTTTGCCAAGTATTTTACATCATCACACGGAGCTGTGCCTTGGCAGTACGATACAGTATGATTTCGAATCTGACGTACCCTGAGAAAGTATTTACCTTTGTTAACGACCACTAGGAAATTGTATATTTCAGCTAGGGTCAGTTTCCTTTGTAAGGTTAAGTATCTTTTTATTTTACAACATTAATGTAAACCTGTGCATATGTATTAAATATATTAAAAACAACACTGCTTACCTTTTTCACGTTTCTCTGGGCCGTCCAGTTGGCTCCACTCAGAATGCCGTAACGGAATCAAATCCTTTGTGTTAGGATCCCACTACCGCAAGGAAATGGCCTTGGACGGTGCTGGTTTCACACAGAGATAAAGAGGTGACAGTTGCCCTTGTGTGCGCACCCATTTATTTCTTTGTGTTTCATTTGTACAAGCAGTAGTCAAGCGACAGTTGTGTTGCCCTGGAAATGGAACTGCTGCAATTTTTTAATCACCACAATTAAGTAGTCACCTGTGCGCACATTTCCATATACAACCATGGGCAGCGCGATAATCGCAGTGACTAAAATTGCTCGTGCGCGGCTGGCCTAAATCAATCCAGTTTTTCCGTTGTGCCAAGTTGTTGGCATAGGACATGTCAATAAAGTATATGGTTTCATGTTACATGTGTAATAACATTTGTTTAAAAGTGTATAATTTACATGCTGATTATTTTGCAATTTACTTTCATGCAGGCTTGATTTTCAGGCATTGAGATTCATGAATGATAATAATATTTCAAGCCTTAAAATGTGGGTGTTCTTGGCCGAGTTTCAAACACACAAATTTTCATTTAAAGTGTGAGAGTGTTCATGATGTTTGTAGTGTAAAATTGGTTAACCAGAAGGTAAACCAATGTTTTAGTGAAAAAATTTTATTTTTTTAATTTCTGGTAAAAATGGCCTTAATAAAAGAATTCCTATAATTTTGAACAGCTTTCTTTGTATGAAATTTCATTCCATGAAGAGAACATGGGTTCTTAGTTTTAATATTGTATGTACCATGCATTGTATGAGAATTAATTTGTATAACCAACTTTACATACACTAAATATGTTCATAGATGTCAGCAAATTTCCAACATGTTTCGGCACATTACAGGTGACATCCAGGAGTCCTCTCAGTAGTCATCAGAGATATATATGTATTTTAACTGAATTTTAGTGTGCGTTCTATGATGGCTACTGAGAGGACTCTCTGATGATAGCACCTGTGATGTGCTGAAAAATGTTGGGGATTTGCTAAACATCTGATGAACATATTTTGTGCGTGTAAGGTTGGTTATACAAATAAATGAGTTCTTGTTACCTTAACGTTTTGCATTAAAAAAAACACTTTATGACAATGAAGCTTTTCCTTGCTACCTGAACACTTTCCATTAAAAAACCCTCTTTGTGACAATTAAGGGGTCATACATATGAAGCAGGAAGGGTTAAACTGCACACACTTGTCAGCTTTGTAAAGTCATAAAAGTTTGCTTATCTGGTTCAGAAGTTGTCATTGCAAGACACGATGTGATAACTAATTTGTGTTTATCATAATTTGTGTGTGAACTTGTCTGTAGTGAGGTTGCAGTTTAATGAAAGCCCCAGACATTTTTCTTTTCAGAGAATCAGTGAGGAAGACATGGACCCAACATCTGTTGCTCTTGAAGAGGAACATGAAGCCTTAACAAAAGTAAAATACATAGATCACGTCCAGATTGGACGATATGAGATTGATACATGGTATTTTAGTCCATATCCAGAAGAGTATGGTAAACAGGCTAAGCTGTGGATTTGTGAATACTGTCTCAAGTACATGCGACTTGAGAAGACTTTCAGGTATCACATGAGTGAGTGCATTTTTAGGCAACCTCCAGGTAAAGAAATCTATCGGAAAAGTTCAGTTGCAATATGGGAGGTTGATGGAAAAGATCATAAGATATACTGTCAGAACTTGTGTCTTCTGGCAAAACTGTTCCTTGATCATAAGACACTTTTCTTTGATGTGGAACCATTTCTCTTTTACATACTGTGTGAAGTAGATAAGCATGGTTCCCATCTTGTTGGTTATTTCTCAAAAGAGAAAGAATCTCCGGATGGTTATAATGTAGCATGTATTTTGACGCTTCCTCCATATCAGCGCCAGGGTTATGGAAAATTGCTCATTGCATTCAGCTATGAGCTTTCCAAATTAGAAGAGGCTGTTGGAAGTCCTGAAAAACCACTGTCAGATCTTGGACGCTTGAGTTACCACTCATACTGGTCATGGGTTATTCTTGAGATATTACGGGACTTCACAGGAATCATCTCAATTAAGAAAATAAGTCAGATGACAAGTATCACAGAAGATGATATTACTGCCACACTGAACTCCATGGGAATGGTTAAGTACTGGAGAGGACAACATGTGATCTGCACCACTCCACAGTTGGTTAGTCTCCTTATCAATTCAAGTCACTTCAAAAAACCAAGGCTTGTTGTAGATACAAGTTCATTGCAATGGTTGCCACCAAAGAAAGCTCAGGTAAAGACAGTAAGAAAATAAAATGAAGTCCTTCTTACAAAATTGGGCGATACCATTGCACAAATATGGTAGTCTTCGTGATAGTAGCCTATAGCAATTGTCCATTGCTTTGTTGTAGAACTATTATCCATGACTGGTAACTGGAGACTTGGAAGGTATGCAATGAATGTGGAGTGGGGTTGGATTTCTGCCTGCTGACACATTGTGTCTGTGACTGTCTTCTGCTAATATCCATGCAAAAGCATTAGTCATTTATGTTACATTGGCTGTGCAAGTTGCAGGTTCATATCTTCACCTAATATGAAGCTTTAGTGACAGTCATTGTCATTCTCAATATTATTCCTTTAATGCTCAGTATCACTCTCAGGGTCAACCTGGGGCTTGTTTCACAAAGCAACTAGTTCTGTCATGACAGGTGAAAATACTAATCAGAATGACACTAATGACTGGAGTCTGTTTCACAGAACAGCAAGTGACAAGCTACTAGTAAATTGCAACAAAGTGATAGGCAAATTTGAGCTGTTTGACAAGTGTTTGTTTCACAAAGGCATTTTTCTGTCACAGGCACTTGTCATTGTATAGCGTCTTTTGACCGAGGTGGTGAGTACAGTTAGACTAATCAGGTTTAAATGATCATGTGATGCAGATGGATAGTGAGGACATTGCGTTTAGGTTAAAAGTATGTCAGTATGTGCTCCAGTGATTAGGAATACGAGAATGAACTTGTGGTAATTCAGGGACAAAGAATTTACAGGCACAGATTGAATTTTAGTGAGACAGGAGGGAGTTACAAATATACTGATGGGTTCCATCTAACTTCAGTGAAGATGGAAGAATGCCTCGGCATGGTTGGATTCTTTTTGCATCAAGAAACCAACCAAAGTCGTGCTCCAAGTGAGAAGCAGTTGCTACAAATAGCACTGTATTGGCTAGGTACAAGAGTACAGTATTCAATGGGTTACATGCATTGTGTGTCTAAGGCCAGTGTATGTATTCCTGTTTTCATCTATGACAGTAGATGGTGAGGGCATATCAGGCAGCAATACAGATGTAGGTAGCTTTGCCTGTTGCTGATCTACAACTGCCTCCTCAGCCTGAAAACAGTCACCACCATCCAAAACTTCTACAGAATGATTATCCTTTGCAAGAATACCAATTGATACCAACCAAAAAAATGTGTAGCCGTGGGATCACCAGTCTTGAACACAATTGCTGAAATATTCGTACAATACTTTGAAGATAAACATATAAAACGTCTTCTCGACACCAAAAACATAACATTCTACATACGTTACATGGATGATATTTTGATTATATATGACTCCAAAAGGATGCACCCGATCTTATCACCACAAATATGAACCAAATGCACAAAGACATAAAATTTAATCCAGCACACGAAAACAATGGACATATAAACTTCTTAGACCTACTCCTAATTTGAAAACCAACGAAGATTGAAATTGATATATTCCAAAAGCCTGTCACCACAGATAAAACCATCAATTTATGCTCAGTCCAACCTTTAGAACATAAAATAGCCACATTCAGATACTACATCACTAGAATGCATTCACTCACACCCAAAAGACAACAAAACGAATGGACCATAATACAGTACGTCACACAAAGCAACAACTTTCCATATACACTTATCCAAAAACTAAACTCCCAATCACAACACAGACACAACAACTACGACCAAAACAATAACACTGACAGCGACATAACAACCTGGACAAAATTCACATATTACAGCCCACTGGTTCACAAGATCACCAATCTGTTTCAACACACAAATGTGGGAATATCCTTTGAAGAGCACCAACGCTATACAACATCTTAACAAACCTAAATCAACAAATAACCTACAGGAACATAAAATGTGTGGAATTTACAAACTCACATGCAATACATGTAAATTATCATACGTCAGACAGACAAGCAGCAATCTCTAACACAGATACCAAGAACACATCAGATACATACAACAGAATGACCCACAATCAGCATACACTCCACATATCCTAAATAACAACTATGAATATGGTCCCATTAATACTACCATGACCTTCCTAAAACAAATCACTAAAACCTCACTATTAATTCCATGTGAATAATTTTATATCCAATCACACTATCACCACAAGGAACTCATACCAGAACAAAACACAAGTGAACACAATCTAATGTACCAACCGATCTTTGACCCCCATATTATGTCACCACCTTAATACATATTGATCAATACTCTGATGCTACCACTTCCTAGACCTTAGTATCGAGCACATCCTTCCACCTGCTAGACTGCTTACATAAATGGTACGTACAATATTCTAATCATTTTATGAGACACGATATTGCATTTCTTGAAAATCTTTTAATATAACATTTTAAAATTTTATATTTTCATATTTAAAATATTTTATCACATTAAAATCTACCATATTTTGTACTTTTATCGATATACTAAGAACTTAGCAATTTATACTTAGATATCTTATATAGCTTTATTATAATTTAATTTTCTGCAGAACAGCAAGTTTGTTTGCAGTTGCCATTTTACCTCTCCTTGCTTCCTTTACCTAACTTGTCACACTAGTTTTTGTGAAGTTCACTGGTGACAAGTCTATCAAAAGATGTTGTGAAACAGGATTTAGTGCTACTTGTCACTTCTCACACTTCATGAAACAGGCCCCTGTATGTCACCTGGAATGACATGTTTTCTTGTCCAGTTTGTTGGTCTACTTAACCATCTGATATGGCTGTTGGTCTGATGAGAAGTGTTTATCTTGATTGGTTTTTCCATTTACTTATTTTCATTTCACATTTATCTTACCTCTCTTTCAGCCCTACTTTTGCTTACTCTGCCAAGTCCATTCTATAACCCCTTCACCACACTTCAGGTTTTGTGTGAAGTAGGTTCTTTGTTATATCAACACCATCTGAACTGAACTGGATGGCTCCTAGAATTACTTTCATCTTTATGCACTTCTCTTGTCATATTTGTAAATTCAAAAGACCTCTCTCATCCTCAGTGGCCCCAGGCTGTTTTCCACTGCACATGTAATTAATAATTTACTGTTATTATTAGTCCAGAAAAACATTTCTTTGCACTCCATTCTGCCATTGTTGGAACTTCATGTAAAATTTGTCATGAAAGGTGAAAATTCTGGCTCTTAGTATCTGTATTACTACACCCATTTTGTCCATCTGCTCTCAGTATGTTTTATATCAGATCGCACAATGCTCCCCAAAGACGATATTGCGTATAATATTGGAGGCAAATACAACACATGGACCAGGGTGTGAATGTATCAGTGAAACTTCATTACTGGGCTGGCTTGCTCAGACTTACTAAGGAAGATAACAGTGTTATAACATTCGTTTAGGGTGGATGGAGGGGGGAGAATAACTGACACTTCTTGATGTTTGGCATGTCTCAGGTACATTCTCCAGTGAGGCCAGTAATGCTTCTTCAGTAATGGAGGAAAATTCTTTCAAATGCAAATGTGGTGATTTCCAGGGCTTCTCCAGTGAATTATTAAATAACAATGACATCAAAGGTGGTGAATATTTTGAAAGGGTTTGGAAATGTTGATGAAAATCCCGAAGAGCAGGTGCTAAGAGATGTCTGGCTTCTAGTACATCACTGATGCAGATGTTATTAGAGCACTACCTTGCACCAAAGGGATATGGAACTTAATGAGTAGGGTGACAGTGAGGAAGGTAGTTGATTACATGGTTCACAGTGTGGTACTGCAGTCTATTAATGCTTTCAATACAGTGATGTAATGACAAGGAAAATTTGAGCTGTAATGAGGACAAGTTAGAGCCACTTACACAAGGGAAACAAACATTATGCACTGTTTGTCACAATAAAAATATCTTGTAGACCTGCTACGTAAACAAAGGTTATGTGACGTAAGAATGCATAACAAAATATATCACATCTGTGATGTTCAGTTATTTGTGCATCTTATCCCAGATGACTGTGAGTTTATTGTGTGTGTGTGTGTGTGGAGGGGGGGG
>Ga0209629_10004844_pt1 | contig 10060 bp, 12 predicted proteins | sample TergutCu122P5_FD_187286 | JGI IMG/M metagenome (GOLD analysis project Ga0209629, IMG submission 187286) | Cubitermes ugandensis P5 segment gut microbial communities from Kakamega Forest, Kenya - Cu122 P5 (SPAdes) (version 2) | ecosystem: Host-associated > Arthropoda: Insects > Digestive system... | reverse complement strand
GGAAAGACGACGGTGTTAGTTATGGCGATTATATATCGCGCCCTTCGCTACTCCGGTTCCCGCCATCTTATTTGCCGCTATCGGGCAAAGGACGCCCGTTCCTCGGTGCTGCTGGAAACCATGTTGCCCTGGCTTGATAAGACGATTGGTAATAACGCTTATGCCTACCTGAAACATGAAAGCATGATCCGCCTGTATAACAATTCTGAAATCTGGATTGGCGGATTAGGCGATAAAGAGCAAGCGGACAGGATACTGGGCCATGAATACAATACAATCTACTTCAACGAAATTTCGCAACTGACTTATGCAGCGGTTACTACCGCCTATTCACGGCTCGCAATGCGGGTGCCGGGCTGCCGAAACCTGTTTTATTACGACTGTAATCCAGGCTCGCCACTCCATTGGGCCTATAAAATTTTTGTACTGAAACGGACGTTCCTGAACGGGGAGCCTTTGGAGAAACCGGAGCTGTATCAATCCATGCTCCTTAACCCGGAAGATAACAAAGACAATTTACCGGAAGATTACATATCCGACATTCTTGATGTGCTTCCTGAAAAGCAAAAAGCCCGGTTCAGGGACGGTTTATGGGTGAAGGCTGAAGGCGTCATTTATGATCGCTTTGATGAAAGCATGATTATCAGAACTGCTGACCTGCCTGACAAGTTTGACCGTTACGCTGCCGGACAGGACTTTGGCTTGAATATCACGTTTGTAAAAATAGGCTGGCTTGGGGACATGGTGTATGTCCTCTGCGACTACGGAGCCTTTAACATGACCACCCAATCCTTTAACGAAGAACTGATAGCGAAGGGCTGGCTGGACTGCCCGGATGGAATGGGTTTGCCGGTGTACTGCGACCCTGCCGGGGGTGAACGGATACAGGAAATAACCGGGGGTGTTAAAGCCAATAACAGCGTAGACAGCGGGATTGATTACATTAACGCCAAAATAGAGAGGGGACAGTTTTTTGTATGCGAAACCTGTACCGGCGTACTTTCGGAGATTTGGGATTACTGCCGGGACGAAGCCGGGGAAATCGTAAAAGTTAATGACCATTTTTTGGATGCCCTGCGGTATGCGGTGTTTTCTGATGTCCAGTATGGAGTGATACTGTCATGAGTATTTTTAACAGCATATTCGGTAAAACCAAAACTGGTAAGGCGCATAATCAATCTAATGGCGACATTTATACTACTGTCAGTGGTTTGTCCGCTGACGATATTTTCGGTAATTTATATACAGATACTCCTAAAACAGATTATTTCCTCTACAATGCTTGGGTAAGCATAGCTATAAACATCTTAATCCGCAACCTTGCGAGGGCTGATTTTGTTTTAGAGAGCGGAGGTGAAGAATTAAAAACAGGGCCGCTGTATGATCTGTTTCACCGGCCGAATGAGCATCTTAGCCGTTATGATCTCTGGAAAGAAACTTCCGCCTGGTGGTTTATCGAGGGAGAGGCGATCTGGTGGTTCGGCCCGGAGTATTCCGGCGGATTGCCCAAAGAGATTTACATTCTTGATCCCCGCAAAATACAGACCGAAGTATCCGGCACAGGGGGCGTATATGATGAACTTTTGAACCCAAGGCGCCGCTGGTTCTACCAGTGCGGGCCGGAACAAATTCCCATCTTTTCTGACGAGCTTATACATTTTCGGGAATGGAACCCGTGGAACCCTTTGCGGGGTGTTAATCCGCTGGTTTCTCTTGGCCTGGAACTGGAACAAGACTTTTACGCAAATAAATCAAATTCAATTCTTCTCAAAAACAATGCGATACCAACCGGCATACTGAAAACAGAGCAGACCTTGCGCCCGGAAGAAGCTGACCAGCTTGAACGGCGCTGGGAAAGCAAATACGGAACCGTCAAGGCCGGCAGGAAAATTGCCGTCCTTGGCAAGGGAACAAGCTTTGAGGCGCTTTCGTTTTCACCTGATGTCGTTAAGTTATTCGAACTTAAAAGGTGGAACCTCTATACCATTCTTGCGAAATTCGGGATACCGCCACGGGTAGCAAATATCTCTGACAGGTCTACTGCCCTATCGGGCAAGGACACAAAAGAGCAGCACTCGGCATTTTGGCAATACACGCTAATTCCCATTTTACGGCAGTTTGAACAGATACTCGAAAGCCAGTTTTTCATGCGCTTCAACTTGAAAGAGAAAGGCCGTTTTGATTTGTGGGATATTCCGGAACTTCAAGGAAACGAAGATGCACAGAGCAAAAGAGATATAGCGGAGATAAACGCCGGTATAAAAACCATCAATGACGTTTTAAGAGAACGGGGCAAGGAGCCTAAGCCCTGGGGCGATATTTGGCACAAGCCGAAAAACCTTATTGAAACCAGTAATGGCAAGGTAACGGAGTAAGGTTTACTGATAATGCCCGGAGGTACGCTGATGATTAGCAGAGCAGTTAATCTTTTCACTGAATATAAACAGCGCCTTATTGAATATGGCTTTCGCTATGTGGTTATCACCAATGTGGAACGAGACGGGCTTTATTCTTTGATTGAGGAAATGAAGCCAAGAATAATTTTTGTTGACAGTAACTTTAAGAAAGGAGATACCCCTTTTTGGATAACCGAACTTCGTAAACGGTTCCCTAATAATTACATTGCCGTGATTTCTTTGGCTGAATACCCTGATGACCTTGCGATGTATTGCATTGTAAACGGTGCGAAATCCTATGTTACCATAATGGATGGCATGGATGAATTTACAAAAGGGATGAAAGAAATAGTAAGAGGTGAAGAATACGTTTCGCCAAGTGTCCGTGAAAGACATCTAATGCGATCTGATACGAATATGACCAGGACTGGGCATATAACCGATGGCCAATTACGGCTTATAAAAATAGCAGCTAATGGTTTTACCAATGCGGAAATAGCAAAAACATTTGAAATATCCGAAACCAGTGTTGAAACAAGAAAATCAGAAACATATGCGGCCATGAATGTCCGCAATGCGGTTGAATTAACTGTCAAAGCTTTGAGGATGAACCTTACAAGCCTTGATGAAATAGTATTTTATGGCGGGGATTACGAATTAAAACCGCTGCCTAAAAAGAAAAAGAAACAAAAGCAAAAGGAGATTGCGTAATGATTATCAGAACGAAAAGCGGAGACTATAAGGCGGGTAATGCAACAGTTTTGCTTGACTACTTGGGTGTTACGAAAGAAACGGCGGGACGGCAGAAAATAACTGGAGGGGTTGAGCTTATAGCTTCAGTTCCGTTCATGTTGACTGCTGATGTGGAAGCCGGAGAGGGGTTACCCTGGACGCTTTCTACTTTTGATTTAGACAGGTACGGAGAGCGGATAGATCCGGCGGGGTGGGATTTCAAGCGGTACATGGATAATCCGGTTGTTGAGTGGTCTCACTGCTACGACATTCCGGCTATAGGGAAAATTGAAAACATTACTATTGATGATGAGGGGCTGCACGGCGTTGTGTATTTCAACGATAAATCTTATGACCCTTTTGCCTGGTCGATTGAACAGAGGATAAAGGCCGGGGTTATCCGGGCCGGGTCAGTGGGGTTCCGGGTTATGGAGATTGAAATTCCGTCAAAAGAGGATAGCCGGGACGGGACTTCGTTAATTTTCCGCAAACAGGAACTACTTGAATTCTCGATTTGTAATGTTCCTGCAAATCCATTTGCGCTCGCTAAGTCAATCGAGACTACAAAAAAAGAAAACACACAGGAATTGAACTGCCCTACTTTTTGGGGCGGGTTAATAAATAACTTATAGGAGTGTATCACATGGGAAAAGAAGAACTTGCGGCAATCAAAAAGCAGCTTGCCGACATGAAGAAAATAGAGTTGACCGGATTTACCAATACGGAAACGGCGACAGCCTATTTTCAGGAAAAGGAAGTCATTCTGGAGGGGATAGTCAAAGCTATGGAGACTATCACGGTACAGGAGACTGCGGCTGCTACAGCGGCAGCCGTCGAAGTTGAAGCCCTTAAAAGTACCGTAAAATCTCTACGAGAAGAAATGAAGGGACAGGCTTCAAGGCCCCGTGAACTTTCAAGGCGGGAACTGCTGTTTAACCTCGGCAAAGGAATTGTATCGGCATGGACAGGAAATCATAAGGCTTTAGCGGAATTGGCGTTTTCGCCTAACCTGAAATCAGACAACTGGACTAATCCCCGTGATGTGACCTGGGGTGAAAGGGGCTGGACAGTTAACAGGGCGGCGCTCGGTGAACCTATGGGGAACATGGCAACGAATGACCAGTACCTTATCAACCCGATTTATGAAACGGAAATTATGCAGGATGCATCAAAAAAAAGCGTAATGATGAACCTTGTTCGTCATCGGCCTATGCTCGGTCCTTCAATCTTTCTTCCTACCAGGGATCGGGGCGGAGTGGAGCTTCACTGGCTCACGGCGTACGGACAGCAGATAAAAGGCAGCAAGCCGAAAGGCGCCGAACGTGTCGAACTCAAGGCGTATACCCTTGCGGGTTACATCCCGTGGTTCGATGAATTTGAAGAGGACGTTTTTGTTGACCTTGGGGCTATGTTTATTGATGAATTTGTTGAAGTCTACGGCCAAGAATTTGACCGCCAATGTTTGCTCGCCGATGATGACCCATTCACCGGGGCTATGGCTTGTACCGATGTTACCAAGGTAACGATTGCGGGGACAAGCATTAACGATTTGACGTGGAAGGATTTCAGGGATGCGGTGTACAAAATCCCGGCGGAAGAAAGAAAGGACTGCTGTTGGTTTTTGAATGAAACGGTTCTCAATCACATTGCCAACATTGAGGACACCACAGGTAATCCGATTTGGCGGCGGCCTACTGAAGCTATGCCGGGTAAACTGGATTTGTACCCCTATCATGAGGTTTCAATCCTTCCGCAACTGGCAGATATTAAAACCGATACCCCTTTTGCTGTCTTTATGAACCCGAAGCGTATCCAGCACGGGAACCGGCGGGGTATCGAATTGAAAAAGTTTGACGGAACCTCGGAAAGCATGGAGTACGGGGAATTGTTCCTCCGGTTCAGGAAAAGGGATGGCTTTTTAGTAACACGACCGAAAAACAATATCCTCGTTCTGAAAACAAAAGCTTAACAAAAGAGAAAAGGGAGAAAAGGTCGTTCTTTGAAAAATACATCGGTCTACGGTAATCTGTAGCCGATGTCAGGGAAGGATGTTGAAAATTAGCGGTTTTCAGCTTAGCCGTCCGGGGGAAAACTCCGGACGGCTTACTATTATTTTAGTATGTTTAATTCGTCTTTAAAATTATCATTATCAAGTTTTGATGTGATGTAAAAATACAGGTGTATTCCGATGACCCTTTCTATGCGCTTTTTCAATTCATTATCAGGCTTGCTCCTGATCAGGTCTATATGGCTTCCAAAAAGCACAGCTTCTTCTCCTGTCAGGGTAATACTGATTTTATACTTTTTTGTCGTCAAATTATAGCTGCCTGCATCTTTGTTATACGAATAGCAAAAGTCCTCGCTTTCATACATTTGTTGACACATAATAATCTCCTTTTATAGCTCCATGATGAAGTACCCAGGCACAAGCCGGGAAAAGAAACTATTTGATAAAATATTCTGCAATCACGTCTGAAAGCCTGCGGCCTTTTTGTTTGGCTCTGTTACATTCCCTTAAAAACAAGTATTCATCATCGCCTGATAGAAAAATTTCATCATTGTTTTTCCGTAAAACTATGCCGAGATTTAGACGTGTGTATTGATAAGGAAAATTCCGGTAGGCTTTCGGCAGGTTGTCGTTCTTTCCTATCATGTAAAGCTCCTTGGTGGTAATTACCCCGGCATAATGCCGGGGCTGCTGCGGTTATGCAGTTAAGGCCGCATTTGCCGCGGTATTTTCCTTGTTAAAAGCGCAATCTTCACATTTAGTTTTGTCTTTGCACTTTTCACAAACTACAGAAGATGAGAACAAGGATGGCAGCAAGCTGACAATTTCTTTCATAATTTTTGTCATGGGTAGATCTAATGACCAGGCTAAACGGCGAAGTGTAACGCCTTCACGATATGAAAACTCCGGTGTATACATGGTATACCCCCTGTAAATTGATACCCCAATAGCCAAGACCAGGGCTGTTAAAATAGAAACTGCTGACCCCCATTGAAATTTGGATTTTGCGGCAATGACAGAAAAGCCTTATCTTTTGCAAAGTTAAACATTGAGTGCATGAGGGCGGCGGCTTGTTCTGCGGTGTCCGTGTACTGGAATACAGATACAATGTCGCCTAACGTGCGGACTGTGGGGGCTGGTTTGCTTACTGCGGTAATGGGGTAATAATGGGCAAAGTATGCTATGCGGGACGGGAAAGGGACATATTGACAAAAGACTTTAAAATAGCGCTTTTTACCCTGGCCGAGCATAAAACAACCCTTGAAGGATTACGGCTTTTCTGTTGTGCCTGTTTTAGGCCCCGCCATACGGCAAGGTGGGGCAAGGTTTTCGCCTTGCTGATATTTTCTAATGTTATTATAGCATTATTAAATAATATATGTCAAGCATAAAATGATATAAAATGATTTTTTAATTGACTACTGTAAAATAATGTGATAATTTGTTTTATGGCAATGGCTGAAAAAATCCGGGTTTTACTGGTTAAAAATGGCAACATAGGAGAGGCAGAACTAGCCCGCCGCCTGGGAACTACTTCAAGTAATTTTTACCAAAAAATGAAGCGGGATAATTTTTCGGAAAAGGAACTGCGGGACATTGCTGCGGCGATGGGCTGGAAACTGGATGTTAGCTTTATACATCCGGAAACCGCTGAAAAAATCTGACAGCGCCGGAGAAATTCATAGCCGCACACGCCGGAGAGATGCAACACATAGCCGGAATTCTGCGGCGTAACTTCTTATACGCTTACGAACCAAGCGGCGCACGTTTTGCCCCGGTTCTTTCAAATTTCGCCGCCCCTGCTTGCCCCTTCACTGTTAATGGACTTGCTCTATGATTAGATAGATAAAGCATGGAAGACTAACGACTTACATAGTAAAGTCTTTGGGGGGCGTTGCGTGGGGGTGTAACCCCCCGCTGGGGTAGGTAGCGTAAAAGCCGAAGGCTTTGGAGTGAGGGAGGGGGCTCCCTCCCTCTTAAAATGCTGACATCGAGCAGAATGAGGGTTAAAACACCGTCATTAAGCGATAGAATTTTCAATAAGGTAGTAGCAAGCAATAGAAGTGAATTTAAACTTATTTTGGATTTATATGACGAAAGCTGGGTTTTAGAGCACCTAGAGCTAAGTGGAAATAATTTATGGTACTCAACTAATACGGCAATTTACCATGTGGATAAATATGCGAATTAAAAAATAAAATATCTAATTATTCCCATGTCTTCCAAATTTCGGGAGCATAACCAATGGTAGCTAGTTTACCATTCCTTACTATTGGGGTTTTGAACATGGCCGGATTTGATAGTAGAGCTTCTTCTTTATCATCAACCGTAGAAAGATATGCAATATGACTGTTTACATACTCTTTGGATTTTGCGTCCAGCAATTTTTCATACCCGCCTATTGCGGACTTAACCGACTGATATTCGCCTTTACTTATACCATATTTTACTATATCTATGCTTTGAAATTTGATGCCCCGTTCCTTGAAATATCTTTCAGCTTTTTTCGTGTCAGAGCATTTGGCTTTTCCAAAGATTTGAATGTTCATTAAATTACCTCAAGTAAAGGGTTTTAAGGTTCTTTATTTTTAAAATAGGCATCTACGGTTATTCTTTTATTACCGCTGGTTCTCCAGCGAGTTGTATCGAATTCATCAACATATATCCATTTTCGAAGGCTATGGCCTGGACCGTGTGCCTGATAGCGCAAAAAACCTTCAATGTGTACACCGGTTTTTTCTTTCCCTTCCGGATTGAATGGAATAGTATCTTTCACAGTTTTAGAATTATCTGCCCTATTTACTGAATATCTTGCATCAATATAAACCCTGCGTTCTATCCAATCTGATAGGCTGGTTTTATTATTTTTTGTTTCATTTCGTCTTTTTGCCTTTTTGGAACCATTGTCAACAATTATTGGAGTTTTTTCAGCTTCCATCATTAGAGCCAAAACTGTTAAAAAAGGAAGCACATTTTTATTTTGATCCGGCTGGGGGTAAAACGCAGTTTCATGTGGGATATACGTTATCTGATCAAAACGAAGCCCATTGAAGGGATTTTTTATTCTGTTGAAATAAGTACCATTTTCGGCCCATATTATCAATATGAAATCATCTTTATCAATAAAGCCACCAATGGTATCTATATTGTCAAATAGAACTTTACCGGGTTTAGCTTCTATTAAAAAAGGGTTTTTTAAAAAAATAGGGTACTCCTCCGGGATATGTTCAATTTTTACTTTTTGAACCTTCTTACATACTGCTTCTGTTAAAACATGTACAGTAAAAGGGTCGCCAAGCTTTATACGCAAGCCAAGAACCAATGCCATCCCTTTCTGCATGCCTAAAGGGTTCCTACCGTTCATCATGCTAAGCTGCTGTACATCGTTGATTAGATTTCCGGTTGGTTCGAAATCTTTAATATTGATTGACCTAAGATTTTCAGATATGCGTTCCATTAGAATTCTCCGTTAAAACAGGGACTTATATCCATGTATGTTTCCGGCCTTTCAAAATTTACCTGGTCATACTCGCCCGGCTTGTTTACCCTTACGGATAATTCCTCGCCAAAAATGTACTTTTCCATAAATTGTTCATCTTTGGAAAAATTCATTGTTTTACTCCTTCTGGATAAATTTGATATTCACACCCTATGCACGCAAGCCAATACCCGCCCGGCTACTCTGATGTCCTCCATGTCTATGCCTGAAAAGCGGCGTGGTTCATAGGCGGGGTTTGCGCTAATCAAGATAATGGACTGATTGGAGGTGTCAAAGTCTACTCTTTTTACCAAAAGAGTATTGCCAACGGAAACCACATAGATACCGTTGCCCTCTTTTAGGCCGGGGTGGAAAATAGCAATATCGCCGTTATTGATATGTTCGTTTATCATGCTGTCTCCGGAAACGTAAACCGCCTGTAATTTATCAGGTCTATAAGGGGTAATCAGGGAGCGCGGAACTTGAAATGTGCGCTTTTCAGGGTAGTCCTGGACTTCCATTCCCCGGCCTGCGGCAGCTTCCTGATCCAGCAATTCTATCAGGACGGTATCTTCATCAATTCCAGGGCTTCCTTCTCCGGTTATAAACCAGTGCAGATTAACCTTATGGACAGTAGACAGCTTCTCCAATAAATCACGGGGGGGCTTTAAGCGGCCTGATGATATTTGATAATTCATCGACAGGGATAAACCGAGGCTCTCTGCAAAGTCTTTTTTTGAGAGGCCGGACTTTTCGAGAATAAAAATATACCTTTCAGCTTCATTGGCCATTGACAGGTTCCCTCTTATACTGTAGTATTTACTATAGTTAGTTAAAGCATATACTATACTGTAGGATTTGTAAAGAGGCAGGAGGGAATATGACAGATATTCTCATCGGTACAAGCGGGTATTCGTACACAGAATGGGTAGGGCCTGTCTACCCTGACGGGACCAAACAAAAGGACTTTTTGTCCTGTTATGCGGGGTTGTTCCCTACTGTGGAACTAAACTTTTCCTACTACAAAATGCCGGAAGCCAAGAGCCTGGCTAAAATGCTGGTTGAAAGCGAAATAATGACTAATGACCAATTACTAATGACTAATGGGAAGAGGCGGGAGAAGCTGACTTTTTCGATTAAGGCCCATAGGACTTTGACGCATGAGATAGACCCTGCCCAATGGGAGAATGAAGCGAAAACTTTTTTGACGGCGATTGAACCAATGATGGAAGCAAAGCGGCTGGAGGCGGTTTTGTTTCAGTTTCCTTACTCGTTCCATTATACGACAGATAACCGGAAATATTTAGATAAGCTTTTGACTTTCTTCAAGAGTGTACCAGTAGCGGTTGAATTCAGGACTGTTGATTGGTGTAACCAACGGCTAATTGATGGAATGAAAGAACGGAAAGTGGCGCTGGTTTCTTTGGATATGCCGGAGCTGCCGAG